>Ga0056116_1000250_pt1 | contig 17387 bp, 11 predicted proteins | sample WorMetOlspDAHAB2_FD_67352 | JGI IMG/M metagenome (GOLD analysis project Ga0056116, IMG submission 67352) | Marine gutless worms symbiont microbial communities from Max Planck institute for Marine Microbiology, Germany - Olavius sp. DAHAB.2 ...
CCTCTTCCAGAATGAATGCCTGATAAGGACTTGAAACCACTAAAATATCCGTGACCTTTCGTGCCATCAGCTCGTGAAACACTTTGAAGGAAAGGTCAAAATCGTCTATATTGTGCGAGTTGAGTTCATTCATAATTCACCAAATATAAGTAGTCAGTTACAGGTTTGCAATAGCCACTCTATACTGCGGTACAATCAGCAAGCTCCGGCCCTAGTGGCCCACTCTCTGCCACCCTGTACCTGGATATTAGTTTGTTATTTCGCCCACCACATCATACCGCAACAACCGGTTGTTCAACGGCTGGATGGGGCGATTGTTGCCGTGAAAGATTTTCCGGAAGACCTTGATCTGGTCGCTCGACAGCTCGATGGGTTCGACATACACGAACCATCGGACATCCTCGCTGCACGGCGGGGTTGTCAGCGACCCCGGGTAGCGGTAAGTCGCTTTGTTGCCGGGCAGCATATCGTCAATGTCGACCTGTACGTCTTCAATATGGACTTCCTGGCCGGCCTTTTGCGGCAAATTCGACCATATGGCATCAAAGGCCGCATTATGGCGGCCTTCCTCAATGAACACGCCGATAACCGCCAGCTTCTTGTCTTTGCTGATGTGCACGAGGTGCATTTCCATCGGGTAGTGGCGTCCGTTCACGGTGTGCTCGCTGGGTGAATGGAAGTGATACTGGCGCAGTTCATAGCTCTCGTTTCCGATTGTGAATGTTTCGCCACTGTCATAGTTAATTTGGATTGTGTGCCCGTTGTCGATGGCGTCCAGCACGTGGGTTTGATGAACAATTCGCAAATTGGCGGCGGGAATCGCCATTTTCATCTCTTCCAACTGTTGCCGGCTGGCGCCGGCCAGATCGACCGGGGACTGCTTTTGGCCCTCGGCGCACAGCACCCAATCGGGATTCAGTTCTCCCCAGTGGGCGGGCCCGTTGTCCGGTTTATATCCCCAGTGCTTTTGGTTTTCCTTATGTCCGGTAGCTTCCTGGGCGGCTGGTGCCTCGCGCAACAAGCCGCTAACACCGAAAACCAGCAGTAAGATGCCGACAGCAATTCGTAGCGAGGTGTGTAATCTAGTCAACGTAATATAATTGCGGATCATGGTTATTTACCTCCCCACCCCAGACAAGCCGGTCGCCGCGTAGCGGTGACCCAGCTAGTTCGGGGGCCTAAAAAATTGATAATTGAAGATTGAATATTTATGGTTCTCCTTGACTCGTCTGCCGTTCGACGGGCTCAGGCCCCGAGCAAGTCGAGGGGAGCTCGTCGCAGGCCGGCGGATCTATTTTATTCTGCCGCCACCGTCAAAACGGTTAAGATCAAATCTAACAGATACCCAGCCGGTACAAAGCTGGAAATAATGGCCCCTGCGGGGCAACAATAGTAAATTATATTGTTTTTAGGTTTCAGGTGCAGGTTTCTAAGTATCAGGGAAATGAGGTGCTAAGTCCTGACACCTGAACACTGAAACCTGAAACCTTCAGTTTCTTACCACATGTTGTCAGATTAACCACATTTAGGGCCTATTCGACTCGGGCTGAACGGGCACTCATAAGAACACTTGACAGCCTATACTCTCATGGCGACACTGCCGGCAATCGCCAGAATCACATTTGCAAAGGCGTACGCTCCAACGTAACCCAGTGTCGGCAAGGTGCTCTGGGCGCTGCTGTTGACCTGCTGCAAGGCGGCCGTGCTGGTCATCGATCCCGTAATGGCACCCAGCAGCAGGGCGGCATTCATTCTCATCAGGGATCGGCCGATGAAAAAACACACCAGAACCGGGACGATCGTCACTACAACGCCGGCGATTACCAGCTTGCCGCCCGCACCTAACAGCGTCTCCACAACGGTTGTGCCGGCATTGACGGCCACGCCGGTCATAAACAGCAGCAGGCCAAGCTCCATTAAAATGTTGCGGGCGGCGGCCGGCAACCTTCCAACCAGAATGTTGCGTGAATGCAGCATACCAAATACGAGCCCGGACACCAGCACCCCGCCCGCCGAGCCCAGTCCGATTTTAGTGCCGCCAAGAGTAATCGAAGGAATACCGATTAAGAGCCCCAGTGCAATGCCAAAGGCGAACGTCACCAGATCGGTTTCCTGCCAGCGGCTTTCGGCGAAGCCGATCCGCTCGGCCAGGATCTGCAGATGATATCGGGTCCCTGAAAAAACAAGGATATCGCCCCGTCGAATTTTCAGGTCGGGGCGGCAGGGCAGATCCATCCCGGCACGTGTCAGGCGCAATAGCATGCAGTGATCGTTGACGGTGAAGTTCATTTCCGCGATTGTCTTGCCTTCACAGACATTTTTTGACAGGACAATAGTCTTGGTCTCAATCGAGCGTTCAAGAAGCTCCTGGTCAAAGACCTCCGGGCCAAAAATCTCGAGAGCGTGGTCATGGGCTGCTTGAATTCCGACAAGGGCGACTAAATCTCCCAGCTGAAAATCCGGAGCATAGTCCGGTGTGAATATCTCCCCGTCGCGTTTGATGCGGGAGACATTGCCCATCAGTTTAAATTCGCGATCATCCAGTCCACGCTCTACAATTTCTTCGTTCTCAACATTGTAAACTCTGACAGTTGGCGTTTCTTTGACTTCGATTGCCTCATCCGATTCCCGGCTGGTGCGGATCCAGGCTGCCTCCTTTAACTGCTGGACTTCAGCCGCGGCGTCAATACGGAAGATCTTGGGCATGAAACTGATGAATACAATCAGTCCGGCCATACCGAAAACGTATGTTATGGCATAACTGGCCGACAGGTTGGCCAGGACATCCTGTTGGGTCAAGCCTTCGGCTATCGTCACGCCCTGTCCCAGCGCATCTTTGGCAGCCACCAGGGTTGGTGTGCTGGTAAGCGCCCCCGCCAGCAAACCGGGGGCGTAGCCTTGCTGGAGGCCGAATATGTTCGAAAAAGTTAACGCCAATACAACCGCAGAAACCGCTGTAGTCAGAGCCAGTAGCAGGTAGCGGCCGCCGTCCTGTTTGAAAGCCCCCCAGAATCGGGGTCCGGCCTGGACACCGACGCAATATATAAAGAGGATAAATCCTATGTTAAGGGCCGCCGTTGGGACTGGTAATCCGAAATGGCCGGCGATCAGACCCGTGAAAAGCACACCGGTTACCGACCCCATATCAATGTTTCCAATCCTGACTTTTCCGACAACGACACCAGCGCCTATGATAAGAAACAGGTTTACAACCGGTTGTGATTGAATAAATGTGAGGATTGCATTTTCCAAGATTTGCCGTCCTTTATTTTTACAGATTCCGAATCAATCGGCCGTCGGCAAGGTGAATTGGCTTGAGGCGACCTCCGGCGGCCATACCGTCTCGAATTTGCCGTCAATGATCTGCAGCACCAGCGTGTTGACACTATTCTGGCGCTTGTAATCTTCATAATGATAAAACTTAACCGGCCCAAAGGGCGTCTGCATGTAGGTCTGATCCAGAGCCGTCCTGATGGCCATTGGCTTGAACGATTTCGCCCGCTTGAGGGCATCCGCGGCAACCAGCAAAGCCGCATAGGCTTCAGCACCATGATAGCTCGGCATGCTGCCGTAGCGTTCGGTATATCGGGTGTGATATGCCATGGCGCCGGGGTAGGGAACCTTTGGGGACCATAATGAGGCCGTCAATACATAATTGGCCGCGCTGCCCGCTCTTTTGGCAAATTCTTCCAAGGCAAATCCTCCCGCCCCTCCGCAAAGCAAAGCGGGTATCTTGAGGGCCCGGATCTGCTGCACCAGCATGACCGCATCTTCGAGGTAAGCGATCATATAGATCACATCCGGCGGCTCTGCGGTCAGCGGCGCCAGCAAAGAGCGCAAATAGGCCGGTTTGGCGGTCTTGCGATCGTAAGTGATCTGGGCCCGGATCTCGATGGCCCGATCACGGCAGAATTCCATCTTACGCATGGCGCCGGTGGTGCCGAACATGCTGTTTTCATAAATAATTGCCATGGATTTGGGTTTGAAATTCTTGATCCAGAAATCTTCCAGCCCTTTGGTGTATTCGCTGACCGGTGGATTGAGCCGATAGATGTTCTCCCAGTAACGCCGGGTGATTTTATCGGCTGACGCCGTACTGATGAGAAACGGCATATCCCTGGTCTGCGCCAGTTTGGCCATGCGGTAAGTCGGGTCGCTGGCATAACCCCCGACCAGCATAACGGATCCGGCGGCCGTTAAATCGTTCACAACTTTTTCAACCATCGAAACGTTGCCCTTGTCATCGGCAAACAGCAGTTTCAACGGGCGGCCCTTCACGCCGCCGGCCCGATTGACGGCCTCCCCGGCCATTTCAAGGGAATTTTTCATGATTTGGCCGAATTCTCTCAGATCGCCCGTCAGCGGCAGCGGTGCCCCGATGACCACCGGCTCAGCAGATGCGGCCGCCGTGGTGGTCCCTACGACGAGAGCACAAACCGTTGCCGTCAGCACAATCCATTTCTTATACTGGAAAAACATCATCATTTCCTCACTAGACTAATCTTATTGAGATTAAACCAATTGTCGGTTATTAATTATTTGTGATTCATTAAATCCCAAATCCCAAATCCCAAATCCCAAATCCGCAATCCGAAATCCCAGATCCCAAATCTATTTGCTTCCCGATGCCATCTGCTGCGCCCATTCGGGAAATACATTGGCATCGATACCGAAAATCGCCGGTCCAACGAAGTATAGAAGGGTTATCATGATTATTCCGATTAGATTGATTAATAGGCCCGTTTTGGCCATTTCTGCAATTTTGATGCGCCCGCTGCCGAAAACAATGGCATTGGGCGGTGTGGCAATGGGCATCATAAAGGCGCAGGAGGCCGAGAGGGTGGCCGGGATCATCAGCAGCAGCGGATTGAGTTGGATATCCACCGCAACCGAAGCTAATATCGGCAGAACCATCTGGGTGGTGGCGGTATTGGAGGTTACTTCCGTCAAAAAAGTCATTGTCGCGGCAATAATCAGCACCATTACGATGGGATGCAGCTGCCCGATGCCCGCAAAGTTTTGGCCGATCAACGTCGAGAGTCCGGTACTCTGGAATCCCTTGGCCAGGGCAAATCCGCCTCCGAAAAGGATGACAATGCCCCAGGGCAGGTTATCGACGATTTTTTCCCCCGCCATTAGAGTGGGGGTATCGGCATCCGGGCTGCGCGTGGGTATAAAAAATACCAGCATGGCCATTACCAGCGCCACGGTGCCGTCGTCGATCAGGTCCGGATAGGGAATCAGGTTGGACCAACCGGGAATGGTGACAAAACCCAGGACCAAATCTTTGCGGAAAACCCACAGCACGGCCGTTAGAGAAAAGATCAACAGCACAGTGCGCTCTTCAAAACTCATGGACCCCAGGCCTTTATATTCTTTATCCACGATGGATTTGTCGATCGTGATATGAGCCGGCACCCGGTAAAGGGTTTTAGTCAGAATCGCCCAGATAACAGCAACAAGAATCGCGGACAGGGGGAGCGCCATGAAGAACCAGGTTCCGAAAGCGATGGGAGGAGCCTTGGGAAAAGCGATTGAAAAAATTCTCATCAAGGCCAGGTTGGGAGGCGTTCCCACAAGGGTGGCCATGCCCCCCACCGAGCAGGCGTAGGCAATGCCCAGCATCAGACCCAGGGTCAGCTTGTGGGTCTCTTCCACGCCGAATTCTGACTCCATCTTGACGATGATCGCCATGCCGATGGGCAGCATCATGATGGCCGTGGCGGTATTGGAAATCCACATGGATAAAAAGGCCGCCGCCACCATGAAACCCAAAACAATACGCGAGGGCCCGCCGCCGATAACGCGGATGATAACCAGTGCAATCCGCTTATGAAGGTTCCAATGTTCCATGGTCAGGGCGATAATGAAGCCACCCAAAAAGAGGAATATGGTGCTGTTGACATATATGGGCGCCGTGGCTTTGGTGCTCAATATGCCCAGCAGCGGATAGAGAATCATCGGCAGCAGGGCCGTGGCAAAAAGCGGTATGGCATCTGTAATCCACCAGACAGCCATCAGAACGGCGACCGCCGCCATGCGGGTGACGATCGGTTTACCCGGTTCCAAATCAAAAAACAAGATGACAATTAAAAACAGGCCGGGCCCCAAAAACAAACCGATCTTTTGGGCTAAATTTCTGCTCGGTGCAGATGTCTCATCAACCATTGTCCTGTCCCCCCCTCTTTTACACGATATTGGCCGGTACGGCCATTCTGAAAATATTCCTCGCTTTACCTGCTCGAAGAGTTTTACAGGTGGTGTAAATTTTCATTCAACTGAATACAAGGAATTTAATTAAAAACCGATCACTCCTATCGCCGAATTTTTTTAAATCAAAACGAAACCGCCCCCCGCCATTGATAGGAATTCTATCCAATATTTGATTTTATCCTTATCATCCCCCAATTCCTTAATCTCTTAATTACCTTTCAATACGTCAACCGTTTGACGGGCGATCTCCAGTTCTTCGTTGGTGGGAATGACGAAAATATTGACCATACTGTCTGATCGGCTGATCGCGCGCGCCTGCCCTCGGCCGATCTGATTTTTTTCGCGGTCCAGAAGCACGCCGAAAGACTCCAGGCCCTCACAGCACTTCTCGCGGGTGAGCGGGTCATGTTCGCCGATGCCGGCGGTGAACACCAGGGCGTTGACTTTTCCCAGCACGAAGAAATAGGCGCCGATATACTGCCGGATGCGGTGTATGAACATATCCTGCGCCAGTTGGGCGCGTTTGTCTCCGTCTGCGGCCCGGGCGTGGATATCGCGCATGTCGTTGCTGCCACAGATCCCTTTCAAGCCGCTATTCTTCTGAAGGACGCGGTCGAGTTCCGCCACTGTATACCCTTTTTGTTGGGCAATATACAACAGGGCGCCGGGGTCAAAATCGCCGCCGCGGGTGCCCATCATCACGCCGCCTAGGGGCGTCATGCCCATGGACGTATCGATGCTCTGGCCTTTCCGTATGGCGCAGATGCTGGCACCGCTGCCCAGATGGGCCGTCACCAGGTTTAAATCCTCTAAAGAGCGTTCGAGCAGGCCGGCGGCTTGCCCGGCAACGAACTTGTGGGAGGTGCCATGGAAGCTGTAGCGCCGCACGCCCAGCTCATCGTAAAATTCGTAGGGCAGGGCATAATGGTAGGCATAGGCCGGTATGGTCTGATGAAAGGCAGTGTCGAACACGGCCACCTGGGGTGCATCGGGTAAAAGCTCCCGGGCCACCCGAATACCCGTGAGGTTGGCCGGATTGTGCAGCGGCGCCAAGGGGATGGTCTTCTCGATGGCCGCAATGACTTCCGGTGAGATCAGGGATGAAGCCTTAAAGGCCTCCCCGCCGTGAACGACCCGGTGCCCCACCGCTTGAATATCCGCCGCATCGGTCACGACCCCCGTCTGGGGATCGGCCAGCAATTCCTGCGCTAGCCGCAGGCCGGCTTCGTGATCGGCGATGGGCTCCTCCCGCACTATTTGGGTTTCGCCATCCGTGTCCGGATGGTTTTTGTGAGTCAGCAGCCCCTGGGGTTCACCGATGCGCTCGATCAGACCGGCCGCCAGGGCGGTGGCGGTGGTCATGTCAAAAAGCTGGTATTTCAGAGAAGAACTGCCGCAGTTGATCACTAGAATGTTCATAGTTTTTTCCTTTTTTGGCTAGATATACCAAAGCAGATACCAAGAGTTAAAAATCAACGGTGTCAGGTTTCTGTGTTCAGGTGTCAGGTGTCAGGAAAAGAAACCTAAACCCAAAAACCTAAAACTCTTCAATCGTCCAGCCCAGGCCCAGAGATTGTGGATCATCATTTGAGCCATACACTGCCGATTCCTCTTTAACCTGCCATCTCCGTTCTCTTTCTGGAAGTTTCCGCTCCAGGGTTTTCTCCAGCCCATTTAACATTCGAATGCATTCTTTGTAGCGGCCCCTGAATTCTAGATAGACATTATCCGTTATGTAACCTTTGAGTTTCGCCATATACAGGTGATGAATAGTCTCAGCTGCTTCACCTCTGCTGCGATTAACACCTTCAATTTTGTTACGGATATGTCGATCATCATTTTTCTCCGCTAGCTGGGCCGGTGCGCTGTTCGAAGAGCGCCGAACCTGGCTTCCCAATTCGTACTTTTCTTCCAAGGGCCATTGGTGTGTCAGATCGCAGACCTCAATGTGTAATTGGCATAATTTTTTGTAAGCCTCAAGGTCCTCGACATCCATGTAGTTCTTTGCTGTCACTGCTGTTCTCTCCAATATCTAATCTCCCATCCGTCCTGACATGTGCAACCTTCATCCCTCCTGACACCTGACACGTGAAACCTTCTTTATACCGTAATCTGAAATCCGCGATCTAAACGGTCTGCGCCTGCACCGCAGTAATCGCGACGGTGTTGACAATATCGGTTACCAGGCACCCCCGGCTCAAATCGTTAACCGGCTTGTTGAGCCCCTGCAACACCGGACCGATGGCCACGGCATTGGCCGAGCGCTGCACCGCTTTGTAAAGATTGTTGCCGGTATTGAGGTCCGGGAAGATAAAGACCGTCGCCCGGCCGGCCACCTCGCTTTGCGGCAGTTTGGTCTTGGCCACCCCGGCATCGACGGCGGCGTCGTACTGGATCGGCCCTTCGATTTTCAGTTCCGGCTTTTTTTGGCGGACGATGGCGGTAGCCTCGCGCACCTTGTCGACGTCCTGGCCGCTGCCGGAAGATCCGGTGGAGTAGGAGCACATGGCAACGCGCGGTTCGAGACCGAAGGTTTGCGCTGTGGCCGCGGAACTGATGGCAATGTCGGCTAGCTGTTCGGCGTTGGGATTGGGGTTGACGGCGCAGTCGCCGTAGGCCAGCACCCGGTCGGCCAGGCACATCAGGAAAACGCTGGAAACCAGCGACACGCCCGGGGGGGTGCGGATAATTTCGAGGGCCGGTCGGATGGTGTCGCCGGTTGTGTGCACCGCGCCGGAGACCATGCCGTCGGCCTGGCCGGCGTTGACCATCAGGGTGCCGAAGTAGCTGACGTCGGCCACCGTGTCCAGCGCCATTTCCTCCGACACGCCCTTGTGTTTGCGCAGTTCGTAGTAGACTCCGGCAAACTCCTGGCGATGCTTGGACGTGGCCGGATCGATAATTTGAATTCCTGCCATTTCGAGGCCCAGCTGCCCGATTTTGGTCTTGATGGCCTCGGGATCACCGAGCAGGGTAAGATCCACGACCCCGCGCTGCAGCAGAATTTCTGAGGCCCGCAGGATCCGCTCCTCTTCGCCTTCCGGCAGAACAATGTGACGGCGGTCGGCCTTGGCCCGGCCGATGAGCGCGTATTCGAACATGATTGGAGTCACCCGCGCGGAGCGCACCACCTCGATGCTTTGCTCCAATTGGTTCAGGTCGACGTGCGCCTCAAAACCGCCCAGGGCGGCGGCGATTTTGCGGTCGTCACCGGGGGATAGCACCGGGGGGACGGCATTGGCCTGCATGGCGGTGGTAAAGGTGTCGGATGCAACGCTGATGATCGGTATCGGCGATGACGCCCGGAAGCCTTCGACCAGGCGCATCACCTGGGGGGCGGGCGCCTGGTCGCCGGTCAGCAGCAGCCCGGAAATGCTGGGTGACGTATCCGACAGGGCGGCGGCCATGCTGGCCAGGATCACGTCCGCCCGATCGCCCGGGGTGATCACCAGGTCCCCGTCGGCCACACGGTCCAGAAAATGCGGGAAGTTCATGGCCGCGATCTTCAGGTCCTGCACCGTGCGGTAGAGCCCCTCCGGTGTGCCCTGGATGATTTCGGCCTGCAGGGCCGCGGTGATCTCTTTGACCGTCGGCTTGCCGAGGACGTCGATTTCCGGCAGAAGATACACCGGTCCGGTTTCGCCGGCCCGATCGGCAAAGCGCGCCCCCGCGGCTTCGCGCTGACCGGGTGCTACCCGGTTGACAATCGCGGCCGCAATGCTGCAGCCTTTGTGCTCAAAGGCTTCCCGGGCCAGGTCAACGGCACCGATAATATCATCCGCTGTTTTGCGGCGGCCATTGACCAGCAGCAAAATCGGACATCCTAAATTGGCGGCCACATCCGCATTCAAATCAAACTCGAATGCTGAAGATAAACCGCTGAAATCCGTTCCTTCGCACAGCACGAATTGGCATTTGCTTTCCAGGGCTTTATATTTATTGAAAACTTCTTTCAGAAAAGCCTCGCTGGATCCCTGGCTCACCATCGTCTGCGCGTCATCATGGATATAGGCATGCATTTCTTCATAGCTTGGTTCGAGATTGTAGCGGTCGCCAATCAGCTGGATGTTATTGTCCGGAATTTCTTTTGAAGCGATTACCGGCCGGAAATAACCGATTTACCTGACCCGCCGCGACAACATTTCCATGACGCCTAGTGCCACCAACGATTTTCCGCTGCCGGGTTCTATCCCGGCGATGTATAAGCTGTTTGCCATCGGTATCTCCTTTCTAACGACCGTCATTTGTCAGTAAATATGGAATCCTGAACTCTGATTTGGTTGCTGACAGCTCACGTTAAACTACACCGAAGGTATCGGGTGTTACATAGAAGGTTTCAGATGTCAGTGTTCAGGATTTAGCACCTCGGTTCCCTTTTAAACCATTAACTAATAACGAATAACTAGTAACAACCATTTGGTTTTTAACTCAATTGGGGTTGTAGTTTATGGTTGGTGGGAGTGGCCTCGATTCGGCTGAGCTCGTCGCAGGCCGGCCACGATTACCCGGGGTAATCGCGGTTAAAAACTGCTCCCACTATCCTAAACTAACCGATATAAAGATAGAAAATTTCTTCTACGATCATACTGGCTGCTTCACCGCCAGCGGCGGTGCTGAAACCTCTACGATATTCATCTCTCCAGTCCGATTGTTGCGTTTTGGGCAGCAAATTTACCTACACGTCCATCCTGGCGAACAGGGCCGCTTTCAGAAACTCCCGGTTAAACCGCGCGATATGGGAGATGGACACTTCTTTGGGGCATGCATTCTCGCACGCGCGATGGTTGGTGCAGTTGCCGAATCCGCAGTTGTCCATTTCCTTGAGCATGGCCAGCACGCGCCGGGTAGCCTCGGGCTTGCCCTGGGGCAGCAGGGCAAACTGGGACACTTTGGCACTGACAAACAGCATGGCTGACGCATTGGGACAGCTTGCGACGCAGGCCCCGCAGCCGACGCAGGCGGCGGCGTCCATGGCTTCTTCCGCTTTTTCCTGGGCGATGGGCAGCGCATTGGCATCCGCTGCACCGCCGGTATTTACCGAGATATACCCCCCGGCCTGGATAATTTTATCCAGCGCACTGCGATCCACTATTAGATCCTTGACCGTTTTAAAGGCCCGGGAGCGAAACGGCTCCACCACGATCGTGTCGCCGTCGTCGAACTCGCGCATGTGCAGCTCGCAAAGGGTCTCTGCCTTGCGATGACCATGGGGGATGCCGTTGACCACCGCCCCGCAGGTGCCGCAGATGCCCTCCCGGCAGTCATTGTCGAATTCGATCGGCTCCTTGTCTTCCAGAATCCGTTCTTCATTCACAAAATCCAGCATTTCCAGAAAAGAGCACCGAGTATCGACGTCCTTGACGGCAATGGATTCAAAGTAACCCTTATCCAGCGGTCCATTCTGGCGCCATACTTTCAGGGTAATGTATATGGTATCTTTCGCGCTCATTATTTGTAGCTCCTTTGGCTTAATTCGACATTTTTAAAAACAAGCGGCTCCTGGTGGAATTCAGGGCGGGCGTTATCACCGGCGTAGGCCCAGGCCGAAACATAACAAAAGTTTTCGTCATCCCGCAATGCTTCGCCTTCTTCCGTCTGCGATTCCTCACGCAAATGACACCCGCAGGATTCTTTGCGTTCCAGCGCATCGATGGCCATCAGTTCGCCAAGATCCAGAAAATCGGCCACCCGGCCGGCTTTTTGAAGATTCAGACGGTATGTATTAGACGGTCCGACCACCTTGGCATTCAGCCAGAATTCTTCGCGCAGCGCCCGAATTTGCTTGAGCGCCTCCTTCAGGCCGGTCTCGCTGCGGACCAGGCCCACTTTATCTTCCATGATCCGGCCCAGTTCCCGATGGATGTCCTCGGCCGTGCGTTTGCCGTTGATGGCAAGCAGTTTGCCAATCCGGCTTTTAACGGTCTGAATCGATTCCTTAAAAGCGGTATGGTCTTCCGTCACGTCCGAATTGCCTTCAAGGCCCAGGAAACCGGCCAAGGTATAAGGAACCACAAAGTAGCCGTCTGCCAATCCCTGCATCAGGGCACTGGCCCCCAGACGATTGGCTCCGTGGTCCGAAAAATTGGATTCGCCGAGCGCAAACAGGCCCGGTATGGTGCTCATCAGGTTGTAATCCACCCACAGCCCGCCCATGGTAAAGTGGGCTGCCGGATATATCATCATCGGCGTCTTGTAGGGATCGTCGGCGATGATATTACGGTACATGGCGAACAGGTTGCCGTACTTGCGGGCGATGACATCCTTGCCGTCACGCTGGATGGCCTGCATAAAATCAAGATAAACCGCCCGTCCCGTGGGCCCCACTCCCTTGCCGGCATCACACTGCTGCTTGGCGTTGCGCGAAGCTACGTCCCGGGGCACCAGGTTGCCGAAGCTCGGGTATTTTTCCTCCAGGTAATAGTCGCGTTCACTTTCCGGGATCTTGTTGGCCGGGCGTTTGTCACCCTCGTTTTTGGGAACCCATACCCGCCCGTCGTTGCGCAGGCTTTCGCTCATCAAGGTCAGCTTGGTCTGATGGCCGCTGACATGCGGCAGGCTGGTGGGATGGATCTGCGTATAGCAGGGGTTGGCAAAAAGGGCGCCTTTTTTATGGGCCTGCCAGATGGCGCTGGCATTGCAGGATACGGCATTGGTGGAAAGATAAAACACGTTGGAGTAGCCGCCGGTCGCCAGCAGAACGGCATCCGCGGCATGTGCCTCAAGCTCTCCGTTGATCAAATTGCGGGCAATGATCCCCCGGGCCCGGTCGTTGACGACCACCAGGTCCAGCATCTCATGGCGCGCAAACAATTTCACCTGGCCGGCTGCGATCTGACGGGACAGCGCCCCGTATGCGCCCAGCAACAGCTGCTGACCGGTCTGGCCCCTGGCGTAAAATGTACGCGATACCTGGGCACCCCCGAAGGAACGGTTGGACAGAAGCCCGCCGTACTCCCTTGCGAAGGGCACTCCCTGGGCCACACATTGATCGATGATGTTGTTGCTGACCTGGGCCAGGCGGTGGACATTGGCCTCGCGGGCCCGATAATCGCCGCCCTTGACCGTGTCGTAAAACAGCCGCCAGATGCTGTCGCCGTCATTGCAGTAATTTTTGGTGGCATTGATGCCGCCCTGGGCGGCGATGCTGTGAGCCCGGCGTGGGCTGTCCTGGATACAAAAGGTCTTGACGTTGTAGCCCATCTCGGCCAGGCTGGCGGATGCCGAAGCGCCGGCCAGACCGGTGCCCACGACAATAATATTGAATCGGCGCCGGTTGGACGGATTGATCAGCTTCATTTCCATTCGATGGCGGTCCCACTTATCAGCCAGCGGACCATCCGGTATTTTCCCATCCAGTTGTTGCATGATTTCCTCCTTGGAATGACGAGTGTCGAATGCCGAATGTCGAATTGAGGAGTTCGCTTCGCTCCATCATAAAAATGGAAAATTGATTGAATTCCTTAATTCACCCTTCACCAATCGTCCTTCTTCATTCATTTATGCTGCTAACATTAAATATATCGGTACAATCCCAAAGCCGATTCCAAATACTAATGTCACCACCAGACCCAGTTTCATGATCAGGGGCATGTAACGGGGGTGATTGAGGCCGAAGGTTTGAAACAGGCTCCAGAAACCGTGACTGATGTGCAACGCCACAACCACCATTGCCGCCGCATAGAAGATCACCCATAGCGGGTTGGAAAATGTAGCCGTCATCTGCTGATATATCGGTGTGACGGATTTGTCGCTAAAGGTAAATTTAAGCAAATGCAAGATGACAAATATTAGAATCAAGGCGCCGGTATAGGGCATGGTGTTGGAGCCGAGCGTCCGTCCGCCGGGATCTTTGAAAACCTGGTATTTTGCCGGTCGGGCATTTAAATTTTCGAGAAAAAGCGTAATGCCGACCGCGATGTGAACCAGGGCCAATGTTGCCAGCCCGATGTTGAAAACGCTCAGATAGGGCTGCATCGCGTGTAATTTGGCCGCATAACCATTGAACGCGTCGGCCCCGGCGAAGGCCATCATGTTTCCGAGCAGGTGCCCGCCTAAGAATCCGATCATGCCGAGCCCGGTCACGGCCATTAAAATTTTCTTGCCGATGGATGACCCGAGTATGGTTAGTATCCAGTTCATGAGTGTCCTCCTATGTGATTAGTGATTAGTTATTTGCTACTCGTAATTCGTTGTTGGAATAAGGTTTCAGGTGTCAGTGTTCAGGTTTCTGGATATAGCACCTCGGCTTCCTGACACCTGACACCTACAAACCGCGCCATTGTTGCTCCGCCAGAGCCACTTTTTCCGAGCGCATACAGGAAAAACATAAATCGTGTTTCCTTTAACCTATTAACGAATAACTGATAACATAATTTTTAATCGAGTCTTTTTTCGATTAAGAATTATTTCGGTATCTCCCGCGGGTCGGTCATATTCTCCGGGCGCAGCATGTCGTCCAGCTGTTCCTGGGTCATCCAGCCTTTTTCCAGCACCAGCTCATAGACACTGCCGCCGATTTTCAAGGCTTCTTTGGCGATGGAGGCTGATTTTTCGTAGCCCAGCACCGGGTTGAGGGCCGTGACCAGGCCGATGCTGTTTTCGACATATTTTCGGCACACGTCCCGGTTGGCCTCGATATCGACGATGCAGCGGCTGATCAGAGTGATGCAGGCATTTTTGAGAATCAGCATGCCGTGCAGCAGATCATAAGCGATAATCGGTTCGGCCATGCACAACTCCAGCTCACTGGCCTCGGCCGCCATGGAGACCACCGCATCATAACCGATGATCTGGTAGCAGATCTGGTTGACCAGCTCGGGAATCACTGGGTTGACCTTGCCGGGCATAATGGAAGATCCCGGCTGCATGGGCGGCAGATTGATTTCGTTCAGACCGCAGCGCGGACCGGAGGACATCCAGCGCAGATCGTTGCAGATTTTAGATACTTGAACGGCAGCCCGTTTCATGGTGGCCGACATCTGGGCAAAAGAACCGGCGTTCTGGGTGGCTTCCACCAGGTTGCGGGCCCGGCGCAGCGCAAAGCCGCTGACTTCCGACAATTTTTTGGTAACCAGGTCGGCATATCCCGGGGGACTGTTCAGGCCGGTGCCGATGGCGGTGGCGCCCATGTTGATATCGTGAAACTCTTCGCCGGCCCGTGCCAGAGCTGCCATGGCGCTGTCGATCATCACGGCATAGGCACTGAATTCCTGGCCCAGGGTCATGGGAACGGCATCCTGGTTTTCAGTACGTCCCATCTTCAGCACGTCTGCAAATTCTTCGGCCTTTTCCTCCAGCGCGTCTTTGAGTTGATCCATGGCGGCCAGCAAATCTTTGAGCGAAAGCATCACGGCCAGCTTGATGGCGGTCGGGTAGGCGTCATTAGTGGATTGGGAGCAATTTGCGTCATCGTTGGGGTGCAAAAATTCGTATTCTCCCTTCTTGTGCCCCATAATCTCAAGTCCGCGATTGGCGATGATCTCGTTGGCCATCATATTCGTGGAAGTTCCCGCTCCGCCCTGAAACATATCCACCGCAAAGTGCTCATGCAGTTTGCCGGCCAGCAGTTCGTCACAAGCTTCGCAGATGGCCTTCACCTTGTCTTCTTCCAGCACGCCCAATTCATGGTTGGCCAGTGCCGCGGCCTTTTTGACAAATGCCAGCCCTTCGATCAGGTGCTCGAAATTTTTAACGTAAACCCCGGAAATGGGAAAATTTTCCATGGCACGCAGGGTCTGCACCCCGTAGTAGGCCTGATAAGGTATCTCGCGGTCCCCCAGCGAATCGTGTTCGAGCCTTACCTCGCCTTTAAGATGCGCCGGGCTTTCAATGTGGGCGATGCTCTGGGATACAACCCTCAGCCGTTCGCTGATGTCGGCCGCCACCCGGGCCACGATGCGATAAAACAGATCCGGTTTCTCAGTGCGAAAGGCCTCGATTTCTTTTTTGGAGATCTGCCAGACCGTCGCACCCTGGTGGGTCAAAGCGCCGCTAGTGTGGGGTACATCCGCCAGGAATGCATCCTCGCTGATCAGCTGTCCGGCTCCCAACACCGCATAATGCCTGGTAGAGCCGTGCAGACCGCGCACGATCTCCACTTCACCGTCGAGCACGATGCCGCCCCAACGTCGCGGGGTGGATTCGTGAAACAGCCACTCTTCGGCTTCATAGGTTTGTTGTTCACCGTGGTCAAAAAAATTTTTGAGTTCGGCCGGGTCGATTCCCATCCGTTTGGAAGCCGTTTGAAGAATTTCATCGATCTTTATCATATGGCATACTCCTTTTTAATTTAATCCCTAAATCACCAGCGGCCCGATAAGAAACGCCAGAATCACCGACAGCGTAATCGTCAGGACGCCGGGGATGATAAAGGGATGGTCGAACACATATTTGCCGATGCGGGTCGAGCCGGTATCATCGAATTCCACCACCGCCAGCAGGGTGGGGTAAGTGGGCAGCACAAACAAAGCGCTGACCGCCGCAAAGGAGGCGATGGCCGCCGTGGGACTGACCCCCAGGGCCAGGGCCGCCGGCATTAGGGCCTTGGTTGTGGCGGCCTGGGAATACAGCAGCATGGCGGCAAAAAATAAAACCACCGCCAGCAGCCAGGGTTTGGACTCCAGCATATTGCCGGCAAAAACGTTGATCTGCTCGATGTGCGCCGCTACAAAGGTGGTACCCAGCCAGGCCACCCCGAGAACACACACGCAGGCGCTCATACCGGATTTGAATGTGGCCGCATCCAGCACCTTGCCGGATTCGATCCGGCACACCAGGGTAATTATCGTCGCCACGGCCAGCATGATGGTCATGATGGCGCTGTTGCGGTCCAGCACCGGTTCTTTAATGAGACCGACGCTGCTGCTGATGGCAGTGGCGTAGCAGACGACCAGGATAATACCAAATAGAAAAATCAACACAGACGTTTTGGCTCCCGGAGGTATTTCCTTTTTTTCATCCTGACCGGATGATTGTTTGACCAGACCCTTGGCCAGACGATCCTGGTATATCGGGTCGTCCTTGAGGTCCCTGCCCAGAAAGTTGGTGACGATCGCCGCCAGCATGCAGGCCATAAAGGTGCTCGGAATGGCAATCATCATCAGCTGAATATAGCCGACGCCGAGCTTTTCCAGCTCACTGCTGAAAAACACGACAGCGGCGGAAATCGGTGAGGC
>Ga0056116_1000251_pt1 | contig 17386 bp, 12 predicted proteins | sample WorMetOlspDAHAB2_FD_67352 | JGI IMG/M metagenome (GOLD analysis project Ga0056116, IMG submission 67352) | Marine gutless worms symbiont microbial communities from Max Planck institute for Marine Microbiology, Germany - Olavius sp. DAHAB.2 ...
TGATGTCGGCGTCGGCTTTGCCTACTGGCGACGATGGCGGAGCGGCGGACATCAGCACGCATGGCCGGTGATGCGTGACGCCCGCCGACCGACCGCAACCGAGCACCCACCGACCGACAGCACGACCGACAGCACGGCATGCATTAGGAGGGCGCCGCGGTGCGCCGCCAATCGGCGCGTGCGCGCGCTCGCGGCGTGATTGATACGTTTCCGGCGAGATTGAAAAGCTTCTACTTCCGGCCCGCAAGTTGCAGCGGCACCGGCAGCGATGTCAACAACTGCCTGTCGCGTCGAGATCAGCTGCTGAATGGCGTCGCCGACGGCGTCAGACTACTGCATAGTCAGATACATGTCTGTATCTGAGCCATTGGCGTGCTCAGGATTTTAGAATGCCAAGGTAACGGTGCCACAGTCCGTAGGACCATATACATCGGTGCTTATCTCCTTGTCTTAGGCATTTAAGCCCGTAGATGGTATAAACCACAGAGTCTGTGACGTGTGACCAGTACGACGCCAGACTTCCTAGCTTTGGAACATTACTGCCCTTTCATCAGTAACAAATCATAAGGGCCTACTACTTGGTGACAAAGGCACGTGTGTGCAAGCGGCTTGCCAGGGCCGTACATGACAGCGATGTGGGTGAGAACCAAACCCGAAACCTGTTGATTGTAAGTCCAGCACTGTAACCACTACGCCCTCAAGCCACACTGTTTCAGAATGGGGGTTCAATCGGAGAGTCTGGGGTCTCCGTGCCCCCATAACTTAAAGCACATCGGACTTTATATCAATGCCATAAGCACACCGATTAAAATTTAACATCTCACCATCGCTGTCCAAATTGTTGATATGTAGCTATTTCAACGATACCAGGTGGTATTTTTGGCACATGCACACACAATTTGAAACAAAAAAATTACTGGGGGCAATGGGGATTAACTTCTCAGAATTCTCCTATTGTTGCCTCTGGGTACGCCTGTTGTCCGAACGCAGGCTGAGGACAGCATGAGAGCGTGTCACTCCACATCTGACTGATTCACATGCTAATAGACACGTTCGCTTAAAGACGCGTCGTTGCGTGATGTTTTGTAATAAACAGGAAGTGATAGAACCTCGTAATCTCGAGTGGTGAATAATTGACACAAATTCCGATTGTGATTTCTGTGTATAGTTTCCGCGGCAATTGAGACTGAAATCGCTAGAGCGACGCATCGGACTGCCATTTGCATTCGAATGGAAACTGAAATATGAGCAAGCACACGAATTACCACTGCAGAGAGTACAAATATACAAAGGTAGTTTCTATAAAAGCATATCAATCTCCGTGCGATTGTAGCAAATAAAACAGTCGTGATAAAAGTGCATTAATTTGGGCATATAATCGCCTCACTTTGTGTTAATAAAGTTTGCAGCTTCACATCCGATAGTCGCCCTTGAATTGAGAAAGTCTGTACTGAACACCAGGAATGAACAAATGCATGAAATATGAAATGCACTAATCGATAGACCATAACAATACATTATTTTATACAGTGGTATTTGATTTTGCATTAGCGTTTCCGATGAACTCTGTTCCTATGTCATGTCGTTTTCGAAATATATCTGATCGAAATTGAGCTGTTTTGATACCTCAACCGCATTTTCGCCTAAACAGCACTGTCGCAATTGGACATCGGAAAATGTTTGTGTCAGAAAACCAGGATAGCAGACTACCAGCAGGTAAGTTGTATTGAATGATATGAGTGTCTATTGGATGAACAGATGAACGAAACTGCATCTGAAACATCCGCGCACACATATAGCGTGGAAAAGCAGTGGCGCCGACTCCATGGGGCACAGGGGGCACGTGCCCCCACTATTACAAATGTCTGGGCACGGGGGGCACCGTAAGTAAAAGAATAGCAAACAAGAAACTGACCAAACCGTACTGACCATCACGAAAGCGCTTACCAAAACGACTAATTGTACTTTTAGAGCAAAAAAGTGGAGGGGCACGACCAACAAAAATATTTCGGTGCCCCCACTTTTGCGCCGGAATGGTGCCCCCTTCACTTTCAAATTCGTTTCGGCGCCACTGGGAACAAGCATACAGTGTATATTCAGGAGAAATTAACAGCGAAATTGCCTCCAGACAATATTTCGCACGTCGAATTGCAATCGCTCACTTGTAATTTCGGATATTTGTGTGCTTGCCTTAACATGGATGCGACTTTTGAACTGTTCTACGAAAAGTTTCATTTTTATCTAAAAATACTTTTATTGTAGCGTGGCGGCCGCGAACCCGTATATGATCTCGATCGAGCTGTTTTCCACACTGTTCAGCGATAGCGTGAATGCGGGTCAGTATAGGAGACAATAAATGCATTTATATTTAACAGTTTTTAGTTTTACCATGTTACTTACGTGTAGCGCCATATACTTTCTGATTGTAATAGGCGCTTTACAAAGTTTTCGTGATGGCGATGATGTGACTGAAACCGGAAATAGTTATTACACATGTGTGGAAAAATGAGAAGGCGATGGCAAAAAATCTCCAGCGAACTAAACAACTTACATTTTACACGGTATTAACAGAATTGCTGCAGCTGTGGATTACGAACAGGCTACAGTGGCGGTCAGTGCTGATGGACGCAAAGAGGAGGCCTGGTGAAGCGTGTCTCACCCAACAGTCGAACGTCCGTGCAGCATACGTACCGGCACGCTGCCTAAACTCGGCACTCGTGCGTGGCGTTTGAATCGGTCACGGTCGTTAATTTCCGCCCGACTTGGACGATCGACGTTGCGTTTCCGGTTCGGCGTCGCGCTGCGCATGCTCAGCGTGTTCGCAATCGACGTGTTGCCGACGAAGCGAAGGCGAAGCGACGCGCATGCATGCCTGTTGTGTCCAGTCGATAACCAATACGTCGTCGCCCTGGTCGATATTCTGTCGTCGATCGATTGCCAAACGGTCGTTACAGCGGGCGATCAATGCGTATCAAGAATCACAGTGGCAGCGGGCGCCGGCGGCAATATCCGGCCTGCAAGTGCGTGCTTCCATAGTAACAGGTAGGAGAGAGGTAATGGCTCTTAGACGACGAGAAGCGACGATAGTAGCAGTGCGCAAAAAGCCGATACCTGTCGATTGGCACTCAGATAGCACCAACCGCACGCACGTCAAGAATTATCGGTGTTACTGCAAGCTAATGAGTAAAACTATACACTCAGTCATTCAAATACTAATACTTAATGTACAATACAACAACATTCAGGGTCAGGGTCTGTAAGTGATTTAAGTGATTTAAAAGTACTTGAAACCCCTGTTAAATGCGTTATAATATATGTTCTGCGACTGAGATATTCGTTTTGTCTGTATTATTAAAGCATACATTGTTTATTGTTTTCAACCTAGTCATTGTTATAATGTGGCTATATAACAAGATAGGCTACAATATAGAAGAGCGTATTTATAAAACCATAAAATGAACTTTATTTCTCGAACGGTGTTATTTTGTATGATTGAATATGCACCTCTATATAGAAAAAATAAGACGATTATTTGCCACAGTGAGTCGTATTAAAACCTACATAATTATATAGCATACTGATTTTTAATACCAAAAAGTATCGAAATTAGTTCCTACATCTCGATGCTGGAGTGCGCGAAAGTATGGGCTCGTTTTGAGGCAGTGTAGAGTAATTAGTTGCTGCTGCTGCCGTTAATTAGTGATGCAAACCAAAACAGATGATGATGATGACCGCTGAGCAGTGGTACAATGGCAACGACATTGTCGATCCGATGATTACGCATGCCGCAGTCGACGCGTAATCTGGTTAGTCTGTGCAGTAAACCCGACTTGATCATCACCAGTAGCCACGTCCCGCAATCGCTAATCCGCCGACGCACTCGCCGCAACGCTGAACTAATTGCCCGAATCGTTGTCAACCAGCTGAACACGCGCGCATCTTACTTTCAAAACAGTCGTCGCAGGTCTTGCGGGTGATGGCTGTAAAGTGTTTCAATCAGCCAGCCACAGTCTATCAGTGGCCACGACGAGGCGTCGATGAATCTACATAGTGATACGGCCCGATCGCTGTGATGGAATGGAGTCGTGCGTCTGTCTTCGGCGGATTTCTGAGGACTGCGATTCACTTGCATTCATTTCTCAGCTGTTCGTTGTGCAGCAGGTTCAACGCCTGCATAAGTTTGACTTGGTCGCATCCTTCTGCAATTATTCATCCGCGCTGATTGAAGTAACGCCGCTGTCAGTTACCTTTTACTATAGTCTCCAATCCACGAAGCAAATTACTTTCTTCCTCTGTTATTGGAACTGAATGCTTGCTCGGTATTAAACATTGTAAAGTAGACACATTACTTTAAGGATCCAAGCCCATTCTTTCATGCTGTAAACTTGTAAACGGCAAATACATAAATTAATAGCCTGCATAAGAACTCAGATTCACCCCGTTTTGCCTCGATTCAGTCGATAAGCCGGAAAAAATGTCGAAAACTTACATCCACGAAGTATATGCTTTAGCCTTCTCGGTTGTTTGGATGTCATCACCACCGTCATACAACTCCGTCAGTCTGATTGTATCACTTTTGCTGGGATATGCCTATGTTCTGCTGTTTTGTATTGAGGCGGTTAGAGTTGTGACAGTAACTTACAAAAATCACTTAAGGTCATGGATGATATCAACATCAAATAGATCAATAATGATTTCATTCGCATCTCATATGACTTAACTATGTCTGTTTGTCGTGTTATTTCGGAAATATGGCACACCATTGGTCGAAAATTGAGACATTTTGATGCACGTCGTCATACTGTTGAAATTATCGAAACTTGTTTGATGTGCTAAACGGTTAAGGTCAGAATAGTTCTCACAACGTCCGAAAGTGAATGTACGATAGCTGAGGAATAGACTGTAGTACTGTATCAAAACTTTGAATATTTATGTATCCACAAAGTAGGACTACTATATTGACACCTTAGATATTACTGTCGGTAAATTAAACGAAATCTTGAGATTGCAATGAACACCGCAGAATGTGACGCCAGTCTCGACCACATCTTGTTTTTACGAACAGTTTTGCGTTTTTTCGAACATCCTGTTTGTTCTGTCCGGCTTTTTTTGTTGTAAAACAGTAAAACAATGGTCCCTGCTGGTTAGCGTTGCCTTTGAGGCGACGCATTCCGGTTTCTATAGTTATATTCGTAATGTGGATAAGTTGATGCGAAATGCACAACTGATCGACGTCTCCGAGTTTAACTGTATATAGTTTCATTTCCGCAACCGGAAATGGACTTTACATGGACTTTACCATTGACTTAAGCTTCAGCAACAGATTGGTATCGTTTGGCGTGCTCTATCCGGCTATGCACTGATCAGTTGCATGATGTCGCCTGGAGCAATGCAACGCAGCTCCGTCAATCTGACGCGTTTAGTCAGCCACCGCCTCCTTCTCAACGTCGTCCGATGCTAACAGCATTAGCGTCCCATTCGCAATCGACGTACAACTGTCGTAATAAGCCATCTGTTCGCATCCACTGGCCAGCCGCCGCCATCCATACCGGCACCGACACGCACGGGCCCGCTATTTAGTCGCCGATGGAGTTGGACAGCTCTCAACTTGTGCAGTACAAAGACGACAGAATGTTATTAGCTACTACCGATTTAATTAACTCTTCTACTATGCGCAAAATTTCGAATGTTTTTGTTGATTATTTATATGTTTATGTTTTATTAGGTTGAATTGATTTAGTTTTGGTTGTTTTCTTCTTTCTTTCTGTCTTCTGTGTCTTGGTGTTTTAACACGTGATGGTGAAATAAAGTCTGTCGTTGATCGTCTTTACCGCGAGAAGTTTCAACAAAAATTTCGATATGGAAATTTCGGTTCTTCTGTGCTCCGTTACCAACTAAGAACATTTAAGAAGTGACTGAGGGTAATCGAATTGTGGACAGATCCTGTGTGTTACACAGCGTTAAAGGCGATTCGCTGTCTGGTGAAAGAAAACGGCACATTCATCATAGAGTCTTATCTCCGAAGAGTTTGCGGCGTTCAACAGCCACCGCGTCATCAACGTCGATTAAGACGACGTCGTCATCACATACTGACAATACAGCGTCAGCGAACAATCGAAGAGTGCGACGCTGAACCTTAACTAGCCGCGCTATGCGGGCGGCCAGGGCCACCCATGTGGCGTGAAGCGGCGGTCGACGCCGACGCCGTTCCAGACAAAGGCCGGTCGTCGCCGAGGGCGTCGTCGTCGTCGGACGCGCCGATATGGTCCCATTGTGTCCACGGATCGGCGACCACCACGGCTGCGGCAGCCCCGCCGCCGTTGCAGATCGTCCATCGTAGCGTCGGTGCGTCCCGTTACTCGGCCCGCTCTGACCTCTGACCCTGCGCTAGCAGCCGGGCAACGCCGCTCGGATAATGTCGGTCTATCGGTCGGCCATTTAATATCGTCATAGTTGGCGGCGGCGGCGCACGCGGCGTGAAAGGAGCAGACGAGTGAACGGCGAGCGGACGGATGGATGAACGAGCATGACGCCCGACTTATCTCTGACGTCACCCCGTGTCAACAGACGCTGCTGCTGCATAGCAACCGCCGACGTCCGGGCGCGCGGCGGCCTGTGTTGATAAACGACGGGCGTTGGTTGACTATAACTGGCTGCTCGGTCGCTAGTGTCGATCGACGCCGATGAAATCTTGATGACGAATGACATTCGCTCAGAGCGCCGGCCACCCGCAAAACGCGTCATTCGGGAGATCACGCGCACCTGCTAACGAGTATCGCACCACTTGCTATCTTTCTATCTTTATTCGGCGATGTGCTCCAGCAGGGGACGCCGGCGCCGGAAAAGCGAAAGTTTTTTTTCCAGCAAGTTTTTCTTGGGCTACACACGACAGCCTAGTTTTGTGTGTGCAGTTATCACACGAAATGTGCAGTTATAAGCAGATATGTACAGTTGTAAAATCAATTTTGTTAAATTGTATGTGCCAATATAAGCCGATAACTCATAGGGGCGCCACGCCAAAATTTTGAGGTGAGTCAAATCTGCGGCCGACGCAGTCGATTATATCATTTTAGACACAAGACAATAAGTAAGGGATCTCAAACAATTGGCAGTGACTATTATGTAAACTTTATGGTTATGACTTACTGATGCCGGCAAAAATTCGATCGGCTGGTACCGTATCTTTATTTGCTTTTTAACTAATTTTGCAAGCTACAACTAACAAACATACAGGCCAATTATTGCCTGGTCCAAATGTATTATGGCCCAACCAACCAAAGTTTTGGGTGGGCGCCCACCCGGCTCACCCTGCAGCGCCCCCATGTGATATCTACAGTAGCTCCAACTACAGTATTAGGCGTTCGTGTGAAGGAAGGTTGAGGAATACTAAAAATTCCCTTTAAAATACATTTAAACACAGGTTGCGCAGTGATGTCATTAAATTGAACATGAAATCACGTCGACTTATTGTGAGGTAACTTGGTGATGATGATGTATTTTTAAATTTTTATCAGCCAAGTTGCATTTTGTCAAATGGTGACACGGGCTGTTTAAATTAGATAATGCTTAGTGGAAGAGCCTGTGCTGCATGCAAGGAAGTAGGCTACTGCGCAGCTAATAATGCTATAATCCAGTTAACTTAAATGGAAAAATGTTAGTTATATTCACAGAGGTCGCTATGAGAAAGAGGCCATGTGCCACGCGGGTTTAATTCACTAATATCAGTGTAAACAGTCTTTTTAACAAAAGTAGCTATTAAGCGAACTCTCAAGAAAGTCTTTCATACCAGTGAGTATTAATTTTTGGGAGATCGTGTTAAGAGCAATGATAAAATTATGTGAACAATATGAATTATATTGCAATATACCAACCAGTTCCATATCCATTATCCTAAGGTATCATCAGCAAAAGCGTCTGCGATTGTTTTATATACAACAAAAACATGTGACCAATTTTGTACGTTGCCAACAACAAGACGATACAGAACAAATATTTCACTTTTCAGTTGTTATGGTTCACATGATGCATATTGCAAATATCTGCAAATAACAAGCTGAGTAATATGATATTGCTTTCGTGGTTATACAGCATAAATGACTAGTCAGTTACACTTAAAGCATTCACGTATGGACTCGCAGTCACAACTATATGCAAGGTAAACAGTATAAAAACCATGAAAATACGCGAAATACATGTACCTATATTATTGCTACTGCTCCGCACACTTATATTGCTATAAACATTCGGCTGTCCAACACGATTACGACACAACGACTAGAGAGAGAAGTAGGAAAATAAAGCATAAAAAAAGCATATAGGCCTACGCAAAATGACGCCTTGGCCATTGTAATATAAATGCAAATACAGTAATGATCCATTTGTAAAGCCATGCCGAATGACTGAAGTTGACATGTAAACGACTAAACAGCAATATTTGAGAAGCAACCTGTATTTTGTGAATATTTATTAGCAATTATAACTTCACTCTTAAATCTAACAGACAATGAATGAGTATACAAATCGTATACGCATGCATAATAGTGACTAGAATCCAACAATCATAACAATCGTAACAAACGTCTGATTAAACAGTGTATACCGAATATTATTATAAATATTATTGCCGTGTAATATACAAAATGCAGGAAAAAGTATACATGGGCTGTGTAAAAATTCCAGAAACTAGAATAAGTGGAACGAATGTTGAAGAAGAAAATTTCGCTTGCGTTAACTTATATCACATGTGGAATTTTGGATTCCGGCGTTAAAATGCATGGAAATATACAGTGATCAAGTATACTTCGATAACTTCTGCAATTTCGACGACGCACAAAAGTATACGACGAAAAACACTGATGCTATTAAGTAATCTTATCTGTGATGTTCTGATTTGTCACCTTTTTTTCGCTATTCCTGCATTTTAAAGTTCCATTGTGAGCGTGTAAACAAGCGCTGCATGAACATACATTATTGCACAGGTAACAACATGCATATCAAATTCGACGCGTGAATGAATAACGCGATTCGATTTCATATATTCTGGATCGTTCGTTCGTCGTTTACTACTTCACATAAATCGCTATAAACATTATAAGGATAAGAGGGTTCAACGAGCGTCCTGCATTATTCTCATTTGTATCAACACTGCTATTCACATCTGCGTAAAATTTCAAGCGACAAAGTAGTAGTTGCAGGGACCTTCTGTGGGCAACATCAGGTGAAGTACAGTAAGTGGAACTGTTGAGCAAAAGGTGTCTTTTAACTGTTCAGCGGCAGAGGGCTATACACTGCAAAAATAGGGTACTCGTAGTCCATGGCTGGGGGAGCGAAGGAGCTCATTATTTTATGTTAACCACCGGTTGTGTGCTGCATTCGCACCTGTGGATCGTGCGTCCGAATACCATCGTACGAATATTTGAATATTCTAACCTGCTGACTGCGTTGCAGAATGTCTGCCGAATAGCCCGTCATTGTAACACATTCGTACAGTGCAGATGTCTGAGGGAACAGATAAACGACAAGGGAAACAAGCACAAACGGTGCAATAACACTGCATCGTATATGAATATCTTTGAAAAAGCAAGACACGCACCAGTTAGTTGGGCGCTTGCTATTTCGACCTCTTTAGTAGCAGAGTTAGGGTTACGTTTAGATGTACATCTGTACTGTCTGGTTAATATTTAGTATAATATATAGTGTAATATATAGCGTTTGTTTGTTTGTTAGTGGGTATGTAAAAGTATCCGTTGTCTTGAGCGGGAGCCCGCTCGACTAAACGTGGCGCAATCAAGACTCGACGAAACAGGCTCGACGGTGCATGGATTTGCAGGATGTTCTACAGTGTCATACGCTCCAGAGGCTGGTCATGCTGGATCGAGTGTCGTCGTCACAGCTCGACGCCGGCGGCAGTCCATCCTCGGTGTCGTCTCGCACACACGACGACTCGTGGTGCTTGTTGAGATACGCCTTGAGCGCAAACGACTTGCCACAGCGCTTGCACGAATACAGCTTGAACGCTGAGTGCGTCTGCATGTGCGCGCGCAGGTTCGATCGGTCCGCGAACGCCTTTCCGCAGTGAGCGCAGCCGAACGGTTTTTCGCCGGTGTGAGAGCGAAGGTGACCTTGAAGCAGCCAAGGTCGGGAGAAGGACTTGTCGCACACCGAACAGCGGTACTTGAGGTCGTGTGTCAGCACGTGCATTGAAAGTGCCGGCATCGACACGTAAACCTGCAACGACACGTCATATAACACCGCCGCTGTCATCAGCAACCATTATGAAAATTATAAGTTTACACGTGATTTTAAACCATAATCACTGTCACTGAACAGAATGTCTGCAGGTGTATCTACTGTTCCAGATTGTGGGGCAAAGTAACGTAAGGAGTGCTTAGAGAAACCAATGTTAAGAGTTGGTTTAGTTAACAAGGTATGACCGTGACGTCCACCTCCCATCTACGCCTGTAGCAAGGTCGACTATAAGCGTTTCAGTGTTTTTGTTATTAAAGCATGCGGGCTTCACGTCCTTGGATATACATTATGTCACAATCACGAAGTTTTTCAGTAATAATATCACAAATAAATTCAATGCATCAGTACAGTATTACCAGATTTAGAAACAAACAGTTATCAACGGTCAAACACTATAATAAAAGAAATGAAATATCAACTATTTTCTGGTGCACTATTCCGTTTATTGCGCCGATTAGCTGCCGCTGCAGTAACACAGTTTTATACGCCTGTGGCTACTGAGATCGAAATACAGATGATAAAAAGCAAAGCTTAATGGAAAGCAGTAGATTTTAACAAAAAAATTATGATTTAACGTTGCTTGACAGAATAAAAACCGGGATAAGACCGTAACAGTGGTACAAAACTAGTTTCACCATCATATGGTATAGGCTGGCAGCACTACAGAAAGAAAAACAGAGTAACCCTTAACGCACACAACAGAGACTTACAGGTTTATTTGCATATGATGCAGACATAAAACATGGAAGTATTCAGGCATACGATATACACAGCTGCATACAGGAGCGAACTGTTTAAGTCCAATTGCAACAGAAAGGTGATGTGGCCGTCCTATACCTTGCCGCAGTGTGGACAGTGGCGCGCCTGTTGACTGTCGAGACTGCGATGGGTTTGTTTATGACGTGACAAGTTCGACGATGTCGCATAGTGTTTGCCGCACTCAGCGCACGTGTATCGCTGTCTACTCTGTCCCTGGCGGTGGGCAGCAGGAGGTGATGAGTGCTGATGCGTCGTCGAAGGCGCCTGCTGCTGCTGCTGCTGCTGCGGCTGCTGCTGCGGCTGCTGATGGTGGTGGCTGTCTCGACGCCGCGATCTGCCGTCACTCACGAAAAACGCGTCGTACGTGTAGCCAACGGTGACGCCCTCCTGGAACGCGCTGGAGCGCCGCTGGCCGCCCGTCGTTGACGACACGCCGCCGCCGCCGGCCGTCTTTCCCAACGACTCGACCCCGACGCTGCTCGCTTTCGGACTGTAGTCGACCGGCACCGTCGATGACGCCGACGACGAAGGGCTAAGAGGCGGGTTGGACGACGTCGGAGCAGCAGTGGGCTGACGCTGAAGAACGCCTCGAAATGGTGGACGACCGACGAACTGGCGATAGCAGAACGCGGCAGAAGAGGCCGAAGGTGGATGTGATGACGGGGAAGGTGGCTGGCCGTAGCGGCAGTGGTCGATTGTAGACCGGAAACAGACAGACTGCGACGGCGGATGTTGATGGTGGTTGAAAAGCGGTGGCCGATCTGCCGTCAGAGACTCGAGTGTTGTATACGGAGATATGTAACGATCGTTCTGACATAATAGACCTGCAACATTCATACATATACCTTCCTTCACATTACGGTAATCTTGGACAGCATGCTCAGCTCTACTGTGAATATGTTCTCATTTTGCTTATGTTCGTGTGGTTGTCGTCGTTGTGTTTTTACTTTTTCTTAGTGATTGATTAAATAATAATAAACCGTGCATTTTGCAATTATCATATACACGTATGTCAACTCGATCATTTGCTTGTTTTGTGATATCTGGCACACACAAAAATTTCTGTAAATATGAGCTAAAAATTCAAAACGATCAAAACCGCCCAGTTCTATACCTCTTAGCTTCTTTTTATATGTCTATGCATATATTTAGCGCAGCATCACACGTATAAATAAGCCGATATATTAACTATAAATATTTGTTATTTAAAGATTAAATATTCTCAATTAGCAAAAAGTATTACCGTAATAAAATTACGATCGCCATTTCAAGAATTTATTTCATATACACAAGGTAGTACACAAAAGAAATATAATTTGCTTCATGTAGACTAGGATTATCTGACTTCAACAAATATGACTTACTCTGGTCACTATTTCTACCGTTCCTGCGCTTCGAGTTGGGCCCATGAGGTCAGGCATGTATATTACACTACATTTTTTGCACTATACTGTGATTAAGAAGCAAGAGAAAGTTACCTTTAGGATGGAGAAATGCTGCTGCAGCTGCCGCAGCGGCTGACATGGGAGTAAACGGCGTAAGTCCGCTTGTTGGTGACACATTGACGGCCGATGTCTTAATGTTAGAATCGACGTGAAGCTCAGATGCGGGTGACCAGATCGTCGTACGTCGCGGCACCGGAACTAACACCGTAGCATCGTCATCCGGATCATGTTTCCTGCTTTGAAATGTTGCCACATCCGGCGAGAAGGGATGGTCCGTCGTCTTGACGCTGTCTTCATCGTTGCGGGAGAGCTCTGCTGGAGTTTCTCGACCTGACTTCTTCTTGATGAGGAACGATCGAGGCATTTTTCCGTAAATGCCAGCCTTCTATGCGACACAGTGCTCAAGCGAGAATTGTTGTGCACTGAAGACTTCAATGCTGTTGCTCTGTTTTACAAGAATGACGCCACTTCTCATTCACGATCCGAATTTTTCTAAAAAAAAGTTTCTCCAGCAGTAACTGAGTACAGCGGCATCGGTGAACACGACGGTTTGCAGTGGTTACGTCGTCTTTTTAAGCGTCGACAGCTGCAGCACCAGGAGCGCCATTGCAGCCGGTGCGCGTGACGTCACTTGGACAAGTGTTGAACTGCGACACACTAGTCGGGGTGTTTACAATGCATTTCCACTGATTCAAACTCTCCTCATACTGATGCTATTGAATCAACTGTTTCCACAAGAACAGTTAGTTTAATAAATGCTGATAGTGTGTAAATATTGATAGTAGTTAGCATTAGTATTAGTATTGTTTTTATACATTTGTGCTCGTGCTACCATTTTCATGGTGCAATTTCATTACCGTACAAGTTCAGCTGCGAATTGCAAATATATCTTTAACAGAATAACAGCACTTTTGTGACATCACAAAGGACAAACAGATCCACAAATGTTTATAATAGTATATTTGCAATAAAGTATTAGTAGTATTAGTATTAATTCGCACTGATTATCAACTATCAAGCGACCAAATAAGTGTCGTTTTATCATCATAAAGTCCATATCAAATCATACCGAATTTATAAAAAAAACAAATAGATTTTTTTGCTGTACGACACTCTGATTATCACAGTAGTACCACTGGAGCGAGGTGGAAATGAGCCGTTGTAGACAGTACAAGGTGGTTAAAATATCACGAGGTGCTTATGCGCCTACACAGCTCCTAGAAGTGGGCGCTGCTAGGTAGGCGGCGGATGCTGCGCGCTTCAACAAGTCGCCGCTGCCGCCGTCCAATCGCGTGCAGCCAGTCATCTGGAGGCCACGCCTATCGCCAAGAAACGCTCTGTGTAATCGATACGTGGGTGGGAAGGCCGCCCGGGCAACAGTTGAACGACGTCAGTTACGCATGATTGAACAGTTCTATCGACAGCCTCGGGTTCGGCTCGGCTCGACTACTAACATGGCTACACCGGTCAACAAGAGTTACGTTCACTTTCAGTCGTGTACTTATAGCATGACTGCTCGCGTCAAGACTTTTTGTGATCATTGAGTAGGCCTAACACTTGTGCCCAATCATTGTTACTTTTCGCCCATAGGAAAATAATGCAATGGCGCATATGAACGTATATCCTACAAACAGAATTATATCATGACTTTATTAAGTGGCGGATCCAGAATTTTTGAAAATGGGTGAAATACAATGTATCAGACCGTTGTCTTTATCGCTAATGCACATAATGAACAATACGCTTTTTATACGGAAAAATCGACTTAATGGAAAAAAATCCGAAGCCAATAGGGGAGGCGCCCCATCACCGCCTCCTTTGAATCCGCCACTGATGGATAGGCCTAACTCATTAGACAAGCTGTTTGCGTGTCTTACGGCGGAAATCCAGGGCCTAAAATAGTTGCCAGTTGATGCAAAAATTGCCAATTTCTTCTTTAAAATTGCCAGTAACTTTTTAAAGTTTACATAATTTTTTCAAGTCCAAAACACTGCTTTTTACCTGGAAAACGTGCAGCTGAACTGTACAAATAACGCCCTGAATGCATTATAAGTGGCCAGTTTGAGATACATGATCGACTTTTTTCTGGGGATGGGGACACCCTAATCCCCGGGTCGATTTTCATTGCCAGTATCTTTTTTTTCGTTATTTTAGGCCCTGTAGAAATCTGTTAATTTTTTTCTTTTTTACTACGCCGAGCTGCTCATGTCCAAACAAATATGCCTGTCGGCAATAAAAATTGCTCAGTTTTCGAGGCATGGCATGTCGCAGACAAAAACTGACAAAGTAAGCATGAAAGTTCAGATATAGGCTAATTTATATTACATTTTCCACAAAACCTTTAATATGTCACGACCGTCGCTGGACGCTGAATCAGCAGCGACACTCAATCGTGCCTTCATCTCCTCCAGAATCGACTACTGTAATTCTGTTCTTGCCAGTGCTCCAAAGGCTCTGACTGACAGGCTACAACGAGTAGGCCTACTCAATGCTGCCGCGCGTCACCAGCGACACGGACAAGTTTGATCGTGGACGACGCAGCTGCTCCACGAGAAGCTCCACTGGCTTGACGACAAAGATCGTGTGACGATAAGCTGGTCGATCGGTTCCCACTTCCCGTTAGGCTGGGCACCTCAGTATACCTCGTCGTTCACTGTGTGCCACTGTCCAGCCAGAGACATCTCCGTTCCGCAGAGCGAAATCTAGTCTATTCTATTGCATGTACCACGTCACCGACTCAACACCTACGGCCGCCGAGCTTTTGCCATTGCTGGTCTGTCCCCCTGGAACAGTCTTCCTGACCATGTCCGCAACCCGAACACCACCGAAGCTGCTTTCAGGCGCCTGCTAAAGACATTTTTGTTCGCACGATACTAGCGCACCTAGCGCATTAGGGAGTCTGCTTGTTGATGCGCTATATAAATCAACACATTGACATTGACATTGACAGCGATACTTTATGGAATTATAAGATCACACAATTACCATTATGTCATATGATAGTGAACACAATAGCACACATTTTTTCTAATAACGGTATATTTTAAAAACTAGACTAGTAGCATAGGTCGGAACATGGTTATGTACAAAATTTTCGATTTACTGCTTCAGCGACAATTGTAACAGACAAAAGTTCAGAATTTCGCACCATAACATCTTTTTTTCTGTAACTGTTAATCATTTTTGTGCTTTTAACTACTGTCACCATAACAGAACCATCTGCATTTGTCTCGAGCCAAACACTCCTCTATTCTGTCTTTTCTGTGTGTTAAGGAACACCAGAGATAGACTCAAACGTTGGCCGAAGTGCGTCAATTACCGGTTCAGTTTATCACTTTTGCTGCCTGTTAGTGTTAGTCTGTTAGCTGAGGCCAACTTGGCGCGATCTACCGCTTGATTCACGGCCACAACGGTTTAGCTAAGCGAGGCAACAGATGACAGAAGAACGACCGACCAAAGGTGATTTGTGATGCGATTTACGACTGTCGACAGCGAATGCAGAATTCGACAAAATGCGACGAAGATGGCACAGAACATTGGAGAAAAGGGAGTGAGGATCGAGTAAGAGCCGAGAAAGAGTGAAATGTTTTTGATTGGGATGATCAGTTTTATGCCGTCATTCGGCGAATTTCAATTTGCTTTGACACGCAGTCGCCCGATTATATTGTTTGCGGTGGCGTTTGGCCGCCACTTACCGAGGGGGCTCCTGGGAGGCGAAGGGAGACTGTCGTGCATTGGTAGAAGAAAGGAAGGCGTGAGCATTGAACGAGGGCAGGGCCGCCGCCGCAGCTGCAGCTTCTGTTGCTGGACACACTCATGCTATGACGCGTGCGTGGCAGGCACTTAATATCAAGAGCGACCGTCGACCGATTAAAAGCCATTTGAGGCTAAAAGCGCGCGTCGTCGGGTTCTGGCCGCGGTGCATGACCATGGCGTCGACCTGCCCTGGCACCGTATAGCCTATACACCGTACTTGTTTGTCGGCCTGACGCCAAACGGAAGTCGTGTCAGCGGAAGCAGCGACATTGGCGACAGCGCGAGACTCGGCGCTGTCGGCGCATTTTCCCACAGAGTTTCGACGGCCATTTCCTTGCATTTCCTATGTGGCCACGGACACAATACGTGTCACTGTAGGCATCGCAACAATATTCGGCACCAGCGCCAAACAAGAAGAATCGACAGTCTGAAATTAAAGTTTAACAAGTAACAGAATTAATGTTTTTGTACGGCGTTTAAGTTTTATTTGACCATTACACGACAGCACGACACGAGAAAAGACAAACAAACAACAATTACATTAGCTCAGATTAATGAAGCAATGGCCCAATGTTTACGCGAAAAAGCCAACCGAGTGTTGTTTGACAGCTGACAAACGAATACAGTGCAGTACGCCTCTCAATACAACTTCGTGAACTCGCCAACTAGATATTTATTTAGTGAATATTGATTTAATCCTATATCTTCTTAAATATTAATGAAATAATTTAAATTAGACAAAAACGTGAAGGTATTCACACATTAAAAGGAATTTCAAGGAAATCTACTGCATTCGCCATAATTGTGCATAGGTCCTGTTTAAAAAAGATATGTAAACAATATCGTAAACAGGGAGCAGCAAGAACTTTACGAAAATAACAATAACAATCGATTTATGTACATTAATACATCGTACATTAATATTTTAACATCTAATTTTTTAATGATGAACATGAATTCATGATTTATCATGAATTTGTTCTGTCGGACTGTTGAAGATTTAGTTGAGTTCGAGTGTTTCGATGATGCTTTGGTAAACTGCTACAAACTGCAGGACCAGTAGGATAGATAGGCGGGAATGACGCCAGATTGCTGACGTCATCAATGACGTCATCATTGCTGACGTCATCAGTCGCGCTACTTCCGGTTCCGGTCGCTCAACTTCCGGTTTCGGTTAT
>Ga0056116_1000252_pt1 | contig 17358 bp, 15 predicted proteins | sample WorMetOlspDAHAB2_FD_67352 | JGI IMG/M metagenome (GOLD analysis project Ga0056116, IMG submission 67352) | Marine gutless worms symbiont microbial communities from Max Planck institute for Marine Microbiology, Germany - Olavius sp. DAHAB.2 ...
ATATGTTTATTATTTAATATTTTGCCTACGGTAATGCATATGCATATAAAACTTATGAATACATTTCAAAATTGGCTTATTTAGGGATTTAAAATGGCAAAACATTACCGCCGATCATTAGCTGCAGCATCTGGTCTGCAGTCTGATTGTGCACCAGCGTCACGTTGAAGCCCAACTGTTTGAAATCGGCGTACAGGCTGGACGCGTCAACGTCAGTGCCGCTGCGCGGATTCATCTGCGTCTGAGGCAGGAACTCCTTGTTGTTGATGATGATGCACCGACCACGCTCGCGATAATCCATGCGGTACCGATACTTGTTCTCCGAACTGTCACGAAGACTCATCCTACAGGCGTCAAGAAATAGTCAACTCGGTCACAAAAGGTTCAGCACATACACAGGGTGCGGCAAAAAAAGTAACTCCCTGAGATTGTTTACTTTTTTGCCGCACCCTGCATAGCACCACAAGCTGTAAAAGCTGCCTCAGAGGTGCTGTGTGTCACAGACAGGACCGGCATACAGTGTAGACTGCAGCTCAAGTCTGTGCTCACGGAATCTGGCCTGCAGTAATATAACCATATGTGGCTCCAATCTGCGGTTTTAATGGTCTCCATCCCCCATAATCCATGTAAACACATGAATTACTACTCATAACTCCAAACCAAACAGTTGTTGGCCCTGGAGTGGGTGACTGAGTACAGTTTAATATCCCACCAGGCACATAATAGGTCATTTCAGGGAGAAGACATCCCTGTCAGCACTGGCAGTAAAGAACAGTCCCTTCTTCGCCAATATCAACGACCAGCACCTCTAAAGTTACGATCTTATGGCGCTATATAAATCAGTTTATTATTATTATTATTACCATCACGCTGTAGTGCATGAACCATCTGCCTTCTAAGACGACACAAACACTAATACTAACTCTAACCCCAACATGGCCAACAGCATCGACAACCGGACAAAGTATTTACCAACACCAGTGAAACCAGTGAAACAATAACAGAAATACATCGAAGAATGAGAATGCCACTTGTAATATAATCACGGATTTGTTTAACTGTGTGCTATTGGCCCAAAAATGTCCCTCTTTATTTAAGAACCTCAGTTCCGACTTACGAAATAATACGGAAGCAAAACTCACCAAGCAACGCTGCAATCGGCTAGACACTGTCTGCTGGACATCTTAGTATTTTATGTCCACTAGTTTTCGACAGTTGAGTTGTACGTAACTGTTAAATTGATTCTCCGATTTGTTACTTTTATTAAGCTCATTCCTTTGTTGTGAATTTCTTTGTATACGTACCCAGCCAATCTTGTATCGACCTGGTCACCTCTGCTGTCTGGTCCTCTATAGTCGTTATTATCAGGATTTGCGTCAATCTCGTCAACGTTCGCCATCGTCAACTTCAGTCGTTTGTGCAAACGAACACTCGGTATTATGACTCAAAAAACACAACAATTTTGTTTACTAACACAACGGCACGAAAATTCCGAAACGACTATTTTTAGAAGTGTGCAAATGGTACGAACGCACAAACCAATAGCACAAAAATAGCCTCGACTGCTGCTGTAGCGAAAATGGTAAGTGTCGAACTCCATCTAAAAGACAAACGAACGAACGAACGAACGGACGGACGCATCTCTTTGTCCGTTCATCCGTTCGTCTCTTTATCCGTTGTGTCTTTCAAAAGCATCCATCCTATGAGTAGGCCTGGGAGTCACTCCAGTCAGCCCAACTGACCCCACTCAATCCAAAAGTGACTTGAGGTCGACTTATCGACGACTTTCGACTAAAATGACTTGACTCAACCTGAAGACAAAACAACTGACTTTCGACTTTAAGTTGGCTTTATTCCGCGCTTTGTACCTACAGGTTGTGTTTAACAGACCAACAGTACGCGAATTAATAAAAAAAAGAGTCAGACTGTCAGCTAGACTTACCGACAACACATCCGATCGTTGTCTACCACCATACGATTTCCATCTCCGGCAAATTTGTACAGCCCGCCAAAGTACTGCCATACTGCCATTTATGGACTTGTCTGCACGAGACTGGGATTCGGCAACAACAACTTCCAGTTCGTTAATGTCGGCTCGCTCGGCCCTTGTCAGTGCTGACGTACGTACTTACATTTTTATTAATTATTCTGTTCGCCATTTTCACACGCACTTAGATAACGTCAAATGACGTCCAATAATATACAGGATAGCCCCAAAAAGTAAGCCACTACCAAATTATCAAAAATCGTATTAAATCGTATGTGAATGAGATGAGATTTATTCGTCAAATTGAAGTATCAACCAAGCACTATAAATCTATAATATTATTTGTTGGTATTAGATATTCTATGCGTGACCTGCTTTCTGACCTTAATAACTATGCCTGACCCGCAAACTAGCGATATGCGTCAGATACGGTAAATGATGTCAGCGCTTCCTTTGGCGTCAGCTAGCCTTTGAAAGCTGTGAATTCCATTCGAAAACAATTTAGATGGAACTTTATGTAAAGATGCCTTTTACTTCCATTTTTTCTATTTTTTTTCTGGGTTTTAAACATGATCTTATCAGATGCATTGCTTTTACCCGTATCGCAGCTTCAAACACAGCAAGTGATGACGTCACGAATCAGGTCACACATGGAATATTGAATACAGACTTATCATACCTTTGTGCTCATTTTTAATCGAAACTGATGAAAAATCTAGCCATAATGGCGGTTTTTAATACGATTTAATGATGGTTAGCGATAGTGGCTTGCTTTTTGGGCCACCCTGTAACTGCAATGTTAGTAAGTAAGCGTTTCCCGTTAACATAACAACATTCTGCACTCACTTCATTTATGTCATTCAAAATTCTGAAGTAAGCAGGCTCCATGTACAGTAGGCCTATACACGAAAACATTTGCAACGCTGTTTTGGGCAATACTCGCTTTTATTTAGACAATTTGAGTCAGCTTAAGTCGACTTGATCACAACAGAAGTAAAGTCACTTAGTTGATTCAAATTCGACGGTGGGTCGACGACGCCAAGCATAAACGACCCCACTCGACTTTTGGATGTCCAATCCAAGTCGACCCCAGGCCCAGTCGACTTATTGGGGTCGACTCCCAGGTCTACCTATGAGGGGAACAAACCGCTGGCGCTATGCTTTATAGAAATTTTATAATTGGATGGGAGGGATAAAAATACACGAAACTTGGTCAGTTGATTATTAAGACAATCATTAAAAATTATTGCCATCAGAGGCCACATCGTATGGCACCAAATTCGATTCCCGGCGTCTGTTACTCTGTTTGTGTCTTAGATTGAGTTTGACATTAAGTCGACGTAAGTCATGTTACTGATAACTGTTAGACCTACTCCAAAATTCAAAAACTCCAAAACCGCCGACAGAGACGTAGTCGACTAGGATTATAAAAGGATTTCTGCCCCACCCCCGCAACCAGAGGCAAACTATTGTCAATGATAATAACCAGACACTGTCGCTTATCCGCTGATAAATCAATCAAGTCGACGGTGGTTTGTCGCAGAATGTACTCTTCAATACGATTATATCCTAATATTTCATACACTGCCTCCAGCAGATGCTTTATAAACTTTCACTCAGATTATAGGCCTACTGCACTGTTGTCTGTCTCACAGTCACAGCACTGAGATTCCGCCATCTGAAAAGGTTTGTAGTGTGTGTACGTTCTCCCTTCCTCCAGATAGTCGCACTATCAACTCGCATCACTTATTCCACCGCATGGCTCAGAGCACTTCATTCGCGAAGCTTTTAACATTATTCTACATTACGTACTAGTAAAACGAAGCCCGGCCAGTGGCATCACAGCCTACTAACGAGGCTGGCCTTACGCCAGGGGCCTCGAGCTTCTAGGGGCCCCGAGCAACTGTAACAAAATTTATCCTTACTTACTGACTTCATTATGTTGTCGCTCACTTTGGACTGTACTGTTCTTGTCTGCGCGTTGTTGTGTCTCTACTGTCAGAAGTGTTTAGTAGTTCTATAGTTTTTTCTTTTCATCTTTGTATGTTATTTTTGCCTCGTGTGAGAATGTCAAACTGGAAAGCAATGTCAGCCCATCGTTGCCAGCAGCCATCCACAGTCACACTGCCGGGGTGGGGTCAAGGGCCCCATGCTAAACTATGTCCAAGGGCCCCCAGCTGTTCTGTGACGCCACTGAACCCGGGAAAACCATTAGTTGTAAATACAGTGGAAACGATAAGTGGACAGTCTGTACGCTACCACTGAATGAAACCCGTGCAAGTGCCAGTTAAGATGCTCGTTACTAGTAGCGAAGTTCATGTGTACTCCACGCCCCAACTGGCCGATGTCTAAAGCATTTTTACAGCCGCACAACCCGCTTCATTTTACGATCCGGCGAACGATTAGTGATGCATTTTACAACTGCACATAAGCCCTAGATCTCCTAAACGTCATCAGTGACACGCCTCTGAATTTATCAAAACTTACTCTCCAATATTTCTCGCTTAAAACGCCTGTGCATGTAACAGACTCGGAATGCTCAGGCACAAAATGCACCTTTACTGACGGGAAGGTGCCTACTATTTTTTACTGCACCTATGCTGGATATGTTCTTATGCACTTGTAACGAAATCTGCGCTAGGCCTACTATAAATACGAAGAATTCAACAAATTATACGCTGAAAATATAATAGTTATTAATATATGTTGCAGGGTTTGTAAATGAAAAGACCTATCGTCTACACATGTATATACGTAACATATAGATAATATTAAGCAGGTATGACGTTGCTACAACACGCACATGCAACTTCTTTAATAGGTCCAGCACATAATAATAACCATGCTGTTGAGAGTACACGTTTTCAAAGCAAGCGACTTTACGCGCACCAAACTAAAAACCGAAAATATAGTTTTCTTCGTTAAAACCAGAAATCTGGCAAAGCACACAAAAACAAAAGCTGTACGGTAAACAGGTACTGTTCCGTGGATACGACTCAAAAGTACACGGATGCGACTTTAACGAATATGCAGCGTGGGTCATGATGGGGAAAAACGCGGGACAGGTTTTTTGCGAGCAACTGAATGAATAAAAGCACACGTTACAACACACATATCCAGAGGTGTCCGTCCACCAATGAATGGCTAGGGCAGCATGGGGCAACAGTCTCGCATATTCTCCGAGTTTAATCAAAATATTGCTTATCCGTGAGTTGTTAACTTGTTACATACGACATTCTATGTGAACAAATTGTGTGAAAGAAATTTTTTATGTCCACCATTTTCTCAGAGGGATCCAAACCTCCCAGCTGTGATAAGAGGGAAGGGTACCACAAGAAGGGAAAAAGTGACGGAGGAGGAATAATAATAATAACACTAATAAATGAGGTATTTAGTAAAACTATTACAAGAATCAATGGCAGAGACAGGGGAACAAAAAGGACAAATGGAGGGTGTAAAGAAAGTAGTGGGTAGGAAGGGGGTCGCTCTCCAATTCGAGGGCAGGGTCAGACACCCCTGTACACATCAGTACACAACACTTGAGATTTGCATATATATCAGAATCGAAATGGAATAGTCATGACGGCAGAAAAGACGTATGTCGCCGGGTTTAAAGCTACAGCGTTGAACATCCACGTCACAAACAAAGCAAACGGAAAAGCCGGCGGCGGCATGTTGGCAACTTGGCACTTTCACGTGCGCGAAAAAAACACGGTCAAGTTTCGGGGAAAATAGTCAAAACGTGTGAACGACGACAGCCGTGAAAAAAAAACAAAGTGGAATGTGAAATGAACGATGGCAGCTGATATTCGACACGTGGGTAAATCGTTTCCTAGCAAAAGCCACTGTTGCTCAATATATAAACACTGGCGTACCCAGATGCGAGATAGGGGGTTCAATCCCCCCACCACCAATGAAAGTTATGAATTTTTTATTATTGTGTGTTTGCTGATATTCATTAAATCCTAAATTTTCCACAGGAAAATATTATAAATTGTACACTACTTCAACATTTTGCATCAGCTTCTGAGTGACTGTCCCCAGACCCTCACCGGGGCTATGCCCCTTGATCCCACTAGGGACTTCCATCCCCCAGATCCTCTTGACTCGGCCCCTTTTGAAAATTCTGCCATCCACCTCCTGCACCCCTTCACTAAAAAATCCTGGGTACGCACATAATATAGGCAGAATTCGACTTTTTCTAAACAAGAATACAGGAAACAAAAATTAATCACGTATACAGATACAGGTTTCAAACTGTACTGGCACACACCATGATGGTATGTCGGTTGTTTTATGAAAGACTGGAATGATGTTCCCATTCTTCCGTGACAGAAAACCACTATTAATTTTTTTGCCACCAGACGTCACGCTGTAAGGTGAAAACGAACTGAATTCAATTTCAGCTGGAGCTTGTAGTGCTCCCCCAAACCCTGTAGCTGGCTGGAAAAACCACACCCACCCCACCCTGCATGATGTCAAAATTCTGGCCAACATACCATACCATACCAACTTCAACATACCAGTTCTTCATTTACAATTCGAACGCTGTATACACATCCGTAAATTTAACCTAGATCGTCGTTAACGGACACTGTTGCAATGGAAGAATGGAAGAAAAGACGGAAGCGACAGTAACCGTTGAAAAAAAACCAAGAAGACGTAACTGTAACGTACAAAGATGGCACGGCACAGAAAGCAGTGGAATCCACTCAAAATACTGTCAAGTTGGAGCACGGATGACAACACGGGCAGGTATCATGCAAGGAACAAAGAGGTTGTATAGACAGGATTAGCATTACCGCTTTCCAACATGCATCTTTCACATTTTTCCTTAGAGTCGAGCGTTACCAATATAGCAACGGATTTGCAGTACCATGTCATGTCAGCCAATATACACATACAAGACACAGGATTCTATTCCCAGCAGGTGGTCACCAAAATACAATCGTTCAGGACTGGAACTATAACCGATTTTTACAGATAAACAAAAACTTGCCTGCAGTCAATTTTAACAATACATGTAGTTGAAGGGTTCGTAGAGCCACTTCTGCACCATTTCTCGGTATTTTCCGCAGCTGGGAAACACACAAACTTTCACGGTTTTTCAGGACTTGAATGTAATTGCACCAGCACAATACTTGCAGTAAGTTCTGCAATAGAATTCTGAATGACATACAAGGTGTTTACAGCACACACGCCAAGGGCAATCGTAAAACAACAGATCATGGATTTATACCAAAAGAAACACTAATTATAAATTTGGACCAATCAAATTCTATTTACAGACACAACTCAAGAGCTTTGAAATAAAGTTTCCAATTTTTCACGTTAAATTTCCTCACATCACCATCTCAAAAATCCTAGACTTTTCTTGCATTTTTTCGTAACACCACGACCTTTTCTAGACTATTTTGGCCGGTAACTTATTTACAGCACAGCAAGCAGCAATGCCCACTAAAACAAACAAAAAAATGCCAACGGTGACACAGTCCACCGATGTTACACAGTCAGTTTCATTTTCAGTAAGAAGTGAGTGACGAGTTTAATGCCACGTCCGACACAATCAGACGGGAAGAAACGGACAAGGTAAATTAATTCGACATTTTACGCTTAGTGCTTTACCACTGAAGGAGAAGTCCACCGAACAGCAATTTCTAAAACCCTGACCCTAACACTAAACACTCGGCTAGACACTTTGTGACGATATGCACCATTTTTGCGGGAATAAAGTGGAATTGCTACGCGGTGAACTTCTCCCGGGGAGCCACAGCCTTTTGGACATTTCAATTCTGACATTAGACTGTTTCACGTTTGTTGATAACAAACTATCGACTTTTCATATTTGCTGGTAAAGCCATCACTAAGACGTACAGCCACACTGCCATTTCAACAGAATTGAGCATCGTCCACTATTTCTACAAGGCACGCTACTTACTGTCCTATATGCTATTGGCGAGAAAAATTTCAGCAAAGAATGTCACCAGCTGCATATGTCAACTTCTTACCAGCATTTTTTTCAGCACTAGCACAGACACAGTTGTCTTTGCAAATGTGATGAAGCAGGGATGAAATACAATAAGTTTGCAGAGCAAGGCATCCGAACTTTTTCAGAAAACCTGTACCGGGAATCGGAATACTCGGCAAGTAGGTAAAACGATCACATTCACAACTGCTGGGAAAACAAAAATTTTCTATCACAAGAAAAATCCCGCCACTTTTCACCAATTTTTGTAATTCCCAGACTTACCCAAGTTCTCAGATTTTCCAGAGAAACTGGCAACTTTGTATTGACACAGTCATCATATTACTATTTTTATGTCCTCATTCTGGCTACCTATAGCATAGTGTCGCATGGTTTCAACTGAAGAAAAACGTGAGAAAAACAGGTGGCTAAGTGGCAAGATTTATACGCAGCCTATCGACAACATTCATATGAGGGAATATATTAAACAACTGTCATCAATAAAGCTGTGAGCCAAACAGACTGATAAAGGCCATGCCTGCTCGTAAAAATTAAAAGCATATCCTATATGCACTGTGACACATTTACATTCAGAGCACCAATATCTGCACCTGATGATCTTAATTCTACATCGAATACCGATTTTTTAAAAGGAAACTACGAGTCCTTGTTATCATGTTACCAAAATGCAAAAATTTGCCATGTTTTCGGTGTAAAAACGGTTAAACATCAAGACTGCATGCATATATGGCAAACATAACCGACAAAACAGAACTTCTGCAAATTTAAAACTGAAAATAAACAGGCATATTATGTCAAATCACCTGGCGTTACTACCACAATAAACTGTTAAAGCTTAAAAACAAATGAAAAACTGAAGTGTTGATTGTGAGCTTTATACACCAATCCAGTTTCAGAGTTGACTACGTAAGGCATAAATTATATCTGCATGAGCGAAACATACAGTAGTTAAAATTACAGCAGAAATCGTATGCATACGGATGTAACTGACTATCTGCATAAATAAAACTTCAGAATAAAAATATACATTTAAAAGCAGAACTAATCGTCTGTACGAACTGAATGTGAAGAAATTTGCAGATGCGCTTTCTGTCAAAAAATAAATAAAAAGTATGCACAGCAGCTGGTCGTAGTGTACAAAACCAGACCTGCAACACACACAAAAAATCCTGTCGTTGTTAATAATTTATAATTACTTGAAAACCTAACCCAAAAAACTTGACACAACACAATTAAGTGACGTTCAAAAGGTAAAAGGTAAGGTTCATTATACAGTGCCATCCCATGATTGTGATGGACCGTTGTTGACAGACAGGGCCAGGGTACAGCCTAGCCCACAGTCCAAGCCTGTGGTCACTGCACATTAGCCATACAGATGCATGTATCCCGTGTCTGACTCACTAGTTTTAACTCACTATCCATAGCAGTTCAGGCCACTTTGCAATTGCACGCAGCTTATACAGCCAATTATTTGAGTGACCCTTAAACCAAATTTTTCCAGTAAAGTCAGGTGTATAATTATCTGCCATGATGCGATCCTTGCAGTCAGCAGTCAGCTGCCAGATGCACGAGTAACGACAGAGTTTCAAACTTCAGCGATGTATATATTTCTTTCTTTCTGAGTAGAAGACTAACAGGAAAGCCGTGCTGAAAGAGGCACAGAAGAATAACAAACTAAATGTTTATAAGAACGACACGAAAACAAAAGAGAAAATATTACCAAATGCTGTTCGAGTCTGAAAGGCAAAACGTACACAGCAGATCAAAATGTTCAATTGACATCCGGTCGTAACCATCACTCGAGCCAATAACCGTACACACCAGAACTTTTCCACAGAAAATCCTCCAGATACAGTCATCTCCATGCACTTACCACCAACGGAACGCTTCAGTCGTTCTACTAGAAAAATTACCCAAAAGGGTAACCCAGCTGAAATTACCCACCCACAATGACACTGTCCATGTTAGCAGATAACTATGAAATACATCCTCAACTTTAAATCGACCTTCTTAACCGAACAGTGTTATCGCCACAACTTCGATAAAATGTTTTTAAAATACACATACACTGCCAACCTCTTACAAAGTTATTACCAGTGTCAAAATTGAATTTTTGTAATTTTGCTGTCATATTTAACATTCCTTCATGTCCCCGCTTTGGTGTAAATGTGTTGCACTCGGTGTTCACAGCGATGCTTCTATACAGTCTCCCGATGTACCGAGAAGCAAATAAACGCATATGTACAATTACACAGTCAACAGCGAACAAAGTAGTGACACACCTGGCACTTCCTCAGCCAAACGACAGAGATTCCTGCAGTAAGGTGTTAGGCACTGTCCACTGCCGCGGATCAAACGACGAAATGTCGTACGCCGTCGTTCCTCTGTCGGAAAACCCGAGCAATGGCTCTCTCCATTTCTCAGCGGACATGCCCACCATCTCGTCTGGAACGAAGAAGCCGCCGGACATCGAAAGCACAGGATTGTCGGTCGCGGGCGTAAAATCGTCTGCCGCGGTCGCCTGCGTGGTTGGACGGAAAACGAAATCCGGCGCGTACGGGTTGAGATCGGTCGCTATCCGTGGCAGCGTCATCGGCTCATTCTGCGAACTGTACTGCTCGGCAGAAACTGGGTGTGGACTCGCGCCCGCGGTAGCAACCAATGCGCTCTCGGCCGTCTCCGGTGTATACATCACCTCGCCCGCGCATCCAAAGTCCGAAAACTCCGCCGTGGTGCAGACCGGAAGAAGGTCGTGACGGAAAGCGGCAGCATGCGTAACATCCGACGGCAACTGTTGACCGGATCTCGCGCGATGTGATGCCAGTATTCGACCTCCGGACGGTGACTCTTCGCACGACCTCACCGACGACATCGACGACGACGAATCGTTGGAGTACTTTCGCGGCCGCTCCGCCAGAAATCGCGCCGGACTAGCGGCCAACACGCGATACCCGGGCGCCTTTGCCAACAGCGTTTCGTCAAACGTCGGGCAGGAAGCAGCTGGAGCCTGCGTGCCGAACGCGGTCCGCGTACAGGACACGCCAATGTTGTGCTTCAGAACGCTCTCGACCGCTCGGCTAAAATGGTTGTCGAACAGGGAGTATTCTTTGACCGACGGGGCACGGCCGGAGCTAACTCCGGCGGCCTCCGGTGCGGTTGACTCCAGTGCTGCCTGTTCGAGCTTGTTCTGGCAGTCTTCCACGTCTCCAGACGAAAGTGGAATATCAAGCACGGATGGCAGAGGTGACCAGTTGTCTGACTCAACCGAAAAGACGGCATTCAGTTCCGTTTTCGAATTATGAGCATCCGTCGCCGGTCGGACGGGAGCGGAAGCTTTCTTTGGACGCGGTGGAACGATGCCGCGGTTTTGAGCACGCTTCTTTGCCAGCTCCGATTCGACGCTGCTGGCAAGCGCGGTGACCAGGCGATTGGCAGACGCGATCTTCTCCGACGAGCCCCTGGAAATGAAAACACGCCTCCATTGCCTTTCTAGCACCACCAAGGAAGTCAATGTTAACTACCTCAATCGGACTAATGAGAGGGGACCTGACATCAGCTACTGACGAGATGGAGCACATCACAACATATTTATCACTTCAAGACAAAACAAATTATCAACTTTTCCCAGTCAATTTTTTGGCAGCATCAACATATTCACTGTAGGAAACAAAACGAAAGCTGGCCGCACAAAATTAACACCTGTAACCGCAATTCTCCCCCAGCAGTTAATTGACAACACACACGATTCATAATAGCCGACTCATCTAAAATTTTGTTACGTTAATATAGAAGGGCAAAAAAATGCTGGGAAAACTTTTCACCAACATCAAACCCAGAACTTTACCCCCCGACTCTTCCACGACTTCGTTCACCCATGGCCGTTTCCTGACCGTGTTTGAATTCCCACAACTTCCGTGTTTCAGATTCTCAACGGAAAGTGACAACCGACTTGAATTAATTTTAATTATTTTTAAATTTAACTGATTTATATAGCACTATAAGGTCGTAACTTTAGAGGCGCCGGACAACGCGTGTGAACAGCTTGTCCAAGGGCGCACTCGACAGTGCAGCGGCCAGCGGTTGGGATTGAACCCGCGATCTCCAATCGCAAGTCCAACGCCGTAACCACTACACCACAGAGCCACCGACACATTGAGTCGTCATCGTAGAACCGACCTGATCGTGATGATCAACTTGTCGTCGTGTCTCTCAATGTCGACGTGAGCGCCAGTCGCCGCCGCGATCGAGTTCAACTGACCCAGCTTGCTTCGAACTCCGTTCGCCGATATCACCACCTTCTTGCACCTACAACCGTGTCGATAAAAGCTCTGCTGTTGCCGTTTAGATGTAAATCCAACGGGGAACTGCTTACACTCGGATATAAATTCGTCTCGAAACTCCGTGTCCTCTTAACAGAAACTTATGGCTACTGCAAATTATATGGAGACAGACAATGGCAAAAACAGAGCATTGCAAGCACTGGCGATATCAAGAGAATGGATATCTTAATACAACAAAAACCAAACAACCACAGCTACATTGGATCTGTCGCCTTTTACGACCCTCGCTCAGGAGATAAGGTGGGCTTATTCTAAATCACCAACCCCCATGCAGAGCTGTCACATGCTACGGGAAGCTGTACTGTACAACAAAGTAGGAACTATTCGCACGTTCAAACCAGAAATCTTACTGAATCTGTCTCTGCGTCACTGTGAATGATGCACTGTTTTGTTCCATGACCTTGAAAGTCTCTGGATTTGTCACGTTAATGACTATCCTAACACTAACTAACTAACTAACTGACAAGCAATATAACAGATGTCTTGCACTCAGTAACAGCATCAGCTGTTACGACAGAAATCCCCCATCTTTACCTTCTATTGACGGCAGTCCACTGCTCATCGCAATCATCAGCTGGTTCGTTCAATAAGCAGTCGTCAACATCTGGACGGGACGTCGTGGCGAGCGGCAAAAGATCGTCAAAACTATCTCTACTCGCACACACACACACACACAAACACATGAACTCGTGTAACTAATGCTCAACACTAACTCACTCTTCTGTTTTGCTGGCGCATACCACTATTAATCTCCGGGGAGGTTCCAGTATTTCAACTCCTGCTGAACAGTCTTCAACCACGTTATATGAGGACGTCCCAATGGTTTACAGCTGCCGGAGGAAGTAGCTGTTGAGATATTCTCAGCATCTACTTTATCTGGCATTCATGCAATGTTGCCAAACAGGGATTGACGCTGTGATTGGACTGCGGCTCAGAAATGGTGTTGTTTGGTTCAACTTACTCGTCCACCTCATCTCATACTTCCCGATCGTTAACAGCAGTAGTTATTGCCAACAGGATGGGAGTACTGCTGCCGACAGAATTGCAACTGCAAACTTAACAATACCCTCAACACTACAGCTAAACAACATGCGAGAAGGAGTAAACAATATTAATCCAACAGACTATAGGCACATCCTACGCTTTAAAAATATTCTCATAAGGCATCTGTTACACACCAATCTAACCAATCCAACCCTACTACGGCAAAAAAAAAAATAAAGCAGAAATAATCAAATGCGCCATCTTAGGTATTCTGCAGATGTTGTTCACAGCCAAATCAAGTCCACAAACTGGTATAAAACATAAATTATACGCTGCAAGTACAAACAAAGCAAGATACAAACACAAAATATTGATACTACACGACAAGATAACACTGGAGTACGAGACGGACATCAAAACCCATGGCTTAGTTGGCCACTTGTATAGACGGGCTTATTCCAAAGCTAAGATATGGTACGGTTAGGATAAAGATGTAAGCTATCATGGGTTAATGACATGTTATACCGATAAGAAGAAGAAATGAAACATACAAGGCATCGATCTTGTTGGTGTCTAGAATTGTTGAGCTGACTGCGGCTTTGGACGCTGGCACTGAACAATCGCTCAATTCTATACTGCATAAACCTGAAACAGGCAATTGCGATAGCTTATTATTATTTTTAAAACGAGCTTTCAAATATTTTTTCTATGAGACACTTAGAGCAGAAGTTTCTGAGCTTACATCCAAAGTGAAATTCTGCCAGGTTAATGTCGTTTTAAATCTGTACAGGGGAACACTTTGGATGGTTTTAATCATTTTTAAGACGACGATCAGAAGAAATGTAGTAATAAGCAGACATAATAAGTTAGAAGTACGATGAACAGCATATAATTTCAACAGTAAAGACGTATCACACAAACACAGACCAGCTCAGCAAACAGGGATAAGGCTAATTCCATAGTTCTGCTGTTCCTTAAGTTAATACTGCAGTAACTTTAGAAAAAAACAATACCACATTTAATCACCACAAAACCGATCACATATAACATATGTAAGATCGCCTTTCATTGGTGAAGAACAAAATGAAACCCGATTTCATTAAACAACATCTAACTACAAAATGCTATGAACACGCAAATAATTACTATTATTATAATTTGCTTTCTAAGGGGCCTTAAGCTAGTACCTTCAGAAGTGCAGACTGAAGTGGGTTAAGGTCAGACGTGTACGCTGAATGCAGAACAAAACAAGTTTTCAGCGGAGATTTGAAGGTCGGCGAACGAGTCGCTGTGGGCAAAGAGCGAAGGTAGTGATTTCACATATTGGTAAGGCACAATATAACACGACACTATGGTCCATGGACTGAAAAGATAGACTGCAGAATTGACAATGTCAATACCTGTGCTGAAACTGCAAGCCGATGCCGACTTTTTCTCATCCGTCCGCTCCAAAGTCGCTCCATCTCGACCATCGTCCGCCACCGCACTATGGACACTCGAACTCTCCTGCGGCCGATCTGACCTCGCACAACTTAACCGCTTGCCGACGCCCGCAGCGGCCGTCGTCCGTTTTTCCCGACCGCTCGCGGCGGCGGCCGGTTTTTCCCGACAGGTGACTTTTTCCGATGAGTGAAACGACTTCGTCTCCGTGATCCGATTCTTCGCAGAATCGTCGTCGCCGACGTGGACGGCCGAGCAGCTCGTGCTCCGGAAATCCAGCACGGCGGAACTCGCCGTGCGGTCTCGGTTCCGCCTGTTGCGTTTTTTGCGGCTTTTCGTCTGGAAAGCGACTTCCGGTTCAGTGCCCGTGCAATTGGTCGGCGCGGCACAGCCGTCGCCCTTGCTGTTTTTCGCGGCCGCCGCCTTACAGCTCGGGTCCGGCTTCTGGCCGATCTTCGGTGTGGAACCGGTTCTTGCGTCGCACGAACCTTTGTTGCAGTTTTTCTTGTGTTCGGGCTTGATATGTTGTTGTATAGTTTCCGAGGTTGCTGCAAAACAAACGCAAGAAATCGCCGAATCGTAAAATTACCAGCCGCGAAGTCAAATTCCCACTGAAAGTCACGAGTTGGTGGTATCCGAAATGAATCAAGCACAAACATTTTCAAGTACTTGACGAGTTTTTTCTATACTCAGGCTCCCGATTTACAAAGAATCTGAGCATTTTTCTCAAAGAATTGAAGGACTGTAAAACTAATGTATCAAAAGCAGTTTCGGATGCCTGTGATTGTATATGATCAATTAAAAAAAAACCACAATACGGTAAACTAGAAATGCTGAAACTACAATAGACCAGCAAGTGTGAACCTGTAGTGATGGGAACTTGTTCCGACTGAGAATAGCCGGTCTCCGTACCAGTCGGCTCACGATGACATCGATGTGCGTCGGAGTCCCGAACATCGCCATCTTTTCCTTGCTTACTCCTAACAAACAAACCAGTCAGCCACCATAAGATAGGAGGAACAGAAAATTTAAATAGAAAAGTCCACATAGCAAAGGTTAACAAAACAGACCAAAAATGAACAAAACATACCAAAAATTGAGCGATACTTTTATGCAAAAAATACTGCACATAATATAGGCAGAACAAATTCGACTTTTTCTAAACTAGAATATAGGAAACAAAAATTAATCACGTTCGACCCGAACAGTAGCTGTGATGAATACAAATTTCCCTCGTATATTATTTTTTTCTTTCTCTCACAATTTCCCACAACTGCGTTTGAGATCATAACTTAACCAGCTATCCAGAAGAAGTGGCACGCCTAACCACGATTATAATCAAACCACGACCAATGTCACGGGAAATCTGCAACGTTTGCAACACCACAATTAAATAACAAAAATAACATCCACATGCAATATGTTAGTGCGATAATGTTTGCAGTGACTGAAATAAATGTGATCAACCGCAAAATTTCACAACATCGAACTACATACACAGCAAAGTTACCTTAATACAGCATTTTTCGGTTTGCATCCTTCGGCAAACGGAAAACCTTCGCGTGCCTGCAGATCATCTGCGGAACCCGACTGCAGGCTTTCAATGCCCGCTGCCGTTGCCAGCTTCTTACACTGCTCCTGCACAAGATGGCCAGGACGTGATCGTGTGCACACCACAATGTACATTGTACTCTCAAAATGGAACTGTACTTATGAATACAAAAAAACTTAACATTTACATTCTCGGAATAATGTAGGCAAGACTTCAAGACATCATCATTCACCAGCCATAAAATTTTAGCGAGGTTTGAAAACCAGTACACTAGGTATTTTGATATTGGGAATACTACTCTAGCTTTTCTAGCGAAACATGCAGTAAGTTAAGAAAGGATTCTATTAAAGTATTGGAAAGAGAGATGAAGGTCGGATGCAATTTCTTTAGCAAAAGTGTGGTTAATGAGTAGAATTAGTTGAGCAAAGATGTTTTTTTAAATTCATAACAGCACTCCAGCCACTGTGGTCAGTCAATTTGCAGACTGGTTAACCAAGATGGGACAATTCCTAGTTAATTCGTATACTGCAAATGTTTTAAAATTCACATTTAGATCGTGAATTATATTTTCAGACCGCATGGACTGATAGTTATAGCTGTCCACGGTTACTTTCAGACCAATCACATGACTGATTTGACTAACAGGAGGTGTCTGCTTGCCGTTAAAACCAAAACTGTAATGTAGTTAATAAAAGCACTGAACGCCAACTTTAAGTGCCTGGTTTCCGACTCCTGCCATTGTCTTTTTAAAATTTTCTGTTACATGTATGGTAAGGTTTAGTGTACAAAGTAGTGCAGTCTTTCCAATATTCATGATTTTTTTCACCTAATACAAATGATGTTACCGTTTACTGTGGTTGGCAGACTGCAAATAACCTATGTACGCTTCAAGTGTCAGTCCCCACTGACTAAAAAAACACCGACCAATTTTGCGTGATAATCTAATCCCAATTTATCCGGAAAATATTTTGTCTATGAGCTGATCAGTCCATGAGCTGGTGACTGCGAGTTCGTTTGTCAAGAAATCATACAGTATGCGTTCAATCTGTTGCGGTCGCAATGAAAAAAA
>Ga0056116_1000261_pt1 | contig 17046 bp, 14 predicted proteins | sample WorMetOlspDAHAB2_FD_67352 | JGI IMG/M metagenome (GOLD analysis project Ga0056116, IMG submission 67352) | Marine gutless worms symbiont microbial communities from Max Planck institute for Marine Microbiology, Germany - Olavius sp. DAHAB.2 ...
TTCGATTTGAAGTTGCAGCACGTTTTGTCACTGGTCATCGCGTGTGTCCTTGTCATCGTGACCTTTTGACCTCAAAACTGATCTGTGTGTCATATGTATGCCGGACAACTTTCCGACCAAATGTACACGGTGGGGCAGAAAAAACAAAGGAACGTGTCTGCAATTCGGTGTTTCTGCAGCCTCCCGTTTCGACGACATTCAAAGAAAACACTTGGGTGAGATATCGGCGTTTTTACGCGCCACCCCGTAGGTCTGTTCACATTACTGAGTTACAGCCGTGGAATGAGATGAGGCGAAAAACACACACGGGGTCACTAGAGGTGGGCGCGATAATAAAAAGCGGTTCTTGCGAAAGAGCAACACTATATAGACAGTAGCTGCAGTGCGACGCACATTGACACTCCAGAGCAGCAGCGAAATATCGATGGATCGTTGTTAACTCATTATAAACAACAACAAAAACCACCAGCGTTATCTGCCTCGACAGAACAGAGACTTGCAGTAGATTTCAACAACGGGTTGTCACAATCGACACACCCTGACAAACGCTGAGTAGGGTTTAACGTCCCACCCGACACATAATGGGTCATTTTGGGGATGATACACACCCTGACAAAATTTGTGCATCTCATTACAATTACTTCATGACTACACGGCCCAAGCCATTAGAATCTTGTCAGAGAGAGCAACTATTATCACCAACTGACTCGTCTGGGTGTGACGTTAGTTTGATGAGCGAAGTAAACAGACACAGCGTGCAACGCATGGTCCGTAGCCTCGGCTGGTGTCTTTGACGACGAACTGGAAGTCAGCGCCACTCTATGGAGTATGGGACTCGGTAAGAATAATCGAAAGAGCAATTAACCAATTAAATTATAGGAAATGTGTCCGAAAATATCAAATTTCAGAGGACTTACACGATTATCATTACTTACCACTAGGTGTCGCTACAGACAGATATCAGACAGGTAGGTCCAACAACAACTACAACAATTACGACAACAACAACTTTTACCCGTTAACGGCTCGACACACACACACCACGCAATATCCAGCCATACAACGGACTGGACTTAATCATTAAAGCACAATCTCCACCATCTGCAAGTCGAACTATATTGTTAACGAATCTACAGGAAAACACAGTAAAAACTACGAAAACAAAGTATCATTGTCGACGCTCAAAGATATCCACTTCAAAGTAACACGAGAAAGGATATCGTAACAAAAACAACAAGACAGATGACGTAAACCAATAGGTAAACAAGCACGTCTCTCTGAGAAACGACGATTTGTCCAAATAACATATAATTGCGAAAAACATTGCGGCGTAAAAAGTCACAGATTTCGTGTGCGTGTTTGACACTGAAAACGCGGTGAAACGGGAAACGCCATGAATTATGCGACATGACGTGTAACGACAACATTTCAATTCAACGCTTTGTACAATTGTTCGCACACGACGGAAATGCGAAAAGAACAGGTATCGATGTCGCAAACGAATCAACTGACGGACAACGCGACACATGAGGCGGCAGAGGCCAGATTTACCCGACAGATTCATCTGCAGTTTGATGTTATGCAGCGACTGAACAACGTAACGAAGCAAAAAAAAACGTCTCGCAAAATAGGATCAACTGTAGCAGTACCACGTGTGCTAATGTTCTTTTTTTCCGTTTTTTTATTGGTCTCCACCTAATGCTATAATGCTAAATATAAAGACGTGACATTATAAAGTTTATCAAAAATGGTAAACAGAGACCTTGTTGCCTCTCACGACACTCCGCCAGGAAACGATGTCGGCCTATTCCACAGCAGATCACACGGGACAGACGCTTTGCCAATAGATTACACATATACCGTGTAATTTTTAAAACTGACTAAGCATTCTACACCGGCCTGCATTAGGTCATCGTCATTATCATCGTCATATAATTCTATACCACATGACGAACGCAAACGCATTATATTTGTCCACCAGTAAAACAACTGCAAAAAACAGAAACTGTGAAGAACTAGTAAAATTAGGGTTTGCAGAAAAATGTCGGTAAAAATAACAGTTAAAAGCAACGTCTTCGGTGAGCCAGCAAATGTTTAACTATGCCCAACCAGATACAGTTTAGGCCAGTTTTGGAGGCTGTTCTGACATGGCCAGTCGCCTACTGGTGGCTGAGGTAGTAACTTTTGGCTCAAGTGAGTCCGGATACAAAAGTGTCGACAGGCTAGTGCAATCCACTAGGCAACAAGAGTACATGTTCTTACAAGACATGGGCTTTGTAAGGACTTGCATCATTTGCATTTGCCAGTACAGTACAACAATCACCTTGCCACTGCTAACAACTCAGACAAAAATAAGTGCAGCTATAAAACAGCAGAGAAGCTGTGATCACATAAGTAGGATATTTAGTTTTTTTGTGGGGAGAAAATAACACTCTCACACGAATGATCAGCTCTTACAAAAAAAAACACAGATCAAACACACGGTAAAACTGTCGTCAGGTGAAATAGTGTTTTTAATAGTGTTTTTCTGTGTTTTTAAAAGAACTTTTAAAAACACAGAAAAAGCTAACATCACACAACAACAAAAGCGATGCTGCCAGGTTCAGCACGGTCGGTGTATCAGCAAAGCAAAAAAATTTCAAGTGGTAAAAAATTATGCAAAGAAAAACTACCAATAATAGTGGTAGTGTAAACAAAGCTATCCGGAGGCTTGATTTACAAAGAATCATTTAAAGATATAAAAAAACAAACTTCGGAACCACTTGGGAAAAACTGACGACTAAACTGCAACCGAATAATTTTATCTCGAATTTGTGTCGTACAGTGTTAATTGATGGCGCAGCATGTTATTTGTAATCTATGTTCACGATATGCTTCATAAAGACCAAACTGGTCGCTGGCCTCTGATAAACAGGAATTATTGTCATGCGAAGTTATGAAAAACCACGAAGGAACTAGGACTAATTTAGGAGCAGGAATTTGCAACAAGATTCTGTGTAAATCACGCCCCCGGGACACGTCAAACACAGCTGGATACCCGTATCAAGAAATCGCAGCGAAAACTGCTCGTTGCAACTTGACAGCAATACACGCACACAAGTCAATGAAAAGCACGAAAAACTGTGATGGACAGAAATCCAACTTACTTGCTTGTTTAAGTCACAAACAACATTTCCACTGATAGTGCGCAGTAGCAGAGTTTGCATTGTCAGGGAATGAGTGAGTAGTTATACAAAGCCGACAAAGACATAGCTGACACAGCTGCTGAAAAACACATGCGCTAACGACGTGGCCTTAACACGCACCTGCTGCCAGTGGCCAATCACTAAGGCACGAGTGGTCACGTTCAGATGCCAGCAAGCGTGGTGGGATCAAAGTGCACTGGACCCAACTGTCGGCCTCAGCACAGGCGTTGCTAGCTACGGACACTTTAACGAAATAACTTTCTGCTGGTTAGTTAGTTAATTCGTTAATATTTAACGGCACTTTCAGCACAATAAGACTATATCGTGTCTTACAAAATTATAGTTTAGTTAATAGGGTCGATATCCGTGAGATAGTTGCAAATATTACGTTTTGGAGAATGCAATAATATGTGTAAAAGCTGAAAGTATTGTTTCTGCTTATGTTTTGCAGTTAAAATGTTGATGTTAATGAGTTAGGTTGCAAATATTAATTGCTGCGATTTGTAAAGTGCAAGTTGAGAACAGAAAGCGTGCAGGACTAACGACATATGATATAACACAACGAACCCAAACGACAAAAACAACCATTAATTAGTCGCCTCGTACAATACTCGGTCATGAAATCAGGTGAAAAACTCAAGCTGATACTCTAGGTTCAAGTCAACGGCACTAACGCTCTTTGACTAACAATCCGACAGCCTCAATGTAATAGACACACACGCACGCACGCACGCACACACACATATACACACACACACACACACAAGCACGTGCTGTCTCACTGTAGCCGAGTGGGGGAAGTAGTATTAGTATTAGTAGTAGTCGATTTGTATAGCGCATCACGCAGTGCCTCTAATGCGCTGGGTGGGTGGAGTTTTAACAATCTGGCTACTAAGAACCTGTTACAGACACAAATTCCCAAAAGAGATTTTTTTCAGTCAACTCGTAGCAAGTTCCGAGTTATTTTTGTTCTCTTCAGCCAGTTTTTCGACGTAAAACTGTCACCAGCATCGCTATGACACACACAAAGATCGTCGTTTCTTCGGCGTGGTGAAAGACGTGACGGAAAACGAATGTTTACGAGCAATTTCGATTTTAAAAACATCAGCATGAACTCGTAAGTCCTGCACAATACAGAATCTCGGCTGGCAGTCGTCATATTAAAACACACGCTGACAATGCTGCACAGAGCAATAATCAACAGATCAAACCACGTTATTACATGTGGCACTATCACACAAGGTCACACAACGTCACTCAACAGCATGAAATGAATACATCAACAGTGACACAAACTGATTCATGACAGTTTAACTGCATCACATACATCACACCCATTTTCATCGTTGCCTGAAAATGACACAAGATACTATGTTACTGCACGTTGCGACGGACTGTTCAGCTTAAGTTTTACATGAATGGTTTTCTTCACTTTCTGTTGCTGTTATTGTTTGTCGATGTACTTTTTGTACAATTTCAATTTTAAATAAATAAATAAATATTGCCGTAATGTTCTTCTCATGATACATTGTGGTCAATTCAGTCTTGCACTTATGCAGGCACTGGAAATGCAAAATCTCATAGGTAAAACCAAACATTGTCACTGTTTTATACACATACTCACCAATAAATCATAGTTCTAACGATGACAATATGATTTATTAATCATTTTTAATGCAAAATTTTAACCATTGGTAGATATAGGGAACTGCTAGAACTGAGACGTACAAACTTGTACAAGTCTGTTCAGTCAGGGTCTAGCAAACTGTCATGAAACAATACAGCATTAAAGTATTATTATTATTATTACTATTATTCATTATTATTACCATTATAATTATAATTATAATCATTATTACGGAAAAACCTAACACCGGTCAAAAAAACGCAGATAGGCGCATGCAACAACAGTAAAATGGTTAAGCAATCAGATGCTCTCGATGGCACATCATCGCAGACAGAACAACAGACATCGTTCAGAACAACTAGAGACAAAAGCCGACGACATGTGACGAAGACAGAACAGATTCTAGTCACGTCAACTACGATCGTTCTGTAGTGCATCACGATGGACTCCGACACTGATTCTAATACCACCTGATAACAATCGTACACAACACACTATAGCAATTCCTCCTATGGTCTTTTCTGTTCATGATAACATCTTCAACTGACAGTCAATAGTCATTATCTTCCAGTCGACCTCTTAAAATTTGATACACTGTTCAAATACGGAACAGAATAGCATCTCAAGCTCAACATTAAGTCAACAAAACTCAAAACTGTTAACATAATTTGGTAGTTTTGAATATAGTGATGAATAACACTGTACAATGAACAGTTACAATATGCAAAAAAACGCAGAATGTCTAATAAACAGAAAAAGTAATCAGCAATGTCACGCTCTGCATCACACAACGAATATTTAATACCAGTTACCAACTGGTAATATTCTGACGCTTCTCTTGACACTCTAGTATGACGAGAAACTCATATCACTGGCAGGTTTTAACAATCTGCTAATAATTTTAAAGTGGCTTGGTTTTTTGGGCCACCCTGTAAGCTGAGACAGAAGGCTTTACCTGGAATCATGAAACAAGGACTGTGACGGATGGCCACATGAGGACTGCATTGACGTGTGGTGATCATCTAAAATACACAGCGATACAAAAAACATAATATGAGCTGGTGACTGACCAAACCCGTGATAACCAACAACCCACAAGCCAGCTGCCACAGTATAAGGATCACCAGCGTTGCAGTACACATCGTGTTGCCGGCCTTTTTATGAATGTTACACCGCGCAGTGCACTGCCACGATACCACGAGAAAAGAAACTTGCATGGATGCAGGTGAAAAAACGATGGCTCTACAAAATTGTTTCTTAATTCAACACCATACAGCGTACCAAGTTATTTTACCATAGACGTGAGCGGGCATTTTTTCTGCTGAGTCACACAACTGAAGCTAATGTATTTAAACTGCCAGCGGCGTGCGACCAGTGAAATATATAGACTGACCGTGGTTAGTGTGATTTGACTGAAGCCAGTTCAACTGCTGATGCCGTCCCGCAAACGACTGAGTTGAACTGATCTGACACTGATTCTGCTGGTAGCCACCGAAAACGTCGCTGTGTGACCCACGGCCGCGACTTGTCGACATCGGAAGCTGGCCCGATGACGTCTGGAAATCCCCAAGTTGACGCCGGGAAAAACCGGCATTCGGCTGACGACTTACTGGCCCACCTTGATGCTGATAGATGCCGTATGCTGACTGCAAGATGGGACCAGAGCTCAAAGCGTGGTCTGAATGCATGTGACGGTTTGCAGCGGGGCCAGCCTGGAAGCTGTGATGCATGCCGGTTACCTTCCCAAAGCCAGCGCTACCCTCATACTGCCGGCAACCATTTTCCACTGCAGACTGGTGGCACGGGCCACGGAAGTCGCCAGCATGGTTCATCGGTGGCGCTGGCTGCTGCCGACCAGAAGCCGCAGATGCCATTGGCATAAGCTGGCGGAGGTGGCTAGGTGCTGGTGACTGGTGCTGCCGTGCGTGGCCGTCGGCAAATGGCTGGCGACAACCAGAGCCTTGACCACTGTAACGCTGCGACTCGGCCGAGAATGTCGACCGCTCTATCTGAAGGCTTTCGTTGAAGTTGTTGGTGTGCTGAAGCTGAGACTGATCTGGATGGTACAAAGGCTGCTGGTAGTCTGGACACATCTTCACATTGTCTACAACGAATCAAATAAACCACTCCGTTAGTGATTGTTAAACTTTCAGAGGTGTCCACACAGCACAATATCAACATATAGGTAAAGGCATATAACACTTGTATAGCGCCTCAAGCCTTATACTGCAGCTGCAGCGGCGCTGTTCACATCACAGACAGTGAGCGTAAAGCTTACAGGCCACAGACTAAGCCTGCGGCCATAGACTGACCTAAGACTAACCGACCGTACGCCACCCTGGTCTGCCGTTTAATGGTCTCCACTCCGTAATCCATATAATTACATGGATTACTACTCATTTACCGATCCCAAATGGATGGAAGGCTGAGTTGGCCTGGTTGGCTGACTCATAGCGGACACCTTACCCACAAAGCGGTAAAATGTCAACTATAGATCAGGCACAGATCAGGGAAAGTCTGCTAGCCAAACACCGACGTTCTAACCACTGAGCCACACCGCCAACATGCAAACAATTAACACTTGTTTACTGTATGCCGTATAGATTATGCAGAGAGCCATCGCAGGACAGAGGGGCCAGTGTGATACATATAAACTGTCAAAACTGGTGGTATTCTATTGTCACTGCTTTCTAACTTGTCTTTTCGCACACCAATTAGCCTGCTGCCGGCTCACGCACAGCAATCTATGTTGCACATTACGTCACACATAGAATATTTAATATTAACAAATATTGTGGTGCTTCTTTGACATACTAATTTGATGCAGAATATACCATTTACAGCGTGTTGTTCACATTACACTTGAAAGGTAAGTGCATACTGCATATTTATAGATACATGTATTACAAAGTCACAAATTTTAACTGAATTATAAATCTTCAAAAAAATTCAACAGAACCACTTGTTTAACAATAAATCATTATCCTCCACAGTCCCGCAAATTACATGCTAAGAATCTTACCACCATGGCCGCAGGGAAGCACGGCTGAATCCGATGCAGGAAGATGCGTAAGACGCGCTAGAAGTTGGTCCTTGGCACGGTGGTCCGGCACGGGTGTCAAATTTGACGGCTGACCATTTCCAAATGGTGGCTTGAGGTCAGTCGTCTCGCCAGGGTCACAACCCACAGCAGCAGTGGTCGGTCCTTGTCGCAGTGCGGTGCTGCTCATGTTGCGGCACGGTGAACCAACTGTACCAGCTCCGTCCGCATACACATCGAACTCTTTGTCGACGTTGTGGCTGTCCATTGTGCGACACCAAAGGCCACCGGAGTTCACATCCGGCGACGATGACCACGACGCATACTTCGGCATCACGCGCTCCATGGCAACCAGTGACGGCGACCTTCCAGACACCGGGCTATCGTTGCGGAGTTTGTTCATGACGGGACCGGCGATTTGACTGTGCACTCCGCCACCCGACATTGCATGCACTTCACGCAGCTGACCCCGCATCTGCAGCACGGAATATCGATATGACTGATAATGTGTGACGAGAAAGTTTTTAAACAAAAAATTTAAAAGCAGTGATCTATTATTGGAACTGAAACAACAGTTTAGATGCAGAAACAAAGTTACTCAGCATGCTAGCTACACCACAGGAACACATCCGTAGCACAAAATTCCAAAAAAAACTTTATTCTCGAGAAAAAAAACCCACTGTACACACTGTAACTGATGTAGTGATGGGCAAAAAATTCATAATCCACGGTCGCCTATTTTGCATTCAGTGCCCACCCAACTTTGTTGGAAATTCAGACATTCAATAGTGATGAGAAGACTAACAAAGCTATCACAAAATATCAAAGAGGCTGCAGTTTTTTTATAAATAGAGATGTATAAAGCAGCACTTTGCACTAGATCATCAGGTGGCTGCAACTTGCCTGACTGGAGAATCCGCCAGAACAGAGAGCCACTGAGCACTGCTTGTGCATCTGCCCAGCTCCAACATAAACACCATCAGAAGAAGTAGAAGTCGAAGCAATGCCTACAAAATGGCACATACGTCACACCATCAACCCCACAGTCACACGAAAAGAGCACTGAAACTAAGCACAGAATGGAAAAACTTATAGCACGTCACACATTACAGATTAATTTATAAAAAGCTCTAATCGGCCACTGATTATAAGCATACATGCATATAGGCCAACTCAGCCTTCCATCCCTCCAGAGTTGGAAAATGGATAGTAATCTATGTATTTACATGAATAACGGAGGTGGAGATCTTTAATGACGGCAGACTATGGCTACACGTGGCTGTATGGCAGCACATGTCAAAGTCCATAAGTGCGGGCCTGGCCTGCTGCGGCCTAGGCCAAACACCGGCCCTGTCTGTGACGATAACGTCGTAGAAGGCAAATTCACAAATGGAGCATTATGTAAATGAATTTTACCTTTTTATATGTGTATGAAAAGTTAAACTATGTGTGGCACAGTTAAGACAAATACTGGTTTTTACGGCATCTGTTGCCAAGACCTACTCGGGTGTATTACAGGCCAAATGGTATTCCTGCTGCCAGACCAAAACTAAGTTTGGAATAGTCAGTCACCCTTCTGAGATATGTTCAGAAACAGATTGCAGTTCAAGAAACATTTGAAGACAAACATTTTTAGTGCTGCTTGCTTTCTCAGTAATGCATAGCAATCATATTACAATATTGCAGTCAATTTCAATTTAGCACCTATGTTCTTACTGCATGTAACATGTGCAATATATGCTTTAAAAGTTATTTTACAATGATAATAATGATGATATAAAAGCATGAATACAATAAAAAGAGACTAGAATTGTATTGCTATATCATTTTCCTCTAAATCCCAAATTGTGCACTTATGTCATGTCACATTGCATTATTCGGCGTTTTAACATTTACCATATGTTAAATGCACCATATTTACAGCCACTGACATATCAATAAACAAATGAAGTAACGAGAAAATTACCGATCGCAGTGGCACAGACGGCAGGTGTCGCAGTGGCGGGCGATGCTGTCAAGGCTGCAGAGTCTGACGTAGAGCTGACAGCAAGAAGACCTTCCAGGTCTTCCAGCGACAGCTCCGCATTCATAATCGCTTGCTCCAGCTGCACCATCAACAGCTGGTCTTCCACGTCCGACCTGCTACAGCTGTGGCTCAGAGGCAGCGAATTCAGGGACTCGGCCACACCGATGCCACTAAGCACAGTAGTTGAAGCCGGCCAGTGGACTGTGTCGCCGCCAGACTGGCTGGTTTGGGCGGCAAACGTTATGCCACTGCAAGACTGGTCACTTTCCGCGGACCTCATGGCAATAGCCGACTGGTTAGTTTGTGTGGTCAGACTCTCGCTAGCCCATTGACCGCTCGGAGTGGACATCAGTGGAGCAGGGCAGCTCGGTACTCCGTGAGTCACGCCGTCGACATCTGACGAAGATCTTCCGACCGCCACTGATCCAGCTGAACCACCGAGAAGCTGCATCAGTAGTTTGTTGTGAGCAGTTGTCTGTGACACGATGTGACCGGACGATGGAAACTGCGACAGTGACACTGGTGCAGGTGTCGGCAGAAGTGTCGGCGGTGGGTCCGAGTCTGCTGACACCGTGCTACTGTCGGCAAGAGCAACAGCCTCGCCCGGTTCCAGCAGACACAATTCGCTCGAAGATCGCAACAGACTGCCGCCAACACTACCTGGCCCTCGGTCGCTGTCCGATGTTGTGTCCTGCACATAAGCACAGCACAGCACGCAAACTCAAGCAACAGACACGCTTTGCTGGTCTACCAACTCCCAACCAGCACGGGTCAGTTGCGACGGGATGGCCAGGGTTGTGAACGGGAGGGACAAAAAGATAATAAACAAAGACTGCTCAGCTCACACGTGGGTACACCTCGGCTCCGTGCCGATACACACACACGTCATTGTGGGCATTGGACCTATTAAAGGACTTGGCTCGTGGTGGCGGAGATACCCACCGAACGGCTAACGACAAAAACATTCCACGTATGCCGTTAAAGTTGCTGAGTGTTGTTGACTCGACTGAAATTGTCTGCCATATCAACTATGTAGACACTGAATCGGCATGTTTAGGACCATCAGTTCTTATGTTTGTTTAAAGACTTATTTTTTAATTCATGTTCCTAGACTCGTGCAGTAACCAAAGGAGGTCAGACTTCTGCTTTAAAGTCTAGCAAACACTGAGCATTTTCACACTGTACAATGCTACTAACTTGTATACCATTTTACCACTGAGACTTTGTCAGTTCTTACCATGATTACGATTTCGTTTTCATCGACTTGCTGTGTCACTGATCTTACTAAGTGCTTGACACGGGTGCACAATAATTTTACGACGATGATGATAAATTTTTCTCAACTACCCTTAACAATCTGCCACCTGTAACAAATTAAAGTACGTAAGACAGGTATGTAAAGAGAATGAGACAGAGACCACTTGGCAGTCGGACTCAGCGAAGAGCAGTTCTCTCAATAGTCTTGTCGGTCGATCGACCGCAGTCCTTCTTGTCGTGGCTCTCCTGTTTGATTTGCCGGCATCAAGCAGTAGCTGCAGTCAGTCAGCACACACCATCAACAACAACGTATCAAGTCATCTGATGCAACGAAATCTCGGATCTTTATTGAAACACGAGTGTCACACACCATAGCTGTGAACTTTGCTTTAGTCCAAATTCTCTTCAATGCTTTGTGCATAGTCACTAACGAACGTATGACATTCCTTTGGATGACTTTATATGTGAGATTCTCCACGTCACGCAAAACATTTATCACTTGCAAAACAGAAATGTGCCGATCAAGCAAAAACATATCGGACATAAAATACAAAGAGAATAAACCGGATGAGTGAAGCGTGCTTAAGAACGGCAATCGGAGATGGTTTGGCTGGACAAACACCAGATAATAAACATTTGGTTTAACAGTGGACTGTAATGGATGTGAAAGGTACAAGACAACAAAAAAGACATCTTACAAAGTCTTGGTGGAACTGTGTCACTCAGGATATGCAATTTTTTTGTCCATTAACTGAGACAGGATTTGTGATATGAAATAAAATTAAAATAAATACAACAAAAATAGAAAAAAACACTGAGAGGCAACAGGCTGACCTGAAAAATGGCCATTAAAAATGGAGAGTGTTCAGTTAAGTTTGGAGACTTTTTATCGTGCATTTCGACCCACAGCCAAAGAAGTCACCAGAGCATGATCAAATCGTGCCCACAGCAAGTAATTAAGTAAGTAAGCATGTAAGAATATTTCTAAACAATGCAGTTAATAGAGTTCACAATGTGCCGATGTATGATGAAGAAAGTCTCGGATATAGTCATGGAATGACATACGACCGTTACCGACAATAGCACATGCATACAGCAACTGCTGGCGACAGACCTTGTGTAGAACGTGCGATTTGTTGTGGAGACAGGTGGCATCGGAATCACGGTGGGTGGTTTCCGGCGAACACGCCGACACCTCATTCTGCTCGTCACTGTCGCTGTCACTCAACAGCTGTTTCAGGATCGAGTTTGAAGAGCTGACGCCACTGCCGACACCGCCCCTGACGACATCTCCGGCGACACCACCAGTCGACGAGTCGGGCGGGTCATCGCAGGACGTGCTCTGTGGCTCCTGCGGACTCTCACAGTTCAGCCCACCCACATTGCCCAGTCCAACATCCTTCGTCAGCAGGTCTCGCAAACAAACCTCGGCATCACTCTGTAGACTCACAACGTCACGACCAAAAGCCATCACATCCGACGACCGCTCAGCTCGCCTCAAGCCAACCTGACCGCACCTGCCACCATGCTGCCCAGCTGAGTGTACACTACCAGTCGAGTGTACACCTCTTGATTGTACAACGGCTGTACTACAACCAGGTGTGTACACATCCGTACCACGAACCGACATGTGGACGGCAGAACAGCCAGATTTCGACAGAAGATCACGAGCCATATTATTACCATGACATCTGGTTGCATGTACATTGGAAGTGTGCACCCTATGGCTTACCGTGTGTACACCACCATGGCCACTAACACCAGTCGTGTGTACATTGGATCGCATACTGGCGTGATGACTAGCAGACTGCATATTCCTGGGAGTACTGGCTGCTACTAAGGTCTGCGTGCCACAAGACCAAGCTACGGACCGGGTACTACCCTGTGCTGAGGAGTACTGGCCACTCGAGTGAGTACTGACTGCTAGTGTTGACTGACAGCTAGTGGACCACCCACTAGGCAGAGGATACGTGGCACTGGACAGTGTACATGCTGGTGGTGAATGATTGACAGACAGAAAACCACCCATGGCTGGCATACTGCCGCTACTTGATCCATTCAGAAGTTCTTCTAGCCCTGCAATTAAACACATTTAACACATTGAAAAACAGAATTAACACAATTATTTACACGTGAAATGCAATCGAAGGCACTTATAAATCTACTGACATTCATAATTATATAAAAAAAACAACAGTGTAGCTATTATAAATTCTAAATAAAATGCTGAAAAACTTAGACTAAGTACAGTAAACGTTCACCAGGAAAAGGCCAACAATCTCGAAATACAACAATCCGTTTGTAAGCCGTAGACAAGACCACAGCGAACAAACTCACTTGCACATTGCGTAAACATATAAACTCAGACATAGGCATCTGCTCTGTTTTACACAAAAAACATCATTCTTGTTTGGACATGTTCCCAACTTAACTGGGTGTGGGGCTGATTCCAGATGTTCTGTAGAGTGGTTACAGAAAAGACTGAGGCGGAAGTGGCACATTTCGTGGTCACATCTGGAAACATTTCTATTTGATCAGACAGTGGCATTATGTGACCTTCTCGTTTCATCACGTGCCTCACCAACCTCTTTACCAACCAACTAACAGTTAACTCTGTTTCCAAAAAACAAGCGACTCTGTTTTAGAAACAATTTGCTCAAAAATCAGTCGATTTAAATTTTTTCTACTACATAGCAACACACTACAACTACAGACTCAGAAGGCAATGAAAAATGGCCACTAAAAATAAAATAGGACAATAAAAACGGCAATTCAGTTAAACCACAAGACTAGTTTAACCAACGAGGCAACAACAAGCAAATATAGCGCATGACAGAGTGATGACGACAGATCATTTAAACTGTGTCTGAAACTGACCGGTGACTGACTCGTTGAGTTGATTGGCAAATTCAATGAGCACGTCGTCAAAGCCATTTCCAACACTCAACATATTCACTCCATCATCACCTGCAACGTTCACATAACCACAATAAGTGTCAGGTTAATGCATTTCGACCCCGCTCCAGGCTAGCACAACCAACCCTAACCAGACGGGCTGACCTTAAGTGTAGCTGCTCACCACAGTTATGGTTTCCAACCTTTAAATGACCAACAGCCCCTTTGCTACCTCTACAGTGGCGTGTATGTATTCATTTCCAGCTACAGAACCTACATTATATCACATACATGAAAAACACATGACACATCATTCATCATATGCTGTCTATTAACATTGTACACAGAGCAATGTATGTGCCAATTTTACTAACTGTAATTATTCCGTTATAATGCCATGCGTACAGTTACTAAATAATAGTACTTCTAAAGTGGTTTGGTCCCATTGCACAAATAAGAAGGTGTTCGGCAACAGTCTAAAATAGCTGCATCACAACGATGGCTGGCTGAGTACACATCGGTCTACAAACATTAACATCGATATTAAACGTACAATCACTATGCATTGAATGACTGAAACCTCTACCAATTATTAGTTTTCAAATAAGACAACAAACCAGATCAGAAGAAAATACTACAAAGAAATGAACCTGTAATGAAAGGACTAAGCGTTGGTTGATGCTCAATATCAGCAGCTGATGCCGCCGACAGCATATTGTCATGTGTCGGCTTATTTGACAGACGTCGTTTCTTCGCAGCAGGACCACTGCATGTCGCTGCCACTGCTGCTGACACAGTCTGGCTTGCTGATGGCATCATATGGAGCAGATCACCCAAATTGCCGCCAGCCAAAGCAGCACTCGAAGACGTCAGCAGATGTCCAAGTCCAGCCAGCATTCTTTCGTTCACTTCTCCGTCGGACGTTGAGTGCTGTGCCATAAGAGGAGTTGCCTTCCGAGATTGTCTCGCAGTTGCGCCAACTTCAGCTGAACCGTCACTAAAAATAGGAACACTTAAATCTAGCGTTCAACTCTTGACAACAGAAACATTTTGCCGGCAACACAGTTGATCGGTGGTGTGGTGGTCAGGGCGATAGAACTGGAGATCGCAGGCTCTACAGCATTCACAGCTGCTCCATGTTTTAACGTAATTATGTAACTAAGGAGTAAGGAAAATGATTAGTGACAGATACTGACGCAAGTCACTTCACAGGCACTACAGAAAGTCGAGATAGGAATGGCTGGAAGTATTTAACCCTGGTCAAGTCATGATTTCTAGAGATTACCTTCGTTGGAAATATGTCATTATGTCAAAATACAGCAATGGTGCCATATTTTTGACCCACCCTGTATAATGTACATATTACTTGTAGGCCTCCAGTGTACAAGGATTTAGCCCAAGTTGTAGGCCTATAATTTGCATAACATGTCACCAAGCAGTATAATTTGGTGCCAGGAAGTAAACAGGCACACCATACAACACACTGGCCTTGTGTCAATGGTCTTGCAGCTATGGCTGGACTCTGGAGATCAGCGCCACCCTATGGGCACTTGCCAGTGTAACAAGCACCTGCTGTGTGACGAATGAAAAAGCCGAGCTCAATTACCCATTGACGGCGGGTCCGATGATTGCCTTCATGAGGCAATTTGATGCCGACTCTGTCAACTCGCTGTCAGAATCACAATCTCTAATGACACACACACACATACGTGGTCAACATCAGTGTTACGAGTTGTTTGCTGACATTTCCAACAATTAAAAAGACAAGCAACTCGGACAAGACAGTTTCACATTCACAAATCCACCGTCACGCTCGGGTTTCTCAAACGTACCGTAATTGTGTCAGTCTGTAATATTTTTTTGTGTTTTTTTTTTCACACACTGTGTATTGGTTCCGCAGAATCTGCATGTTTCTAAGTCTCACAATGTTTTACGTTTGTGTTGCTGGTGAGTATTCTTTCGTTGACCTCGTCATCAGGTTGTCTTTTCAACTTGCGTAATATTTACGTGCATTTAATCCGAGCAATAGTTTACCTATTTACTTATAATACGCCAGCTAGAAATAAAGTTGTAACCTGATAATGGAGTGCGTGGACATGACGAACTCCGGCTGGTTGGTGAGTGGGCTCTTAAACAGCTTGCTGTTTGTCTGAATGAAAACATATCGGTCGTCGGACAGCTGCAGTCGATACACGCCCGATGTGTTCGATCCCATCATTCTCACTGCAAACAACGCGACATCGTCAGCACACTTCATCAGACGCATGTGGCATGCGGGTGAAAAACGAAAAACAAAAAAAAACTGTTTTGCTTTTGGCAAGCTCAAAGCAGGTTAAGGACAAATCGTTCACCAAACCTAATTTCAGTACAACTGCTCAGAGCATTGATTGATCGACTGATTAAGGTTTAACGGCATGTTCAGCACAAGGCTTTATCGTGCCTCAACTGCTCATAGCAAGTCTTTCATTGTTCAGTTGCTATACAAATTCATACAATACATCTGTGTTAATTGGTCTCGATTTTTTCACTGTATATGTGCACAATATCATCAGTATCGTATGGTAATACATTCTACGTTCAGAGATTTTCATTTTGCAATGCATTTTTTGCGCACGTGTTTCATTCCGTGTATATTAAACATTACTTACTTACACAAATCATATCCTGCTTCAGCAGACTCATGGCAACTTTTCGGCCAACAATGAAGTTAACATGTTGACAGACACACTCGTTGTACGTACGGTGACAAAACATGAAATGCCCGATCAACTGGTTATCTGTCTTCCACCAATAGCCAACAACCCAAATGCGGCAGACAAACCAGATTCGATAACATACAGAGACTATTACATCGACAGACCATGGCTACAAAGACCATGAGTGCAGATTTTAGCTACGGCCTAGGCTGGGTGCATGAAAAACAGAGCAGACGATGCTGTGAACGAAAGACCTTGTTCGTGGTGATGCGTGAGACAGTGCAGATCGCTCTTGTGACACAAGTCGACGATGCACTTGC
>Ga0056116_1000281_pt1 | contig 16608 bp, 12 predicted proteins | sample WorMetOlspDAHAB2_FD_67352 | JGI IMG/M metagenome (GOLD analysis project Ga0056116, IMG submission 67352) | Marine gutless worms symbiont microbial communities from Max Planck institute for Marine Microbiology, Germany - Olavius sp. DAHAB.2 ...
CCACTGACATAGCATCCTCCACTATTCCCATGTCATTCAATACTCCACTTCTTTTGCCATCACTGCTTCCAATAATCCCACTTCTCCCTTCCTTTCCACCCGTTTCGTCCCTTCTTATATCAATATCGATCTGCAAAAGCGCCGAATGTGGACTAAAACGTTAAAAAAACAACCCATTTTGTGGCAGCTTAACCCACAAATAAGCGATATTTTGACAAACCCCCACCAACTGTGAAAATGTGGGGAGATTGTTCTGTTAACCCCAATTATTAGTTGCTGCCCCCAGCTCTGATAGAATTGTGCGTGTAAGACGACACTTCGCATAGTGAGATAGCCGCCAGGTGCGTGACTAGCTCTGTTCTCAACAATCAATACTCATGCAATACAGGTAAAAATTCACACACCTTAGACACGGAACGGACGGACTGATATACCTGCGTCACACTACAATGTATCACACACGCCGTGTTGTACCTGATTCATCATAAACTGCTGTGCGTCACTGTCTCTAAAGCGACGCAGAGGTCTCACTCGTTTGCATCGCTAGTGCAGCCCAATGCTGCCTCACCGAGTGTATGTTACTGTATTTATTATTGTTGGGTTTAACGGCACTTTTAGCTCAAATAGGCTATATCGTGTCTTGGATAAGTATGTTGCAGTTAAAAAAAGTGAAATTAATGAGAAAGTTGACAATGTTACGTGTTGGGAATACATACAATAAACCACTTCAATCTGGTGATTGTAGGAGAGTAAGTCTTCCTACCAATTGGCTAACGTACTAACAAACGAAACCAAACGAGATATAAAAATACACAACTCAATAAACCTAAACAACTAAACACAATAAACACAAGATAATCCCAATTTGGTTGTCCTCATATGACACTCGGTCAGGAAACGAAGTGTCCCCATTTGGGGACTTCACGGAGTGTAGGGCACTCCACAACCCCTCGTGTGTTCCGTCCACAACTGTCTATCCCACTCCGAGCAGTTCCTGCATTTCGAAACACCAGCAGTAATCATCATCACCTTGAAACATGCAACCAACGATATCTAACATTAAATCCAACACGTGAACAAGTCATGCCACGTCCACTGTCGCAATGCTGACGTTTGAACACGATCCAATGAAACACAATGCATTTGTGGTAATACAGCACAAACACTCCACAGAAGATTACCCAGCATCAAAAAACAAACACAAATGCACATACATTACTTGCATATTTACGGTTGCGTAAATCAGTCTATCAGTAAATCGGTCTATTTCAAGCTAGTGAACGGAAAGCGATGTAACTCCTGTGACAAAATGCTGCAAGTGCAATCCATCCAGGCAACAAAATACAAGGCTCAGATTGAACACAGCAACGTAGAAAAGCATGTAGACTAGACGGAAGGTTGAAAGAAAGCGGTGATGTCACGGCACTGCACGGCCGACTCGAGAAGTCGGCGTTTGGCTCGCTGCTTCTGCTGTTGTGAGGTCACAGAACGATGACAGACTGTACACAGAGTTCGAAGGTTGTCAACGTCACACGATCCACCGCCGTCGGCCACTGCAACTATATGGTCCACGTTCCAGAACTACACACACACAAGTGCGACGCACTATGTAACGAAAAGGGGCCATAGTCTATAGGACCACAGGCAGAGTACTCATCTGACTATAGCTCCTGTAGGTTGATAAACCACAAAACCAGTGACAACAAACCTATCATTACCTTCCTAGCTTTGTAGCATCAATGCCAGTCCATATTGTGCTGCTTGGTGACAGAGGCAGGTGCGCGTCAGCAATACTCAACAGTGTAGCGGGTGAGACTCAAACCCATGACCTCTCGATCACCAGTCCGACACTCTACCACTAGGCTACTGCTATGTGCACAACCTATATCAAAAAGCAGTATGCACGCACAGTGACAATTGCCGTAACATAAAGCCAAAGTTCAAAAACAGGTCCTAACCATGGCAGACGTAGGCTATGCATTTCCAAAGTGTGTGTAATTCACAATGCGTTGGCCATAAGTATAGTCACTTAAACGTCCAGAAAAACAAACAGAAAAAAGGCATCTAAGCATGTCCAAAGTGTGTGTAATTTGCAAAAAGTGCTGGACATAAGATCAGTTGCACGAATGAACGAGTCACTTGAACATTCAGAAAAACAAACAGAAGAAGTCACCTTCGTCCAAGGTCTCGCACACAGCGGACTCACTCCAAAACCACCCAGCAGTTTCAGAGGAAAATGAAGGAACAAAGGCAGAGCATGGTAGGTTAGGTTTCATGGCACTTTCAGCACAATAAGGCTATATTGTGCCTTTAAAAGTTATAGTTTAGTTAAAAGTGGGATAGTCAAAAATATTGCGTTTTGGGGAATGGACACACCCTGGGAGTCTTGTACATCTCCTATTCAACAGTGAGAAGGCAGGATGGGGAAAAGATATGGCAGGGTGTCAGTGCGCCACTCATAAGGCCACACTTCACATTCTCTACGCTTGTGCCATTGTCCACTCAATACGGCGATTTGATTGGCAGATGAAACAACTCACAAGTCCGGCGCAAGGCTGTCGAACCATCTTCTCCTTGACATCAGTTTTCAAACTCTTGTAGACACTCGTCTCGAGCAGCTCAATTCGCTTCGTCAGATTCGTCGTCGACCTGCAAAGCAGTCAGCTATGCCGGTTACAGTCAGCTGATGTGCAACACAGCTCGCAACAAATCAAGTATTCATCGCATCTGAAGAGTATTGAACAACGTTAATGAAAACGAGTGCCGACGACGACGTGTAACGTGTCTGAGAACCAAGCTGCACAGACTCCTGTTGCAATGTCTGCTCTAGCACTGTTCGACAAACAAATGACACTATGTAAGAGAATAATGTAACAGTAACATCCATTAACGTAAAGGTCGGCAGTCATCTGGGCAAAACACCAACTGGGCAACAGTCAACCAAGCGACAAAACTAATGATTTATAAATCAAACACTGACCCTAAGCCTAACTCGAAATTTAGTCGCCAGTAATCCAATTTTTTTCACCGATGCCCAGATGGTTTTTTTGCCCAGTTGGCGTCACAAAGATGACCACACACCACACGACATCCATGCGGATAGCAAGATCTTTGTGGAAAGAATGCACTGTAAAACTGGACTGCTCAGACCAGGCTGAACTGGATGCGATGTCGGTCAAATGACAGCAGATGATCAGCAAGTCGTAACACGGCTTAATGTCATGCATAGTGAACAGTGACCTTGTACTGATCTACCACTTCTCATCGCATGTGGTTTCTATCGAGTTTGACGAAGTCTTGCTGTTTGGTCTGCGCAGTCCAATAGAAACAGCTGACACTGGCACAGCACAGAAAAGGACCGATCCCACATGTCAATCTGTATCAGATGGTGTGATGACTGACAAAAGTGACAACCTGAGTCGATCGTAGAATGACTGTGCATCATAGTTGCACAACTGACACACGCCGTGTTCGGCCTCGTAAACTTGTCTGGCGCTAAAGTCTCGATGATGACTCATCTGCGTCACACACACACATTCATCACTTACGTGGTTCACGTTTCACATTGTTTTTTCTCACACACGACAAGTGTGGCTCAACAGCACAGTGGTTAGCACTGGACCTGCGATCGACAAATCATGGGTTTGGTTCTTATGCAGAGCGCTATTGAGTACAGCGCTGGTCAGCCACTCATGCCTCTGTTATCAAGCAGTATAATTTAATACTGACCAAAGGGCAGTGACGCTCTGCAGCTCGGTCAGTGAGTGAGTAGAGTTTGCCCCACCCGACACAATATAGTCATTTCGGAGGCGGATGCACCCTGGGAGATTTGTACATCTCCTATTCAGAAACTGATGAGCAGCGACATAAATAAACCCCTCGTCTCGCATTGTTTTGTGTTCACAATGGCCCTAAAAGGGATGGAGCCAGCTCCTAACAGGCAGTAATGGGGAAGGAGAGAGCTCATTTAAGTTTGTTATGCAAAGGTAACTGTAAGGCTGGCATCACATTGATCATCATGCATCATGGACTTTGTGGTTTACACCATCAACAGGCTCACATGCTTAAAATAGGAAAATGAACAGCGACACCCAAGGTCCTGAAGACTGAAATGCACTGAACTGCCATAATACATCAGGTTTCAGCAAAGTATAACACCAACTTCGGACACAGCTGCACAGTGGAGCTACGGACCCCGATGTGGCCACAGCTCGTAGTCACCAAACAGAAGAATCACTCAACAGCACTGTAGCTGAAGCATAGCAAAGTGTGGCATGTGTAAGACGAGAAAACAAATACCCAGAACTGCTGCATGCACTGTCGACTGCAGAGTCGCGTCAGCCAAGGGTTTCGTTCGACGGTTGCCTTGTCAACGAGCATCGACTGGTACGGAGACTGACAGTGAAGGCATAATGGTGTGCCAGTAGCATCCAATGCCTGCAAACATACATGCGTAATGTATAATGAATAAATACACTCCAATGTAAGAGGTAGGCTGAAATAAACATAAATAAATAATCGAGTGAGTAGAGTTTAATGCCCCACACAATAGGTCATTTTGGAGGCAGAAATAAATAAATATATGAGCTAGGTGTAAGCTAACACTAACAAAAGTGCAAACTAACAAATAAAAGACAATTTTTTTTAATTTTAAAATCACAGAGACAGCAGATATAGTCTGCAACAACACGAAAATAAGAGAGCATTGGAGAATGCTCAATTTTTCAGATCAAACAGAAAACACAACAAGGAAAAAGACTGTGATACACTCTGGGTATGTTAGCCAAGTTTCACAGCACTACGAGTCCTCTTGGCGTCTCAAGTTCAATCGTATAGATGAGACACATGCAAAACACATATTTGCAGACGCCAGTGAACATCAACTTTGTCTACGCAGCTACGGTTACCACACGAGTCCGTGAAATGAGTCTTGCCTGAACAAAGCCAGACAATGTGTCCATGATATCTTCAACAGACACGGCTCCATTGCTGTCCACAGCGCGCAGTACTGTGCTGTTGCAATGCCCTTCATCCGACCTACAGATGACCCTCACCGACCCACCGATCTCCTCGGCTTTGTTCACTGCTCGAACAGCCAGATCAGCCTGACTCCACAAAAACAGATTCACAATCGAATATCAATGCACGACGTTCTTAAGATTACAATGCTGGGACAAAAAACTAGAGTTCTGCTCCTTATAACACAATCAGGTACTTAAGTCACTTTCAGAAACACTTTATATGTCCTGAAATATAATAAAAATCGGTGATTGGCTTATGCCAATTCACATACAACACATTTGCTGCAGCCTTCGGGCTTAACACCTTATTTGTTAACCGACGGACCGACCCACCCACCAACCAACCAATTTTCACCCAGACAGCAATTTGCAACAAGCTGCAGTTACAAAGTGAAACACGAAAACAACCTTTGAGGCATATCGCTGCTGTGACGTAGTGCGACCAACAGACTTCAGTTGTTCGTAGCATAGGACTGGACTAGTGAACTTACAGCCACTTCGAACAATGAGGCGCTGCTTTGTAGACGACAAACTGACCAGAAAATAACAACAACAATATCAGAACAATATAGAACTACCATGGAAAAAAACATTTTAAAACAAAACTCAATATATACTCCACTGAGAGACCGTCAATTCTGATGGGACATTATGGGCCGAGTTATTACAGGCATCAAATGGTCAAAGGTCCTTGGTCACAGCGAGTGGTAAAACAAGCATCTGAAACAACCTTTGCAACTGCACAATGTCACAGAAATTTTGGCAAAAGTTCTGACAAACTAAGTACAAACTCATGAGAATCTTAACATTCTTTGTGAATCGGGCCCCATAATTCAATTACATTTGCACATCAGCACTGAAGAATGCGCATGTTCGGTGTGAATGTGTGCTTAAAGCAGGTCTGCAAATACACATATACGGTAATAACTGAAGCAGCGATGGTGTAGAAAAGACTGGTTATGCATTTAAGTACCCGACACATTCAAAAACAGCTAGAAACACAACACAGTGGGCAGACGCAACAAGCACCTTTTCCATTCACGAAGAAATCGCTTCAGCAGCTGCAAGTGACGCGGATGCAAAAGCACTTGCGGCATCTCGGAATAGTTGTCCAGCTGCAGGTCAATAAGGCTGAAGTTGACATCTAGTGGACAGCCATCCTACAGCAAACACATCGGTATAATCAAATGCAATCAACCGAAATGCTTCCCTGCAACCACAAGCACTTCGTTGCTGAATACACATGCATCATACAAACAATTAGCTACCAATATGTCATATCTGTAGCAAAAACAGAGCATTTCACCAAATTTCAACATCAAAAAACAATGACACTTAATACATCGTGATTTTGTCACAGCCATTCACATTTACTCACAACTGTGTGACGCCATGGTGGCGGTGTGGCTCAGTGGTTAGAATGTCGGTCTTTGGCTGCTGGACTTTCCCTGATCTATATCTGATCAATGGTTGACACGTGACCACTTCGTGAGTAGTGTCCGCTATGGGTCATCCAACCAGGTGATCTCACCCTTCCATCCCTTTGGGATTGGTAAATGAGTAGAAATCCATGTAATTTAAATTTTTACGGTGTGGAGATCATTAAATGGCAGACTAGGAATACATATGGTTGCATGTTAAAGTCTGTGGACGCAGACTTAGCCTACGGCCCACACTGTCTGTGACACAAAAGCGCCACTGCAGCCGCAGTTGTGGCACAATGTGTTATATGCCTTTGCCATACATGCGTAAAAGCTGAGTGGCTTTCTGTCGCAAAGGCCCGAGTTTGGTTCTGGAAACAGAACTCCTTCTTTGTGAATTTCTATGCCTTAGGAAGAGCTAGCATGTAAAAGATACAGGTCTATACCACATATACATGTACGTAAGCACTAGACAATAAAGTGGCTGACTCGAGAATAGCTGAAATGGGCTTTTTTTCAAACTAACCACAGATGAGCAGGTTTTAGACTCGTTGGAATGAACTGGCAAATCACGAAAGTCAAATTATGAAACCAGTAAGAGTTATCATTCATTAGTATTAGATAAAGCATCAGGCTGACAAAATATCTGCCTTTACATACATCCAGATAATGTCCCAACTCACCACTTGAGGCAATACATTACAATTTATCAGATGGCAGGGCACGATATAGCCTCATTGCGCTGAAAGTGCAGTTAAACTCCAATCACTCTATTCGAGAGACATGGCAGTGTTTCTCAAACATATGAATCTCGCTACAGACAGGACACACAGGTCACAGTGTTTATTAACAAAAACTGTAGCAAACAAGATATGCTGGTCTTAACAAATGACCGCATACCTCATCGAAGACATAAATCCTTGACGAGTTACGACTGCAGGAAAACTGAAGCAACTCGTGTATGGTTGAGTTTTCAAAGTCCATACTCGACACCAAACCAGAAGCATCATACAAGACATCATTGGTGAGATTTTCCTGCTCTGCAGTTGAATTGGACTCGCAGTTAGCATCAGGCAGCTGACCACTGTTGATGCCTAATGTCTTCAACAGAGATGTATCATATACTGAAGCAGCAGAATCTGAAAATATATCTGTTTGAGACATTGTAAGCCTCTCGTTGATGTCTGATTGGGGAGAAAAGTTCGGAGTCTTATTTTCTAGTGTGGTACTTGATAAGCAGGTTGTTGGAGAAGATGGTTCGGAAACTTCAACACTGCATGTGTTGGTCACACGACCAGTGTCCGGACCGGAATGATCAAGTGACTGTGCTGAGTTGCATTTCAGTGGCGAGTCTTTCTTCGTGGAACACATCTCGCAGTAAGACATGAAAGCATGATTACTGTAGGTGCAAGCGCCGCAGCTCCATCGTCCCATTCGGCTGCGAGTCACTTTCTTTCTGCTGCTCAAAGACGCCGAATGCTGTCCTTGTCCTTGCTTACCGCTCTTCTCCGATTGGCTCTGAAAGACGTTTGGGCTTCTGTACTTTTTGGAACGTTCAAAGACGTTTTCCGCATCCTCGTCCGCATCAGAATCAACAACGATGACCATTTTGCTGGGTGGCAGTTTCTTTTTCGCTGGAGTTGACGACAGAGGCTCGACTTCATTTTCTGGCAGCGTGCGTTTGCTGCCACTTGTTGAGCAAGTAGAAAATCCCGTCTTAGAAACTGGACTTGCAAAATAGTCGCGTAGACTCTTCTGTCCACTGGACTGCATCTGCAAAGTGAAAAAATAACACACTGCAAATAGTCTTCAAAAAGAACGTCCAACAATGATTAATGCGCTACGGAATCATATCCTGACATTTGGCTGTTGGCTGATCTGACTTTTTGTGTCTAAACACTGTCTTTAGTTGACCTAGCAGTGTTTTAAATACTTAGGCCCTCTAAAAATTCATGATTTATTGATCAAATGAGCTCTGTATTTTTTAAATTCACAAATTCCTTGTTGACTGGACAATAACCTGGCACTGCTGTAGCACGGCCGCAACATCAGTGCTGAGGTCGGCCGATGGCACAAAAGCATCAGCATTCGACAAGCAGTCTATCTGCTTCGAAGTTCCGTGTGCCATTTTTAGCTTCTTCTTCTCACCATTCAGAGTCACTGACAGTAGCGACGTCTGTAAAATAAACAACAAAATCTGTAAAAAATAAAATCAAAACATTGGACTCGTGCTCTACGCAGATTTCCATTTCTTCAGTTCAGTGTTTATCCACATTGGCTTGGACGACGTTTTGTCTCGGTTCTGGTCAAGTGTTGTCTGAGGTGTTAGACACATGGTAGATTTTTGTGTGATGCACGTTCTGGTGTTTGAGCTCATACTAATGTTTTATGATTCCCGTACTACCACTTGTTTTCAAGACCGCCTCTCAAGTGAGCTAATATGTTTCGGATGGGGCACAGTTAAACTCCACTGCCTCACTCAGTTCAGTTCTACATTTGCTGCAGAAACATCAGCATTGACGGACAGTCTACACTGCAGCTGGACTGACAATCCCACTCCACAATACAGCGACTGATCTGAAGCAAGGACACGCTGGGAGTGTGCTATCTGGTTTAAATCGCGAGAACAAAAGACTGGGATATAACCTCCGCCACACTACCAACACATATGTATATATACCGATACAACTAATACCATACGACGTCCTCCATTCGCTGTTTCTTCCACCAACCACTGCATCACAGAACTAATCACAGAACCTCGGACAATGCACCCACAAACTACAACTTCCTACACACCCAACACTTAATGGATACTACAATTTTAATTGGTATGTTGTACAAAGGCACATATTAGACTCTGCCTTCACCCCTAATTCATCTTATTGTCGTGTATAGCTTGCATTCTGTCAAGCTTCAGTAAATGAATATTGTATTGTAACTCAGACGTGAAAACTAACACAGCCACTCTCTGCCGTGGAACTGAGTTCAGACATGATGCATCAAACAGAACTTTGTTTAGTGTCAAGCAAGTGTGTGTGCAAAAGACCTTTCTCGAGAGTGCCGCCCACACCCATTCGTCCAAAGAACCAGCAGCGACGAGATAGTGAACGTGAACGGTGTCTCGCTGGCCAATACGATGAGCGCGGTCCTCGCACTGTTCCAGCGTGCCCGGGGTCCAGTCAAGCTCGGCAAATACGACCAGACTGGCGCTGGTCAATGTCAGGCCCTGCATCATCCAGCCGTCACAACCACAGCATAACACTATCATGTCAAAGTGAAAATTCGTAAAAACAGCATCACCGTTTTTCTTTGCTCATTACCGGCTTTATTGAAATTTTACGTCATTACAGCTAACCTGCACCAAGTGTTTGTCATCGGATAATTTCATCTGAATGCAGATACTAGCATCATCCCCACCATACACTGTTCATGTCTACAGCCTGAATGATGAACCCAATAGCAGTGCTTAGGTCCAATCAGCATTCTGGGTACGAGGCATGAAATGCATGCCTCCAAAATGACCTATATTGTGTCGGGTGGGGCATTACACTCCACTCACTCTACTCTACTCAGCTTGGAAGATGAGTAATAATACTAATCGAGTTGAAAAAAGTAAGCGAACAGACTATTTACAGTGCATAGAATGACAGTCTCTGTGCTGGACCTACAGCGGTGCAGTGAAAAAGGAATGACTGAAGAGACAAGTGCTGAGGCATTTTCCTGAAAACAGTCAGTGACGGCGCCAACGTGACGTTCTGCTGCAGACTGTTCCACAGTTTGAAAGCAGCGACCAGAAAGCTCGATCGTCGATGGTCAAGAGAAGCGGGTGCATCGGACGACAAGCGATGACGGCGAGGCAGAGTTAGACACTGACAGGATTTGGAGTGTAGATGATGCAGCATAGCAGACAGACTTGAAGCCCAACAGTAACTGTGATCAAGGAGTAGCCAGTTATTCATCAAATGTGCCCAGTAAAATCATGCAACATCAGCAACATATTCAAAACACAATCAACTCATTCTGCAATTATAATGAATTGAAAATATCATTAACTATGACAGTGACTGAGAAACATTGCCATCTCGTGAGACGACAGCTTACCACGCCTGCAGCCTTTATACTAAGCAGTGCAACACGTGTCTTGGCATCTGTCTGAAACTGTTCCACCAAACGCTAAACATATCCACAAACAAAACAACATTAATGAAAAATATCAATAAACTCTGCTACTGCGTACAGACAATGCGATGCAAAGCAACGTGGCTCGCAAGCAGAGTTTCAAGCTGCATGCTATAACTGAAGTCGATAACTAACAATAACCGATACTATGAAATTGTGCAATGATAAAAATCAAGCATTAAGCAACAGTCAGCTAATGGTGGGTGAAAACTATCATCAAATGGGGGTACGAAAAGAGTCAACTAGAGAACGGATGATACAGGCACGCACCGATACGATTCGATACGAGTATTCAAGTGTACACAACGGCCGATACCGATACGAGTACTCCTTGTGTCATAGTGTCCCAGCCACTTATATCATTAGACCAGGCAGGTCGCTTAGAGAACGCAGCTTATACGCAATGGGTGGCACACTCCATCCAAGGCTATAACATACAGACCATTAGCAAAAACCAACTTGCGCACTCGGTCAATTTTAAGACCGGTTGACTGGTAGAAACGTTAGAATGATTGACAGTTTAGACTGTTGTTATCACTTCCTGCTGGTCGAGGGGGTGCTGAGTCATCTGTCGCTGGTGGCCACGACCCAGTACTGTGCCGTCATGGGGTGGCTGGTGTCAGGTTACAGTCTCCTTCCTCCTCCCGCCCCTCAACCCCCTCCAGTATTGTCGACAATCGCGCGTGCCGGTTGACAAGAACGCCCTTTGATCATCCTAGTGCATCCTCATATTAGACGTACTGAATGCAAGTCGCCTGCTGTCCACCGCACGCAATCGACTTGTTACATATTTTGCAATTTACACTGAGGAGTTCAAAGAGAAATGTTCCCATACATGGATCCGCTGAGCCATGACAACTGTACAGATTACGAGAAGAAACAGTTTTAAAATACTTTGAGACGTGTACTAAAATTGCAGGAGGTGACTGGAGAGAGAAGTGAGCTCTTGTTAACCTCCTGGTGCTGCAGTCTGCTCAGTTGCTTGATGGGTGGGCTGTAAAGCAGGTGTATGGCAAGTAGGCCTAATTAACGGCTGCAGTGTTGCAGTGAGCATTTGAACTCCCGCCCTTGAACCCCCTCCCGTATCGTGGTCGATCAATGGCATTCGCGCGCGGCATATGGCGGGTCGCGACCACCCTTTGATCATCCTGTGTAATGCAACCGTTAACAGATGCTGAACCTGCATAGGCCGATACAAAAGTAGCCGATACGATTCGATATGATACGCCCAGTATCGGTTCTGATCCGATCCGATAATCGTCCGTTCTCTAACGTCAACAGTATCAACAGTGATGGAAAGCACAAAGCACTGCTTTGTAACAGAATACGATCACCGACTGTGTACAGTGTTGCATACACAACAGCCACATGGCAGTAAAATCATTAATTTTCATCATTTCTCACAAGTTAGCGAGAAGTATCCTTATTTTTGGAAAAAACCTAAACCCATCATAATGTACTTATGAAAAGGCTAAAGGCAACTCCATGTGACATATTAATTTGACCCATATGGCTATTGTGACACAATGCAAAAAAAGTAGGTTTTCAATATCCACTAGTTAGTAAGGCTATTTGAAAGCCACTGAAATTGTCAGATACTGACACGACTCATGAGCATTACAAAAAACACCAATGTAACTGAGATACTGACAGCAGACTGACATTTCAATATACGGGGATATGCCAGTACTGCGACAGATTTTTAAACAAGGCAACAGCAGTTAAAGCAGTGCAACACCAAAGAAAATTATTGCGACCGGCCGATCAATGGGCAGAGTAGAGCCGTCGATGCGTATGAACGGGACATTGTCATCGACAAGTTGCTCTGTAACGCTGTCCAACATCAGTCGATGGTGAGCGAAAACTATGAACTTCACGTCCAGATTTTCCAGCAACATTTTGACGTATTCCTTCACGGGACCAAGCTGCAACACAACATAGCAGGCAAGTCTGACCAAGTAGTAAGTTCAGTGTGTGTCCGAAAATTGTAACTCAAAAATGAAAACTGCTGCAAAAAAAGCTCACACATCAAATACTGCTCTGTGAGTGTCTGTGTATCTACTGTCACTTTCATATTTACAGCAAAATTCTAAAAAATATCACTACATGTTATTGAAATTTTGGGACATACTGTTAGCTATTCACAATTTCCCAGTTTTAGAATCCAGCTCTCCCACTAGTCATAAAATTAAAAAATTGCAACAATTACCTAATCTTTACAAGCTGAATTCATAGACATTGGTGATTTTAACTTAATTTTAACTCCGGTAAAAATTCATAGTTCAGAAGATTAAAATTTCACAAACTGTAAAATGAACGGTGTGACGGTTGGGAACACGAAGTCTACCTTGACAGAGCACGTCTGCATGTAGAGGTCGGACAGATGTTTGTACACATCAGTCGTTGTACCTCCTGGTTCTTCTGTGTCATGTCCACCAACTGCACTCGTCAACATATCGACCAATGTTTTCCGCCGACTTGCAAGCAACGTCTCCAGCGAATCCCGAGTCTTGTCCAACATCTGCAAATGTTACAATAGCACAACAGCATCACGTTTCTATCAATTGTACGATACATGGCAGCAGAAAGAATAGTCCTGTCAAATATACATGGGGATGTGCACGCACCTATCTCTAATCAGATTAGCAATACAGCTTCAAAGCTAAATTGTGTTTCATGTGTCGCCGTAAAACTTTTACCAGTCAGCTTTTGCTTCACTCTAGCAACCGATTCCACCACCTCGGTTATTTATGACTATCGGCAGCATGGTTTTAGTTACTTGGTTAAATGAGATTAATACGGACTCAGTAAAAAAACACGTAAATGCTTCATGTGTATGTGTGCGTGTTAGACAAGACCATTCTTCTTTCTGTTGTCATGTATCGTGTCTGCGTCTCCGTGTACTTCTGGATCTGGTTCCTAAGTTTCCGTGCTAGTCTGTCAGTTTTTATAAACTATAGACATTTTAACTGTCATCTTTATATTTTGCATTGGTATTGTAGTTTTGCTTTTTTTTACTGTAATGTGTTTGTGCTGCCTTACTGGTGAATAAAGATATTCATAGGTTATTTGACATGAGAAAAACACGGTGCATAGGTACTGGACAAGACGATACAAGGTCAACTCAAGCTTTGTAACCTTTTAAGATTCTAATTCAAAATCATTCACAGCTTGTCACAGAGAATATTTTATGCAAATTTCGTCGTAAAAAAATTAAACAAACATTAATAGTGACTTAGTGAGTTTTATAAAAAATGAAATCTCGCCTTCTTGATGTCCGAGTCTTTCAAGTGGAAAGTGATTTTCTGTCTCTGTTTTGCCGGCAACTGCGTAAGCACGTCCTTCTTGAGTCGACGTATCATCAGTGAACTGGTCAGCAGTGACTGGAGCTCCTCCAGGTTTACAGCACCACTGCACAACAACCACCATAGATATGAGTGGCACAGGTAGCAGCAATTAATTCTCCAACATTAACACAAAAGTCAACTGCAGTGCAGTCTCACCAAGAATACCATCGCAACCGCCTTATGTCTCTTCAACATAGTACCAGAAATGATCTGAGACAATCTTTCCTTATTTCTTACTTTGAAGTAGTTAAGTTCAATTATTTTACCAAATTCTTGTTACATCACTAAGACTCGCATGCTTTGTGGCGATCTCTGCAAAATAAGTGTTCAAATACTCAGCCACCACTGCAATAGACACGCAGTGAAGGGAATATAACTGCGCAAGCGAAAACTGATTAACGCTGACTCTCGTTAATGTGCCAAATATGGCACTTTAAGATACTGAATGAGCTCGAGAACAATACTTACTCTGTGACCCATCTTCTCTGTCGACCAAAGAACTGCCAGCGTGCATCGCAGTAGCGCTTTGCGAACTGAGTCCACGCACCAAACAGGTTCTGTTCGATTGAGTCGATCTGTGGAAACAGCTAATGCACAACACAGCCATTTCAATACAACATGTCAGTTTTTCCAGCACATGCATTTCTGCCCCCAAATGACCTATATTGTGTCGGGTGGGGCGTTAAACTCCACTCACTGGCACACGCATGAAGTGTGCCGAAGTTTTAGGACACATTGTATTACACCACTCGTAGATTCTGTGCACATTATACATGCGTGTAGTACGTATAATGTGCACAGAATCTACGAGTGGTGTAACACAATGTGTCCTAAAACTTCGGCACACTTCAGTTACAACGAGAATGAACTAATTTTTATTTTTCCAAGTAGACAGCACTGAAGTAAGTAAGTAAGTACGTACGATTAGTTAATGTTCGCCCACTCTTACAGTTCAAGACAGTCACGAGTGTGCTGATGAAATATTGTACGATCTGAGACACAGTACAGTCTTCAGATGATGACGGAAGGACACAGCGGAGAGTTCTGGTTTCAGAGTCTGACTGGAAGAGTGTTCCAAGTGGACGGTACCGCAGCAGCAAAACTACGAGGGCCGAAGCGGACGGTCCTGGATGCAGGAAATACCAGGTCACAACGCACAGATGAGCTCAGATAACGACGGCCGGGGTTCTCTGAAACTGTCTGACACATGGTGATCATGTTTCACAATAAACGCATTCAATGCTCCCTGCACATAACTTTTATTCACTTTATTTGCTCTCAAATTTCACAGTCTGAACTGGAGCAAAAGTTTAAAGCAAATAGTTCTGCAAAAGAAAAAGATGCCACTAGTTGTATGTCACATTAGCGATGTTAATTCCGACTCGTTTTTAATTGCTTTGCTCCAATAATCTCAGTGGCTCTGCATTTCAGTTACATAACTCATGCAAGCAAAAACCTCTTCTGGTCGGTTCAGAGCAGGCGTCCCGGTCAACAGAATCTTGCGGTCTGCTCGCTGCAGCAACGGAACCAGAAATTTTGTCGTCGCCGACTTGCGACTCTTCATGTAATGCGATTCGTCGACAATAACCACCTGTCAGTCAACATGTCAACATCATCCACCTGTTCCGTAATTATCCTGTCCTGGCATCAAAACACTGTCTCCTACGAGGAGATCACAACAAAACACAGAGAATGACTGTGTGCGAACCATCATCAGTGAACAATTTGACAAAAAGACAAAAAATTCTGAAGTGACAAAAAGATTAAACCTAAGAACTATTCTGAGAAGTAAGCATTAAGCATTTGATCACAAACCAAAGTTTACCCATAGAAGGCAGACAAACAGGAAAATGCATACCGATCAAGCAACGGCTCGACTATAAATTGTGCCTCCTTGTGCACAAGGCGACTGTTTGCCAAGCGTCATCCTACTTGACTAGTATGCTGACTGCAGTCACTGATGTCCCACCACAATCGACTCTTGGTGACGCGTCAAAACGGTGACTAAGTGATTCCCAGGACCCGTCTGAAATTTGGCAAGAGAGTGATTTCTGTTACCATCCCCCCAAGCAAGGAACCGGCTGTCAACAGAACTCAAGTTGATGCGTTCCACGCCAGTCTTCAAGCGTTTCTTGAAAACGTTCTTGTTCCAGACTGCCTACTGTAGCGAGCTCCAGGATCGCACTGTTAAACTGGATAGTGTAATGCTTCATAGTTCTAGTTGTAGGAGGCGCACTAAATCAACTGTTGACTGTGATCGTGATTGTGATTATGATTATGATACCTCATCATCGAGATATAAGATATCTTAACGTAATTACTGATTTTTTCCTATCCTGACTGAAAGCAATAGATATGGCAGATCACATGCCAGTGGCAACTACCATATACACTTTAAACAGCTCCACTGATATTTTAACGCATAACCAAGGGGCTGCATTGCAAATTACTGAAAAACCGTACGACACAAAACTGTCTATTGTCTGTGACAGAGAGGCAATCATTTGTACTATGGTATGAATTTATGAATATTCTGTAGATCTTCAATCACTTTCAGACCAGTCCTTTCACTGCTTATCATCTGAACTTCGATCTAATCTGGTAATCTGCCAATCAGAATATCTGTTTGCTCTCCTA
>Ga0056116_1000283_pt1 | contig 16591 bp, 13 predicted proteins | sample WorMetOlspDAHAB2_FD_67352 | JGI IMG/M metagenome (GOLD analysis project Ga0056116, IMG submission 67352) | Marine gutless worms symbiont microbial communities from Max Planck institute for Marine Microbiology, Germany - Olavius sp. DAHAB.2 ...
GAATATATATATGTTGTGAAATATTTTAGTGTATTTCAGTTTTTCACATTATTTACATTCTGCTTTATTTCATTCAGCCTCAAAACAATACTGTTTTCAGTCACATTTTTTATCCGTTTAGTTTCAGTAAACTGACAGGGATAATCGCATTTTTAATATTAGTTATCATTCTAGTAATCAAAATAGCACAGAACCAAGCTGACCAGCAGCTACAGCAGCAGACAGCTTCTGCTCGGCGCTGGGAGACAAAAGTTGCGGCTCGTACGTGATCTCTTTCACACGTTTCAGCAGTCGCTCGATTTCCAACTTCAAACACTACATCACACAGCATCAGTAAACCACAACACACAAACAAGCACATAACACCGACAAACATATTTTTACATTTCAACAGCGCAAGAGATATTTCGTCAACAACAGCACTTCATGGCTGCCAAGATAAGACGTTGCAAATGCGGACGATTTTGATCACGAGCGCAGAGGAGCAGTTCTTGATAAGGGGCAGACAGACCCCTGATGGGGTTTAGGGAAGAGCCCCAGCCTCCACAATGCCCCCTCCCGACATGTCCGTTTTACACAGTTGTTTGCACTCTGGCAGTGGGACCACAGTGCATTTAAAATACTCGTAACTACTTCCATCCATAATCCAGCTGATACAGCTCCCATACAACAAAATAAGTTAGACTGCCCAGGTGGACACCTCCACATAAGCAAACGATCAATGCTAACAGGTGTATTTTAGCACCTGGGACAAGTATATGTATCCGTGACAACAGATTATCACTATACGTTAACCCTACAGCTCATATGTTATAGTCTCTCGATTTGTCACATATCAAACACAATATAAAACGATATACAAAGTCTACCGAAGACTGTACAAGCCATAGAATGTTTTTAATGGTTGGGTAAATTTATCAATAGTGAATACTTCATGCTGAACTATATCACACTCTGTACTAGATTCTGGTGGCACCAGAATAATATTAGCCCTCGGCACCTTTGTATCTAGTTGCAGCTCTGCTGAAAAGGAACTGCATTATTTGCAATTGGTCGGCCAACTCTGCTCACTGGTGCCTGAAATCTCCCAGCGCGTTATACGAAAAAATTACCCGGTACAAGTCAATGTTATATAATAGCAAAAACAGAAATTTAACAGATCATAAACTGCAAATATACATCCTACACTTCTGGATTCCACAATAATTGAGAAACTGCTAAAACTTAATAAAAGGAAACAAAAACAACAATTTTGGATACGATTATTTTCCAGTACCGCAATAATATAATTTTAACACACAAACGCAGACAAACATTATGATTCGCAGACAGTTACCTTTGGGGCATTGGCTCCAATAGTTGCATGTGGGCCACGGCCAGATTTCAGAGTATGTTTTGTAATCTGTCGTTTTACGAAAAATAACACCATGATGAACACCTACATATTGCAACAATAACAGCAACGGCAGCTCTAAGTGGTAGCCACTTTTACAGATTTGTAATAAAAATGGGGAAAACCTAGTACCAGGGGCATAAACAAAGGGAAGGCATAAAGGGATTTATACCCCCCCAAATTGCAAGTTAGCTCACTGTTACACAATGCTAACAGTCATGGACTTTCACCATTATGATCATCATTTTCATTTTTTAATAAAGGTGACATTCTCAACTTAATATACATACGATATAGGGTAATGACGTTAGTAACTGACATGTACCTGTATATGGACAGTGGACCACGAAGTCTGTGTCACAGAGACAGACAAACTTAGCAATTAGAGTAGTGTTGTGATTTGAATTCATGAGGTTGTACAGTAGATCGACTAACTAGATCTCTCATATAAATGGCAAAAAATTTGACTTGCGTTATAGTTCATAAATCGTTGCTTTTAGCTATATATTGTGTGCATTACACCAGTCAAGTTATTACATACCTATGATATTTAATGGAAGCCTTGGATGTGTTTTCATGTGTGAAAATTAATCAGTCATATGAACCAAAGAATATCTGTATTCCGGCTCCAAAATGACCTATATTGTGTCGGGTGGGGCGTTAGACTCTACTCACTCACTCATCTCCCCGAACCAAATTTCTGGCTACTGCAAAGTAGAATAATGCTTTGAGATGAGTAACAACGTTCAGTTATTAAGTCAACTGTACAAAGATCAGTTAGAGACAACTTTGACACGTTCGCTATACAATTTACTGAAGCGAAACGAACACTTACCAAAAAACCGAATGCAATGAACAGCACGACACCTTTCAAAGGTATCGGCGGCTCCATCACTTCTTGAATCTAAACAGTGAAACATACAAACACAACAATAGAGCAACATGACGCTTGGTGTACAGCATTCGCAGCCAAGGTGTGACCTGAACAAACTAAAACTCTGAAAACTATGGAAACAAATACAAGGTCACTGGACAATTCACTGACAGACCAACTTACGGTCAGTCACATTGCGGACCAGTCAGCTCACGACTGGACAATTCGCAAACTAGCAAACTCGCTGAAATGCCTGACTGCAAATTTGAAGTAAATAATCACTCTAAATGTGATTTTGTCAAACTCAAAGTCAGCGAGTTCACTACTCTGCATATTGTTAAGTCCACAAGTTGTCTGATCGCAAGTCAATTGATCTGCAACCTGACTGACCATGAGCTTGTTTGTCGGCTATTTTCCAGTAAGCATCTGAACACTCTTTGACAGGCAGACAAAATGTTGTAATGTGTCTCCTACAAAGGTGTCTCATGATTGCTATGAGGACAATGGTGTAATACACAATCCAATATAAATTTATAACTTCACATAACACAAGTAATATCAAAACATGATCATTCACACAAAAGAAACAGTCAAAGTTATGAGCGTAAATTAACGAAAAAATACAGCTGGACCGTGATATATACAAGTGCCTTAGGGTTTTTTTGAAGCAAGAATTACAGTCAACTCGTCACATGGCCAGATCATTACAAAAAGATCCAGAAAAATGACAAAAACAACAGATGTAATTCACGTGAACATATAACCACAAAACACAAAAACACTAATGCTAACGATAACCGTCTACCCTAACCATACTCTTAAACAATCACCATGTGACGAGTTGACCACGTGATGAGTTGACTAATACGTCAATCAAACAGCTACGGATTTGCGGATCATGTAATAGGGAAAGATATGGTAATAGTGCAGACAAGCTCCGCATGCCGAAATCTGCTACTTATTCAGCTGCTGAGTTGTGGTTAGTGTTAGGGTTATAACTTGGTCCGCATCAACACCTGCATTTAATCCATTGTACGGTCGCATATCCGCATTTACCCGTGGCCACAAGCAGTAACAAGTGCTACTATCAAACGCCTACTCTCACCAGACGCAGATTGCAGCAGTAAGTCACGCCCAGAAATAAATGACGTATAAATAACAAACTTTACTGCAACCAACACAAACTGAGCAATAATAGACCCTTGCGCCAAGAATATAATTTTTATTATGACCAACTACTCATTATTTACATAACAAATGTGACGTCACGTTAACATGGATAAGTTTACACCTCGGTGCAGTCTAAATACAGGATTGGCTTCATCACGGTGTAACTGAGTTAAAATTTGCAATAAATTATCGCTATAAATTTGCGGTAGATTACACAACTAAACACTTTCAATAGTCGATGGTGTTAGGGTTAGGGTAAGGTTTAGGTTCAGTGTAAAAATATGGCGTAGTCTTTCCGTGATTTAAATAAAATCGCTGGCGGCGAGTTGAGTGTCAACTGTTAACTATAGTCCGAGAGTTGACCAGTCCGCGACTTAGAGTCTTAGATGACCGCTAGTTGGTTTGTCGGCGAATTGTTCAGTAAACATCGACTACAGTGGCTCGTTCGCTTTTGTATAAAGTTTCAATGAATAGTTTCCTGCTTATGTATCTCTACTCTCTAGTGTTCATCGTAAATTTACTACGATCGGTTTTATTTCCTTTTACCCCTTCCACTGGTGTCGTTTGTTTATTTGTTTTTATTTATCTATGTTTAGATAACAATGGCGGTTTGTTGTGTGTGTGGTTGTGTAGTCTGCTAGCGCAATTAGTTACTTTGCAAAGCTTGAATTTGCCTGCTTTCAACAATTTATCCATAGCGTAGATGATTACAATTTTTATTCAGTCAGCCTCACTACTTGTTATAACATGCAATTCAGTGGGTCAGACATGCAGTTTGGAGATGAAAGAGGGTGTGTATAGGTTGTTTAGTCGTTTTTAAAATTACATAATTTTTATTGGTTAGTACTCTTAGTCTTTAGTGACCACTTAAAGTTAGACACGGGCCCAAAGTTCCGACTATACGTCACTTTGACTATACTTCACTTGTTTGAGTGGTTATATTATTGTCATCACAGTTTTGTATATCACTGCCCTTCTAAAACGTGTGGGTTTGCCACATACGCAGGATAATGAACTTAGCTTGATATTAACAATGACCCAATTGTTTCATACTCTGTCATTTAGGCCTATTATGTGCAAAATCAGAAATGTAAAGATGCAACAGACTAACAGCTAGGCCTATACTTTGCTTTTGAAAGTCCATGCACGTACATTTTGAGATTCGTAATGTTAACTTGCTGTAAATTTCATCAGTTGTGCTTTTTTTGTAGGAAAATCTTCGTCGGTGGACTCAGCTGGGATACCACGCATGGTACGTTTTGTGGTTTTGTTTTCTGTGGGCTCAGTTCCAGAATTTGGTCACGTGGGCTTTCCTGTGGTCTGCCGCAAACTTGGCTCGGATGAAAAGCCATGAGCACCCTTCATTTTCTAACATATGAGCGCCAAGAGCGTAACCAGCAATTTGGTTTTGGGGTATAAATGTTGAGTGTTTGATATGAGTATGACTGATCAATTTCCATGTATGTATAACAACATGCAATGAAGGAATGTGCTGTGCATATTGTTACATGGAAATCGGGCACCTTGACCCACTGGCGTACCCAGAGGAAGGGTGGTTAGGGGGTTCTAACCTACCCATTGAATCTTCAGATTTTTTTTGAATTGTGTGTTTGCAAAACATACTGTCCAGCTCTGCACCTATAGTCATTAAATCCTAATTTTATTGTACAGGAAAACGTTAAAAATTAAAAATCATATGCTGATTTCACATTTTACTTCGTCCCCCAGACCACCTATCAGGGCTTTGCCCCTGGACCCCACTGGGGGATTTCCGTTTCCCAGATCCCCTGGCCAGGCCTCCCCACCACGTGAACCCCCTCCATTGTAAAATCGTGGATACGCCTGTGCGTAACTAGTTATATTTTAAAAGTCAGTTACAACAATAGAGTCAGCATGTTTGCAACATTTGACTGAATTTGCGTGTCAGCAAGTTGTGTCTGTGCCGTGTGTGTTAGGACGAAAATGGCGCTGACGTTAACATCGGTGTTGGAGCAGCTGGCTTGCTGGTCTATCGTGGTCAGTTACGCCAGCATCGGTTTCCGTGGGCAAAAGTCATCAAAATTGCGTATAAACGAAACAAGTTTACCGTCAGACTTCGACCAGGCGAGGTGTGTGTTGTGATGCTTGCGTGTAATGACCGACCGACAGATTCATTCGTTTTCATTCATTTTATTCTTGGTTGATGGATGCAACTCATTACGTGAGAAACGGACACCTTGAGAATTAAACAGTTGGACAAGTAAGTCAATAGATGCTGACGCCATACTGTTTTGAACAGTTTTATTTGACACTTTCCACGACTTGCAAACATATACACTCCGTACAGAGCGAAAACCACAAGACTTGGCGTTGATGCCAGTAAAACAATATAAATATCATTAATAATATGTTCACAAGTTATATTTTATGTCAAATTTCGTCGCGAGCTTAACATCTTCTTGTTAATTATTTGTGAAAAATGCCACTTTTTGTAATCTGCTGCAAGTGTCAAGTGTGCTACTGTGGACTGTATTGATTGTATATACGTATATATTGAGTACGATCCTCAGAAGATGTACTAAAAGTCGCTGGTGTCTTGCTATGCTGTAGATTGAAGATGAGCCTCAGGTGATTGAGTATAAGTTGGCTAACAACGTGCTGGCGAAAAATCTCTGGAGAATCGCTGTTGAACATCATGGATTCTTTCGGTCTGCTATCTCCGCTCTGCTAGTCATTGTGTCGTAACTAAGTAAGTAAGTAAGGAGTACGTGGTGTTTCTATGTACACAGATGTACGCAGTGCTCTGGTCCCACATAGAAACATCTTCAGCAGCTGTCCGAATCGTACTACATGTCTAGCCATCTTGATTGTTGCACGGCTACAAATTGTCGCAAAATAATTGAAAAACTGCTAATTTTGAAACTTCTTGTACTGACCATGAGACCGTAGGCTTGGATGGTTTAGTCGAAATTGATCTGAAAATAAGTTAGAACGCACATAATCAAATCAGTTAGTTGTGTTTGCGTGTTGTGGTATGTGGCATTGTGGCATTGGATTTGCAACGAAGAGGTCATGGCCTCAACTCCGCCCTGCAGTCCACTTTGGTGTGGCCAACCTCAGCAAATCGTACAAGCACACCAATGCTGTTAGTAGCACCTGCGTCACTATGGCAACCACTATCGATGAGTGACAAAGGCATAAAAAGAAAATTCATAGCACTTATATATTGCCATAAGCCACATACAGCAGCTGCAGGGGCGCTGTGCGTCACACACATAGCCAACATACAGCCTAGGCCACAGCCTAAGCCCGCTCTCACGGACTTTGGACTGCAGCCATATGTAGCTGTAGTCTGCCATTTATGGTTTCCGCACCCGTAGATTCATGGATTACTACTCATTTACTGTCCCTGGAGGGATGGAAGGCTGAGTTGGTCTAGTTGGCTGACCCACAGCGGACATTTTACCCACACATTGGTCACCAGTCAACAATAGACCAGGAACCATAGATCGGATGCAGGTCAGAGAAAGTCTGCCGGCCAAAGACCGACATCATAACCACTGAGCGCCGTTGCCATGGTTGCAGACTGAAGGAGCCAGATGCAGTGGAACGAGCATCATTTCCACACTTTGGATCCAAGTTCCGTTTCGCAGGACGAACTCAGTTGCAGGCGCAAGGATCAAACTCCGGATCAGATCGGACTTTACCCAAGATCAACCGGAAAGCGAGCACGAGGTTCATTGGAGCCAAGGAACAAGGATACAATGTCGGAAGTGAGTGGCCGCTCATACTTGAACTCTGCCGTAACAGCTGTCATAATAATAATAATAATAATAGTTGTTTTGTTTTACCTTCAATGTTTAGTGCCCATGGCTCTGTGCTTTTGGACCAAAAAAATAGTAAATGAGACATTTAAAATGCACTAATTATAATACAGTTACTGGACAGTAAAGCTAATAGAAAAATTGAGATTGAGTTATCGTTTAAAGTGTTGGTGAGATGTCATCTATGCAGAGGAATAGCATTGGAAGCTGTAATGTTGCAACTTAAGCGAGGACAACGAGCACTCCGCATACATTTGAGGTTGCTGATTATAGTGGTAACAAATTAATATGAGAACACAACTGACATCTGGTAGAGACTGTCACGGGTGATGTGAGCAGCTTTTGTTGGCATTTTTTAATGTTTCCTGTGTTTTTTGTCTGTAAGTGGTGATTATTCTGTTAGTGACGTGTGTTGGCTTGTTGTGCAGCTGGCGGCTACAGCACAGATCGTGCCGAGGAGACGATCATGGAAGCACCGAAGGTTCCGACTCTGGATCTGAAGAACAAACGGAAACCGCCAGGTGGCGCTGCAGCTCCAGTGGCTTCCGATGATGACGATCGCAATCTCAGTGTTATTGATCCGGGACGCGATTTCACAAACACTTCTGGAGCTGCCACTGCAGATGTGAGTCGTCGTCGCTATTTTTAGCGCGGTGGTTACCGTAATAAGTTTTTATGCAAATTGTAGGTGTGGCACTGATACTAATTAGCATAAGAATAAAAGTAGTAAATGCGTATTAGAACGGTAAAAAACACCTGAACAAACAACAGGTGAAAGTGTATTGTGGTTTAAAGTGTACTTGTGGACTTCACCACGACCACGACCCACGTCCAAGATGTGGAATGCACTGCCTGACAATGTCGTCTTAGCATCATCCATCGACTTGTTCCAGAGCATCAACTCCAAACCTTTTCTCGGTTCCAGCTTTATAAACACATCATCAGTGGCGTTTGTGAGTGGCTGAACAGTGACGTGCCACTGCGATGGACATGACTGGTTGTTGGACACTGCAGTTGAGTTGATGCCAGTGATGTTATGTGTGATGTGTCGTACTTTATTCGTACTGTAATTCATGTGTGATGTGTCGTACTTTATTCGTACTGTAATTCATGTGTGATGTGTCGTACTTTATTCGTACTGTAATTCATGTGTGATGTGTCGTTAGGAATGTATGATGTGTGATGTGTCGTTAGGAAGGTCGTGTCGTCATGAGCACGACACAAGTGAACTACAGTCGCACGACCAACTACGACGTGCACGGCAACGAACTGGTCTGTCAGTCAATCGATTAATCGTACCTGCGTGTCTAATGTTAACTTTGATGTGCATTTTGTATCTAGTCAGCTTTACCACTTTTCTGGAAACCTGGAAATGTCAGGGAGTTTGGCTAAAGTCAGGGAAAAGATTCAGAGTCGGGGAATTTGTGTAGTCTGGGAAATTTTATTGTGGCAGCTCAACAAAATAACTTACCTGTACTTTATTCGTACTGTAATTCATTTTTCATGCGTCATGTTCACGGAGAATTTGGATTAATAAATGTGCATTTGTTAAACATATTCCTGCAATTTTGTCTGGAAAAGTCATGATATTTTTTCTGTCTGGAGAGTGATAGCACTGTTTTAATTCGACATGTGTGTGTGTGTGTGTGTGTAGGGTGGTGAGGACGGTCGCTACCAGGATGAGCATCTGCTGACACAGGGTGGTGCTGGTGCGATGTCTGGACAGTGGACAGGTGGCGCTGGTGGTTACTCGTCCACAATGACCAAGACCAGTCAGCGCACATACACCGATTCAGATGGTACTCAGATCACCGAGGTAGCGAGCGAGCCATGTCCTTTATCTCACTCACGCGCGGCACAGAATATTTAATCCCATTTGTCATTAAATCGGTTGCATTTTTCTTGACACACTCTTTGCGAATGTATTTTATCACAATTTGTTTCCGTCGGTGAACATACGCAAAATTGTCTCTAGGGTGTGTGTTTCATTGAAACTGGACAAAAGAAAACTTTCCTCGTTGGCGTATTTTAATGCCATGTTTTGATAATTTGTTATGGGGTTACACATTTCAAACCACCCTGTAATGATGTTGCTTGTTGTCAGAGACTATTGTGGACTGTGCAGCTGACTGTATTGTGTCATTCATGTTGATGCTGTTGTCAGTTTCACACGAGATAAATAAGTAGACTCGTGTAACATGTGCAGCTTTAGACATTTTTTGAGCCTTCTAATTTTAACTACGACGTAAAGCTTTTAAATAAACTATAATATTTTAAAGCTCCACACCTTATTGTGCTGAGAGTGTTGTTAAATGCCAATCAGTCAGTGTTTGATCGGTGGTCGTTTGTCATTAATATGCTAGAACCTGTTGAGTGACGATGTTGAGTGACGATGTTGCTGTGTTTGCTGCAGTACATAACGGAGAAGGACGGTGTGATTGTCGACCGTCGTGTTGAGAAGAGACAAACCAAAGTGACGACAGTTGAGAACAATGAAGAAGATGATATGGACTATGACCAGGTATGATGATTGGCACCAGGTGTGATAATCATGCCAGGTGCTATGATGACCAGGCAGGTGGTGGCAAGGTAGGGATGATGATCTGATTCGGCAGATGTGGCAGTCATTGAGCTGATGTTCAAGTCTGTTTTTTGTTTTATTCATTTTTCCTTATTTTTGGCTTCTACTGTATGGCAGTAATTGAGTTGGCCATCTTATATAGTAAATCTGGTCTGACTGTATAACATGTCACGTTATATGTTATTAATATTGTCATTAAATTATTACAGTTATAACGTTATCATTATGATCCATGTTTCTTTGACAGATCTGACGTATCAAATTTATGTAAATGCTGGAAAAATAGTGTTATAATGTGTTTCGTTTGCAACAAAATGTTTTTATGTTACTCGTGTCGTTGTTGGCAATAGAAACGTGAATTGTTTTTGTATTATCTTCCAATAAGTCATCACAAACGGTCACGATGGGTGCCTCGGATAATGTGATAAAACGAACACGGCTGTTTTTTGCTAATTGCGTAAACGTGATTGTGTGATGTCGTTGATTTGAGACTGATGGACGTGAAAGACTGTGCGCAAATTGCAGATGTTGAAGGAGGCAATCCAACAAGTGACAGACATGAACCCAGACATGTCGGTGCAGAAGATTGAGATTCACACCAACACTGAGACGTAGACCAACACCTGGCCACAGACACACCTGGCCAGCCAGCCAGCCACGTGTCTAATGATGACTTCGTTCTCTGAGCTGATTAACCACCTGTATTGCCTACCTGTGCCAGCAAGTGCCTGCTGTCGTCTTGTGCTATGATGTATCATTTTTTATGAAGTAAGTTGTTCACATTGTATGTGTACATTTAGAGGTGTGACCCTCGATTAAATGTGTAGAATTTTAATGGTTTTATTTCAAATTTTAGTGAGGTACAGACTGTGAAATTGAGAAAAAAACATTTGGTCAAATATACCTTCAGGCAACTCACTGAAGACTCGCGTATCGATGTTGGCTTCGTTTTAAATGTACGTTTGATCGCGTTAAACGTTGTACTAATTAGAGCTGCAGCTAATCGCTATAAGCCTGCGTTGTTCTGCTATCTACTTTGCCCAAATTGTTACCACTAAAAATTGTATTTTATCACGTTCTGTGTTTTAAGTACTTTTTGCATTAACAAATATTCGCTGCAATTTCAAACTTATATCTATCAATTAATTTCTGTTCAGTTTAAACTGCAATTCTAAACAAAAGTTCAGTTGTGATTCTGTAAAGTTTGTTATTGATGTATACATAATTTTACTAATTTTCCCCTCTGTTTAGCATGTTTTGCATATTTTATTAAATACTGCATGTTCACAGCCTTTATTAATTATCACATGTAATGTCGCATATTTTTACCACTAGAGTTAGAAGAATATTTACACTGACGCATTTATATTGATCAGCCAGCTGCATTGACGCTTGTGAAATATTGTCTTATCAGCTGGTGCATTTTTTTTAAAATTATCAGTTACATTCCATTGTTTATTGCAGTCATGTGGTGTACCGTATGTACTACAAATGGCGTTTGATGAATATCAGTAGGACTTCATATCATTTCGTGTCAGTTTGCAGTCTGATTTGGTGCATAAGGCTCAGTTGGATGAGCTGCATTCTGCACTGACAGTCAGGATATTGTTATGTTTAAAGTGTGATATGTCACCATTCCATGTTGAGCAAAAACAACTTCGTTAAAGTCCCATTCACACTCGCAAATTGCTCACATTTACTCATCACGTTTTTACTTATTATTCGTGAATATATTTTGTTTCACATTTTTTTGCCATGGAATAAACCGACACGAAATTATTGTTATTTCTGCAAAATTTCTCACCACTTTTCGCAGTTTGTGTACATTTCTTGCTACAATGTCATTCCATGCATGTTTATATGCTTATTAGTTGTGTACATCTACAATACTGGTGATGATGCATATTGTTAATGCTATTGACTTTATTGATGTTTGAACTGGATAATTATATCGCCAGTCTTTAGTGAAGGGCATCGTTTCAGTATTAGTGCATCTGAATATCTGTCTCTTTCCACCTCGTAATATCGCTGACAAGAACCATTACTGCAGTTGTGACACTGCATCCGTTTATAAACATGTTAACTATTATGCAACAGTTGAATCAGATTAATACTAAAAGCGCCACTAGACTAGTCTAGTCAAACATCATAAATTATTGTAACACTGTCTAATACTGTCGCAATACAGCCAGGCTACTGGCGAGTCACTGAATACACATAACATCAGTAGTCTATTTACACAGCATTCGTGTTAACAAAAAATATGCCACATTGTTCAAGTTTAACTGCTGCCTGGCAACAACAGGTCATAACAACAAGACGTAGTGACAGGCAATGTAGGTTGAATGAAAACATGACAGTGATAAGCACGTGTGGATTACTGCAAGGAGCGTAACATTGTCAACGTTAACTAATAAACTGATTAACTTCGGATGCTTGCCAGTATAGCACAATGTAGATACATCAACTTGGACATATGTAATGCGTGAAAAACTAAGAGAACAGACCAGTAACTGTGCTTATACGACAGTTTGCAGTGTTAAGATGAAGTGATAAATAACAAGTCTCCGCCTCCGAAATGACCTATATTGTGTCGAGTGGGGCGTTAAACTCTACTCACTCACTCCTCTCCACAAGAAAAAAAATAATTAGAAAGTATCCGTTTGCCTCATATAGCCTGTTGTTTCGATGTCGCTAGGTGGAAATTGGTGTGTTCTCGCTTTGAATTCAAGTTTTCTTATAAGAGTTTTATTATCTGAAATACATTGCATGCGTTGAATGATTTACTCGTCGTATTTCGATAAAGTAAATCGAAAACTGCGAAACACGTACCGAGCGTTGCTAAGGAAATACTGCATGCCTAACAACTGCTCAGCAAGTATAAAAGTGAGTTTAATTGAAAACTGAAAATAGTGGAATTTAACCCAGGAAAATAACAATGGACTAAACTTTAAAATTTGAGACATTCAAGACATAAACAACAAAACATTGATTTCTAAAATTATTTACACTTGACAAAACAGAACGCTGATTTGAAGTTTCCCACCAGACGGCGCTGGTGGCTTAGTTACGCTGACAGTCGCTAGATGACCAAGAGCCTCACAAAGCTGCCCAATGCAGAAACTACAATAACACATTTAACAGTTTAGCCGTCAAAATGCGACGCAGTGAGTATATTTCACTATAATTATTTAGAGTTAGTGGAATAATAACATAGAGCGAAAAAAATAACGTTCAGTGAAATAGCATTGGGACATCAAAAAAAAACTGAACACATAGGCCTACCATTTCGACCATGATAATGCCCAGTTTATTTACATGCAATTTTCACCAGCCGAGCAATAGCCTATTGGCCGATATTATTAAGAGCAGAAGTTGTCACTTACATTGTCAAAAAATTGTACCTGGATAACGCTTAATAAAAATAAGGAACATCAGCGTATCGTAAAAATTAATGCTGCCATCTGGTAGAAACAGGCCATTACGAATAGCATCATAAATTAAACTGGAATCATGACGAGACCAGCTGACCGAGTGTTTTGTCTGTACTACCTACTACCGGACAAGCGTGATCGCTCTGCCACGGACTGACTTCGTTACCCAAGAAACTTTGAAACTTTATAATCCAGAACTGTTAAATTTATAAATTCCTTCATTTCATATTCCCGAATTCATTATCTCTAGGCTCCGAATTTGTTTTTAGTTGTTGGTTTTGTTTAGCGTTGATTTTATGTGTAACTGACATTGTATGCTAATCCAGCTTTTGGCTGCCATATGAAATAAAACCATGTCTCTTCAAATCCACATTTCACACTGGCCTCAGAGAGTGTCGTAAATAGATAATTATGACACACGGTTTTGCACACAGAATTTATGACCATTGGTATCTATAAAAATAAATGAATTAATGAATAAAATAATAATAATAAACAAATAATAATATGAACGTACGTCGAAACGCTTGACGCGACCTCCGTCCTTGATAGCACGATGTTCCCATTCCGGAGATATGGACAACGCCAGTTTCTGCAATTTAATCGAATTACCAGTTACACAACTGTTAGAAGCTGTTTTTTTTAGTTTCATTTCAATGTGTGTACAGTTTTAATGTGTATAGTATCCCGCTGCGAAGCAGGGCCATATTTAGCTGGTGGAAGGCCTGGGGCCCAGGTATCTGGTCAATAGGTGGGATTCATACTATAATTAGCTGGACTCAAAGATCGACCAGATCTAAACAACATGAAAGGTAAGAAGGTCTATATACAGTGCATAGCTGTATAGGCGTCAGTGTTCATCTTTTTCTCATTAGCCTTTCTGAGCCCATAAGTGACGCATGGACATCGCCACGCTCCAGACCAACGGTTGCCTTCTCATCCGAAATGCTTAGCTAACGTTTATGCTGATTGTTGACAGAGGCACATGCCACAGTCGACAGCACATTTGGTGAGATTTGAACCTGGCACCTTCTGATGACGAGTCATGCAGTGTCACAAATGCTCTGCTATCGAGTGAATCAAATGCTGCAGGACGGTGCAGGTGGAGAGCTGTAAAGTTTATTGAAAATCGAAATGTCAACAAATATAAAAGTATTCAATGGCAACACGCAAACTTACTAACGTCAAAAACAAGAAAAACCAAAAAAGTTGCTAAAGGGATTTCACATACATACATATTGCTTGCTGCTCCCAAAGGCAAAGACTTACACAGCACAACAAGCCGCACACTGCAACTGCAGCGGCGCTGTGCATCACACGCAAACAGGCAATAAGCCTAGGCCACAGTCCAAGACTTTGACCTGCAGCCATAAACAGCCCTGGTCTGCTGTTTAATTGTCTCCACCCCTATTACTAGTCATTTATCGACCCATGGAAGGCTGAGTTGGCCTAGTTGTCTGACCCATAGCGGACAGTTTACCCGCAAAGTGGCAACCGTGGATCAGGCGCAGGGCAGAGAAAGTCCTTCAGCCAGAGACCAACATCACTGAGCCACGCCGCCAAGCAGGTGAGTGGCTTGTTCACAGTCCAAGTCATCAGTCGTACTTTGAAACCGAAAAAAGAAACATCATAGAGATAGACAATATAGACCTGCTTGACATGTCCGCGGATTTTGACCAGTTGCCAGATGGCCACTAAAGGTACAGCGACCATTGACGACGCAGCAATCATCCAGCCAGTGACATTTGCCCACAGCGGAAACGTGTACTGTCCGACAGTGTATGACTTGTAATTCAGCGACTCGTACGACATTATACTCGACATCACTATCACCTGCAGAGAAAACGAAATTTTCAAGCGGTCACATATACAGTCGTTTTTTCAGTGACGGTATAACACACTCCCTTTTCGCGAACAGTTTGCACCAAAATTCAACTGAAATTATCGGACACTAGTCACTTTTGTTACTTGCTGACTTAATTTCTTTTTTTCTAAAATATGACAACTATATTCCCTTGACAAAGAACGAACAAGAATAAACAAAAATGGAAAGGAGTAGAGAAATACGACGAGTTGATTCTGTTAACACTTTCAAACGCCAACCAAAAACAATTCTCTTTGCCCACGATATTTAGCTTTTTGATTTTTAGCTTTTGCATACTGTTAGGCACCCTTGTTGTGCTTCGCCGTAATCTTGACTTTTTGATATGATGTTATATTATAAATATTGCCCCCACTTTTAACAACACAACTCATCCTCTAACAAAAATAACACACACACACACACTAACAGAGAAAGAGAGAGAGAGAGAGAGAGAGAGAGAGAGATTAATCTGACGTTGGCAAAGAAAGTGCTGATGTGACACATTATGATACATGACACGCTAACCTTTGTTATCAGCACAAGCTCCAATGGGAGCTACGACTGTTACTTATAAATGGCGGCTGTAATTAAAAGTTACAGCGTGGAATAATGATTTGTCTAACTACACACTCAAATCAACAACACTGAAGCCATCATATTACTCCGTTATCAGCTTGCTCCAATGAACAATGGAATGTTTGCTTGATTTCTTCAATCGCCAATGAAAAGCAGTTTCTTCGAATGGATTGTGTTGTGTGCATGTGTGCTGAGAATGTGTGGTGGATCATACCAACAAGAAGAACGGACTGACAACTTTCCAGCAAACGCGCCAGTAGAGACTCGGTCTAAAGCCAAGCATCTGGTGAACGTCCTTGCAGAACTGGTTCAGACCTGCATTGCATTTAACAGCCATCGCAATCGACAACAGATGCTACTGAGACGGTTGGTAGCACTGCTTTGACTACCTGGTTGACCGGACTGCAGCTGTGTGTGACCATAATAGTGAAGCGATTGGTGCAGCGCTACGGCTAAATTTCGTAAAATTTAAACGCCAAAACTGGTTATGTTGTCTACCATGCAGCCATGCTCATGGGCAGACTGGGCCATGTGCAAGCTAGGTGGTCCGGCGTCCAGGTGGGCCGCCACGTCGAATGTTGAAGTAGGTCAAACAACTTATCCCGTTAACAGAGGAAGGGTAGAGAAGGAGGCGAGAGCAGGGAGCGAGGAACAAAGTCACAAAGAGGAGGACAGGGAAGGAAGGAGTCGAATGGGGCCCTTTATTAGGGAAGGAGAGCTGTACTTGGAAATTAGTGCAGGGGTCCTCCGATCGGTTCCTATAGTTACGCCACTGCTGATGGGCCGGTCTACCTACTTAGCCAGGGCCGGTTTGAAGAGCCAGTCTGCCCCTGACCACGCCTAGAAATTGCAAGCTGTTTTCACATATTATAGAAAACGTGGATATTTGTCTTCAA
>Ga0056116_1000286_pt1 | contig 16515 bp, 13 predicted proteins | sample WorMetOlspDAHAB2_FD_67352 | JGI IMG/M metagenome (GOLD analysis project Ga0056116, IMG submission 67352) | Marine gutless worms symbiont microbial communities from Max Planck institute for Marine Microbiology, Germany - Olavius sp. DAHAB.2 ...
ATTGCAGCCATTGCCACGGCAGAGGTGTGGGCAGGTGCATCGTCTTGATGAAGCAGCACACCGTGACTCGACTTTCCGCAGCGTTTCTCCTTGATAGCCGACCGAAGTTTCCGGATCAGTCCAGCGTAGTAAACACCGGTAACAGTCTTGCCTTTCTCCAGGTAGCCAATCATCAGCACACCCTCACTATCCCAGAATACCGACGCCATGATTTTGCCAGCAGAGGCAATTATGCGAAACTTTACTGGCGTCGGCGAAGTGACATGCTTCCACTGCTTGCTCTGCTGCTTGGTCTCGGGATCGAAGTGTGAGCCCAAGTCTCGTCCATGGTGACATATCTGCGGAGAAACTGCGCTGGATCTGCGTTTAACAGACTGAGATTGTCACGTGAAGTGGCCAGACGGACTTGCTTTTTATCCGGCGTCAGCATTCGCGGCACCCATCCAGCACACACCTTGTTGTAACCCAGCGCGTTGGTAATAACATGATGGGTTATACCGTATGATAACTCCAGACACGCAGCTACATAGTCGCCGATCAGTTGCAATCATGTCATTGACATGCCGAACATTTTCATCCTTGCACACATCTACCGGGCGGCCCGAACGGTGCTCGTCTTCAGTCAACTTTCGACCATGCTGAAACTCTGCAATCCACCGATAAATTGTAGCATCCGACGGTGCATTGTCTCCTAAAACTGAATTCAGTTCACCCGAAATTTCAGCAGCACTTAACCATTTTACATTTAAATAGGCCTACTTTATCACTACGTACGTGCTTCTCGTGTCTATCCATTTTGCACATTAGCATCACAGTCCATATCTATGGAATCTGTTTATTGGTTACTGATACGCGTGGAACAATTTTAGATGTTATTGCTATTAGAAAGAGATAGCTACAACGCACGATATTGCCACGCGATTTTGCAATCAATTACAACCCCATTATCCAAAGCCTTACCTCACTTCGTAATGCCACAGCTCCTGTAGCGAGCTATGACCAAAATAGAGACAGCACCTCTTTATCCTGGCCATGAATTACGTTCTCCATAGATTGTATTAGATTGGAGTTCGTAAAGATTACCATTATATGCTTACTATATCTATTATATTCACGTATATTCACATATGTTTATTATGCTCTATTGAGGTGAGTTTCCGGTCGCAAGACAATGACGACGAGTTCACCCGTGGGCGAATCGATGTGGCGAATCACGGAAAACCGAACTTGGCGTACAGCGCGATCAGTCAGTCACGAACAGTCAGTCATTCATCGCGCTGAGATCTTCGAGATCTCACATCACGTGCTCTCGTATCACGTGCTGATGTTTATAAACACTCAACTGCGTCGCCGCCTGTGGGCCTAGGCCGCTTAGCTTTGTCTGATAAAGCCGGCTTAGCCTGCAGGCAGAAAACATGCCGTGGACATTTACATTCTGATGTTGGCATGCAACAACGAACATGGTTCTTTTGTATAGGTTAAATGCGATTGTCATTTTTATTGTTATCATTCGGTTTTCCGCTGATTATTTTAATTGTTATCGCCTCATATACCCTCGTACACTTATACCCTTACTCCTCCCCTATACGAAATAGCCTAGTTATTTGGGAATTGAATTTCCTTAATAAAATTTTCATTTTCTATAGGCCTATATACAGCACAACAATCCTAACAATTCGGTACTGGCTATTGGCGTTTGTAACTTTACTACACAGTATATACAAGATTTATCTCACACTAACAGTCGACAAGCGTAGGCCTTTGTTCTGTAATAAATTAATCGCGATTGCAAGACTGCGCTAGCAAACACACGCAAATGTCTTTTCATTCCTCACGCGCCGTCGCCGGGCTAACGCGCGTTATGTTCGTTGTAGGTCGCTAACACCACTTTTTAAAAGTTTATTTCCCACTGTCATAGTGTATTATCACTCACACAGCGTGATTGCTCAACAATGTGTAAACATATAATAGTAATAATTAATAATAAAACGATAATTTATAAGGCGCAGTAAGTAACATAGTAGTAGAGTCACTGCAAGGGCGCCCAGCCTTTGACAAGTGCCATCAAGCAAGCTTTTTGCTCTGCGGCTCCCGTAATACAAATATCCATCCATCCCACAGCGACTGCTGAACCTCATATTCGTTATTCGTCACTCGTCAGTCTATAGCTCGGTGGCATACACATACAAGGTGCATACACATCCCCTGTCATGAATATACATAATTTTTTTGTACCTTATTTCTGAGTCATTTAGGCTTGTGCATAAAAAAAATCGGCGCCCCGAATCGAATAGTGCAGCGCGTCTCTTAATTTAGCAAAACCGAATCTACATCGATTGCAGCGATGTGACTGTGAATTAATTAAATATATACGAGAAGCTAAAAACAGAGAAGTGTGTTTTGCTGAGCAATATTGCCCTTATTTGACGAAATTTTCTCAGCAGATTCTTACGAAAATCGCTAGAAATTCGCTGCCACCATGCAGATGAATATTTTAATGCGAAAACTGACAAAATTCCCTGCCCCACCCTTAAAACCCTACTCCCGCTCTCGGCACTGCGCTCGATTCTCGCGCCTTTGGTTCTTCTTGTTTTACAATGCCAACCCTGGAGCGTTGGTGCCTGCCTCCACCGCATCTGCAAAAATGACTTAGTGAAATTGTTTTTGCAGCAGATGGGCCTAAATCTTAGAATGCATTTAGCCTAATGGCAAAGGCAAAAGGCAAAGGCATATAACACTTGTATAGCGCCACAAGCCGCATACCGCAGCTGCAGCGGCGCTGTTCATGTTACAGACATAGCTGACGTATAGGGCCTAGACCGTAGGCTAAGCCTGCGCCCACAGACTTACCTATGACCAACCAGCCATACGCAGCCCTGGCCTGCATTTTAATGGTCTCCAGCCCCGTAATCCATGTAGGCCTAATTACATGGATTAGGCCTACTACTCATTTACCGACCCCGGGGGATGTAAGGCTAAGTTGGCCATGGTTGGTTGACCCACAGCGGACACCTTACCCATATAGATCAGGGAAAGTCCGCCAGCCAAAGACCGACGTCCTAACCACTGAGTCACGCTGCCAACAATAAGTGTAGGAATACAAATTAAATGCATATACAATTTCAATATAGAATGTAAAATGGCTGCAAATGTAAACGATGAGACGAATGACGAAGTACAGGCTTAAATGTCATTAGGACGAGCGGCGGAAAATGTGACTAAGTGCATGTGGTGTCCGCATTCGTTTGGTCTAGGCTACTCGAGTACATCAGAAACAAGGAAACATTTTTCACAAGCGAAGTTAAATAAACAATCGAAAACGCGTTTTACCTACAGAAACAATGTCTGAGGGAGTCGAGTTTTTTTTCAGCGGGGGAGTGTGTAGAGTTTAACGCCCCATTCACGCAACACAGTATTTTAGGTCAGCAGGAAACATCGGATTTTACAGCTCCGTAAATTAACAAAATCATAGTCTCTGCATCTCGAAGTCAGAGCGTGCCAAAGTTGGTTGTTTTTCGAGACATCACGTATAATTGGGGAGGTGGTCATTCATAATATCAGGACAAAATAAACAAAACGCCAAAGTGGTTGGACAAATCATAACACAGCCGCCCGCACTTCCTGTATTTCCCCTGCCTTCTCTTTGCGCAAAATATCAAACAACAGTTATGCTACCGGTACACTGCTGTAAGTTTATAAACGATAACCTTGCAGTTATGTTTAATGTTCGCAGTGGCGGATTGGAGCGGGCCCGTGCATGCAAGGATTCCAAAAGCCCCCCCCCCGTCTTTCTTCCCCACACAGGGCTCGTCTGTCCAGCCACAGCGATGGGCCCGCGTGCACTTCACGCCTTGCATACCCTATTGCTACGCCACTGAATGTTCGTTACGAACGATCGAGACATTTAAACGTCTCATACTTAACGAGAACTATATCAATGAGGACCGCCGAGCATTGAGGCATGACGGCGCAGTAGTCTCGACTTTGGGAAGGTTGCCAATGCCATTGGACAATTTTTAGCCTAGCCACTGATTTGAGGAGGGGAGGCGAAAGGGAAAGGACAGGCACGGGAAAAGAAAAGGTGATTTTTCTACCGCCTCCTCGTTCTACTGTTCTGGCTTCAGCGCTCATATACAATACTCTACAACAGCTAGCCGGGAAATGCTTCAAACAGCGTGTCAGCGGTGCAGAATTAAGTGCACAGTGCAGGAGAAATATCACAGAACATGCACAGAAAGTCGAAAACAACAGCACACTGTTACTGCACACAATATATAACAAGAGTGATGCAATTATAAGCATACATCATGCAGGAGAAAGACACTTTGCATGAGTCACAGCAAATCTATTACACAAGTGAAGACACTGGAGCTATCTGTCTGGACAGAGACAGAAAATTAGCAATCGGTTATTTTGGTTACATTTCTGGATTTTCAGACATGAACCATATCACAGGAGGTAATGCAGGGGGGAACGGGGAACGGAAAAATGAGGGACAAAGGAGGATAGAAAAAAGGTGGAGAGAAAAAGTGCAGCACAATAATATGCCGCTCATCTGTATTCGCACAGATGCCACTCAAAACTTGAAAGCTCCAAACTGTGCAGCCAACTTAATCAGCTGCTTCGTCACCGTCTCATCGAGCTGCATGAACGCCTCAGTCTGCGTCACCGCCGTCATGTGATTCAGAATGAACCGGAAACAGAAGTTCTGCAGATCCGACGCCTCGTACTTGATCGCGGCTGAGTACAACATCGCCGCATTGTCGACCGTGATGCCCCACCTTAGAACCGACTCGCAGATGCACTTGAGCTGCTGCTCGCAGTACGCGTTGGCCAAATCCAGCAGCCCGATCGCGTCCTCCGGCGTCAAGTCCACGACGTGGTCGGTGTACAGGTAGCCGAGAAACGCGCGATAAACCGGGTACGAGAAGTACGTAATGTCGATGACATCCTTTTCGGTTTCCAGCCACTCCGATTGGAACATCGTGCGGAAATGTTCGCAGCGGATTCTCAGCACTGCCTTGTGAACGTGGATCAGCCGTCCTTCGACCGAAAATCGGACATCGGCCGTGCCCGGATCGTCGAACGCCCGAAGCAGAGTGTCCGATATCGCTCTGGACTCCGAGTACTGTATCTCCAGCGGTTTCCAAGTGACCGACGGCATTCCAAAGCAGGCGAATACGTCATGCATCGACTGAAACTGAGTTTCCATTGGCAGCGTGATAGACTGACTGCGGCACTGGCCCCACATCAGCACGCGACCCATCTGCGTCATCCCGGTCGATATGTGGTTATAGTGTGTCGCCGCGATGTCAACAAACCTTCCCTTTTCGGCTGCAATTCTCGTCGGAATAACGACGTTGGCTTTGTTGCCAGTTCCAAGCTGGCCGTACGAGTTAGATCCCCACGCGTAGAGTTCCCCTTCGTCGGACAGAGCCAATGTATGCGCATACCCACACGCCACCTGCACAATGAAAACGCCCTGCAGGCCGGAAACTCGGCACGGGTTCGGCTGGTTGACGTTGTTTCCGAGACCCAGCTGCCCATTTCCGTTGTACCCCCAACCGAAAACGTCCCCATTTTCCAGCACAGCCACCGACGACGTCTGACCGCAAGCTATCCACGTCGCCCGTTTGTGGCCAATGCACGACGTGATCTTCCTCGCAGATGCTTGGTTCGAAGTTGAACCAGACCCAACCTGGCCACAGTTGTTCTGTCCCCACGCATATATCTCGCCACTGCTGCTCAAGGCCATGGAATGGTGGCTGCCGCACGCAATCTGGATAATCTTGTGCCCACTCAGGTTGATGGTAATAAGTGCCGGAATGCTTCCCTGGTTAGTGCTGCCATTACCCAGTTGGCAGTAACCGTTATGGCCCCAGCTGAACACATCCCCGCTGGCGGTAAGTGCGAGCACATGTGGACCGCTGCCGTATGCAAAGCTGATGACGTTCTTCTTACAGAGCTGCTCAACGCATCTGGGCTCCAGTCCACTTGCGGGTTCACCAATTCCGAGGCAGCTGCTAGCATTCGAGCCCATGGCAAACACATCGTCGTCCTTCGTCACCAACATAGCTTCATTTCCAGCACTGCCAAACACACACACGAGCTTCACACGTTCTAAGAGATCCTGCTCGAGTAGACTGAACATTGGCCACTTGTCAACGTTCAATGTTCTCACAAAAGTGTCTTCGTAGGAAGACAGTCTCTTCCCAGAAATCATCTCCACTTGGTTAAACTCAGGCTTTGCGACCGCAAATTTCTGGCTAAAATCTGCAACACATGTCAAAGTCGCAAGTACAGAAAACTAGGTTGTGAGTTTCAAACGCACTCCCTGCACTAGCTCGTGGCCATGCCCAAAGAGGGTGTTCAATATTAACGAGCAGGTACATGTTCCTTAACCACCACTAACCCTATGAATAAGCACTGTGCAACAGCAAGCAATGATTAAATGTCAAAAATATGTATACGTCTAACATTTCCTACACAAGCATTCTATGCAGTAGGACGATTAATATACATAAAGTCTGTGAACTTATGACCAGAAATTAGTGGAGATAGCACACAGAAAAATCAACAAGAAGGTTGGTCACACATCCTGAGTGACACAGCATGGGACATGCCCGACAATGATCATGTCCACTTGCGACTCTGTGTAATCTGCATAGTATTAAGCAGCAGTCCATAAGGAACATACCAATGGCACTAAAGGTTGTCCCTAAAGCGTAAGGGTTGCAGCTGACAAAAGTACAACGTGAGTATGTAAGTAAGTAAAAATGATTTATATATTGTCAACTAACACTAGCACACTAACACACAAACACAGTGCTGGCAGTGGGTTGACATTACTTGCTATCAACTTAGGCCAACTCAGCCTTCCATCCCTCTGGGGTCAGTAAATTAGTAGTGGATCACGAGGGCAGTGACCATTAAACGGCAGATTAGGGCGGGGCATAGCTGTTAGCCACAGGCCTGGGCCCGTGGGCATGGGCATAGTCTGCAGCCTATGGGCTGTACTCCCGCTCTGTCTGTGACGATAGCGTATTGGAAGATGACTGTTTCATAACAATATGCTATACAAAAGTTCACTTTCACTATCAAGCCTGCAATTATCTTCATAACGTCAGAGCATCAACACCCTTCAGACACAAGCAAACTATACTGCACAGTGACCGAATCACATGTTCCAGTGACCTTTCCAATGACTCCTTATCTTAGCTAACTTTGCACCATGTCCATGGGCACCTTTGCATCCACTATTCAAATTAAGAGAAATCGCTGATTTTGAGTAAGTAGCGACAAAATAAGTTCAAAGTTCCTGTGAACTGTTCATCATGAGTCCAACGTGGACACAGTAAGCCACTAAGCCACACAGAGGAACAACATCAGGGGACTTTGTGACACTATCAATAGCTTGTTACTTTGGCCTTTCACTTTGAACTTGGTGAATCCAATCTCAGTCATACTAACAGTTGAACAGTTGAAGCAAGGCATCATCCAGGTGTGCCAGTAGACCCAGAGGACAGGGATTCCAAGTTCAGACATCGCAAATGTGGATGATAATTAAATTAACAAACCCTGTGCTGGCAAGTTAGTGATTCGGAAGGCATGAGAGTGTTCCCATTCTCTCTGGTGGTCGGTATAATCATGCTGCTCAAGGCAGACTAGCAGTCACAGACTAACGACTCACTCACAAACTACCTCGTTGCCGGGTGACTTGCAGACTGGAAAATTTGTGCAAAATAGTCAAATGCAAATTTGGTATGATTGCATTCAGAGGGATTATCTAATCCCACTTTTCTGTCAAACATTTATGTGAATTGGCTAGCCCAGTCCGCAAGTTGTCCAGTCCGAGAACTGACTGGCCGCGAGTTGATTTGTCGACGAATCGTCTGGTAAAAGTTGAAATGCGGGTGAACTGACAGGTCTGACTGAGCGTTCCCATCCTCTATGATGGTCGGTAATTATGCTTCTCAGAGGTCACTGCACATATCCACTTCAAGCAGTGACTAATAACTGTCCCCAAATTTGGTAGGCACCATTCCGTCATTCGCCTTATAAAGTCCTACAGTAGATACAAGTGCAGAAATGCAGTCAAATTCCTGCATGCTCTTCTCTGACAGTGTGACACTCACGTCACGAGTTGCATTCGAATCGATTGCCATGCAAAGCAAACATTGCAAATTATTACTAATCTCACTTTAAATGAAATATATGGTAACAGTCCTTATGAGATCGGCAACTTCGGCAACACAGATCTGTTGCTTATAGTAGACCGCCTCCGAAATGACCTATATTGTGTCGGGTGGGGCGTTAAACTCTACTCACTCACTCACTGCTTATAGTAGAACTTGTTCTGCTGAATAAGCATCAGATCTCGGTTGGCGGAGCTTATCTAGACTGTTACCTAAAATATGTTAATTGAACATACTTAGGCAAATAATTACAACCAGTTACTAAATATACTAATACAACTGCTCATCAACATCGACCAGCGACCCCAAGTTCCCAACTTACAAAAATTCCCACCAAGAATATGTAATTCCCATTAATTAAATATTCATTTTAAAATGTAAACAATATCGTCGGGGTTTTTGTCTTTATTTTCAGTTTTGTTTTCAGCTAACGCGGCATTATGCAGCGACTGAAATAAACAGAAATATATGCTATGCATATATCACGTCATGTGACAGTCACGTGCGGTGGATCATCAACACGTACAAATGTTGGAAAGTAACCACTGAAAAGACAGGCAATCTCGTTTCTTTTGTGATGACCGCACGCCATGTCACCGTCTTCAGACTCTAGTTCAGACTCAGATGTGGACGCCTCTGAGCTCGAGAAAATAAAGGACGCAGTTTATGGTACTTTGTGACATATTTTTGCACACCAAATGTTTCTGCTGCAGTAGTTTTCTGAATCTGTATTTCGTACTTGGTTACTGTGTAAAATGGCCTAATGTACTGTGCTAAGGACAGTCTTATTAATTCAGGCTGTAATTAATTAATTCATCTTTGTGAAATTTTGATTATCGCGAGAGATGCTTCAGTGCCACTATGTTCATGCTGACTATGCATTAACAATGTCGGGTTATGGTGCTTACTGGACATTGCGTTGACAAACCAACTCGTGGTCAGTCAAGTCATTGACTGGTCAACTCGCAGATCAGTCAACTCGCCAACAGCGTCTTTGTAAAAATAACGGAAAGAATACGCTGTACTTGTGAACTAAATCTGACACTAACCCTTATTGACAGTTCATGCAGATACTGTAATTTACTGAAAATTACACTTAGAGCGATTATATACTCCACATTTTTCATCCAACACTTTGGCTTGTTGACTAGTCTGCGAGTTGACCAGTCCACGACTTGACTGACCGAGAGTTGGTTCGACGGCTATCTGTCCGGTTACTGTCATGATACTGCATTTTAGCTTTCTAAATGTGTGTATCTGTATTACATTGTAGATATAGCATCAGTTGGTACTGAAAAAACATCGACAGTGGTCACAGTCAGTTCTCAGTCAGCTAGTGTCGAGTGCCGTCAAAACTGGTGCGTTATTTTATTGTCTATATTAGACGACTTTTGATGTGTATAACAATTTAATTTTTCTTACTGTGCTGAATTATGATTATTCAGTGACACAGTGGTTTTCATTAGAACTGTATGTCAGCTGCATTGTTTTGTTTTTTTTTGTGCACATATGTATTTCTTGCAACATCTCTAGAAATTTTTTTTTTTTTCAGTTGCTTTTTTTCCGTGTTCATTCCACGAATATACCATGGTTTCAGGTCATATTCTGCTGAAGGTTACTCAAGTGAACAGCATATTTCAGAAGATTTTCGCCGTCATATTGCAGCACAGTTGCAGAAATCTCTAGATAGGTATGACAAGTATGTTTTCATCCGTTACTGCATTGCTGTGTTCATTTCCTTGCTAGCATGTCATCTTATTAGTGACCAGTTGGTTTCAAATTGCTGTATCCACATGAACATTGCCATTGTTTGTCCTGAAATTTGTAGGTCACTGTGTAAGCTAAGGATGTGCCCATGCATTAATGGTAATGGCTAATGATGATATTTGTAGGCAGATACGATTCAAAGAACGTCACAGTAAAGTGAATGTCGGTCGAGCTGATGAGATCTGCTCTGGTTAGTATGTAAAGCATGTGTCATAGTACTTATCATATCACAGGCTTGTAGACAACAGGATCCGGAGATAGACCAACCAGGTTGAGTGTGGAAAATCAACAGTCGAGGAATTTGTTGACAGTGACTTCTGCTGAAATGAGGTAGATAAGATCAGAGTATCTCCTACAACATCTGGCAACCATCACTGACAAACTTGTATCACCTCTGTTGATACGTTGTCCAACTACTGAGAACAACATATTAACTGTGTTGCAAAGTCATGTTTGCTTGGTCCTCTGCCCATGTGGCTGCTGGAAACACTGAAGTTAACACATTGGCTGTAGATATTTTAAAAATAATTTTTGTGCCGTTATGAAAAACAATGTCTAGAAACAGTTCATTTGTTTTTTTTCTCTCTATGCCACATTTATCTCTATTGGACTCGTGCCCTTGTGTTTGGAAATGCGGAGAATGAATGCTGTGAGCTCAGAAGTGGTGTTATGTGTCATTGTCAGGGAAAGAAATGGTGCCAAAGTCGGGGTTTCTTTTATTTAGCAGTTCTGACCCTCAGTGGGACTCTGTGCCAGCTACAGTTCCAGCCAAACGTAGCAAGAAAACTAACGTCAGTACCAGCAGTAGTAACAGGTCTCACAGTTCTGTCATTTACTACTTTAGAGATCAAATTACTGGCCCCAGTATGATCGGGTAATTTTGACCTTTGGCTTTTGGTGAAAAAATGCTGTCATTTAATAAGTTTTTGTCTGCAGTGGTGGTAATACTGTAATATTTACTGTTAGACCTGGCTTTTTTAACCTTTGGTTTTTCATGTATACTGTCTTAGTAGTCTTCTCTGTGGTACTGTAATTAATATTCTTTTAATTGCTTGATTCAATATGTTAAATTCTTGATGCAGTTAACTTAACACGAAGTTATAAGCTTTGACAGGACAGACAATTGGTGGACAAACTTCAGTTCATGTTGACGCCCTCTGCAGCAGGAATGCACCATAAGAAATGAACAAAGACAAGATGATTACGGTTTTCACTTAAATTTATGGTAGCAGTGTAGTATTTGTTTAATGGGAGAAGCAGGATACTTTTTTCATGACTGACTTTCGCCTTTCAGCTTGTTTGTTGGAAACTCCTGTATATTCAACAGTTCAGTTTTTGTATGATTCCAAAGGTAAAGCCACAATCTGCTTACTGCAGCTGCAGTGGTGCTGTGTGATGCACACAGAGCCAGCGTACAGCTACAGCATGGTCCAAAAAACTGACACTCTTTGTTTGTATGCCTTAATTTCATCAAATATTGACCGATTTTCAAACTTATTTCACTGTCAGAATCAGCAGAACATTTGTAATAATACTGTCACTAAAGATCCTACCACACCTCAAGTGTGTCGCTACACTACCTTGTGAAATGTCAGTGTTTTAAAAGCTACAATTAAAAACAAGACGACTTCTGTAACGAAACATCTTAAGAGTGCGTCATACGGCAGCAAGGTGCATACATTGAACATTTGAACTATAACTGCGGGATGTGTCAGTTACTTACTTAAGATAATAACTGAGACAATAAACACGTTGTTTCCGGTTGTTAGTTTCTTAAAATTAGTTGTTACAGAACTCGTCTTGTTTTCAGTTGTTGCTTTTAAGACACTGACATTTCACTTTCAGTTAAAGGTTTGTGCAGTAGTGCATATAGCGACACACTTGAGGTGTGGTGGGATCTTTAGCAACAGTATTACTACAAATGTTCTCCTGTTTCAGACAGTGAAATAAGTTTGCAAATGGGTCAATATTTGATGAAATTAAGGCGTAGAAAAAGCCGTACAAAACAAAGGGTGTCAGTTTTTTTGGACCACCCTGTAGACCGCAGCACAAGTCCACGCTCATAATCTATGTAATTACATGGATCACTACTCATTTGCCGACCCGGGAGGGATGGAAGGCTGAGTTAGCGTAGTCGGCTGATCCACAGTTGACAGTATACCCACGAAGTGGTCACCTATCAGCCATAGATCAGGCATAGATCAGGGAAAGTCCGTCAGTCAAAGACTGGCGTCCTAACCACTGAGCCACTCCGACAACACGATCTCCTCTTCCCCTAGCGCTTTTCCAACAACAAGTGCCATATTGTTTTTGCTGGACTCATCTACGATTCTGTTAGATAGTCTTACTGTTTTAAAACAGTGTGTATGATGTCAACAGAGTTCAAATTACAGGGGGAGCGAAGGAGTCCAGCCATTTTAGCTCTGCAGCAGGCACTCTTAAATTCTAAGCGAAATGGGATTGATGGGGACCTGGTTTAGACCCAGTTGTAGTCTGTTGTATTTCATATGTAATAAAATATTGTTCCTGACTTTTGTTTGTAGTCAGATTTACTGACTAAAAGCACGTCACTGTGTGTCTGAATTGCGGGGGGTGAAAGATAGGCCCCATGCTGCCACTTATTCGTTTACTCATTCAGTCCCTCCAATGCCTTATTCTCTTCGGTTCCCCTCCCTCTTGATTATTATTCTGTTTTGTGCGGTCTAATTATTCTGCAAAATGTCATGATAATGTACATTCGTTGTCGCGTATTTTCAGTGACGACGAGGCAATGCGGTTGTCATCAGTCGTAATGTGCGCCGACGTAATCCAGGCTGACAGTTTGCCTTTTCAGACGAACCCGAACCACAAGCCGAACATCGCCAGTTGCAGACCGACGAAGAAAAGCAAACGTGAAAGATTAGCCGATTTGAGTGAGGTCAAAAACTCAAAAACTGATGAAATATCCGGCAGCCAACGAAGTCATGGCAACAAGACGCGTAAACATAAAAGATCCACTGAATTGACTAAAGTCAAAGCTTCTGTAAATAGTAAATATTCACAGTGATGGATTGAAGAAGTACTAGGAAATTGTGGTCATTTTGCATACTGTGTTTTACGAGCAGAACTGTGTGGTTATCGTGCTTTCTCGTGTACTGTCATGCCATGTCGTCGTGTGGCATTGTCCAGTGGCGCCGATTTCATAGGGCATGGGGACACATGCCCCCACTTTTACAAATGGCTGGGCACGGGGCACCGTGAGTTGAAGAACAGCACACAAAAAAAACACCGACTAAACTGTACTGACCATCACGAAAACTCACCAAAATGACTAATTGTACTTGTAGAGCCAAAAAGTGAAGGGGCACAACATGTTCCCCCCACTTTCAAATTCGTTCCAGCGCCACTGGCATTGTCGTGATAAGTGTCGATGACACGATGAATCAGTTGCATCCATTGATTGTTTCTTGCTTGCTCTCTTGCCATGTTGATGTGGAGCCCAGTTGAGTCTTCAGTAGCATTAATCCATCTTCTGAGTCTATTTCTTATTGAGTCCGGAACACAGCCATACTATATTTGTCGAGACTGTTGGTTTCTGATCTTCGTGTGTGGCTGCCACTGCACTGTTGGTCTAATAAAGATGCGAGTTGCATTTATTGGAAACGTCTACTTGAGAAGTTGAGATGGGTTACGAGAGTAGGTCGCAAAAAACTGGAGAGACTGGTTTTACGCTGAAATTCAGGCAATGTAAAAGCATTACCGAAAATCTATCAGTCATTCCGGCAGACGCGTCAGTTCCGAGTTAAATCGTTGACAGGGCACTTACGAAAACGGCCATTCTAAAGTGACCACTTCAATACATTGCCCTTAAACGTGGAAATAGACACCTTATCACTTCGAACATTCACCTGCACCATAATGCTGTTGAAAAACAGTACAAGCGTAACAAAATTGAAAGTGAGCATCAGAGAAATGATAATACTTTTACTTTGCTGCAGTTTCATAATATTCAAACACTATCCGACATGCAAAACAATATTGACGCATTGACGCAAATAACTAAAATTAGTTTTTTGAACATTTTACACAAACTTCGCTTTTTGCAGAAATATGTACGAAGGTGTTTGCTCGCCTTAAGCAACTTAGACAGAATTGGTGTTACATACTTGACTTAGTTTCTAATTACGCACAACTTTTGGATGCGTTGTGGTTGCCGGAGGTATTCAACGGGAAATGTAAAAACGTTAATGTAAACAAACAGGGAATTACTTCCTGGATTGGGATGAGTTACATTTTCGCGTGACTTCGTGAATTTGTTTAATCCTTTTGTTTGTTTGAAAGCGACGCACTTTTCTGTAAATCGATTTCATGAACGCATGAAAGTATGGATGTTTCTTTCACCATAACCAGCATCAGGACTCCTATGCTCTCTATCGGTTGGTTTAAATCTTCTTCACTGTGGCTGGTTACTAATTCGAGTACTACCATAAGCCTTGGCGAAATATCGGTAAATCCAAGTCATTTTATACTTTATCAGCAGTGGCGCCGGGAAGAATTTTAAAGTGGGGTGCGCACGTCCAGTGCAAAACACTGGAAAAAATTTTCTCGTGCCCATCCACTTATTTGGGTCTACAATTACCACAAGGTCAGTGCTACAATGAGATCGGTGATCTCAGAATAAGCACTGCCAAAATTGCTATAATGATATCGTGTTTCGTGGTTGATTAACTGGGCTGTTTCAACAATTCCCTCTGTATGATGTCACGTTAACAGGGAGTTCTAAAACGAGACAGGTGATCTCACTCTTGGTGGAAGTTCCAAGTTACGATTGGCAAAACATATCATACAGAGTTCAGCGCATTGAGATCTACCGACTCACTGCACTTTACATTAGCAAAGAGTTCTTGCAAATAGTTTGTAGGCCTATGGAATGGAAATGCTGAATGGAGATCTTGTGCTTGCATCTTAGCCCTGCTTTCTAAAGTGAGATTGGCATGTATGCAGTATAATGTTTCTGTGTGGTTGTAACACTGACACATTTGTTTCAATGCTTTACAGCCAGATCGCCGATCTAAACCTAAAACTGAGCAAAGAAAACCACATATCCCAATAATGCCCATTCGGAGGGGTCGGGCGGAACAGCCGATCTCATTTTAGCAATTTTCGGGTGCTTACACTGAGATCGCCGATCTCATTTTAGAATTAACGTTACCGGTCACAATTGGTTGTTTTGGTGAACTCTTTCGTGATGGTCAGTACAGTTTGGTCAGTTTCTTGTTTGCTGTTTTCCTACTCACTGTGTCCCCCCCCCCCGTGTCCAGCCATTTGTAAAAGTGGGGTGGAGGGTCGGTGCTGGTGTTTCAGTATTTTTCTTATTTGTTTAAATCTAGCACTTGGTCACTCTCGTAGAAGTGCACGTAACCAGGCCGAAACAATCACTGTCATAGAATATGTAACCAAACAATTAATAATTAATCGGTTAGTAGACACCAAAAACTCAGCCTAACCCAAACCCTACTACTACCAGTAGCTGTTTTATGGATCAGGTACATGCGCTTCTATTATAGCGCCACACTATATAGAAATGGATAATTGTAAAATCCTGTGTGTATTGCAATGTGAAAATAATAAGTAGTAATTTAACATACAGTATTAACATTTGATGAGTCCCGCTGTGCTTAAAGGTAGCAACAAAGTGCAGGTGCAGGTATAGAAAGTTTCCACGGAATTTGTAAGATATGAACATCAAGGTGTTTGGCATGTTTGTCCAACTAATTGTTGATCAGCGTTTGCGATTCTAGATATTGTTGTTTCGTACAGATGTTCTGTGAAATTGTACTTTACCGTTGTTACTGTTGACAAACTAACATGTATGTTGTTTAATAATGAAGATTTTTCTAACTCTTAACTTTCCAATAGAGTAGTATTTGCCAGGCATAATGTTTTAAAATTTCTTTTTTATGTATTAACCTTTTTGCCAAACTATATTTTTTATAGACAATATTGCCTAATTGTGCTGAAAGTGCTAGTTTAATGCTTGCAAGTGCCACTGTTTGGCAATTGATAAATTTCTTCTATGCTTCTGGGAGGTAATGAAATAGAATTGTATGAGCATATTAGATATTTGGGTGTTTAACTTATGTGAAGTAAGAGTGAAATTTAATTTCAGTCCAATAAAGAGATCCTTATATGCAGCTTGCAATTCAGTATTTTTTTGTTAGTGGAAAATTGCATTACTACAACTCCACAAAATCAGTTTATCTGTATTGCTGTATGCATCTCCAGCATGGTCATTAATATGTAAACAGATCAATGAGCTATATGTATTGTTATTATTATTATTATTACAAATGAAAAGATTAAAGTGATGCTGTCGCGAAAACGCTGCAGGGGCGCTTTACAAGATTATAATAAGGGATAAATTAGTAAATGGAATGCTGGAATGGTGTCGTTCGTAGAATTTTTGGGTATCATAAGTGGGAATCCATTAGACCATTAATATACCTTTTTTATGAGCTGTTGGTATGCAAAGCTAAATTTTATAAGCATTTATATTGTAAATCGTGGTTTTTTG
>Ga0056116_1000287_pt1 | contig 16512 bp, 9 predicted proteins | sample WorMetOlspDAHAB2_FD_67352 | JGI IMG/M metagenome (GOLD analysis project Ga0056116, IMG submission 67352) | Marine gutless worms symbiont microbial communities from Max Planck institute for Marine Microbiology, Germany - Olavius sp. DAHAB.2 ...
AATAAAAATTTTTTTACAAGAAACCCAGAAAACAAAACTGTCCTACTAAGAGATGAGACATCCGCAAAGAACAGAAGTGAAACTGTTTTGGGAAAGATGGAAGCGGCACATACTTGCGCTCCATGCTCTGAAGACGCATTTTCTCGCGATAGAATTCCTCCTCACTGAGCAGTCCGGTGTGAGGTCTCAGAGCAGCAGGAACATGGGGCTGGACAGCAGCAGCCGGTTGTGCCGGAGGCAGTGCCAGCTGCAACGGTGTAGCTGCGGGCTGGAATGCCTCTAAAGCTGGCGGTGGCTGATTCAGGATCACATCAAGTGGCATGGCCAGCCGCGTCGGGTCTGTACAATGTATAACCACACAGTACCAGTCAGATCAAACACGGCCTGCCCAGTTGGCGGCATAGCTCAGTGGTTAAGATGTTGGTCTTTGGCCAACGGACTCTCCCTGCCCCCTGCTCGATCTATGGTTGACAGGTGACCACTCTGTGGGTAAACTGTCCGCCATGGGTCAGCCAACTAGATCAACTCAGCCTTCCATACCTCCGGGGTTGGTAAACAAGTAGTAATTACATGGATTATGGAGGTGGAGACCATTAAATAGCAAACTAATGCTACATGCGGCAGCTGTGGCTAAAGGCCAAAATTCTTGATCGCAGGCTTTGGGCTGTGGCCTAGGCTATACGCCGGCCCTATTTGTGACCACAGCGCTGAAGGCGGCATATGCGGCAATTGTAGTGCTATATAAATAAACCTTACCTTTACCTTTATTCCATTACTCTATACTGTAGTTCTCCGCCTCCAAAATGACCTATATTGTGTCGAGTGGGGCGTTAAACTCTACTCACTCACTCACTATACCGTAGTTGCGTAAATTTTTGAAGTTTTTCTTCACAAGGAATAGAAGCTACATGTAATAGGTGTGGTGAAAAAGTGCTAAATTAAATCTCTTAATAACTGCATTCCATTTATAATGCTAAAAAAACTTTGCAAATCGCTTACGATTTGATGGAGTTATCAAAAAATTTTCCTGTGCAATTTTTAAAAAGTTGCGTTGTATGTGCTGTTTCCTGGCAGTACAGAAAGTTGGGAAAGGAACAGCTGGAAAATTGAGTCTTCAGACAACTGCAGAAAATTCGCAGGGACAGTGCCGACATGACGTGGCAGTTCATTCCAGACAAGGGCAGACAGAGTAGACCGAAGAAGCTCAGTTGCCGACAGTCGACAACCATGTATGACGGACGATCACTGATGATGACGGTGATAAGCAAAAATAACCTCGAGGATGGAGCTGTTTGTACAAACAGAGAAAGAATTACGCACCTGTAAGTGGGTAGGCTGGGACGGGAGGCCCAGCGACGACAGATCCACTTCGAGGATGCTGCGCCACTCCAGGTGGAAGCAGTGCAGCTGAATGAGCTCTCGGAGGCTGGACATGTGCTCGTGGCAATGGCGGCGGTCCGAGCGGAATGCCAGGATGTGGGAAATGGTGAGGTGCAGCAGGCATTGGAGGGACAGCCAGCGATGGCTGAGAAACACTGTACACACCGGCCTCGACACCAGGTGGCGCTGGAGTCATGTATCGCGGCTCGACTGCAGGTCGGACAACATCCAGTAGCGGCAGGCGAGGACGTAACATTGAGCTGTGGATGTGGCCGGCTGATATCCCTCGGTCTGAAAACACACGTCGTCAAACGGCATCAACTCAGGAGTGAATACACACTTAATTTTTGTTTGTTTGGGGCAGAGTTTCACGATAATGGATAAACCGATTATTTCTTCCCTTTTAAAGTCGATGCTAGTTTCTTTAAAAATGTGTAAATAATCCCAGTTGGTGGGTATCCTACCTGCCACTATAACAGAGACAAAGAACTAACGATGATAATGTGCTACTACATGATATAAACAACTTTTGAGACCTTGATGTTTAAGATGCATTCTTTGTGGTGGATGAGCTGATGCGGGCTGCCGACACATAAACAAACACAAACACACACACACGCATCATGCTCACAGCAAAACAGCTTTAGAAACGAAAATGACCTGCAAACAGAAAATGGCAAAATGTGAACCAACCTGAAAAAATAAGCCCCAATATGATTCCACGACAAACTAACTTGCAGTCAGTCAATTCACGGACTCGAGGACCAGACAACTGCTGACTGGACGATTTGTGTATAGGTCAATTTGCGGAAATGATTGAAGGAAAATTGGGGTTAGTTAATCACTCGAATGTGATTTTTCAAAATTCGGCAGTCCACAAATTACCCCATCTGCAAATCATTCAGACTGCGAGCTGTCTAGTCCGCGAGTTAGTTTGTCGGCAAATTTTCTCATTACTGAAAAACAACCGGCAGTCCCATACCTTTGAATAAGCGCCAAAACACAGACAACTCCAGTCACTAGTCCTAGCTTCACTAAAATTGTCACCACTTTTTTGCCAATACCAAATACACTGCTTGCTTACAGAGGCATATGTGCATGTCAGTGGCTTGCTCAGGGTTCTAACGCTGCCATGCAGTGGGCGACAGTTGACAAATGAACGCAAATGAACAGTTGTATAACTTGCCCAACAGGACATGGCCAATTATCTTCTTACTTTGACCAACCACAGTTACTGCATGCTTAAGATCACACGAAAAATGCCCCACAGCCCTCTCCCCATACTAAACGATACGGTTCCTTCACAAACTACGTACTGAATCAGTACCGGAAAAAAATTAGCTCACAACTCATAATGTAACTTGCAATTTTCCGGAGGACTGGTACCGTCGGTTTACTGGTGATGGCAGTCCAGCATCTGAGTCACTGTTGGGTATGGCGTGCCCTGGGAGCGATTTGGTATGGTGTGGTGTGTATTCCAAGTTTCTGGATGACGTAGAGTTTCACAGTTTGGGTGTTTTCCGATTGTTGTTTGATACTGGCATAATGGGGCATTTCGTTCTTGTACTGTGTTGTCGATATTTATGTATTATGCATAAAGACTGTCTCTAATTTTTTTATAACATTTTATTCACCGATTTAGCTTATGTTACAAGCGTTTTTATATTAATAAACAGTCATATGTTGATATATGTCGAGTGCTTATTACCGGAGCGGCTGCCGTGTGCTGAGCCAACACTTTGCCTTGCTGATCTACGTATACGACGCGATGTATAGCAACAGAAGGTGACGGCTCTGAACGATTCCTGGACACAATGTAAGCATTTCCTATCAGTCACATAAAAACATTTGGACACAAAATCCCTTGTCAATAATTTGCAGAATGACAATGACAGCACCAGTAGCAGTTTTTGCACTGTTCAAGGTTCCAGCACCTATCTTCCAACACAATTCAAGGCCCTCTTAGGACTTTTCCGTCAAGAATTAAAGGCAATTCAAGGCCTTTCATCCACAATCTACTGTACCATAGAAGCAGTCAATTCTTCTACCAACATAAAACACTTCAGTGATTGCCTTTGAAATTTTAATCCACTGCCACTGGACGTTTGCTGGCATTGCTGGATATATTTTCGCGTAATATCGGCAGCGTACATTCTCCTAACGAAAACATTTATCAACGCAAATCTGTGTCAACAGACTCTCATATAGTCATCATATATTCACCTACCAACATAGTGGACTCTGAAGTTTCAAAAACAATTCGAGGATATTTTGAGTGTTGTAAAAATGAAGGCAATTTCGCGCCAGCCTTGAATACGGGGCCGATGCGGGAACCCTGTTCATAAAATTCACAATTTCACACGGTTAAAATCTGCACAAACATACTGAGGCTGGTTGTGTGTGAGCAGACTTGGGGCGGACATCGACTGCCCGACACTGCTGCCCGCCAGTGGCGCCAACGGCTGCGAGTAGTTGGAAACGTGATGCGACAGCCTCTGGTGTCCCACCGACGTTCTGTGACCCGCGGACCGAGACGGCCGATAACTGTTCTGTTCATTTGCAGTCATCCTAACAGACTGATGGCTGCCAGGCATCGACAGCGGCTGTGTCACAGTTGTCATGTAAGCTGACTGCGGAGTCGACAACACAAGCTCACTTGACGTCGGACCGGCCTTTATCTGCGATGCATGGACCGGTAGACTATTACCGAGATGCAGCAGCGGTTGTTTCCCGGAGTACGAAGCTTTTGACGACTCCGACTTGACGACAACTGCGGATGTCGGCAGCGTTGTTGATGCTGTCACCGCTGGCGCCGACACCGGCTGCTTCTTAGCACTGACATAGCTCGTCTCGTTGATGAAGCTCGTTACCATGGCACGCAGATACTTGTTGGGTATAAGTACGTCCGGCGACTGTCCCGGTGTTTCGCATGATGGACAGTTGTGCTCATCGGACTCCATCAGAGCCATGCGGATGCCTACCAACAGCACACCCACACAGAGTGGTATCAACAACGGAAACACAGGAATTCAGTTACATAATTATAATAACAATAATAATGACAGAAACAATGGGAGCCATTAACAAGGACGGTATGGACTTCTGAGTAATCTTGGAAGGCGCATCACATAAAGCACAAATGACCACCGAAAGAATCAATCCTCTTTCAGTACAATGCGGTCGCTGTCACGGGTACCTTTGCCCACGCACAGATAAAAGTAGCCATTCTGGCACTTGTTCTAGTTTTAGCTAAGTTTTTAGCACTTGGATCCATACTACCGAGGGCAAAAATATAATAATAATGAAATAATAACAATAATAATAACAACAGCAATAACTAATTGACACACATCAAAGACTGATTTGCATACACAATTACACATGCAATCATGCAATTGTCTTCTTTTCTTTTTCTTTCTTCTTTCATTACCCTAATGCCCAGCAAAAAGATGTGCATTAAAGTCCTGTCTAAAACGTTCAGACTCGACAGCTGGATCATGCAGCAAATCTGGCAACGAGTTCCAAACTGTTGGGCCAGTGACTGAGAAAGCCCGAGTGCCAAAAGTACTGCGACGAAACCGCGGAATATTCAGTTTGTGGCGTCTGGCCGAACGGAGATGTTGGCGGCCAGTAACTCCGGAGACTGGTAAGCGGCAGTCGGAGAGATACCTTGGAGTTCAGTGAGTGAGTAGAGTTTAACGCCCCACTCGACACAATACAGGTCATTTCGGAGGTACTGAAGATAACGAGACACTAAGGAGTGCACTAGCAGGCATTAGCCAGTAACACTTACACTCATCGCAGTAGCTGTTTCCGCAGCATGGTATGACGACGGCGTCCGTCAGAAGGTTGTTGCAGATCATGCACAACAGCTCGCCGGGAATTTTCTTATCGTCGTCCTCGTTCGTGCGTTCCGGGCTCTCTGACTTCACAAATGGCGGCTTCTCCTTCTTGCCTTGCTTGTACGCATGACTGTTGCACCAACAGCCAGTCGACATCACCACACAACGTAAACAAAGGTGAGCACAGCATGTCATTGTTTACGCCATTATGATGCCTTTTCTGTTATCATAATTTGTTATCGGTGTACAGCTAAGTACATGACAATGTAACAAATGCACCACGTGCTCTTGCCGACATCTACTGCTTGCCTCCGAAATGACCTATAGTGTCGGGTGGGGTGTTAAACTCTACCTGCTCTTTCACATCCACTGATTAAACAGAAATGTTTTTAGCAACCTGCAATACACAATGATGGTAATGTGGCTGAACATTTGGAGAAGCACAGGTGAATCCATGGCTACACTATGGCTACAGTTCCGAGTATAATTCAACTGCTTCCGAGCTTGGGCATGCTTACCACAGAAGTAGGAGCTTTTCTAGTACGGGAGAGAAATTCTGGCCAGATGGCCTACCCAGACACTATGAATACTGTGCAGTTTCTCTGCAGGAATTAGTAAAGCCACAGATAAAAAAACTAACAAATAACTAATAGTCACTGCTGATCCACTGCTCAAGCTTATTCTAATCTAAGCCACAAACCACTTGATTTTTTCACTGGTCGAAACACAATGGTGGGAGTGGCATCGTATTTCATCCATCTGCATATGGAAGCGATATCTGTGAAGCTGGTGTAATAATGTCAATCAATTACAATTCCCCCATCGCTACACCAATACGCTATATAAATTCACTTCCAGTTTCAATCACAATGGCCACTTTTTAACACTGGGGTTGGGGGCAAACAGCTACAAGGACATCACAATCAGCATATATCCGACAGTGCTGGAACTCAATGTGACGGAAAGCTATACGGACTGGAGTACTTACGCATCGATGGTCGGCACAACTAACTGTCCTCCGCTTGTCATCATGACTCCGGGCTGGTTCATATCTTCCACGACCTTCATAAAGCTGTTAGGAATTCCACTTGATCGCTTCAGGGGCCGCGGAAACTCGGCTTCCTGCAAACACATCGTCAGCTAATGCTTGTGTGCGGTTGGACCTCAAGTCTGGAACAATCGGCCTGCAGGCCTCAGACAGTCAGCCGGACTTGTCACACAGCAGTTTCAGACAGTAGCTGAAGGAGTTTTTATTCGGGGAAAGTAAGCGAGTAAGGTTTAACATCTGAACTGACATGTAATCGGTCATTTCGGGAACGACTTTTACAGGCAACATAGCCAAACCAACAGTGTTAAAGCACCGAAGGACAAAATGGTCGGCTGAGATACAAACAATCAATGTCATGAAAATTGTTTTTGTACGGGTAGCAGGACCATGAGGCAGTTTAACTGCACTTCAGAAACGCTCTACTTACTTACTTTATGCACGGTTCTCATAAACTGAGCATAAACATCAGTGTCCTTACATACAAATTCGTCACACGAGAACACTTCAGGATATTGGGCCACTCACTCACTCTTGTCACCAATGTATCTGGTCAATGAGCTCTCCACTCTGAGGCACAAACCACGTGGTTATACCCAGGCCGGCTATCTACCAAGATGGAAGCTAAGCCTGCATTGATGCTGCCCACACATTTCAGAACCATTCATTTCAAAGTCACTTCCAAAGTTTGAACACTCATCCTCAGCACATGGCTAGACATACATTCTAGTTTTAAAGGGGAATGCTACAGCCACTATAAAAACTCATCGATTAAATTTACATTCCGTCAAAATAAGTTCTGACTTAACAGGTAGGTATGGTCAATGATAATGGAAACTATGACAAATACATGTGCATAACTAGTAATCAACTAACTGTAACACCCTAACTCTCAAACAGCACTCAACAGTAACATCCAACTAAAATTATTTTTAACTATTTTAGCACTGTAAATGTGAGTGTATTTTCTACAGTATTCAACACTTAGTTTTTCAACATTGTGTAATAATCCAGTTTTTGGCTGCAAGATTCTATAAACCGTATATTTATTTATTTATAAATATAGTCACATGTACTATGTACCAGCGATTTATACGAGGCAAATGTTCTGGCACCGTTTTTCTGCTGCCGTTGCCCATTCCCAACAGGCAGTGCACTCGACAGCAAACTGATGATTTGAAAGGCTTTGAAATATATGGACAGCGAATGTACTCACAGACTTGCTGGAATGAGGACACGAGTGGATGTAGTGTCCGGGCTGATTGCACCGGTAGCACACGTATGTCCGTGGCGGTGGTCCAACGGGATGTCGAGGTTTCACATAACTGTACGCACATCAGACGCACCCATCACACACAACGGTCAACGAACAAATTCCATCAGTATTAATCACATCAACTGTCTACTCCACCTTTGACTACGAAATCTGCCAGCAGGCCGCGGTAATTGGGAACCTCCGGTTTTTTGCAGCGGGACCTCAACAGACTCCCTGCGGAGTGCGGTACTGGAGAACGGGAACCAGCGGTGACCTAGAAAGACTTCGGTCTGCAGATGTTACCGCCGGGAACACGAACTCCATCGATCACGAGGTTTCAATGGTGTCAACCGTAAGCGACTCTGATGCCTGTTAGCAAGTGCCGCCAATATGTTGAGAGTCCACCACAAACTATAATGTGCACAGTGTATTATAAACAATCTCCTGAGCTGCTGTTCAGCTGCAGATCAGCCAGACCCCACTTACAAACCTCATGACCAAAGAGACTACCACATTCCAAGGATCCAGACTAAACTCAAGAGAATGGTCATTTGCGCACGCAGGTCCCGTCACCTGGAACAATCTTCCTTTGGACGTCCGTCTTGAACAGAACTCCAGCTCTTTTAAAGCATCTCTTAAAACATTCTTAATCAGACAAGCGTTTTATGTTTTCCGACTCAGTTGTGTTCATCTTTTTTCACATCCTGTTTTAACATTTTTACAGTTTATTATGTTTTAATGTAGTAAACATGAAACAGGAATTCTACCGATAATGAAATCATCTGATCATGTCGGCATAGCAGGTCTGTCACAGTCTGCACGTTAAATCAAACTTGTCGTTCAGGCAATTAAACAGCTGTTAACGGCCTTTTTAATTTGGGTAGTGGGACCACAGTGCAGTCCGAATGGTGTTCAACCATGCATACAAGAAATACTTTCATTTACTTACGAAAGTCTAGCTGCACGGCAATATGAATAAATACAACATCAGAAGTCAGATACGGCTAGTCATTATTGCAAAGGATAATGAGTTATAAACACTGTTAACAAGCAGAATAATGGGGAAGTTAAATTAAGAATTCAAGTAAAAAATATATATGTGCAACCCGCCACTCCCGTTAAAAACCTGTCAAACCACAAATGAAGTGATATCATACGTACTTGGCCTGATCAAAGTCCTTAGTAGACTGGTCCATCATCGCTTTGATCTTAACATCTTCAGACGCATTCATTGACACCAGATCAACAGACTACAACAGTCGGACCCATGCACCTCTCAGCATAGCCACTGCTGACGACTTCAAATAATGCTACTATCCCTGTACTCGTGATGGTTTTGAAAGAAAAATGTTCACACTACTGCTGCATTTTGGAATTTCAGTGTAATGCAACAAGCAAATGAAATGCTAACGACTGAACATTTAACTACCTGCAGTGCCCTAATTATTCCGCTAATTTCTCCGACCGTACTGTAGTACAACCAGAGAAAAGTCAGTTAAGTTAGTTGGGATTTAACAGCACTTTCAGCACAAAGAGGCTGCGAACAATACGTTGTTGTTAAATGCGAATATTTATGAGCACTAGTAACTTGAAAATATTACTTGTTGGGAAATGCATAATTCAATAAAGTTGAGTCAGAGACGAAGGGTGCAGGAAAAGATGCATAACTAAATACAACATAACAGCTAAACAATTAATGCTATCATAAATTAGTCAGCTCTTACAACACTCGATCAGGAAACGAGGTAGGCTTATTCTTCCAATCCCTAACACCCTGGGGACGGTGCAGGACGGGCCATGGCCCACCCAAATTTTGGCTGGGTGGGCCACAATGCATTTGGCCCCGCCAATAATTGGCCTATATGTTCGTTAGTTACAGCTCAGTAAAATTAAAAAGCAAATAAACATAGCCATAATGGCCTTTTGTGGATTCTGTGATAAGTTACCAGCCGATCAAATTTTTGCCAGCATCTGTAAGACAACCATTAAGTTTATATAATCGTCACTGCTAATTGTTTGAGATTCCTTACTAACTTATTGTCTCGTGTCGAAAATGCCGCAGATTTGGCCAACCCAATAATTTTGGCGTGGCGCCCCCTGTGCCCAGCACATCAAGTACAACAAAGCAATAATATTCGTACCTTTTTCCCAAAGCTGTCAGCAGCAGAAGAAGCAGTGTTGGAGGCCTGTAAAGCACATCAATTCAAACAACTAATTGTATGACAATAAACATCAGAACAAACTCTCTGGTGGCCGATGGTACACTGGCAATGTCACGCTCAAGGAAGTGCAACATCAGAGCGTGTATAAGCATTACACCAATACACAGTGCATGGCTATGCATGACTGTGTCCAGAAAAATGGCACCTCTACGCTTACTCGATAAAAACACGAAAACCCCACCAATTTGACACGAATATTCTGCATAATACAGTGGAAAACAAACTTGCAACAGCAATGTAGTTTCCAAATTTTTGTAACTCAAAATTACAGTTAACAACCTGGCAGCATACATTACCTACGGGATATTATGCTCTTTACAGACCGAGTGTCTTCTACATCTGTCCAACCCACTCGAGATATCTTGTCACTCGGATTATCTTGCAGATAAATTCCAGCAGTTATCTTTTTTACACCACTTTTTTTCTTGCTGGAAGGCTTCAGCTGCAATTTCATCTTTAAAAACCCTAGGTTGCTTGTTCAGAAAAAGGCTTATGGTTATGTAAATTCCGGCATAACTTTTTGCAGCTAATATCAAAAACTTCCATCACCATCTTTGCCCCAGGCATTGCATCCGAAACAGCGATACATGTAAAGGAAAATGCTACGCATAAAAATATGCAACACATGTATTTAAGTCCAATACTTCCACTGTCAATCATCATCATTAACCGCTAATATTGAATTTTTAGTTTACAATAACCCTAAGAAAAAGTGAAATTACTGGCATAACATTTTAAAAAATTACTGCCAAAATTTTGTGGGCAAACATTTATGATTTTATTATGTGGCGAGTGTATTGGGTTCCCGTCCTTCTGGACACAGTGCACATTTTACACACTAAATAATAAAAGTTGTAAATTTACCACAGCACTTCTAATGACAGATACACCCACATGGAAGAACTTCCATTACACAACTCATTCACATATCACTGCACATACAGGGTTGTCCCAAAAAATGGCACACTAACTTTGTACACCTTAACTTGCATGAAATATTGACAATTTCCAAACTTATTTCACTTTCAGAATAAGGAGAATAATATGGTCACTACCTTGCGAAATGTCAGTGTATTAAAAGCAACAAGTGAAAACAAGACGACTTCTGTAACATCACATTTTAGGAGTGCGTCGTCCAGCAGCAAGGCGGACACACTGAACAATGAGGTGAAAACTGCAAGATGCAACAGTTACTTTGAATAATACTGAAACAATAAACACGTTGTTTCCTGTTGTTAATTTACTGAGAAGTGTAGCAACACACTTCAGGTGTGGTGGGATCTCTAGTGACAGCATTACTACAAATGTTCTACTGATTCCGACAGTGAAATAAGTTTGAAACTCGGTAAAAATGTACGAAGTTAAGGCGTACAAAAAGTGTGACATTTTTGGACCACCCTGTACAAACATCACTCAATATGCAACAATGCAACTACTTAGCAATACGTCACTGTTATAACGAACATTTGCTGCTATGCGTGTTAAGCTAGTCCAGTTGTAATGTGGCAAACTGTGCTACGCGAGCCCACAGGTTAGACTCTCAATGCAGGCAGTTTCCTGCTGTTCTTTTTACAGCAATCTTCAATATGGCCTTGGCCTGCATGCTGCTAATGGAGTGCCCACCTACACTCAGCCTTCTTCCCAATGTGGACTGGTAAAAATTATCAGCATCAGTTGGAATATGAAATGTCGACGAAGGGTAAAAGACCCACAATGGCAGTATTGGTATCAAATTATGCATTCATATCAACCCTAAAGCATCACAGCACTATAAACGCTATTACACTTGTTACTGTCATATTAGTTACATAGCTTCAGACATTTTATCGTCGACCCAGACAACTGTGTGCTGCTAGAGCAAAGACAAAAAAGCAAATACTTCAATAAGGTAGTGGCAGTTAAAAACCAGCACACACATTTTCCGCAGTGCGACAGCTATGAACATTGACCGACCAACCACTCGATATAGTGAGCAATAAACGAAGCGTTTAAGAGACTTTCCAACACAAAAATTACCCCAGCAAAACATTCGCAATGAATCAGAGTCATGTCAAGTCAACAAATTGTCAACACCACATACATGCAACAGTTATTCAGAATGCTAAAATTATTGCAAGGCGTTCGTCAGGACGTAAGCAAAAGTACTCATTGAACTGAACAGCTACCTACAGTATTTGTAACCTTCAAGCCTAATACTGTATTTGATTGGAGGCCGGGAGTATTGACTGCTAAAGCCAAAAGCATCCGTCGTACTTCACCGTCTCAGCTATGTCCCACTTAACTGTTATCACTTGCACAGCATGAATGCGGACGGCAATGTGACAATTACAACCTAAAGTAGTACAGACGGTGCAACAACAGTGTTTCATACGAATTTATCTGGATATGTAGGACATGTGACTATATTTAGTTGAATGTTCACTACTGTGTGCTGTTTAGTATAGGGTTATGGTTAGGATTAGATTTAGTGTCTGGTTCGTAAATTGTTATGCACAAGTATTTGTACTACTTTAGGTTGTCACTGTCACGCTGCCACTGCGAACTGCTCAACAGAAAACGGCCATATCCTAGTATGCACAATGAGCTCATCTCCTGCCATCCAAATATACAGGCCTACCTATTCATTCCATCCTATCATATAATGAACATTTCACATAGGAGACGACCGCCTTTTGAGCATGCATATGTTTTTAGGATAAAATTTAAAATAGTACAAGTACTGTGATACAGACGGACGGGAGCACAAGCAACGCGGGTGGTCCCTCACATGCTCACATACAGGGTGGCCCAAAAATTGGCACAATGTTTGTACGCCATACAACTTCCATCAAATACTGACCAGTTTTCCAACATTTTTTCTACTGTCAGAATCAGGAGAAAATTAGTGATAATACTATCACTAAAGACCCTACCACACCTCAAACGTGTCACTACACCATAAAGCAACAACTGAACACAAGACTTCTGTAACAATACTTTTCAGAAAATTAACAACAGAAAACATTGTTTATTGTCTCAGTTATTGTCTAGAGTAACTGTCACCTCCTGCAGTTTTCATATCAAACGTTCAATGTGTCTGCCTTGCTGCTGTGTTTGTTACAGAAGTCATTTAGTTTTCAATTGCTGCTTTTAAGACACTGGCATTTCACAAGGTAATCTAGAGACGCACTTGAGGTGTGATGGGATCTTTAATGACAAGCCTAGTATTATATTTCCGGATTCTGACAATGAAAAAAGTTTGGAAATTGGTCGATATATGATGAAGTTATAAGAAGATGCACAAAAATCTGCCACTTTTTGGGCCACACTGTACACGTTAATACTGCGTAAACATATGATAAAGTTTAAATCGCAGCAATCAACACAATTAAAAAATTAATCGCTTGAAGTCTCTACTTTTCATGCATTAAAAATTGTTGCATTGGGCGACTTACACTGTATGCTGTAAAATTAAAAAAATATATATAACAGGAGAGACATAATGGACAGATAACACAAAAGTACTATTTACTATTAATATGCTGACAGATGTTAACCAGCATTACAAACAGCATGAACAATCAACACAATATACATGTAAGTACCAAACTCAGTAATAGAATAATGACACTAATATTTTAACTCGAGGCAATGTTGTTCTGAAATATGACAATTATATGTGTGGACAATTAACAGTTCATGATTTGAAAACTTCTTTTCCAAAAAATAAAGCCAACAGTTGTCACTACTTTTGGACAAAGAATTACATCTATATTTTATAAAAAGTTCCGCTGGCATCAAAAGACCGCAAAATTATTCTCGGCATTCCTAGACTGAGTGTAGTAGTAGTATCATCCATTATACACATATAATATTAAGCCCGTCTTAATGTGACAATGTTAAATTAATATTGCCACAAAAAAAATAGCAGCCACTACCAAATTATCAACAAATCACACAGAATCGTATAAAAGCCTGCCAATGAAATTAGTCTATAGATTTTTCGTCAACTTAAGTTGTCAAACAACTACAATATTACCACTTGGTATTAAATATTCTATGAGTGACCTAATTTCTTACGCCGAGTATTGTTCCAAGTGGTTTGTGCGATATAGGCCATATAATGCAAATGATGCGAGTGTACCTCTAGCATAATTTCTTTTTATTAGAAATTCATAAACCATGTTTTAGATAAAAATTTACGTAAAAATTTGTTCGATATTCATCTTTTCTCCTTGTCGGGTTTTAGTTATGATTTAATCACGTACACTTTATTTTTCCCGTAACAAATCTTGAAGCACAGTAATTGATGACGTCACAAATTAGGTCATGCATTTAATGTGCGATAACAACAAATAACATTCTGGTGCTTCTCTTACACTCAAATTTAATTTAAAAATCTAGCCTTAATGCCAGGTTTTAAATACGATTTAATGATAAATTCAGAAGTGGATTTCTTTTTCTTGGGCCACCCTGTAAAATCAGTTGTACAACATTGTGTATTCTATCCTGTACTTTTTACTTTCATCACTATCAGTTAAACAACCAGCTGTCATGACTGCACCGGTATGAGCAACAGCAAATCGGGAGGGACAGTCTCATTCAATACATCGACAGTGCACTGAAGCATAATGTGAACCTTCACTGTGTCTGCCCAATGCTGTGTATGTAGTACCGTGTACCTGGACGGTCCAGGCTGGACCAGCTGAGGTACATAGTGCACCACAAAAGTGTGGTACACCATCTTTTACAGCATTCTGCATTTTTCGTAACTCGGTTTGATCAAAGTTAACAGTCAGGCGCCAAGTTTCCACACATCATGCGAAAGTGGTTTGCAGCTCAGCAGTGCTCAGCGATATCACTGCATCCCATAGACAGAGTGTGGCAAAAAATTATACCCCAAGATTTTTTTCTCACAATTTTCTCAGCAATCACTTGGAATTTCAGAGCAAACTTTTACAGACATATTTAGTCATCCTATACACTCACTGAAATGCTGACAATGTCTTGTCAGCATTTCAGTAGCTTGCAGTATTTCAAAGTTACCAGCATGAAAGTGACGCCACCTAGCGTGCTCATAAATGTCCAAGCAATCACACAGCAAAATTGTCATTCACGCAAAAGTATAAAACAGCACAACATTGAAGTTACATTAAATGCATCCTCCCTCAGCTACAACGCATGCCTTCACTTCAGTCACTTTGAAAACTCTTACAGCCCTGTTTATAGGAACCCGAGTTAAACTGTCACCTGCAGCATTTCCTTGAGTTTCGCGTTAATCTTCGGATTTGGATGTGCTTGTAATAGACCTCTTTACATTTCACCAGAAATGGTAAGCCAGGAGGTTAAATCTGGGTGGACTTTAAGGCCATATTTCTTTGGCAATTAAATCCCAACTGCTGTTTTGCAGCCAGCTGTATGTGCGATTTTTAGGCAAGCGTAGTTTTTGAGCATACAAAAATCACTAGGTAAAAACACTGTGATTGCTGATAAAATTTCAAACAAATCTTAGGTGTATACTTTTTTGCAACACCATGCAAAGACATTCTCACAGACCACAGAAAATTCTACAGCAAAAAAAATTAATGTAAATAAATGAACACGATGACTAAAGGATGGACAGTGAGGCTTACTGGACAATTCGCCGACTAACCAATTCGCGGTCAGTCAGTTTGTGGACTGGATGATTCATGGACTAATCAATTTGAAGACAGCGACTAAAATATCACACTGGAGCAATTATCTAACCTAATTTCCCATCAAACATTTAGGCAAATTGACTAGTCTCATGAGCTAACCAGTCTGCAACGACCGTGAATTGACTAAATGTGAATTGGTTTGTCAGCAAATAATCCAGATATCAGCATTTACAAAAAGTGAGTAAATCATTTCACATTGAAAGTTACACAAATGTAGCATACAATGTACACAGCAAATAATCCACACATTGACTTAAGTTTCATGGCAAGTCACAGTGGAGAGACACCCTTGATATTCAGCAATCCAATTGCCACTGCACAGTAAATTATTGATTGGGATTGTTGACAACACTGTCAACATATAAAAAAACTACACTGTGCCTCCAACAACAAATATGTTGCTGTTAAAGTATTGAAATTAACGAGGCATTCTAAAGATTTCAAAACCTGGTCATGCAGCTGTTTTCTTCCAAAAATTGTGCATGTATAGATGTGAAAGTTGGCTGTTATCTCCCCAAGAGGGGCACTAACTGCTAAATCTATTTAGCTATTTGGAATGATTGATTGATTGAGGTTTAGCAGCACTTTCAGATAAATAGGCTATATCGGGCCTTTGACAAGTATGTTGCAGTTAAAAAAGTGAAATTAATGAGAAATATGACGTTTGGTGTTACATAAAATAAAACCAGTGCAATATACATAACTCGGCTGTTAGAAGCTGAGATGCATCAACAAGCTGACTTCAATTAAAAGTTACCAATGTATCACTGCTACAATGGAGTTTAAATACGAACAGAAAAATGTTGGCTGTATAATTGCTGCATTGGAAATGGGCACATAATCCACTTAGGCCTGAATTCTGCCACTTATCCTTGTATTGTAAAAAAATAAGGAAAAATGTCTTCACTAGATCTAGACTGTCCAGAATTCCACAAAGTGAAGAATGCCAAAAAAACACTTACTGTGTCCTCTGTGCAACTGTTAATAATACAGAATGCACGAATGGGGATCAACCTTTCCTCGCTTACACTCAGAACCATGCCAGCAAATGGACCGTATCGACTGAAAATCTCCCAATATTATGCTGCTA
>Ga0056116_1000289_pt1 | contig 16485 bp, 10 predicted proteins | sample WorMetOlspDAHAB2_FD_67352 | JGI IMG/M metagenome (GOLD analysis project Ga0056116, IMG submission 67352) | Marine gutless worms symbiont microbial communities from Max Planck institute for Marine Microbiology, Germany - Olavius sp. DAHAB.2 ...
GTGCCTTTACTGTGCATGAAATTTATTGTCAGTTGACTCATAGAACAAATCATTAAAATTTGTTTTGTTGCAAGCAGATGTCACATTTTAATTCTAAAAATTCAGTTTCAGCTGGGGCTCTGCCCCAGACACCGTTGGGGGAGCTTATAGCACTCCCGAGACCCTCTAGCTGGATTTAAGGGGACCCGCTTTTAATGGGAGGAGGAAGGAAAGGAGAGGAGAGAAAATAGGAAGGGGAGAGAGGAGAGGGAAGAAAAGGTTTTTTCCGTGAGTCGACCTGGCAACCCTATTGATAATCTAGCAGCTCTGTTTCTTGTACATAGTTTACAAAAAGTGTCCCTCAGTTTCAGTCTCCCACAGCAGTTATGTTATGTGATTATCTAATTTGGTGCAGGTAAGCGTTTAGACATCATAAGTACAATAATGGCAACTGTTTCATGATACCCTTGCAGGTAAGCAAAAGATGGAGGGTCTTGATATATTTTTGTTTGTTTTGCACGCAAAATTGAGCCCGACTGATTGGCACCTTAAAAAATGCGGTTCTGCCACCCATGCTCTGCAGTCTCCACTGTGCACCTCATTTTTGCTGGTCACTTAATTCCGCTTGTCTATTAAGTAATTAAATATATAGGCCCTAAGTGAGTAAGAGAATTTCTGTGTTTATCTAAAACCAGTCCTAAAAAGTATTTGTACTGGTCCTTGTCATTAAAGACTCCTTAGGGACTAATTTCAATTTGCTGAAAATGTGATGGAAGGTTATATAATCACTCTAAATCTGATTTCATTAAGTTACAGTCTGTGAATTGACCAGCCAGTCCATTGTGCGATGTGTCTACTCCTTAAATTGACCAGTCACGAATTGTCTATTTAGTGAATCTTCTGGATACCTCACTTCTTTTACTTTTGTAACTGATTGCACTAATTAGCTTCTACAATAATGCTTTTGTCATTTTTTTGTTTATTTCAGAGGTCCATGAGGGTATGCACCCAAGGTATGCAATTGTGTTCTTATTTGTTAGTGCTAAGTTTTTGTTGCATTTATGCATTTTGTGGCTGTGCCATTGTAAGGCATTACACTGCTCATGTAGGCTAATCATATGAGATTGGCGATAATGCATATTATTGTACAAAACCACAGTGTATATGCTGTTTAATGGCGTCAGTACACATCAAAAACAGCAAATATCAAAAAATGTGATATTACGCAGCATGACATTGCCTAAATGTCAATGTACTGCTGAGCAATATCACCTTGTTTTGATATTTGCTGTTTTGATGTGTAATGATGCCGTTAACTAGAGTATAAACTGCGGTTTTGTACATTAATATTTGCTGTTTTATTAGCGACTTTCGCCCGGTGGTTAACTTGAATTACGTTAGTTTATCTAAGTTTGTGCTAAGTGAATGATTCTCGTAATGTCAGCCGATTGTGTATCAAAGTTTAGAAGGTTTTGAAGCTTTGCAACAAAACAGCACATGGGATCATTTTATGGGACACCCCGTACAACAGATTGCCTACAAATGCTGTATAAACTTTGCCAAAACTGAATTTCCAAATATAGTGCATTGGCTGATACTTTTGTTGCATTGTGCTTAATCATTGGAAAATACACAGCAGCAGTGATTTCCAATATGCTATAAATAGTGTATGCCGCTCGACCATTCACAGTGAGCGAGCGACGGAGCGACGCCAATGACCTCAGGCTTCTAAGACGTCATCCATCTTGAATCCGTTTGCAGAGACTCTAATGTGCCTGTAAAAGGCCATTTTTTGACGGTTTTAGGGAAATTTCGACCCCAAAATGTTGTCGGCCATCGTTTGGAACACAAAAAGGCACTTCCTTATGTCACAACGCGTATTTTGAGCCATTCTGCGTCAAAATCCATCTACGGATTACTTCAATAGGAGAGTCTGGGAAAAAAATTAAAAAGAGGCCTTATATTTCACATATTTTGCCAGATGCTCCCTTACGACTGATTAGCACAAATTTTGGGTTACATGTCATCTCGTGTACGTAATCAATTGTGCAAACTTTTATCGTACTCAGTTAAGGTGTTTGGATTCTGTGAGGGGTCAAATTTTGACCATTCCCATTGGATTGTGATGTCGCCATTAACACGGAAGGACTACCATCCGCCTGTGAAGTCAAGTTTTTGCTGGTGATATGGTGAGAGGATAACATCAAAGATGATGAAGCTTCACATTGCAGGGAGTTTCTGACATTATGCAGTAGATGCACAAAGATGCATAAGATGTTTTACACCATGTCTACTGTAATTTTCATGTGTAAATTTATTTAAAACATGTAATAGTGCATAGTATTTCATGCAAACTTCTAGATTTTTATTCAGTTTATAAATACTGTTATATGTTGATGTTTTGTTCTGATTTGATGATTGTTGCATTACATGTAGTTCCGTGCCCTGAAGCAGGAACTTGAGAAAGAATTTGGTAAAGACATTGAAGTAGTGAGTACCAGTTATTTTGCATATGCTGTCTTACATGTCAAATAATCATGCTATACAAGTCACTACTTGTATAGCATGATTATTTGATTCTGCAAAGAAAAACGGGGGAATTAACAATGTAAACCGTATGGTGTACACATTCCGCAATATGGTGTACAATGTACATTGATTTTGTTCTCACTGTCTCTCTAAATTGCAGTTATTGAGTGTGACCATTAGTACAAAGAATAATTTTAATATCATCATTGTTCTAGTTCTTTTTTCTAAGACTCATTCTGAATAGGGTTAGCACATGTGGTTTTAAATCATGTTGTGCATGCATGTTCATATCATCAGATGCCTCTAAGAATATCATGAGATAGATATTTATTCATATTGTATGAATGGATGCTTTAGTTGACTAATTGAGTGGTCAGCATTAATTATATTCTGATGCTTCTTTTATTTTTGGTGTCACTTTTCTGCAAAATAATTACTCCATACCTTTGAGTTGGCTTATCTGCAATGTCATCTAGAATGTTGTGACAATCATAATGCACAATAATCGAACTGTACTTTGCGAGGAGTGAACACTAAATGTCGCATTCACCACAGCTGTTTACAAGGTTGTAGCATACACTTCTGAGATCTTTTCATTGTTTGAAGTGGAATATGATGAGGCAATGTCATCAGTATTTATTTAAAATTTTCAGCAACTGTAAATATCATGCAGACTATTTGTGTAATCTTTGATTAATTGTATTTTGATTTACTCAGTTCGATTCAGTGAATTGTACTGCTGCTATGTTGCTGTGATGTTCCAAGAATAAATATACAATTATACATACATATGTGTGTTGATTATGTGCAACTGTTTCTTGTAAAGTGGGATTTTTGAGATCCAAATTTATTTCACTTTAATGCAGGAATTGGTTGTCTTGTTTTACCTTATTTGATGTCTAATACAAATTGCATTGTGGTGTAGGATGGGGAGCCTACTCCAGTTAGCACTGGCTACCTTGAAGTAGAAATAGTTGGAGGAAGAGTTCTACATTCAAAAAAGGTAATTTACTGGATGCATTCTCTATGTTGTTTTGTGTATGCCTGTTTGACAACTGAAATTGGCATGTGGTTTCTGATATGTACTTAGTGTAATTTTTTATTGTGTAAATCAGAACCACTGCTACTGTTAACACACTAATGTTAACAATAGGTTATGATTTTGACTACTGTTATCGGTACTAATTGGCGTAACCAATCTCAGACTCTAGATCCATGACAATTACTGCAGTTCTAATTGTTTGTTGGTTGTCATACAGTCAGTAAATTCTATGCATATTGTGTGCTGTAGAACATGAAGTGATTGCCATATTGCTAAGCTTGAAAAAAAATATCTTGTGGCTTAGAATGGAGATGGTTTAGTTGACAGTGCAGCAAAGAAGAAGAGAATCATGGACGGCATCCGTGCAGCTCTGAAATAAGCTATCGTCTGTGTGCCTCAAGTTATAGAGGTGCTTTCTTGTTGCTGTTTTTAATTGTCATTTTTTAAACATTTATTCTGTATGGTATGTGATTAAGTATGGTTTATATACTATAGCTTGTGAATTAATGTGTTAATTAGTGCATTAACACGTTAATACACTAATCTCGATTTACAAAATTAACATTGTTAAACATTTTAATGCTGTAATTGAAATAATGCTCCATCAGTGAAGCTGCATTTGAAAAGTCGTTCAGGATAACTTTCATATCCTCACGCACTGTCAGGCCAACATGACATGATATGTTTTACAGGGAAACACAAGGTCATCAAAATACTGTGATGCGATGGACAGGCCTTAAGTGCTGTTTCAATATGCATTAATAATGCAGTAACGTGCAATCAATTTTTTAATCAAAGCAATTAATGCGATTTAAACAAAATTAATTGCTCAAACTCTATTTTCTACCCTTTTGTCCTTTCTGTCTCATGTTTGTGAACTGTTTCAGAGCACAACATAATTCTAAACATTTTGCCATGTTGAAGCCCATGCCCAGTTCTGCTGCCATCTAACATTTAAAACAAAATTCAAATTAGGAAGCAAAAATATGGGAATATTGTTGGATGTCAAAAATGCAAATCTTCCAGTTCATAACTCAGTATATCTTGAGAATGACACAACATAGGGACTTAATTTTATGAATTTTTAGTAAGTGACATATGACTGTTGAATGGTGTCATTTCCCTTACTCTTCAGTAACCTTTAGTCATTTTGACTGTTATATTTTATTGCATCTATTTGTTGAAAGATAAGTGGAAACAGCCTTGGAATCTTGTGCAAGACTTTCTGTATTCAGTGTTGTATTCATCAGAATCAGTATTCAAGAGCATTCATGATCATGTCCTAAAATGGACTTTTGGAAATGTGCACTAACCCTTGAAGGTGACGCAAAAGATTGATATGATTACTATATAATAGTCATAGTATCGTGTAAGTGTTCTGTCAAACCATGACTTTAGCCACATCATTTATTAACTTGAAGAATGTGCCTATTCTAACTGTAGTTTCTTGGAAAATCTAGCTTACATAAGCTAAAATGCTCTTACCAACTGGGCCTGATGGTAAATTCTGCACGTTGGTGATGATTTTAGCCAGTATAACTGAAATGTAGATCCTGTGATAAGCATTTATGTGTGTAACACAAGAAAAGTACTAATATCCCTGTAAGTTTTATGATAGAGATATAATTGAAGGAAGAAAACAGGAAGTTGGTTATGGTCTTTTAACGACCTTGGATGACACTGACAGCCACTTTTAAACTAGCATCATCGACTATATAGTATAATTTAAGAAACCACCAAGACTTCAGGCAAATCTACTGCCAATAGATCACTGTTGGTATTTTGTAGTAAAGTTGATAGATATTGTTTTATGTTAACTGCAGATTTTCTGTGCATGTTTCGTTTGCAGTGAGTGTGGTGATGAGTGACGCATGCAGATAGCAGATAATGAAGAAATGACCTCAAACCTGACTGCGTGGGTCATTTTAGATGAATATGCTTCTCTGCATCTCATTTGTCATTGCTCTGTCTCTGTTGTTGAAGGCTGTAACTCCGTGCTAACATGTGAACTCTTGAATTATTTTCATAGTACGGTACATTAAAAGAATGTGGATCAAGGCCTTTGAATTGTTGAAGGAAAAGACCTTGAATTGTGGTGAAAGTAGGTGCAGGAACCCAGTGTTATTTAATTGTTAGCTCATGCAGTACAGTGAAGAAGTATTTTGTGTTTGGCAATGACTGGACTTATTTTTTGAGAATCTGTTACACCATTTTGACATTTTATGTCTTTGCCAGTAATTTTGTCTTAAATATTCCTTTTTGAATCATTTTGTAGTTAATAAGCATTCCTGTTGTAGCGTGATTGTGTGATGAATACATTGCAGTATCTGCTTCATGTGTGTTGCGGACATTTTGTTCTTGGTTTTTGACATGATCCATTTCTACGTCACTTACAAATTTATTTTGAAACTGACCCATTGGTGCCTTATTTTGCCCATAAGAATTCGCTAAAAATATGTATATCAGTAGTGAAAAAACGTGAATGTGGTTTGTAATGTTACGTTATGATACTTTCTGCAGTGATGTTAATGCTCAAGCAATATATGTTCCTTTGTGTTGCAAGTATGAGTCTGCTTTTTCTGAAAGTTGTGTAGTTGCATATAGCTTTCGGAAAAAGTCGTTAAATGAAGATGATAAATGAAGATAGCACAATGTAGTAGTCTAGTACAAGTGACTTCATTGACATTATATAGCAGGTTCGAGTTAACATTGTTCACTGTTGTTGGTATTTACTTTTGTTATGGAATGTTGACATTTATTTTTCCCAAAGTTGTTTGCTAAGACGCATGTTTTGAGTACCGTGTTTGTCATTCGATTTGACTAAATAGGACATTTGCAGTTAATAACAGACATTTGTATATGAAACAGAACGCTCACCCAACAACGCATTGGAGATAGTTACCATTGATTTTATGGTTAATCATGAACTCTCACTCATCGTACACCCAACAGTCTTTTGCTGCTTGGCTTCGTTTAATGAGTTACTGTGCTATGAGTGACACATGCTCAAATAGTTTTGTAGTCAACAGTAAGTGGCAGCTCATTCTGAATTAGACCTGAAATAAAGAAGCTGTTATTGTTATTTCTACTTGGCATTGATTGGCAACAAACTAATTTATTGTGCTGTAACTAAAACTTCAGTTTCAGCTAACAATTGAAAGTTAAAAGTTACCAACATGAACTATATTATTATATTAACTATATTATATTATATTAACTAGAACTATTACGTTCTAGTTGAACTATTTTTCAACTATTGAGTGTGACTGTTAGAAGTTGTTAATGTCTTACTATCACTAATCGTCGTGTTAAATGCGAATAATTGAACATTCGACAGTTCTCGGAACAATTTCAATCCTAGGCATTTATGCCATTCCGTTATGCTAGCAACTTCTATATGTTTGCATGCACTATCAAAACGGCACTTAAACTGATCGGTTGACAAAAATTTGTAGTTTAGCGTTTTAACGAAGCAATTGTCTGTAGTTATACTCCGCAGTAACTAATAATCGTAATATACAAAACGGTCAACGACTGGTGATTGGTAGTGACGTCGTCTATTAGTTGGAATTCCACTACCAGAGCCCCGTATTTCTGATAAGTCACGATACACCCATTTTTGTGGGACATTTCTGAGATATTAGCCGTTCGTTTGATTTTTTTTATACGCCGTCTTGCGTTTGGCGATGACTGTTGGGATGATGTCGTCTGAAAAGACTGAAATTGACAAATGTGTTACGTGTTAAAAAATGCACAGCGGTCGGCAACTATACAGGACTAAAAGGTCGGCGCTAAGTGTAGTTGTGTCAACACAATTTGCCAGTATGACGGACGACATACAGAACTGTCCTGGCCTACCACTCGTGCATAGGCCTATATGCATCAGAACAGTCTGACAGTGAATTAAGATGTGCCACTGATGACATTGAAGCTAAGCGACTTAACCAACTAATCCATCATTTAATTTATTAACGAGCAGTTTTCCATTATTCTGCGAACGAGCGGCCCTAATGTTCCAATGCAGGTGGAAATTACCTTTGCGAGCATATGTTAACAATCGTATATTGATTTATGTTGAACAGCCGGCGGCGCGCACTACTCGCGATACATCCGGTTGCAACAATAACAGCGTGATGGTGCATTGCTTATCGTCAAAGCTGCTTAACAGAAAAAAAATTGACCGATGTGTATAAACATCGTTGCTACTGGAGTATCGTAAATGCTGTCTGATAATGATGTGATGGCAAAACGGTATGACGTTCCAGCGAATAGACACAGTGTCGAAAGAGCACCGTGGCACAGAGCGGCTACAGAGGCAGGTGCCCGCAGCGACAGCGAGCGTGGGAGCAGAACAGCTCGATCGAACAGATCAGCCGCTGACGTTGTAGTGGCTGACGGCGGGGACACACGATGGCACTAAAAAAGAGCAACGTGCGTTTGATATTTCTGTCAGCGTTCTACCTGTTCTTCCTTCTGGTGGGGGCGGCCATCTTCTCGGCCATTGAGGGACCGATCGAGATGAAAAGATTGCGAGATCTCGTCGGCATCCGGCAGAAGTTTCTGCAGAACAGACAAGACTGTCTCAACGGTACGTTGTACTATTTTGCTAGCTACCATATGGAAATGCGTATGTTGTATGTGCACTTATAAACGAAGCTAAACTATGAATTATGCTGATAGCTGTTGCACACGTACGAGCTCGGATGTCGTGGTTCTTCGATTCTGAACGGCAACAAATTCAACTATAGGCTACCAAAAAAATTCGCTGAATAAACGCAAAAGATTCCTTATCAGTCGTTTGTTTCTTTAGGACACACGGTGGACATATCTAACACATGCTTGAGAAAACATAGTTGATGTGATTACTAACAGGTTTGGAGATTGTGTCCAAAAAGCAAATGCTGTTACTGTAGACATGACTAAATTGAATAATTATGCAAATGCTTTAACGTTAAGAGTTAACGTTTATTTAAACGTTAACTCTCACATGTTTTTCAAACAACGCTGCCCGCTTGGCTGAATTTGCCGATTCCGTTAACAAAAACCGTTAAAATTAGTACATCTCGACTGCGACTCAAAGCTAGGTGTAATGTTGATAACTAAAAAATTGTAAGCTAATTGCATGATGGTAAAATGTAGGTAAAATTTCACTTTGGAATCACAAATTTACGGCTTCTGCCGACCGTTCATTTCATGAAAGCATTTCCGGGTGCATGGACGATATAGCAACGTGCATACGCTCAGACAGACGCTAGAGTTCAATCCAACGAAGATTGAGATTGTGTGGTCTACCAGTGGGCGACGACTGCCGTTCCGAGTGGGCACTGGTCACTTTACGACTTCTGCAGCTGTTTGTGACCTCGGAATGTATACGCCGACGCCGACATATCGATGACGGCTCACGTAACAGACCGCATCTGCTTGCTTCGCCGTGCTGTCTCAGCACTTCGTCGATCAATTTCACGCTCTGTTCTTCAATGTCATAGTGGCGTCCTTGGTCCTGTCACGGCTGGACTATGGCAACGCCGCACTGTCTGGCATACCTGCTTCAACGGCTCCAGTCAGTCAGTGATAAACTCTGCTGCCGGCTGGTGTTCTAGTCATCGAAGTACGACCCAGTCTCTCCGCTTCTCATCGACTGCATTGGCTGAAGGCTCCGGAGAGAATTCAATACAGTTTCGCTGTTCTGAAGTTCAGATGTTTACACGAGACGGGACAGCGCTACCGTATCTAGCCGACGAGTTCATCCGGCCCTGGACCTTGATGCTCGAAGTCGTATTCGCTCAGCGTAATCATCACTGATCGCCCGTCCTACATGGTTGTCGACTGTCGGCGACCTAGTCTTTCCGAATCGCCGCTACTCGTGACTGGAACGAACTATACCACGTCACGTCACGTTTTCAACGTCCCTGCGACTTTTCTGCATTCGTCTGAAGACTCACCTATTCATCAGTTGCTTCCCCCGTTTTTGTAGTGTCTGTGTAATGACGCGCGTCATTATCGAACGCTTTAATCGTTATTGTTACTAATACTTACTGACAAGCGATTGCTGAGAAAACTGTAAAAAAATTCTCCGGGGCTACTTTTTGCCGCACACCCTGCATATGCACAGTGTATTACTATTAACCGCAGATGATATTAAAAAAATTATAAGCTTTTTACGAGAGTCCACTCGAACGAAAGAGATGTGGCCTAATTTTGATAAAAGTTATGAATAGATCATAAATGTAGATCATAACATCTGACAGACGAACTCGTGAGATAGGAACATATTTTAATAACGGCCTTTAATAACGCCATCATTCACTGTGTGGGTATAGACGATCGTTTTGAATCGATTTGTGATCTGCCGTGCCATGCACACTACTGAACCACGCCGAACAATGGTGCGGCAGCATGCTACAGCCAGCCCAGAGAACCGACCAGCAATATACACAAAATATAGGACCAATAATAAAAAACAGAATATTCAGCCTTTTTAAATGAATGGTACACATGTTGCCATTTGAATTAGATTCAAAGTTATACTTGCGATCGGGTGACGATCGTGAAAATGCGAATAACAAACCATGTTTTCGTGACAAATCTGGAGGTGCGTATCCTCTTGACGACACGCGACATTAGAAATATAGATCGTAGAGCGCATTAAAAGTCAGAAGTTCTGGTGGAGGCGCGCTTGTCTATACACGATTCACTGATTACCGTGATTATAGCGTCTATACGAGCAGGACGTTATTTGCATGTGCAGACGAAGATCTGGACAAATTCGTCGATGCTGTCATTGAAGCTAACAAGGCCGGCATCTCGGTTGCGTCGCACAACATCTCGAATGTTCCCAACTGGAGTTTCGGACAGTCCTTCTTCTTTGCTACGTCACTGCTCACCACAGTCGGTCTGTATGTGCAAATATTACGGTGCAAACTGACAGTAATTTTCGTTTAGGCTTTGCACAGGTATTTGAAGAATACTCATATGTCTGGCATGGTGCTTTAATCAACGATTCACAATCAGAAGGTCGTCAATTCCCAACAATTTCTGTTTCTTGTATAAATGTATTTTGGCAAAGAGATTTAGGGGCTAGATGAGACAAAGCCCGAACGTCCGACAGGTGGCGGAAAGGGTTCTTGAGCAAGGGGCTGCCAGCTCTTTCCTACCAGCTAATGAGTTTTAAAAACTGTTGTAGCCCATCTCCTGCCACCGTAAGGCGTTACGGTTTTCACTAACAATTTGCTTAAACGCGGCTACGAACACTCACTTGTAAACATTGATGATGGTTTCTTTGAGATTTACTATTTACTTAAGATTTTCAAGATGTTCTAGCCATTTAATGTTTCTAAACTAAACTCATGCGGTCGTGGACGCGATCAACCGACATGATCTCGTCATTGTCGCACAGTTATATAGTTGGCTTGATATTTGGTAGAAATTGTGCATAAAATGGTGCAATATGATTAAGTATGATTTCGGTTTGTTTTTGTGTGTCTGCCGCTCGTGATGAAATAAGCCTGAAGTTTATTATTATCAGGCAACTGTGACTAAAAACAAGCATCAGGCCAACTGGAAGACCAAAGAAAAAATGGCTCGATAATAGCAGAGAGGACTGTGCTGAGCTAAGAGCTAAGAGTAACACTGCCAGATGCGGACAAGCTCGCCAGAGACAGGCATTATCGGGGAACACTTCTTAGAAGGAGAACCGCATGAGGATTAAGCTGCCAGTGCACGGTGACTGTGACGGAACTCGTTTTCGTAGCCAAGGCATTAAGCTTAGTCAGAACAGGCAGATGGAGACAGCGCTATACAAAACAAGGGTTTTTTGGTGTGCATGTTTCGTGTGCAATTCTGCACAAAATTTGGAGTTCTAAATGGACATTGCAGTTGTTAGATTAACTTTGGGTAGTTAAAATGTTAATTTTGTATCAACATAAGCATGATTTTCAGCTCCAAATGCAACAATGTGTTCGGCGGACGGGAAACGTAATTAGGTTGTGGAGTTTAAAACATTTGAAAACGCACGGGCCCGTGCAGGACACTGCATATTCGTTGCAAATGTGCAGGATACGGGCACGTGTCTCCATTGTCGGACGGCGGAAAGGTGTTCTGCGTGGTGTACGCGGTGATCGGAATTCCGCTGACGTTGATCCTGTTCACGGCACTCGTCGAGCGTCTGATGATCGTCACGTCGTTCATGTACGACGCGCTCGTTGCAGGTCTCAGCCACTCGCTGCGAGTCGTCTACGTGAGACTCACTCACGTCTTCATCATCTTCTGTTTTGTGCTCGTCGTCGTGTTTCTGGTTCCGTCAGCTGTCTTCACCATCGTCGAAACCGACTGGAACTTCCTCGACGCGTTCTACTACTGCTTCATCTCGATGACGACGATTGGACTCGGCGACTACATTCCCGGCGACCTGCCACAGCAGCCTAACCGCCCGCTGTACAAGATCTGCGCTGCACGTGAGTAACGATGCTGCTTATTTTATAACTTACATGTTATCGTCCGCTACGTTCAGCCTCCGTCAGGACGTGCTTCGTTCCACGGACGCACAACAGTTTCAGTGACCGAAGTTTCAGTGCTGTAGGACCACGACAAGACATGAACTTCGCGCGTTTCCACCATAAACTGAAAACATTTTTGTTTGAGAGTTAGTCAACCATGGCGCATCGTGACTGTTTGCTATGCTGCGCCATAGAAACACTCTTACTTACTTACTATCAGCAGCGAATAAGACAATGCCCCTGTATCAGGTCTGTTGCATGGGAGATCGTTGCTATTCCAACGCTTTTAGCCGACCTCGTATATAGAAGATTAGTTAGACCCAAGTTAACATGCTTTACACAGACTCAAATAAGCCTGATGGCCAGCTTATTAATAGCCAGCGCCTAAATACAATCATATATCTGTGCCAGCTGTCCTTCAACAAATCTGGAGGTGACCATCCTCTTTTACGACTCGCTGCAAAAGAAATGTAAATCGTAGAGCGCATTAAAAGTCTGAAGATGTGGAATCGCGCTTGTTTACGTGATTTATTGATTATCGTGATTATTGCGTCTGTACAAGCAGGTCGTTAATGTTGCATGTGCGGAAAAAGACGTGGACATATCCGTCATAAAAGCAATGCTGGGAAATTTGCAAAACATCGGAGTTGATGTAGATATAACTGAACTAAATGTTATAGGATAGCGTCAGAGCCGCGTTAAGCACTAGGTTAAGGAGGCTGCAACTACCGAGTCCCTTATTTCAGGGGCCCCAAACTAACAGTGTTTGACAGTTGCCACGATAATTTGTAAACAAAAAAAGAAGCAATAGCAAAACGTTGACGGAATTGAGGCGTTATAAATTCGTGTTTCATGGTGTGTGTGTGTGTGTGTGTGTGTGTGTGTGTGTGTGTGTGTGGATTTGCTTCTGGCGTCAACGTCCAACTCCGTCGAGCCGATGTCCGTGCAGCGAAGACGGACGATCGGACGATAGTAAAGAAGCGATCAGGCACTTCAGTAATTTTGCTAGCCAAGGTCCTCCAGGTATCGTAATCCATCACTGAATGGCGTATACTGATGGTGTGTGCATGTGTAGTGTATCTGTTCTTTGGACTGGTGCTGATGCTGCTGCTGGTCGCGAACGTTTACGATGTGCCGGAGCTGAATCTGGGTCGCTACTTCTACCTGCGAACGGAAGAGGGCGACGCCAGCGAGAGACAGCATCTGCATTCACCGGCGGCAGACGTCGATCGCCAACCTCCGCGCTATACGACTGCTTCCGACGCCACTTCCGAGCAGGACACGGCCAGCGGCGCAGCCACCAAGAGGTCGAAAAAAGCGGATGACAAAAGACGACTGACCGACGATTCTCTGTAGTACGACCATGCTCCGTGCAACCTGCAAATCCAGCCACCCGCGAGTGTACCGGTTTTACGTGATCATCCTATAGCTTTCGTTTATGCACTGTAGCCTATAAGCCTATTTCCCTAACTGATGTTCCAATTAACATTCATGGATTAAAATTTGACCCGTTTGGGGACGCCCGTTGCGCCACTTATTTCAGCATTCACAACAATTCTGGCGCGTTATTGCGATATCAACGATTTTCGGTTTAAAAACGATTAGAGCTTAGATTAGATAAAGTTATATTAAGGCCAATAGAGATCCGTGTTAAGGACCACAAACTCAGTTGCCCTATAGTTCCCTTGTAAGTGACGTTACAGGTTACTTATAGTTTTTGCCTAACCGCAATGTCAACTCGACTGAAACGGTGGCACTATTGTCATAGATTGAAGACGATTCGCGGACAGCCTGTTGTGGATCAGACTGACAGTTCTTCATTGTACGTTAGTTAGTTAATTAGTTAGTTAGTTAACGAATAAGGCATTAAGCCCGATAGCTGCTAGGCCGAGAACAAAGTCGCATCTGTTATAGGGAACAAAAAATTAAGACAGGAAACTGTGGCTGAACAAAAACAACTTCAGCCTCTTCTTGAAATTCTGTAGATATGGTGTTAAAGTGATGTGAAGTGGCAGACTGTTCCAGATGCTAAAGCAGCAGTAAGTAACGCCCTATCACCGACGGTGGACAGCCGAGTTGGCGGTACGATCAGTATAGACGTTGACGATGATCTTAGTCTTTGCCTTGAACTGATGTCGGCTACACGTCGAAGTTCACCACAGAGATATTCCGGCGCCAGGTTATGCAGACAGCGGTAGACGAAGACCGACAGTTTGTACTCGACACGCTGTGGTACTCGCAACCAGTGCAGGTCGCGAAGAAGTGGCGTAACGCTCTCGAACCTCCGTTTCGAGAAGATTAGACAGGTCAACCAACACCCTTTTTATTTTCGTAATAACTGTGCCAGACTGCCTGTTGTTATTGGCCTACTAAACTATTTGGCACGCAGATACGTCTACATGAGAACAATTATCTGCTCACCTTTCTGAGTTATTTCGAAAAAAATGCATAAATTAAAGGGTGCAATTTTGACCCCCTATGCTGTAACATTCTACAGTGTAGAGTTCAACAAAAGTAACCAAAAGTTTTTCTGTTGTTGTCGTTGCGATGTCAGTTATTCGTTCATTGTTGCTGTTGTTATTGTTATTGTTGTGCTTGTTCCCCAGTGATATGTTGCCGCCGCTCGCCGGTAACTTATTATATTTATTAATGCTCTCTGCAGATGAACGCCTTATATACAGCGACAAAAGTATAGATACTCGTCGGCTCAATTTTAGACGAAAGCGTTTAGTGTGAGATAACAAGCTTCAACATGTGTGCAGGCAATATTAATTAATGCTATGAATAATGCTAATTTTAATATCGAGATGATAATGGAATGTACTAATGCGATTTATACAGGGTGGCCCAAAAAAGTAAGCCACTACCAAATTATCAAACAAATCGTATTAAAGACTGTCAATGAGATTAGATTTTTTGGTCAAATTAAAGTATGAATCAAGCACTATAATATTATTTGTTCGCATTAGATATTCTGTGCGTGACCTACTTTTTGACCTCAATAACTATGCCTGACCCGCGAACTAGCGATATGCATCAGATATGGTAAATGATGTCGGCGCTTCCTCTGGCGTCAGCTCGCCTTAGAAAGCTGTGAATTCCATTCCAAAACGATCTTTTAGATTGAGCTTTATGTAAAAATTTCTTTTATTTCCACATTTTCTCCTTTTTTGGTTTTTAAACATGATTTTATCGGATGCGTTGATTTTACCCATATCGAAGCTTCAAACACAGCAAGTGATGACGTCACAAATTAGGTCACACATATAATATGTAATACAGACAATATATTTTTGTGCTCATTTTATAATGGAAATTGATGAAAAATCTAGCCATAATGGCGGGTTTTGATACGATTTAATGGCAATTAGTCTTAGTGGCTTACTTTTTTTGGGCCAACCTGTATAGTGAGCTGTGACAGCTTATGCTTGCTGTCAAATCGATGGCACTCTTTTGTACAATATTCTGCCATATCGAATTTCAATTTGTCAAATTGCCCATTACTGCCAAAGATGAATATTAACGCGTTTTAGTGACATTTTGCACTTAATTATTTGTATTCTTGATATTTGCACAGCAGTAAATATGTTTGCACATAAAATACTGTAGCTAGCGATGTAGAACCCAGTCAGTGTCGTGTCTGTTTGTTGCCTATCATGATGATGCAGAAAATACTATAATTTCTGATGTACTATAATTGATATTTTATTACGTTAGTTGCGCACACAGTTTTGTCTATATTCATAATGAATTAACGACAGTGATCGGTCTGTTCAGATTTAACCTTGTTGTTGTGATCGTATATTTCCTGTATTTAATGGTCTTTTTCTATGAATAAACTGCCAAGCAGTGATTAGTAGTAGTAGTATTAGTATTAGTATTAGTAGTACTAGTAGTAGTATGTCTTGTTGCTTCGTATATGAACGTGTGCAAATGTGCGTCGTCAGTTCGAATTTTATATGTAATTTCGTATCGTCGTGATATCATTCCAACGATTGTGTATTTATTAGATCTGGTCAGTTTGCTAATCAGAGACCAGAAGCTATCGATATATTGCTATATTGTATTATTATTGTTATATTAAGAACGACCAACGATCTAAATATCTATGCGCGTATTTATATATTAATGTAGTCCTCTCTATCTGGTAGATAATGTTTACTTAACATTTAACAAGCTTATATGCGATGCACTGTCATGTCTAAGTTCAGTCTCATTCATATTAAGTCACATAAAATGTACAGCATAGTACATATTTTTGCCAGAAATCATTGTGTGTTCAACTTCAACCGTCTATTTGTCCAAGAGTTTTGTTGGTCATTACGTGTAACAAATAGTTCAAACGTCATCTGTGAAGTACTCACATTGTGCTTAGTTCAAAGAAAATGCCTGTATTCTTGATATTCTGATAACAATTTCGTCATGATTGCTATAATGCAT
>Ga0056116_1000290_pt1 | contig 16478 bp, 15 predicted proteins | sample WorMetOlspDAHAB2_FD_67352 | JGI IMG/M metagenome (GOLD analysis project Ga0056116, IMG submission 67352) | Marine gutless worms symbiont microbial communities from Max Planck institute for Marine Microbiology, Germany - Olavius sp. DAHAB.2 ...
TACTGCTATAGACGCACGCGAACACGTCAAAATCGATTGTGAAATTTACAACTAGTTATAAGACGGGTACACTGAAAACATAAATAAGGTCTGCCACACAGGGCCGGACTTTGTCGGTGGGAGGCCAGTTTACTTGGGAGCGGGGTCAATAAGGGTTTGAGAAAATGAAATACTGCGTATTAATCAGACGAAAGTATGAATTAATTTTTTTCACAGACCAACTATCTGAAAAGAAAGAAATAACAAATAAACGGTTTGATAGGAGGCCCTCTGTTGTTAGCCTCCCCTCCCCTTTAAATCCAGCCCTGCTGCCATGTACAGAAATCGGGAACGCTAGATTAACTGAGCCTACTTATACAACGAATATACAATTCAGAGCGCACTAATATAGAGTGAAGAGTGTTATAAACATTCGCTGCGAGCAAAATGACTAACTAACGGTTAACTTGTACTAAACAAGATAAACACGCAACGTACCACATCTTGGTCACAACCACCGAGCTTATTAAGCGCAGTTATTGCATATTAATAACGTCAAAGTCGACAATGAAAACGGTGGCCAGACTAGCTGGCGAAATAACAAAACCGTAGTTGCACACAACAAATTTTTGTCGAAGACGGTTTTCACACATAACCCAGTAAACCAAAGAAGAATTTCATATACACATAATTATGCAACGATGAGATGCCATAGTGTAAAGCATCACCACATGGTAAAGGCACAGGCGAAATCTACATGGCCATGGAATGCAACTTGCCGGCAACGTCGGACACATCTGTCCGCACGATAGTTTGCTTTTTTCCCACTTAATGAAAAATATAACGGGGTCGAAACAGCGATGGACGCAAAGCCGAACTATGGTAATCAAGCGAACAAAATTTCACGAAACCAACGCAAGCAAACAACATCGTAAACCAGAACGAGATGTCCACTCCACAGAAGTTGACTGTATATCCATCCACATTTTCTGAAACGATGACTTTCTATGTCTGTACAACCACAAATATTCGCATGAATTTCAAACACAACTGGCTGTGTGCAAAATTACAGGTTGAACAGTAGTTCAACCCCTGTGTTAACGACGACATCTCAATCTTACTCTCAATCAATCAAATCAATAAAATCAGAATTTTTAACGTGGCTAGAATAACAGGAGTCTTTACAAAGTCCACAAAAGCAAAGTCGATATGTGGATAGTTACAGCAAAATGTCTGGAAATGATTACTGGAACAAATATGTCTTTAGTTTGTGACAGAAATCGGTCTGGGAGGCAGATGACTGAATATCAGGAGGCAGGCTGTTCCAGAGGATGGATGCAACAACTGGAAATGAACGCCGGCCGACGAAAGCTAGACAATATGCCGGAACCCGCAGCCGGTGTGATGAGGATTAGCACAGACAATGACGACCAGGCAGATCAGCAACGCGAACTAGCTCATCGAGGTACGGTGGAGACAGACCCCATCCCCTTTGACCTTTTAGCCAGCGAGGGTTAGACCCAATTAAGCTGTCGAATAATAAGCCAGTATGCCAGCAGTCCTGGTCGCAGGCATACTACTATGCAGAACTCGCTACTTCTTGCCGTTACTTACACATGCACAATGTACACCGTGTGGCAAAATCTACTGCATCGAATGAACACCAAACAAAAAGCAGTTCAACAGACCACCAACCAACATAAGTCGTAAGCAACTTCTAACATTGGTCTATGACACCGATGGTCGAGACACAGGCGCGGAATCATTCGGTGAACTGTTGCCTCCACGAATGCCGACTGGTGCTGCATCTGAGCCGGCGCTGGCTGAAGCCGCATGTCCCGAGCCTCGAATTGGCTTTGCAATCTGTGAGTGGCCTCGACGCAGCAGATTCTTTTGTCGGACCGCCTCCTTGATGCGGTCCACTTCCTGCTGGTATCTGCGGAGTGAATAAGTACGTAAATAAGTGCTGCACGCAAGTTTTTCCGATAAAATTTTCAACAGTTTTGTTCTCATCATTTCAATCAATTTTCGTACTGCATTTCAGGAACACCACAAAGCAGATCCTGTGTACGTATTACTTGTTCTTGTGCTTTTTATGCTTCTATCAAACTTTTTTTCCTTTCTTACATGAACCTGTATTTGTTTTTTTTATTATTTTTCTGTACGATATAACGAAATAAATGCGTAAAGGTACTTCTAATCAGCATAGTTAAACATGATTCACAGTCTGATGTGGTCCTACTCCCCGAATAAAACCTTCTTCAGCCACTGTCCGAATCGTTGTTTGACTAGTGTGAATGTCTGAGTTCCGGCAAGTATCAAGATAGCATAATTATTGGCAGGAACAAGTCAGTATTACAGTTAGCAGTGGGCCAATTTTGAGGCTTTTACCTCAAAGCACTACACCCATCTTCTTGAAATTTGCAATGGACAGAAGGACCACAGATCTCTGTCACGTCATACTTCGCACTGCCAGGTATAAATTTGGGAATTCTAAAAACAAAACAGCAAAATTGACTCCCTCACTTACAAAATGTCCTAAAAAGCCTAAAAATAACTGCATTTAGCAGTAGTAACTTCCACTTATAATAAACCAAAAACAAGCTGATTACGTATAAAAATTAAGATAAAAATTGTGTACTATAAACAGTTAATAATGCATGCACAATGCACTGTCGATTACTGCTACTAAGGTATTCTGCTTTACAGCAGGTTTAGGGCTGACCCAGCTTCCAAACTGTCTATCACTTCTATGTATTCATTTTAGTTAACCATAGCTCCGACCATCCATAACATCACCAATAATGCCTGTATGCTTTGTACCCACAGCTCTTTTTTTCGAACATTCTTCCTGCTACTGACAACTGCCAATTAGACTAGTAAATCACGGCGAGTTTCTCACTTCTTGCGATCTTTCATGGCACCTTCCTTTGCATCCTTCAGAGCCGCTTCGAGCGCCTTGACTCGGTCCATCGTCGCCCGTAACCGTTTCTCGAGTTTTGGCAACTCGCAACGCAAGTCGGCGTTGTCGCGCACCAACTGTTAAGCACACATGCGCACACAGGTTAAAATTACCAGCAGAATTGCAACAGAACTGACGAATCAACAGTAATGCTGTTTAACAGACCACAAAGAGGTGAACAATGTAAAGAAAAACTATAAACAAATACGACTAACATCGTATAACTCTCTGGATGCTTTTAGGCGATATCTTAAACACATTCTTGATTGCTTGTTATTAAATTCATGCAACACTGTAGCGCGATAGGACTCTATGACTGCGGCACTCTATATGTTTTATTATTATATATTTTTTTACCAGGGAAACCCGTGGTGGCTCAAAAATTACAAAAATATGCTAAAAAATGTGTTTTGTCTTGCACCGTACTCTGGCCGGTCATTGTCAATAAAACCATCATGCAGCAAAACAGAATTAAATCGTTGCATCACAACGGAAATCAGTTGGAACAAAAACGAAGATGCTCGAATATCCCCGGTCTGTCTCCACCAATTGCTTGCCCAACTCGTTTGAGAACTGAACAGCAACCCTGTTGATTGGGCCATGTGCAGTGATTATTATTATTATTATTATTATTATTATTATTATTATTATACCTCAGATTCAGCTGTGACTGCATCTTCACATTTTGTAGAATTATGACACCACAGCAGTAAAAACAAACACTAACAAAAAGACATCACAGACATAAACACAAATGTTTCTAAAACAAAACAGTAAACTGCAAACATATATGAACTGCCGTGATGACAGTATACCATACTGCATTCAAAGAAGGAATAACTAAACGTGCACATAAAAATTAATGAAAAATTTACAGCAGCCATAAAAACCTGCTTGTGAACTTTGGTCAGCTGATCAAGATTGTTCTCCAGGAACAGAATCTTCTGACGCTGAGCCTCAACACTGACATTGCTGTCATCCTCATCTTCAACGCGATTACCCTGAATCTAATAAACAAACGAGTTAATTACTGCAATAAATAAATCAATCAATCAAAGTCAATTAGTGTCTTATTATAGTGGTCTACATAGTAAAGACTAATGCAAGGTCCATCACACTGCTAACAGTCGAGTTACGCTGGAAAAGGAAAATTTAAGACGCTGCCAGAACAACTCACTAGATGATGCTGATATGATATCGCCAGGCAGCGAATTACAGATCTAAATGGCGGCATCTGAAAAGCTCGGCCACCAGTAGTTTGAAAAAATATACAACAAGATGTTTGGTATCAGCAGAGCTGAGAGATGCCGAACTGACACTTTGACAGTCATACACCATGTCCAAATTAACAATGTTCATTATAGGTGTAGTACAGTGGCTTTCAACCGGCGTTCTGCGGAACCTACAGGTTCCGTGAGTGCAAGCCAAAGTTTCCGCTAACGGCCAGTAAAATATAAGAAATAATGGCCGAAATCATTGAAAAACACTGTGCTAACAGATAACGATAAAGTAGTAATATCGGCGATTCTAGCCACACCAGCTCATTTTTGATTTAGGCCACAATTACAGTGTTACACATACACTGGTATCAATTGGTGTTTTTTTCGTGCATTTTAACTAAGCATAGGAAATTTGTTTCTGTCCATCTGAGATAGAATCAACCCTTGTGTCACTGCACAAGGTTCCGTGAGCAAGCTGAATGCAGAAAAAGGGTTCGTTCCATTCCAATAAAAAGGTCGAAAAACACTAGTGTAGTATACACTGAAAGCAACTATGGTCAAATAGAAAGCACCTTGAATGCATCATATTGGTAGATATTCTTTACAAGTAGCAATCAATTTCCCCTCTGTCAAAGTCTCCACTGACAGACTCCACTCTCCACTTTTCTGGCCCAGCTGTTTGGAACAGCCTCCCAGCACATATCAACGTCAAATCCAGATGCTTTTAGGCACTCTCGAGACATTTTCTTTTCGCTTGTTATAAAATCACTACCATACTCCCGCAACGATGCAGAGCACCAGGAACTCTGTGACTGCTGCACTATGTAAGTTGTTATGCATTCATCATCTCATTCATTTCAGGCATGTACGTATTTTATAACAAAACAGAAAGACGACACAGAACACACAAAAAACCCAGCACAAAACGGCAACAAGCTCAGGGAATTTTTAATATATGAACCATTTTCCCCACCAATGCCCAGAGATGACCCACAGGCTGTACACTATGCAGTGTCGTTTCAGCAGTGCCCAGAGATGACCCACAGGCTGTACACTATGCAGTGTCGTTTCAGCAGTGGCGTAACCACATTTGCCAGGCGCCCCTGAATCTGGTTCAGAATGTGGAATAGGTCAGTCCAACGTCCACACTGTTGATAATTTTGCCCCACCAGTGAAGTGCCAAACGCAACACCCCGGTAAGCACGCAGAACTAATCAACAGGCATTCAAATCTAGTATTGTGGTGGTGTGTTGCTGTGAACGCGCTTACTTTCTTCACTTTGGCCTGAAGATCCTGGACAAACAGCTTCCTGAGGTTGTGCAGTGTCTGCAGCTCACGAGCGACTGTGTCTTCGAGACCCTGGAGGTCCTGTCGAGCCTGCTCGCGGCGGTCAAACTGCGCCGTCAGCTCGGTCAGCTGACTCGACTTCTCCGCCTCGTCGCTCTTCAGACGCTCGTTGTCACTGGCAAGACGGTCGTGCGCCAACTGCAGCTTCTGGTTGGCACTAAAATAACACAGAACGCATTAATAACACAAACCGGTCACCTGCAGATACGCACGAATGAAGCCCTTCTTCAACTAAAAAAAACAAAAAGCAAACGCGACTAAATAATGTATAGACTTGAAGCTCTCCCTCTAAACAAATCGCAGCTCACCACCCTCGACTTTGTGGTTAACCACTTCTTTATCAAGCTATTTATGACTAATGACAAATATAGTAGTAATGTGAAGCATATATTTTAACTTTAAGTTGCTAAGCGAGTATAGGATACTGATATCCGTTATAAACAATCTGTAAGTTCTGAAATAGCTACCGTACTGCTCATTTTGTACTGTATTCAAATACAAAATGAAGTGAAACAGCCGTAACTAGAATACAGAATATGTTAATGTTTATAATAATTTTCTGGTAATATATTAACATCATCACATCAGCAACTGACTCGGTCATCTCGCTAATGGCCGTCTGTTTCTCCGTGATTTCCTGTCTCAGTTCGGCCAGTTGCCGCTGGTGCTGTTCGCGGTGTGATTCCATCTGTCGCTCCAAAGTCTCCTTCATCTGCTGCGACGATGCAATCTGGTCCATTTCTTTGTCTTTCTCAGCAAGCTGAGATGCATACAGCTCACCTATGCCAGAACACAAATCGAAATATCGGAGTTTTAATCAGTACCGCGTTGTCACAACGTCATATCACGGGTATCAGTTTAGACTAGTTTATAGTACTAACGAGGATAGACTAAATAAACAAAACTTATTCACACAAAATGTACTTTTGATTGTAATTCTCCCCCTGTAGCTAATGGGTAGACATTACAGAATTCCTAACTTTGTCCAACTAAGCTTTAGTTGTAGAAACTAAAATCAGGCAATTTATAATCACATTATTAATTTCTGGCAGAAAGAAATTACATATTTTCCTTAAAATAAAAATCTAATGACTTTTGCCCGACATTTCGCTGACTTTTAGCTCCTCTTTTACTTTTCCCGGATCGTTTTTTGAATTCCCCAACTTATCCAGATTTTCCAGAGAAAGTGGCAACCTTGAATAGTACCTTGCGCAGCAAGCTTGGCACATTCCTCATTCAGCTGATCAATCTGCTCCTGCAGCTGACGTTTACGCAGCTCACTCTCCTTCACAGTTTCCGACAGTGACTTCATCTTTGCTTCGTGCTGAAAAAATACGACATATCTTCAACATTGTTGTGTGTGTGTGTGTTTAATCAGTTTTTAAGACTTTCCCTATCATTTTTGTGTTCTATTAATCTCTCTTTTTTTGTGATACACATTTGTGTTCTGATGCAAACAAGATTCATTCCTTCATTCATTCACAATTCAAACGACGCTGCGATTGACCAAAATGAAGTTATGCTTAATGTAAGTGAAAACTGAAATAATAATAATAATAATCGGAGATCTTACTGCAGTGCAGTGCATTAAAAAGCCAAGTGCATAACATTCTGGCAGTCTGTTGCAAAGGCCCAGGTTCAGTTCTTGCCATAGGAATCCTTCACTGCAGGTGAACAGAAAACTGACTTGCATAAAATTACTTATGTAAAAAGTTTCATCACAGTAATTCCATTTTACGCACACTTGCAAAAGAAATTAAACATCCAATTACGCCTACGGCAGATTTTTTTAATCAAATTAGTTTTTATAACATAATGCAAAAGAATAATCTGAAAATAAAGAGCTCATGCTAGTCACATTTGAGCAAAATTCTGAGTGTATAAATTGTATTCTAAATTGTATTTTTTTTTACCTCACTTTACGTCGTTATGTGTTTTATGCATATTGAAAGTTTTTTTATGTGTCTGTGTAATATGTTTGATGCACATTTCTCTGTGTGATGTGGCCAGTTGGCATAACAAATAATTAAATCACTAGGGTGTTTATATGGGTGTTTGTTGTCAACTTCTACAGCCATGACCTGTACCAACATTTAGTGATAGCAAGTTCAGCTTTAAATCAGATTTTAAAACATTTGTAAAAAATAATGTTTTATTCCGCATAACTAACTTCCTTCCCAGCGCCTCAGAAGCTCTGCAAATGGCAGATTATTATTACTATTGGATTATTATTATTATTATTATTATTATTATTATTATTATTACAACTAAATGTACAGACAAAAACAGGCTACAGCATTGGTCGCCTCTTACAACAGTCAGGAATGGAAGTGGGCTTATTCTATCAAAACCCCAAGCACCACAGAGCGTGCCGACTGCACATAAGGTTCACAATCCACCTGCTGAACAAGCAGTCGATTGTCGGACAGATTCTTCTCCGACTCGGCCAGCTTCTGCGAGTCTTCAGCCTGTGTGAGTTCGAGCTGGCTGCAACGCTGGATGACGTTCTTTGCCTCCGACTTCATCTTGTTGATGTACAGACGGGCCACTGTCAACTCTTCGTCGAGCTTTTCACCCGAGACCTGCTGCATCTTCGCCGAATCATTCTGTGATCAGATTAAAAACATGCCGCCAGTCACTAAGTCACGAAACAATCTCTACAAAATAAAACTGAATATAAGTATCTCAACGACCAACTCATCGTATCACCATCAAATCATTCAATTTGTAGTGCAACAATTTTAAACATAAAGGAAGAACAGTGGTGAAGTACAAAAAGTGAATAAAATCAAAAAAGTGAGCATGATGAAAACTTGGGAGTTAAAAAGCCTGTGTAAAAAGATGTTTTTAGTTTGTATTTAAATAAAAATGTTCTCAGGCATCTCTTGGCAGACAGTTCCATGCTGCCAGTCCATACATGAGAAACTGTAGGCTAAAATTGCCGAGTCTACTGAGTCTACTATGGTTTTTCACCCCTGCAAAAAAAAAGAAAAAGTTAACAGTAATTATTTCATGCAACTATGAAAAACTATGACAGAAATATTATCCACACAAAAAATAGAACACAAAGTGAAAAACTGCCCAACTTTAACCCGACTAACTCGGGCCAAAATCGAGCTCCTATATTCAACAGTGTCCTGTATGCAATAATCCAATGGGGAACAGCACAGAGATCTACTGACTCCAATACAGATCGTTGTCTCACCTTTTTACAGGCCAGTTGCCACCAAACTAATAGAGACACACCACTGAAGATTCGACACCACTAAGAACAGCACAAACATAAGAAAAGAGAGATTAGTACTTTGAGTTCTCCTCCAAACACGATGCCAACTTCTCCCAAATCCTTTAGTACACTGCTGATAGTTTCCAGCAGACGCTTCTTTTGCAGAAGATTGTTCTCACGCAACTGAGTCACTTCATTTTCAATCAGGTGAAGCTCGCCCTGTGCAAAAAAACAGCAGCAACATCGCCGATCACTAATCAAATATCGCTATGTATATCAATTTATATACACTGCCTCACTCCCTCCCAAAAAAAGTTGCCAACTTCAGTGCAATCTAGCTCCAAAAAGTTAAAAAAATTAACATTCATGAAAAGTGGAAGAATGCCCACAGTGGCATTTCTAGCCTTGAAAATCTAAGGCGACACAGCCCCGCTGAAAGTCTGGGAATGTGCCTCCAGTCTCTAGTGGATGAATTTTCGAAAGAGGTCGTCGAGTCAGAAGGACCGGGGCACAGAAGTACCCCAGAAGGATTCAAGGGCAAAGCCCCAAAAGGGTGACTGGGGACTTTGTCCTCTAAAAACTGAAGCAAAATATAAAATCACCACACTAATTTAACGTTACTGGTCTGACTCAGTCATGGTTGTTAACTTTCAGGATGCAGCAATTCATTTGTCACCACAAAAGTATGGGTGGGGCTTAGTCAGTGTGCCCCAGCCTAAAACTGCCACTGCCTGCCCATGGCAAGAAAATAGTGTATGCAAGGGGTGTTCAGTGCTAAAACATTTTAAAAAAATTTCAAAACCAATGTACAGAAATATGATAATGTGAGCGCGGCACCTTCCTCCGGGTGAGTTCTTCCGTCAGAGTCTCGTTGTCTCGATCTTTCGCAAGAACCTCCTGCGTTTTCTGCTCGTAGTTGAGCGCCAGCTCCTCGAGCGCCTGCAGCACCTCCTTCACCTCACTCATCGACGCATCACTCAGCGACTGCTGGCGCTGCGACTCGGCCTGTGCCTGGTCACGCTCCCGCTGGGCGGCTGTGATCAACTCCTCCTGGTCGGCCAACTGCTCCTGCAGCTTCTGAGCCATCTCCGCAGTGCTGCTGATCTCGTCATCCTGACAGCACAGTTACGATGTGCTTTTATATCAGGAACCGGACGATGACAACGTAAACCAGTAAAAACTGTGCAATAATGTCAATGACAACTTATACAGCGCATTATCGCACAGTGCCTCTAGTGCGCTCGATGCACAGAATACTGCTGAAACAGATGCGTCTTAAGTAGGTGACCGAAGCTGGCGATGACGACACCTGGATCACACAGATAGTTGCTGAGTGCATCCCAGATGGTCGGACCAACCACGATGAACGCACGACGGCTGTACGTATCGAACTGTATTCTTGGCACAACGAGCAGGCGGCGGCAGCTGGAAGAACGAAGGTGCTGCCGTTCGGCGACTTGGGCGACCGGCATACATAGCTCGGACAGTTAGATAGGAGCATGATTGTGAAGACACTTATGCACCATCATACAGAGTTTTTGAACGTCTGAACAATGGCATATATGAATATCTCCGAATACGTAGAACACATACCTATAGTTAGTTGCTTAATACTGTGTGCTGTTTAGTAGAAGGGTTAGGGCTAGGATTAGATTTCTTTTCCATTTTCCTTGCCCGTTTATTTATGGGGTGACAGTGATGTCATTCTGTATACAACAGCACACGCAGCCATATTGGAGGTACACTCTGTTACGGCAGTAAAAGGTGTAGCAGCGTGGCTCAGTGGTTAGGGCGTCGGTCTCTTGACTGGCAGACTTTCCCTGATATGCGCCCAATCTATGGTTGACGTGTGACCAGTTCGTGGGTAAGGCGTCCGCTATGGGTCAACCAACCAGGCCAACTCAGCCTCCTACCCTCAGTGGGATGGGGAATGAGTAGTATATCGGTAGCTAAATGGGTAAAACTGTTCGCAGCAGTATCGCCCTCTAGCGAATGCTTATACGAAGGAAAGGCAGATGTGGTTCGCAGGTGACTCTGTGTGATCCACATCTGAGCGCTTAGTGGTCGAGTAACTGACGATAGGCGCTATACAAGTCCACTTCCTTTCCTGTCCTATAACGTTGTAAACTTGCATGTGCTTACAAACTGCTGTGAGTGGAGTTATGCAGCAGTCAAAACGCATACTCTGCAATTCAAAATTGCAAGTTGTGACTAAAACTGAAACTTTGTAACCAGAAACAGCACATACAATGACATCAGTCAGTTGCAAAACAAACTGTCCTGCTCGGAATCAAAAAACTTTAGCGCTCACACTTTCCAGTTCGACACAATTCAAAACAACTCGTACCTCCGACACATCGTTACAACTGCAACTGCTCTCCAGCACAGTAGCTTCTGCATGCAAGTTACTACAAGATCTTTCTTCTTGCGGTATTTTGTGCTTTACAGCTGGTTTAGGGTTGATCCCGCTTCAAATATGCCCGACCTTCTCCACATCACTTTAGCTCACCACAGCCTGATTAATGTCATCAGCACGTGTCCTAGCCATGCTCTTTTCTGTTTGGAAATTGTGTGCATTATACAGCATCTTTGTCCTACCAGAAGACTTACGCAGGTCAAAAGGCATCGCACATTCTGAGGAAAATGTTCTTTGTGAGACTAGTCTTAAGTTAAGAAGAAGTTAACTGCTTCAAGCGTAAAGTCAAGACATTATTTTTGGTCAGCCTTTAACCGCAAACTTTAAAGACATTTTGAGCAAGCATCTTTCTGTTTTATTGTATCTATTTCTTTCCATTAGTTTCATTTTGAGGGTTTTACTTTTGTTTTATCCGTGAACAACTGTAACGTGCACGCATTCTTCCTCCTGTAGTAGGTGCAGTAGAAATAATAATTGATGATGACGATAACAATGAAAAGAGATGATTTAGCAAACTAAATGCATAGTCAGTCAACCTTGTCGTCAAGCATCTGGTAGAGCTTCTCTTTCTCCTGCTGCCATGTTGCTCGCTCAACATCAGTCACCGCGGACGCTGGAACACCGCCGGGCATCAGGCTTCCAGCAACAAGAGGCAGGTTGTGAGTTGAACTGGAAGCATTCAGCAGTGACTCGCCAACAGCATCCTTCACCACGATACGTTCGTCTTCCGGCACTGACTCACCTACAAGTCAAACAAAGACAATAACAATGGTAACAACAAAACAAAGTAGGAAAGTCCTCGAGCCATTTGGCCCATAGGGTGGCAATGATCTATGGCCATCATCCAGGCACCAGCTGAAGCCGCAAGACCATGGATACAGGGCCAGCGTGTCGCCTGTTTACACCCCAGCTTATGCTGGTACCGAATTATAATGCTAGTTAATAATAGATGGACTTCCTCCTCACATATAGCAAACCTGACCACTGCAAGTGTGCCTTCCTCTTTTAGCGACTCTGTTTTAATTCAGTGCTGGAATGCAGTCACTGTCTTGGGCACCTTTGCCCACACAACTTCCAAGGATGAAATTCAGCCATCATTTGTTACAGTTTTTAGCTTAGTTTTCAGCCCTCAGGATCTATACAACAGACAGCAATTAAAAAATAAAAATGAGTTTAAGTGCTAGTACAGCGCTTATCAGCCAATGACTTTCCCAATGATGGCCGATAATACAGCCAGTACTCATTGCACCTACCCACGGAGGGATAGCCAGGCTGACTGGCCTGGATGAATACCGGGACGATAGACCCACCAAAAATCATCAATCTGAGCTGAAAAAAAGCTCAACTGTGTAGCTGTGACCAATTCCGTCACCGATACACGAAACCAGTCAGTCAGGTCTAACAAATAAAATACTAATAAACGTTAGTGACCATGTCGCCAGCGGGCAAGTTCCGCCTCGTAGCGCTCGAGAACACCACGCAGGCGTGCACACTTGTCGCGTTCTCTCTCGTATCGACGCTTCCATTCTTCGGCTGTCAGCTCCTCGTTAATCATCACAGTGTTCTTGATTGTCTTCGCTCTAGCAACAGCAATCACAACTTCAGCTCGGTGACGGTGTTTCAATCAATCAGTCAAACTAAAACGCTAACACAGAAAGATCGCCGAAACAGCAAAGTTTTCAGTTGACAAGTTGACGTATGATGCTGAAGCAACATTGTCAGGCAGTGCATTCCAGATGTTAGCAGCAGCAACCAGAAAGGCTTGGCTACCGAAGGCTGAAACACGGTGGATGGTATCAGCTGATTGGATCTGACACATCAGCAACACGGGTGAGTGGTTCCAGATACCGTGGAGTGGTGCCACAGAGTACACTGTTTCATTATACTCAGTGTTACTGAATACATAATACATGATGCACAGTTGCAAAAAATAAATCAGAGTAAATGGTAAATAAAAACTGTAAAGGCAATGCAATCCGTTAATGGTTCATTTAATGAATAAGCAATAATCAATAATAAGCAGTTCATTCTTCAGTCTTAGTATACAAAAACCTATGCTGACACCAAAGACTGTACAATGTACAAATAAAATAAAACAATAAAAAATTTCGAACATATACATGTATGCTCAATGGCATTCTGACATTCATATAAGGTAATATTATAATTTAGGTCTATAAAACAAAGGTGTGCAAAACTGTCTGACATCCAGTGCTTCGCAAATTTCAGGCTAACTAAAACGACTCTCGTGACTAATTAGTAGAATAATCAGAGATCAACACTACTCCCACTACTGGGCCATGCGATGGCTTTTGACTCGGCACTGGGTGAGTAAAAGCAGGTTTCGGTCGTACCTCTGACCAAAGAGCAGCGTTGATTTTGTTTCGGTGTCATTGAACGATGCTGGCGAACAGCAGATAACCATAGTTGTACGCGCATTTCCACCGAGACTTTCCTGCAGGATTCGTGTCAACTTGCTGTCACGGTACGGAATGAATCCCTGCAATGATAAAAAATACAGCTTTTAAAAATAATTGTTATTAATACCGTCAGCATCATGCATGAGACACTACAGTGTACTTGTTTCAAAGATTCTTGGTCTTCATACGGCAATTCAATTCGGTTTTAATACACTACAGCTTTGTTTCCGCCAACAAAGAACTGGACCTCTAGCCATTGCCAATTTGATTTTAGCTTCTTTTTAGACCTCGGCATCTTTATTGCCACAGATGAAATGATAATAATAATGATAACAAAAATGAAGTATTAAGTTTATGCCAATTACAGTAAAAAAAAGTACAGTACAGTAGCATCTTATTAGAGTTTCATTTTCGATTAAAGTGAAAATAAAAAACCTCCATGCCACAAAATGGCGTAATTGGCAGCATTGCATAGTAAATAAAAAAGCCAACATGCACAGGGACCTCTGTGTCAAACTGCTGGCTAGCCATGCAACACATTTGTGGCCAAGATGTCCACTATAAGTCAGACAGCAAGGCCATCTCAGCCTGCTAATGACTGATTGACTGATTGGGATGTAACAGCACTTCAGCACAAATAGGCTATATCGTGCCTTCAAAAAGTATGTTGCGGTTAAAAAATTTAAATTAACGAGAAAGTTGAAAATGTTACTTGTTGGACATACGAAAAATGAAACCACTTAAGTAAGTAACTCTTCAATCTGGTATTTGTAGAGGGAAACACTTTCACAGCTGATCTCCAGTCTCCAGGCTAACGTACTAATAAACAAAAACTGAACAACATAGGAAAATACACATACACAACTAAATGCATTAAATACAACAACCTAACCCTGATTTAGTCGCCTCTTGCAACACTTGGTCAGGAAATGACATGGCCCTTGTATATTCTACGGGGACAGCCTACTATCCCTCTAGAGTCAGTTAATGAGTAATAACCGACATGATGAAATGAATGAGTGATACAAACTGTGACAATAACATCATACAATATGCTTCTATTTCAGTACAGTAGTAAATGGTACTTTTCATAAGCAAATTTTAAAGCAAGGACAACTATGAAATTGATTAATTTATTAAATAATGAATAAACTGTTACTACAAGCACTCCACTAAAATAAGTGTGTTTAATACAATTAATAAAAATTATCATAACACTAAGTGTTACCTGGCCATCTGCTAATGCTGCAATAACGTTGCCAAGTGCAGATAGTGACTTGTTAATATTTTTGGCTTCATCTAGCACTGATCCCTCTGCGCCAGTTTTGCACACCTAAAAATTCAACATTTCAGCACGTTTTTATGCCGCAAATTTTTCAATTTGCAATATAATGTCCATAACCGCTACAGCATATGATCAACTTAATCACGATCAAATTTCCCCATTAATGCGATAGCATTACTTATAACAACTGCAAACTCGAAAAATTACATCAATGCTCTCATAAAGCAATGTCCATGTATTCAGACTAGGGCTGCAGAAATTAACAATTAGGCCTAATTAACTGATTAATCTTTAAAACGTGCAAATTGAATTTTTTTATCAGTTTAAAATTTAACTTATCAACATGACTAATTTGCTCTGGTCAAGTGAAATGTAAACAACATACTGGAACTGATCACTGGATCACTACAAAGATTAAGATCCCATTCAACATAGAGAAAATCCACTGTAGTTAATTGGATACAACAACTGCCGCTACTTGAATTCCATGGTTTTCGTGGTCTTGAGACTCACTACAAAAATTTCTCTCCAAACTAATCGACTGATCGAAGTTAACTTTTGGATTATTAACTGTAACGATTTATCAGCTTTTAATTAACAAAATTTATCAGCTTTAGCAACACGTTTTTCCAGCTCTTTGTTCACACACGATGTCAACAATCAACATGCTGACGGCAAAGAATGTCTATCTGTGTCCACAACGGCTAAGAACGACAACGTAACGTAGCACACTAATACTGCGATTACACTCCCCCTGATCATATAGATCACTACTACAGAAAGTTTAACGTTCACGGTAAGTAGCGGCTCGGCGGTTGTCGATGTTGGGTACTTCTTCTGGGCGGAGATGAGACAGGCGATGTGCCCTCGCTGTCTGAAACAGAAATGTCCTGCCGCGGTAGTGGTGTAGATGGCACCGGGACATCCATCAACAGGTTATCATCATCGCTGAGAACCTCGTTTTCCTTGATATCATCCTTAAGAACGCACTGAGACGATCCTTGGGCAGCATGACGCAGGTCATGGATATGGCGCGGAATTCCATACACTTCGGCTGCAAGATCAGAGATCACCTTGGTCACGGTACCATGGTCGAAGCCTGTGTGGCACCTGCTGCCCGGTGGTTTGACCCACACGGCATCCCCAACGCTGTACGGATTTCCAGTTCCGGATGGCTCAGCGAGCGGTGGGCGGTCGATTCCATAAACACGCACGTTATAACTGTACAATTTGTTGGCTGGTGCAGTTGATGGATCGCTTCCATCTTTCGGAGCTAAGTTGTACCAATAGACGGCTTCAGCGATTGAGCACTGCTTTCTTGCTGCGATCCGCTTCACTGACCGATGACATCTCTCAACGATACCATTCCCAGAAGCAACATAAGCGCATAGAAAGTGGGCCCGGACAGCCCACCTGTCCAAAAACCGTTTAAACACCACACTTCGAAAGGCGGTGTCATTGTCCATAAGCAACTCAGACGGTGCACCTCGCTCAAGAAACACGGATTCCAGCTGCTGCATGACGGCACTACTATCCTGTCGTCGTAGGTGCCTCCACACGGCAAATCTCGACGGCCCACAGTCTATCAGCGACAGATAATGACGCCCGTGAAAGTGAGTTATG
>Ga0056116_1000291_pt1 | contig 16465 bp, 24 predicted proteins | sample WorMetOlspDAHAB2_FD_67352 | JGI IMG/M metagenome (GOLD analysis project Ga0056116, IMG submission 67352) | Marine gutless worms symbiont microbial communities from Max Planck institute for Marine Microbiology, Germany - Olavius sp. DAHAB.2 ...
CCTGTTCGACAAACTTCCTATCGCCGAAGCCGAAGACGACTACAGAAAACTGCTGCCTCCGTTTATCGATACTGTCCTGCTGAAAAATTTTTAACCGGTGCGGTTTATTAAGCGCTTACAATACGTCAGACAGCAACCGGGTTTGCATTCAATGGCCGACACCAAAATCTCTTGCTCCCGAAGGCTAAAATAAATTTTAGCGGGGAATCAAAATTATTCAATAGCGAACCGGTTGGAGCCGTCGCCCGGTTCAAGATTTCCCGACCCGCGACAGCACCGGAGCTGGATCTGGCAAAATTAGCCCCGGATGTTAAAGGCGTTAGAGTCAAGGGCAATTTTCAACTCGATGGTGTCCTGAATCTGAACATGAATGGTTTGAGCGGCAAGGTTGGCATTGATTTCAAAAGCGGCAATGTGATGATGGGAGAAAACAATCTAGAGCTTGAAGGCATACACATGTCTCTTAATTTTCCGGAATTTCCGAAAATTCGCAGTGCACCCGGACAGCAAATCGACTTTGCCAGAATATCTCTGGGAGAATTTTCTGCCCAAAAGGGTCGCATAGAATTCCAGATCGAGTCCGCTCATTCGATTTTGATTGAAAAGATGCGCTTTTTGTGGTGTGGCGGTAATGTTGAGACACAATCCATGCGTTTGGTCCCGGGAGTCGAAGAATATCACATTACATTCTACTGTGACCGCCTCAACCTGGCGCAGGTTCTGGAACAATTCGGTGCCGCGTCAGCTGATGGCCAAGGATCGGTAAACGGCCGGATACCGCTTCAATATACCAAAGGACAGATCCATTTTGATGACGGTTTTTTATTCTCGACACCGGGCGAGGGCGGCAAAATTCATCTTACCGGAACCGATATTCTGACAGCCGGCATTCCCCCTAATACGCCCCAGTATGTTCAAATGGAGCTTGCAAGAGAAGCCTTAAAAGATTATGATTACTCATGGGCCAAGCTGAATATAACTTCGAGAGGAGAGGAGTTATTGCTGCAGATGCAAATGGATGGCAAGCCTTCGCAAACACTCCCGTTTGTCTACAATAAAGAAATTGGAGGTTTTATGAAAGTCGAGGCGAATGCCAAAGGATCAAAGTTTCAAGGCATCCGCCTTGACGTCAACTTTCGGCTGCCTCTGAATAAATTGATGCAGTATAAAGGGCTCATTAATATGATCCAGTAGAAATTTCGGGATAGGAGCAATGTCATGACAAAAAAAATATTTTTTTTGCTAGCCGGAATCACTTTTCTGGCAGCGAACGGCTGCACCTCACATAAAGTCGAGGTGGCGCCTGTGGAAGTTAAACCCATTCATATAACCATTGACGTCAATGTTAAAGTAGATAAAGCGCTGGATGACTTTTTTAGTGACGTAGACGATGCTGAAGGAAGTATCGAACCCGAGTAGATTGCTTCCGAATAAAAAGTGATCGCTCTGATTTGATCAAATAAGGAGAAAGAAAAATGAAGCATAAAACGATAATTGTGCTATTGCCGGTGTTCATCCTGGGAATTTTGCTAACCAACGCCTATGCATCTTCCAAATCGATTAAAAAGCGTATGATCGAACGTTTGCCAACGATTAGAGCGCTAAAAGAAAAAGGCCTGGTCGGCGAAAATAATAAAGGCTATCTGGAGTTTATCAGCGGCAAGCAGGAAAACGCCGACGTAGTCGAGGCCGAAAATAAAGACCGCAAAAAAGTCTATGAGGCTATCGCCAAACAGCAGGGAACCACGGTCGAACTGGTAGGAAAACACCGTGCCATTCAAATCGCCAATAAAGCGCAAGCCGGAGAATTGCTGCAGGACGCCAACGGCAAATGGTATAAGAAATAAATCCATCTATCAAAAAATTGGGCACAACTGATAGAAATCAATATACGCTAATACTTTAAATGACTAGGTGATTTTAAAAGATGGATTTATGATGTGTGATTCCCGGCAGCGAGGACAGCGGCCGGGGCGGGTAAAACGCCGGCGATTTTGAAACACATAACCGCATTTGAGACATTCACTCGGTCGGATTGTAAGTTTACTTCCCATGGCCGCCACAGATCGGGCAATATGGGTCAAATGCTCATATACTTCCTTTTCCTTAATCCGCACCGCCTGCGATAACTCCCGGGCATCCATTTCTTCATGAGTCAAAAGTTCAACTATTTGCTCGCGTATTGTCTTCATCGTTAAATAAATTGGAGTGGTGGAGTTTTCCAGATCGCCAATGAGTAAAGGCCGTGTCATTAATTGAAATATGGCACATCGTTCATCTGTTGATAAGAAATATAACAAAATGAGACAAAAGTGAATAATTCATTTCAGTTTGTAGAGATCGACTTGATATCTGTTGTCGGGATATCGACAGCCTTGACTACGTCCCAGCTTGAGAATTTTGTCATTATTTCAAGTCTCTGGAAACGTTTTAATGCTGATATTCATAAAATAGGAAATAAGCCGCCTTCCAGCGAAGATTGGGAAAAATATGGCCACTGAAAAAGAGAAGATGCTTGCGGGCGAATTGTATGACACTTCGGATCCGAAGCTTACTGCCGATCGTCAACGGGCGCGGGGTCTATGCAAATCGCTCAACAAGTCATATGACAACGAACAGGAGTTGCGCCAACGCATTATCCGAAAATTGTTCGGCAGTGCAGGTGATGCTATTTGGATTGAACCCCCCTTTTACTGTGACTACGGCTCCAATACGACTCTTGGAAGCAAGGTGTTTTTCAATTTTAATTGCGTTGTCCTGGATCCGGCGCCGGTTACTATCGGCCATAACGTCCTATTCGGCCCAGCGGTCCAGCTTTGCACGGCCACTCACCCCATAAGCGCTTCAGAACGGCGCACATGGCTGGAGTTTGCCCGGCCAATAGAGATCGGCTCCGATGTCTGGGTAGGAGCAGGGGCGATCATTTGTCCGGGTGTTCATATTGGATCCCGATCCGTCATCGGTGCCGGGAGTGTGGTCACCCGCGATATTCCAGCAGATGTGCTTGCGTCCGGGAACCCATGTCGGGTGACTCGTCAACTCGATGATTAAGAGATCGATCGGAAGGGCAAACGGAAAAAATTCGATTTATCTCCTCTGGTGATATCTTTCGATTTTTTTAGCTACCCGATTACCCGCCGCAGACAGAAGTATAGCTGGTGGTGCAGTCGCCAAATCTCGAATGGAAGTGGCCCGTTCTGGATTAGGATGGGCAGACACTGAACAGGTCGGTCGTTAGCAGTGCTGGACTATTGATGCTGAAAACCATGAAGTGAAAGAACATTCACTGCCAATTCTTCAGCGGCAATGGCTTGAAAGCCGGTCCAACCTTGGTCCCTATTTGGATCTCTATCAAATACATTCGGCGACACTTGAAAGCGGGGTGCTCGGGAACAAAAATATTTTAACGGAATTGGCACGACTGAAAAGCGACGGGATAGCAATTGGACTTTCAGTGAGCGGATCCCGCCAAAGGGAAGTGATCGAACAGGCCTTGAAATTAAAGGTGGATGGAGCGCGTTTGTTCGATTCTATTCAGGCTACCTGGAATTTGCTGGAGAAATCAGCAGGTAATGCCCTGGCGAATGCCCGTGAAATGGGTGTCGGGGTGATCGTCAAGGAGGCGCTGGCCAATGGGCGATTAACCGGTCGCAACAGAGAAACGGGCTTTGCGCACAAATTGAGGATTTTAAATCGTGAGGCGCATCGCTTGAACACAACATTAGATGCGGTTGCATTGGCAGCGGTAATTTCGCAGCCGTGGGTGGATGTCGTGCTGAGCGGAGCCGCAACCATTGAACACCTGCAGTCAAACCTCAAGGCTGTTAAAGTAAAATGGGATGAAGAAGCGGACACCCTGCTAAATGAGCTGGCAGAATCACAAGAGGTCTACTGGAAGACGAGAAGTGGATTGGCCTGGAATTAATCTTCTAAAACTTTTACCATTCACGAAGAAGGGGAAAATTACAAAAATGAACGCTGCTGAAATAAAATGCACTATTTCCTATGATGATTTTGAAAAAATCGATATTCGAGCCGGTACGATTGAAGCCGTTGAAGACATCAAAGGTGCGGATAAACTAGTGAAGCTGACAGTCGACTTCGGTGACCACAAAAGAACGATAGTTGCCGGCATCAAGCAGGAGCGGGAAGATCCGACTGCAATCGAAGGCAAACAGGCTCTATTTGTTGTTAACCTCGAACCCCGCAAAATGATGGGCGAGACTTCCGAAGGACTGCTATTCGATTTAGGATATGCAGACGGCATCACACCCGTGCTGGCAACCCCTGAGAGCGCTGTGCCGAACGGAACTCGCGCCGGTTAAGGGTCGCGGAAATAAATAATGCAAAGAATTTGAAATTAAAACTCAATTTTTGTCGAACACCAAGTGGATTTTTTTTGTCATGATAAATGTAGAGATAGTTGAAGCGGATCTTGACTTAACGAAGCATCAGCACGCCATCCTTGAGCTAACCGATTCGTATGCCAGAGATCCGATGGGAAATGGCCGGCCCCTTTCAGATGAGGTTCGACGGGCCTTGATACCCGGTCTGCAGAAACATCCCACGACCGTAATTTTTCTGGCCTATCAGGGAAGTGACGCAATCGGCATTGCCAACTGCTTTATTGGTTTTTCCACCTTCGCGGCCCGGCCGCTGATAAATGTTTCGGATCTTGCCGTTTTGCCCGGTTATCGCGAAAACGGCATCGGGCGGTTGCTGCTTGAGGCCGTTGAACGAAAAGCCCGTGAAATCGGCTGCTGCAAGCTTACGATCGAGGTGCAGGAAAACAATCACCGAGCCCGGCATGTCTATAAATCGGTTGGTTTCGCCCAGGCAGTCTACGTCGAGGAAGCCGGCGGCGCTCTTTTTCTATCGAAGCCACTAATTAATACGATCAATTTAGGTTAGTACCATGATACGCAAATGCACGGATTCTGATTTAAAAACAATATTTGAAATTGTCAACGATGCCGCCATTGCCTATAAGGGTGTGATACCTGACGACAGGTGGCATGAGCCTTACATGCCGCTGGAGGAGGTTCAGCATGAGATTGAACACGGCGTGATTTTCTGGGGCTTTGAGAAAGAGGGCGACTTGCTGGGTGTAATGGGAATTCAGGATAAAGGGGATGTGGTCCTTATCCGGCATGCTTATGTCCGGTCGCGCTCCCGCAAGCAGGGGATCGGTGAAAATCTGCTCCTGCATCTGGAAAATCTGACGGAGAAACCCATTCTGATTGGTACCTGGAAGGCGGCATCATGGGCGATTTCATTTTACGAAAAAAACGGATACGTTCTTGTTTCGAAAACGGAAAAGAACCGGCTTCTTCAAAAGTATTGGTCAATTCCTGAGCGACAAATCGAAACATCCGTTGTTCTGGCGAACAAGACATGGTTGAAGAACTATTAATTTATGAACGCTTCTATACCGGAATCAGCAAAAAAAATAAATTCCCTGCTTAAAATTGTTCGAGAGGTTTATGATAACCTGCCGTTCAATCGTCTTCTGGGGCTTGAAGTCGAATATTTAGAGATCGACCGGGCCGGCTTTTACTTTACCATGAAAAATGAGCTGATCGGAAATACCGTCCATGGCATTCTGCACGGTGGTGTCATTTCTTCCGTGCTGGATACAACCGGAGGGATTACCGCAACGGCCTCTGCTGTTGACCGGATGAAGGAGCTTTCAAATGAAGAGGTCGCCGCGTTGATTGCCCGTATCGGGACGATTGATATGCGGGTGGATTATCTCAGACCCGGCCGAGGCACCCAATTCCACTCCGGCGGCACGGTAATGCGGACCGGCAGAAAAGTCGCTGTGACTAGAATGGAATTAAAAAATGAGGAGGACCTGCTTATCGCGGTGGGAACCGGAACATATATCGTTGGGTAGGTATTGCCTGGATCTTGCAGATGAACGCCTCAGGCGCGTGCAAAACTCCGGCAATAATTATGACCGGGATTCCTTTTTTTTGGTTTTTCTTATAACTCTTCGATCTACTTTCTTTCTTCGATCCCGGCGAATTCTTCGATCAAACTTGACCCCGACGCCATTTGGACCCAAGCGCACCACCCATCCTTTTAACCGGGGCGCTTGGCATGTTTTATCCTCTCGAATATCAAGCAAGATTATTTTCCCCAGGGTAAATTTATCTTTAGTCGTGATAAACGCTCCGCCACGGCTGATATTCGAGATGGACCCCTTGTATTGGCGATTTTGCGAAGTGAAAACTATCTCTTTGCGATAAACCTCCCTGACATGCTCTCTCGGATCCTTTTTATACCTCCCGCCGGTTCCTTGGCTATCAGGAATAGTCATGTTGGTGTTATCAATCGATCTTACCAGAGGATTATCAGGATCTTTAAACTCAGCGCCGTAACCAAACCGAAAGGAAGACTTTTTTAAGGCCTTGCGCCATTTAATTTCCACGCCCGTGCAAAGGTTTGAAATATTTTCTTTAGACTCCGGCCGGCTGCTGCCGATGTAAATCTTTTCACCCCGATAAAGGGCTTGATCGGATTCAAAGTAAATCCCGGTCTGACTGATATTGCAAATTTTAGCCATGTAAAAACGGCCCGGTATTATATTCTCATGCCATACAGCGGCCTGACATATATAGCGCAGATTACCTCTTTGATCATAATTATTGTTCACGGTTAGCCTTACCCACTTGAAGATTGCAACTGAAACAATTCAAATTTTCTATAATTAATCCGGATACTTTTCGGTGCGACTGACTGCAATTTCATCTTTTCTGAGGCGATCCAATTCTTTTTTAACAAGCGAAAAGATTTCTATGATGGAAGCCTTGGCGGTGCGGTCAACCTTCGGTTTGGCCCGGGTATTTTTAGCCAGGTTTTCAGCTCTTATCATGCGCAGTTTCCGAATATATTTTTCAGACAGCATTTCAAAACCCGGTGGGGCATTTAAAATAGCGTCTAATAATATCTGATTCCTGCCGTCAAAAAGCGATTCTCCAAAATGGGATAGAATTTGTGCCTCAGTCATACCGAATAGTCGATCCCGAACCTCTCTTTCACGCATAAACTTTAACAGAACCCTATCATCCGTCTCATAAGTATCCGGAATCTGAATATCTGATTCTTGAGTCAGGTCTGAATAGTAACTTCGATCTTTTAATACTTCAAGCTTCCGTCCAGCCTGTTCTAATACCCCTCTGCGGTAAAGGCCCCTTTCCCGGTAACTTAATTTTGGATCCTTTTCTATGCGATCCATTTCTTTGTTAATGAATTTATTCAGATTTTCGATGCTGATATATACCCTCCCAAGAGCATCCGCCGCCTGGGTGGTCAGGTGCTGCTGTGCATCATTAATTATTAGATTGGCCTTTGCTATGACACCTTTTAACATTAACTTGGGTCCTCTCACCTTAATGTCTTATCCGGCACCCACTCGTATTGAATAGCAAATTTCCTGCAAGGTCTGCAAACCGATGGATTTAACATATTAACTATCGGCAATTATTTAAAAATTCAATAAAAAAATCACAACCCTTGAAACCGAATTTTGTCTGTGATAAAGGCAATTTGTTGTCTGCCAATAATAGGCAGCGCTTGCGGACTCCGCATCCGAATAATTTTCTTTTCGTACAGGTAGCGGCTTTGAAATATAGAAATTTAAGCGAAAATAAATATGCGCAGCATAGAAAAATTAAGCCGCCGACGACCGAGTCGATCCGGTTTTTTCAGTTTTCCATGAACAATTTACAGCCTGAATTTGCTGTTTTTCAGGGCGGATTAATTAAGTTGTATCAATTTGGAATGGTTGTCTTGCTGCTATGTTTTATAATGTCTGCGGACTATGCCCACTGTCAAAATGATTTGTCCGCTGCGGAAAGAGTTGCCAGAGGCTATATGACAGCTTTTTTTCGCGGAGACTTCGAAAAAGCGGCTAAGCTAACTCATCCCGATACACTGGCGACATTAAAGCATGCATTTTTAATTAAACTTGACCAGGCCCAAGCCGATGGCCGGCAAAGTGAGCTGCTAAAGGAAATCGGGATTAAGATTGATGTTGGAACGCTCCGAAGAAAGAATCCGCACGATTTTTATGTGGCCATCACCAAAAGCAATCAGAAACGGGGCAACGCAGATGCGTTAAAGGCCATGAAGGGGACAAAAGTGGAAGTTATTGACAGTGAACTTCTCAATGCCAATGAGGCAACCGTGCAGCTGAGAATACAAGTTCCGGCCGATGCGGGAGGTGGTAGCCGGGCCGGAGGTCTGCTGCTTCGCCGGTATAAAAAATATTGGCGGGTGAAAACTAATGTGGAATAGCAAATGGATATCGAAAGGTTCTTAAAATGAAACGGGAAAAAAGAGACATCGAGAAAAGTTATCCGGTCAGGCAATTTGTTCAAAAACTTCGAAGACTGGCCGATGCGATTGAAAATGGCAAGCGGTTTCAAATACAGATCGCCGGCGAGAGGATTTCCGTTCCTTCTGATGCTGTCTTTAACATCGAGCATGAGCGAGGCAAGAGAGAAGAGGAAATTGAATTTCAATTAAAATGGAAATTGAATTAAGCCCGATCGGGTTGTTTCATATCGCATGATCACTCCCAACGGTTTATTCTTAAACTTTAATTTTATGAGCTTTTCAGTGTCAGGGAGTAGATGTGCTATATCCTGACACCTGAACACTGACACCTGAAATCTTCAGTTTAGTTTCATATAAATTCACTCATGCGGCTGCTAGGCTGAACTCTTTTCTTAGGGAATTTATCAGCTCTTTAACGGATATGATTTTTTCGATCCGGTAGGCGTTCATTCCCGCAAACGCAAACCCGTGTTTGAATTTGCCCTTGCGTGCATTGCCAAGTGCCAGTGCAATGCAGTAAGGACTTTTTCTTTGTTTACATGTTTTGATGCAATGGTAAGGGCATTTGACCGGGTTGCGCTTGCCCTGATTGACTTCGTCAAAAAAGGAGTTGCGGACAACTCTACCTGGAAGTCCCACCGGGCTTTTAATCACCACCATATCTTCCTTTTTGGCATCGACATATGCCTGTTTGAATCCTTCGTCCGCATCGCATTCATGGGTTGCCACAAAGCGGGTCCCCATCTGCACACCGGCGGCCCCCAGATCGAGGAATCTGCGGATATCATCGCCGTTGAAAATTCCGCCCGCCGCAATAACCGGAATAGATTCTTTCAGTTTGGTTTCAAACTGTTTTAACACTTTAATCACTTCGGTGACAAGGTTTTCAAGCGTGAAATCCGGATCATCAATCTGTTCTTTTTTAAAGCCGATATGTCCGCCGGCCTTGGGTCCTTCAACCACAAACGCATCCGGAAGGCAATCAAATCGGGCTAGCCATTTTTTGCATATGATCTTGGCAGCCCTGGCAGAGGATATGATTGGCACAAGTTTAGTATTGGCGCCTTTGGGTCGATAACCAGGAAGGTCAAAAGGCAGACCGGCGCCTGCAAATATAATATCTATGCCCTCCTCAATTGATGTACGCACCATATCGCCGAAGTTCGTCAATGCGACCATTATATTGACCCCGAGAACGCCGCTGGTCATTTTTCGCGCTGTTCGGATCTCTTCTTTGAGCACTCTGATGTTAGCCTGGTCGCTGTTTTTTAAATAATCCGGTTCGTGGAGGCCCAAGATAGCGGCTGCAATGACGCCGATGCCGCCTTCATTGGCAACAGCGGAAGCCAAACCAGAAAGCGATATTCCAACGCCCATTCCCCCTTGAATAATTTGAATCTTGCTGACAAGATTTCCGATACTTAAATTTGGTAATTGCATTGTAATTCACCTTTATTGAAAAATTTAATCAATCCTCACCGGTGAGCTCCAATCTAGCACGGCATAATCTGCCGCCATCCAAAAATTTATGGATATAGGCGTTTAATCATTCCCGGCAAAAAGTCGTGCCAAATTAAGGGTTGAGCAAGCTGGCCAAGCGGATGGAATCTTTAGCAATCTTATTACAAATCAAGAGAAAGGCTTAAAAGGAGATACTTAAAAGATGAGAGGATTTCGGTGTTGAATTATGAGAATTCGTCGATCAGATAATCGGGGCTGATCATGGTAACAGTCACACTGCACCGATTGTATACCTTTAAAATACCTTGGCCTTTTAGGATTTTCTTCGAAATGTTTACACGTGCAGACGGCGGAGTTGTTACCTTCGCGGCGACTACCCAAAAATAGCCTGGTGTAAAACGGCAAACATTCCCGTTTATATAACTCAGAAATATTGATTTAACCACATTGACGTTTAGAACAAAAACTCCCCGTCCATAAATGACGGGTCGGTGCTGATTTTTTCGATGATATTATATTTTCTCAAAAAGATCAAGCTGATCATTGGAAAATCCGTCAAAGACTTCGTTTTAAAATAAAATCGCTTTGAATATCGCTGCCAACTGTAAATTTCTGGTTGCCAACCACTTTGAAACCCCATTTTTTATAGAATGCATTGGCACGGTCGTTTAACTCCCATGAACTCAGCCAGACTGAGTGATAACCGCGGAAACGGGATTCCTCGATGCTGATTTGCATCAATGCATCTCCCACAGCGCGACCGTAATACCGCTTGCGCAGATAGAGTCTTTCCAGCTTGATGGCTGCTTTATCGCTGACGCATGGTGGTGTGGCTGCGGGATGGGAGTAGACGTAGCCGGCAGGGTCGGTGCCAACATCAGCGATGAAGAACAGTGAGCGCTTATCCGTCAATTGGTTTTCGATTGCGGCTTTTTGAAAGGTAGATGCTAGATATGCCGCCATATCATCCGGCGCCGTCACATCATTAAAGGCTTCATAAAAACAGCGTGTTCCAAGCTTTATTAAGAGGTCAACGTCTTCAGGAAGCGCTTTTCTTACCTTAATAGAAAATTCTTTACAGCCTTTTCGGGACATCTTGAGTCGAGTTCGATGATCGGCAACATTGTTGATGGTTCAATTAAACCACGAATTAACACGAATTTTCACGAAATTATTTCTTTGGTTCCAAGCTATCCTATTTTTAACTTTTGCGACAATTCGTGTTAATATGTGTTAATTCGTGCCCAACTAATATTAAAATGGCTAAAATTATACGTAGATGCTATTATGCCGGGATATGGTTGGTGGTCACTTCGGCCAGCAGTCGATCATTATCCCCGGTGACCCGTGTTCTTACCACTGTCACGCGTCTGCCTTTGCGGACAAAGCGCGCCTCGGCCCGAACTTCACCACCGCGCTGATTACCCAGCAAGTTTGCATTTAAATTAATGGCCAGTGGGAATCCCTGGCCTTTTTCTCCGAGCTGCGTGTCACCGATGGCAAGCACGGTCGCTGTAACATCGGCCAGCCAGAGCATGGCCCCGGCATGGATGGTGCCAAAGGGGTTCAGGGCACCCTTGCTTATCGGCATTCTGCTGGTCACACGATCTTCACGGCGTTCTTCAATAAAAAATTCGATATCACCCGTGCGCCTCGCTTCATGGACGTGTTCTTGAATGTTCTGCATATTTAAGAAATCCCCCTTGGGGCCCCCTTTAAAAAAGGGGGGGAAATTCATCCCGAATCACCGGGACTATGCTATAATTTTTCGGTATCTTTAAAAAAATCACTAATAAACTTTATTCTTCCATCCTGCATTTCCAAAATGGTAACGCCTTCGTTCTGATAGGGTTCTTTGCGCCGGTTCATCCCCTGGTTGGTCCAATGCACGGCAGCCTTGTCATCCTGTTGAATCACCCGTTCAATTTTAAAAACCAGCTCGGGGTATTGCCTGAAGAGAATATTGAGAAATTTCATTATGCGTTTTTTCCCGATAAGCGGCTGGGTTTTTGGAAAATATAATTCAGTTTCCGGGCTGACCAAATTTTCCATCTCTTTGGTATCGCGATGATTAAGCATTTCGAAAAAATTATGGATTAAATATTCATCCGACATCGTATTAGTCCAAAGTTAAGTTAATCGGTTTTCAAAGCCCCCATTTCAACCCAGGTGCCCTGCCCCTTCTTTGAAAGTTTTTGATAAAGGTGATGGGCTGCCGCCACATCCTCGACCGCCAGTCCCAGCGATTTAAACAGTGTCACGTCAGCAGATGAAGTGCGTCCCTTGATTTGGTCTAAAAGCAGTTCACCAATTTCTCCCCGGATGTGCGTTTCATCAACTGCCCCTTCCTTTTTGGGGATCAGAAAATCACCGGCCTCGTTGAGGGTGGATTCACGCCGATCGACAAATAATTTTGATTTTACCACTGTTGCCGTATCCACCTCTCTTGCAAAAGGCACGCTGGAGCCAACCGCATTGATATGAGTTCCCGGTGCTATCCAGTTGCCTTGCAGGATGGGATCCGTTGCAGCGGTGACGGTGCAGATGATGTCGGCCCCTGCGACAGCGTTTCCGGCAGTGTCAACAGCATTCACCGGTATCTGAAGCCGTTTCGATTCACATTCGGCAAATGCGGTGGCATGCTCGATGTTGGGGCTCCATACCCTGGCTTGATTTATTTTCCGCACTGTCAAAATGGCATCGAGATGACTGCGAGCCTGGACCCCGGAACCGAGAATCGCCAAATTTTTTGAATCCTTCCTGGCGAGCAGTTTGGTCGCCACCGCGCTGACTGCGGCCGTTCGAATCGCCGTGATCTTGCCGGCATCCACCATTGCCAGCAAACGACCGTTTTTAGTTTCGAACAGCATTACCGTACCCTGGTGCGAATCATGATCTGTTTTGTGATTGCCCGGGAACACACTGATTGCTTTCAATCCCATGATTCCAATTTCATCCAGGGATGCAGGCATCATTCCCAACAGGCCGATTTTATCCGGCAACCACATTATATTGCGCAACGGATTTTGGGCAGATTGCCGGCCCAGCATCATTAAGGTTTGCGCCATGACGTCAATACATTCGGCCATCGGCAGATTTTGGGCGACTGACCGGTGGTTTATGATGAGCACTTTCATTTTAAAACTTCCCTTAATGTCTCGAGGCTGATATTTGCACCGCAAAGAATGACGACCACATTTTTGCCGGCCAATCGGTCGCCGTGTTTTACACAGGCCGCCAGGGCCACCGCTGCCGAACCTTCAATCAACATATGATGAGTCTGCAAATATTGCCGCAGGCTATCCTTGATTTCGGTCTCGGTGACCGTTTCATAATCATCCACCAGATCGCGGCACAAATCAAATGTGATGGAATCCGGTTCAACACCGCCGGCCGTGCCGTCGGAAAGGGTCGGAAGGGACGGCAGATCGAGGATTCGACCGACCTTGACCGATTCAATCATCACCTGCGAATTTACCGGCGAGCAGCCGATAATTCTGGCATGCGGCCGGGTTGATTTGAGGTAGCCGGCAATGCCGCATATCAATCCGCCTCCACCGAGGGCCACAAAAACCATATCTATTTGATCCAGCTGTTTTGCCAACTCGACGCCGATGGTGCCCTGCCCGCCAATAACCTGCGAATCGTTGTAAGGCGATATATAGGTCAGTCGGTTATCCCGGGCATATTGGCGGGCGTGGGCTTCCGTGACAGCGCCGTCGTCACCATGATACCGGACCTCTGCGCCTAGCCTCTCGATGGCCTGAACTTTGCCGGCGGAAGCATACCGGGGTACAAAAACAATGCCGGAGGCGTCGAATTTGCCGAGGCTGAAGGCTGTTGCAGCGCCATGGTTGCCGGTGGAGGCGGTAACGACGCCCCGGGCGCGTTCAGCCGGTGTCAGCGATAGTACCTTATTCATCGCGCCTCTGACCTTAAATGAGCCGGTATACTGCAGGTTTTCAAGTTTGAAGTATACATTGGCACCGGCAAGCTTGCTGTAGTAAGGAGAATAATCCAGAATGGTTTCTCTAATATGTCGCCGAATTCGCTTTTCGGCTGCTATAATTTCATTAACAATATTCATAGCTTAAGTATTGTAAACTAGCCCATAGAGTTGGATTGTTGATTGGGTTGCATACAGATTATTGGTGTCAGGTGTCAGCCCAGCCACCGGCAAATTGATTAACAGCCATGGGTCCTCCTGGTCCCTGTTTTGTTCAGCTAATAAGCGGAAGATGTAACCCGCTTCACCCTTCAGATCAACTCTTTTATTGCGGCATGGACATTAGCGCCAAATTCCCAAATATCATCACTGTATCGAGCAAATTTTGTTAATGCCAGATGGTACTGGACATATTGATGATTTTGGATTATCCGACGGTACAGTAGGAAATTCAACATCATCAGGGAATTGAAAAAAGGTCTATTGGCACGCTTCACGGCCACGAGAATTTTTTTGTCTTCCGAAATTATTGGTAGGTCCAAGTCCAGAGCACATGAAATTAATTTTTGATCGTTTGATGAAGCCGTTCGGTTATAGATAAACGGTCTGATGCGCTTGGAAACGGGGCCGGTTTCGGATAGAATTTCAGGAATCGAAAATAATCTGATTGAGGATGCGAGTTTCTCCAAAAAATCAGCCCTGTCCATGTAAATAATGGATGACGCATCCATCAGGGCTTTATTCAACTGATCAAACCGGCGAAATACTTCCTGTTTGGCCCGTTCAATTCCGGACACAAAAATAACTCCTGCGATTGGTTATATGGTGGGCAATGTCCACCATATTAAATAATATTCTAGCAATGTCAGGGTTTATCCGTCTTCCCGAGCTGCTTTTGCCGGTAGGCATCCAATGCTTCCAGCAGCCAGGTTTCAGATTTCATCAGTTGGCCGGTTTTGGTTTTTACCACATACGGTTTACCGGAGATAAGGCTTTTGGTTGCGGATAACCGAATAAAGTCTTCCGGTGTTTTTATTTCATCCTTGAAATGGTCATATTTTCTTTGCATGTGAGCAGTTGCGTCTTGAGCGGTATGAGGACGGTCATTTCGAATAAATGTGCATTCCGATTTCTCTACGAAGGTAAGCAGATAGTTTATAGCAGCGGCTAATTTTTCGCCATTGCCCTCGGACTCGGCCAAAGCGATCGTATTCCCCAGAAAAAGGCATATTAAGATCCCAGGAATTATTTTTTTCATAATTTTCCGTCAGACGGGAGTTTGGTGATGTTACTTGACCTTCTTTCTTGATTTAAGGCTGGCCTGAAAGGTATCCCAAAAATTTTGATCGTTGTCTTTCCAGGCTGCGCCCCATCGTCTTTCAAAATATGTTGCCGGCAATTTTTCCTGCCAGGACTCCCAGGGGTTGATCCCTTTCTGTTTGGCCTGTAGGACATCAACCAGATATTCAGCGATTTCGGTAATTTCTTCTTTGGGAATATAGGAAGCGGCCCCCTCTTGAATGGATTTCATCAGGTTATCGGGTGTAAATGCATGGGCCGTCAGCATAAGGGCCGGGATGTTTTTGCGGGTGGTGATTTCCAGCAGACCATAGCCGTCGACACCCATAATATCCAGTACGGCGATATCAAAATCCTGGGATTCCAATAGTGCTTTGGCTTCCTCAAATGTGGCTGCAGTTACAATTTGACACATATCCAACAGGTCCTGCAAAACCGCAAGTATATCAGGTTCATCATCAACTACGAGAATTTTTTTGTCCTTTAACACACTGTCATTATTCATAATTAACCCCCAAACCGTAAAAGTGATCCCTATATCACCTGTTCTGATAAAAAATATTTAGGATTGAAAATTATTTTCAAAAACGAGTTCAATATATATCTGGAATTAAAAGGAAGGTCAAATGGATTACACAGCAGCTGAAAATACGCGGCGTTTCACTGCATAGCAGAGTTGTCCTCTGAATAGTTAAAATGGATCAGGACAATAATGGATTCTGGTTATATAGAAAGAGCAAGTGCAGTAGATGTGGGAGCGGTTTTCAACCGCGAAATCAAATACCGGGCTGTAAGCCGCTTCCACTAAAACTTATCCTATGGCGACTTGGACTTTGTATATAAACAGGTAATGGCTTTTTGAAGTTCATTTTTTCTGCTCACCCAGCTTCTCCATTTCCATATCTTTTAATTTGCGTCGCAGTATTTTGCCCACCGCACTTTTGGGCAACTCATCGATAAACTCGATAATTTTCGGAACCTTGTAAGCGGCCAGATTCTCTTTACAATAGCTGACCACTTCTTGTTCCGTCAATTCTTCACTCGCTTTGGCCACGACAAATGCCTTAACGGTTTCCCCGCGGTAATCATGGGGGATGCCGATGGTGCAGGCCTCCAGGACTTTGGGGTGGCCCATGAGCACATCATCCAACTCAACGGGGTAGATATTATACCCTCCGGCAATGATCATGTCTTTTTTACGGTCAACAATCGTCAGATAGCCGTCTTCATCAAATTTACCGATGTCACCGGTAAAAAACCAGCCGTCTTTGAGGACTGCCTCTGTTTCCTCAGTTTTTTTATAATATCCCATCATGATCTGGGGGCCCTTGATGGCAATTTCTCCAGGTTCGCCAAGCCCAAGCTCTTTGTTGGGGTCGTCAACTGCAACAATTTTGATGTTGGTATCCGCGACCG
>Ga0056116_1000300_pt1 | contig 16258 bp, 17 predicted proteins | sample WorMetOlspDAHAB2_FD_67352 | JGI IMG/M metagenome (GOLD analysis project Ga0056116, IMG submission 67352) | Marine gutless worms symbiont microbial communities from Max Planck institute for Marine Microbiology, Germany - Olavius sp. DAHAB.2 ...
CGCAGACTAAGGAAAATTATGATTTAAATTTATAATTTGTTTACTGTACAAGTTTGCTGCATCTTTGATGGTTGTGAAAATCAGGGATGCTGATGAGACGAAAGACTGGATTGAGGAGAAAGAGATTGCACTGAACTCGACCGACTTTGGTCACGATCTGGCGACAGTCCAGCGCTTACAGCGTAAGCATGAGGGTCTGGAGCGTGACCTTGCAGCAATTGGAGAGAAGGTGAAGGATCTTGACGACACTGCACAGCGCCTGATGCAGACGCATCCAGACCAGGAGCAGAGCATCTATGAGCATCAGAGAGAGATCAATGACCTCTGGTCCGGACTTGCTCACAAAGCCGAGGCCAGAAAAGCTAAGTTGTTGGACTCGTATGACCTGCAGCGCTTCTTGAGTGACTTCAGGTTGGTCTTTGTTTGTGGAACTCGGTTGCATTTGAGTTTTTGTTATGTTTTTGTTTTCAACATTGGTAGCTTACAGTCATCTTATCTCATATGAAATGCCAATGTGCTAGTTTTGTTATATGCTTTGTGCAGCATTGTAGCTGTCACAGACAAAACTGTTGAAATGCAGGAACTTTTTAATCATCACAGTGTTTATTGTCTGCCAGTTTTTTGGCCTATCACCTATTGATTTTCAGTTGAAGGTTGTTGACGTGGCTGCATGAATGAATTCTCTACAACTTCTGTCTTTGACACACTGTTCAGTGCCTGACCTACACATACTGTTCCCTCTGAGGTCATTTTCTTTTCACTTTTTATTGTTCTTCCAAACATGTCTTCACGTTCCTGATTCTTATGTTGCTGCAGCGTTTTCGATGGACATCTGTATTCTGGAGTTATTAGACATGTGATATTTCCAACTGAACTGCACTTTGTATATTTTTCACTGATGTTCTCTTTGGTATAGTCCTTTCTGTTATTTACGTTTATTCTTTTGTATAATGTTTATTGCCAGCCATTTGTCAGTGTTAGACCAGTAGTTAACACTGGATGTCCGTGCAGAGATCTGATGTCGTGGATCAAAAGCATGATGGCATTGGTTTCTTCTGATGAGCTTGCTAAAGATGTCACTGGTGCTGAAGCACTTCTTGAGAGACACAAGGTAGTAGTTGGGACTTTGCTGTTCAATTGTTGTAATATTTTTAACACAATGGAGATTTAACAAAACATGCTAACATCATACATGTTTTTCAGAAGTATATAACAAATGGTTGCTGGTTGCTGTCTGATGTTGAAAGTTGGTGGTTTTATAATTGTTCTTAAAATAATACAGTATTGTTTTTAAGTCAATGAAATAACTTTTTGCATTTTAGTGGTTACTATTTTAATTGATGTGTTGTCGTAACTTTAACTGCCTACATCAAGTTAATCAGCCTCCGTGGTTGCTTCCAGCACACATGAGCATTGTAGTATCATTGCATTGCAGAACTTGCATAGAGAAATAGAAGCACATTACTTTGTTGTGAAACCGCCACAAGATGAACAGCTGGTATGCTGCCGCTGGGGCGCGCATAGTCCAGACTTTAGTTTTTTTGCATGGCATTGCATGTAGTGTTAACGTTAAGGCTGCAAATACATCTCGTAAATAGCAAGTGATTGATCATATCACATCAATTATACTGTCCAGATTAATTTATGCAATTCACCTAGCGTTTGTTATCTGTTTGCCATAGTGCTGCATTGTTTGTTTGCAACACTAAACTATAGATGACAGGACATTAACACGTACTTCTGTTGTGAAGTTTGGCAAATAATGGCATAGATTTACTCCCGTTTCAAATAGCTAAGGTGTGTAATGGTCATCATTCCATATTTCAACACATTATAGTGGCAGAGCATAAAAAAGTCCATGCTGGAAAATGCTGCAAACACAATTGTAATGTGTTACGTTGAATTCTAAAATACTTGCATCACCAGTGTGAGTGTGGTGTGAACATAGATGCCACATGTTTGTGATTAGTCCTTGTGTGGATTATTATAATGTGAATTCTAGCTAGAGTTTTGAACTAACTGACTAACAGAGTGATTGCATGTGTGGATCAACTTTTGAAAGTTATGCGATTGATGTTTCTTACTGTGATTAGAAACATCATTTTCTTTTGAAAACTTTGGCATATGTGTCGGCACTTGGCATTGGTTGAATTAAGTGTGTTGTTGTTTAGCGGTGTTATTGCGTACAGTGATTGCTTTCTGTTGAGATTTGCTTCGCATTGTTGTGTGCATATCATGGAAACCTGAAAAACAGGCCGGCAGGATAGTGCTGAAATTATTGCAGAGAAATGAAACTGCACTGAATCATTTTACCACCTAAATGATGTTTTAATTGATACATTGTTGTATCAAATTTCACCATTTACAGTATATGTTGATTTTTATCAAGTATTATCAGACATAAAATGCACAAAGGTGATCTGAGGTTATTTTTGAGAGAATAAATTTTTTCTATTGCAGTGTGAGCTCCATTGTGTATGTGCCATACGTGGAGCACATCTTAACAACAGAATGTTAAGTATTGATAATTCATGTTACATGGACTTTGTTAGTAGGGAGTGATCATTTTATATGAATTGTCTGTGTATTTGCTGATAACAGGAACATCGTATGGAAATTGATGCTCGCACTGGTACATTCCAATCATTTGAGCAGTTTGGGCATCAGCTGCTGCAGAATAATCATTACGCTAGTGATGAAGTGCGTGCGAAGCTTGAAGAGTTGTCTGATGCCCGCCAAAACCTTGAAAAGTGCGCTGCATTTTATGTCTCATAGGATTTTTGGTTTAGTTTTGCAGAGTTTTATGAAACAACATGGAATGCAAGACTGCAATTTTACATTTTAAATGGTAGTCTCAGAAAGGAAGTTATATTATTGTGTAGTTTAAGGGACCTGTAAGATATATCCTTCTTTGTGTTTGTTGGACTGTGTAGTTTGTAAAAATCGTCCCCAGAAATGGCTTGTTATGTGTTGAGTGGGACAGCAAACCTTAATCACTCACGAAAGAAATGTCGGAAATGATGTAGCTGATTCTTTGACTTGGCAGGTTTTTTTGGAAGGTTTTTTGATGGTGGTGTTGAGAGTAAATCACACTGCTAAAAAATGTGACATTGCTGTTAAGCATTTATTGGAACTGAGATACTTCTGTAGTGGAAATGAGTTACAAAACTGCAGTCGGTGTGTTTCAGGGCATGGATTGCTCGCCGTGCTAAGCTCGATCAGTGTCTGGAGCTGCAGCTATTCAACCGCGACTGTGAGCAGGCTGAGACGTGGATGGCCGCTCGTGAAGCATCGCTTGAGGACAGCGTGGATGGATCTGGTGACAGTGTAGAGGCACTTCTCAAAAAGCATGAGGACTTTGACAGAGCCATTGCATCCCAGGAAGAAAAGATTTCTGCAATCAATCTGCTGGCTAATAAAGTATGATACATCACTGTTAGTGTTTATAGTGACATATTGCGTGTCCACTGTGCTGAAAAGTCAGCTATTACCTTATTTAGGAGCATTCATATTTTTAAATAAAGTAGAGAATGTTTTTATGTTAAAATGAATACAGGAATGTTGTAATTGGTAAAAATTCCGTCTTTGCCTGATGCAGTACGCCTCATTTGCTTTCAAATCATGTATCAAATACATAGTGATTGTTACAGGTTCGTTTCTGGAAATAGTGGTTCATTTGTGTAGCGGCACTCACCTTCAGTGTTGTTTTTCCACAGTTGTCAGATGATGGTCACTACGACGCTGATGGTATCAAGCATCGACGTGATGAGGTGTTGGAACGTTGGCGCAAACTGAAGGAGGCTCTGCTTGCCAACCGCGAGCGTCTTGGCGAGGCGCAGTCACTGCAGCAGTTCTCGCGTGATGTCGACGAGATGGAGATCTGGATCACGGAAAAACTGCAGACTGCTACCGACGAATCATACAAGGATCCATCAAACATACAGGTGAGACCTTGTATTTTACAGCCGTTACTTCTTATGAAGTTTCACTTTCATAAATGTAGTGAACCATGGTGTTCGTGAATATGACAATTAAAATATTAATTGTTTTTGTTTTCCATATAGTACAGATCATTAAAACATTGTTTATTTTCAGTGTGCATTTTTCATTGGCCATACAAAAATTTTAAAGATGAGCAATGTTTGATCAGATGTCTAGTTGCTTATCAGTATTGGTAAACTCTGATGTTCTTGTTATAATTTTGTTGTTGTTGTTGTTAATAAATGAGCTTGTTTCTGATCGTAAGATAAATGGCATCGTGGACCATTATGTATGGAGTTGGCATGGTAGGAATAGTATTGCTGATTTCTGTTGCTAAGTTTATAAAAAAATTGTCATTCGTGGTGGTATCTTTCTGTTAATCATCTCGATTCTGCCCCTTCAGCATCTCTGAAGCTCTGCAGACGGAACTATATACATTAGCTTATTGTTATTATTATTATGCTGATGTAGATGGCTGAATTTGCTTCTGTGGCTGTGATCGCTTTACTGTGTATTTAGGCAAAGCATCAGAAGCACCAAGCATTCGAGTCTGAGCTGGCAGCCAATTCTGACAGGATCCAGGCTGTGCTCAAGATGGGGGAAAGTATGTTGTGTTTTATATGTGACTGTGATTTGCTTAGTGTCAAGTAAAAGCGACACCATGAATTACTTGGCTTTCAAAACAGTGAAGTCATACTATAGTCATACTGTGCTGAAAGTGACATTATGTCGCAATCATTTTCAAATGTTGTGATTGTGTAGTTTTCTGCTTGATGTGTGGCATTTGGATATTAGGTGTTATGTTTATGTTATGTTTTGGTATTTGCTGTCGTGCAGAACTAATCGACAAGGAGCAGTGTGCTGGGTCTGAGGATGCTGTGCGCGAAAGAATCAACAAGTTGATGGACGAGTGGACCTACTTGACTCGCAAGTCATCGGAGAAAGGTGAGAAACTGCAGGAAGCCAACCGCCAGCGCATGTACACGGCGGCTGTGAAAGATCTGGAGTTCTGGCTTGGAGAGGTTTGTTAACTGTTATCAGATTGAAGGTGTGTTTGTGTGTATGCACTTTGTGGTTGTATTAGTGTGAAATGTGCTTCTTTGTTTAATAATCTTACAGATATGGAATTATGGATGATGGACAAATTGTACTGACAAATGGATTTATTTTTGTAAGATGCCAATATTTGATAATACCTGATAACTGTGGTATTCAGCTTTTAACTCTGCTTTTTGGGGAGCTGCTTGTAAGACCAGATACATTGTGAGGATGACATCAAAAGTGTTTTATGTACAAAACTGGACATTGTTTCAGTTTTTTTGTCTTAGTTTTAGTGGCATTGGGTTGATACTGTTCATCCTACCATTGTTTTGACATGGTTGGTTGCATAGCAGAAAAACAACTATCATGAAATCAACATTTGTACTGTAATTCATGTCTGTGTACAACCTTACTGGAATGACACCATCATTTTTTCTCCACTAAAACACAGAATTAGCCCACTTTGTCCTGAGTGTTGTTAGCAATGTCGTTAAACAAGTAAATGTTGTCTTTAATTAGAGTTCATAATGAAGAGAATACTGCTTTGTAGTGATTTTTGTTACACCGTTGTCTTTGCCTTGTAAATTCTGCATTGATTTAGATATACTACCGTTTATGACAGAAAGACACACTTTTTTACTTGTGGAGTTTTCTTCTTAGGTTGAGCACATGCTGGAAGCGGAAGACTATGGCAAAGACCTGGCAACAGTGCAGAACCTTGTCCAGAAACACAAGTTGTTGGAAGCCGACATTCAGACGCACGATGGCCGAGTCAACGACCTGAACTCGCGTGCAGATGCATTCATTGACAGTGGAATGTGGGATACTGAGAACATAAAGGAGAAGAAGCAGTCCATCAATGAACGCTATGAACGGTATCAGTCAGCTCGGCTCAGTTTGCTTTCAAATTTGGTGGAAAGTGTTCATCTCAAGTTGCTTTTTTGTCTGTGAATTGTTTTGAGTATATAGTTAGTTCAGTAGTTAGTTAACGAATAAGGCATTGAGCCCAAAAACTGTAAAGCTTAAACAAAGCTATAAAGAACTACAATGCAGGGAGGTGAAGGTGTTTGAAGTTTTTCGTAGTGAAACTTTTTACCTTATGTTGTACTTTGTGCTTTTTTTCCTGGCTGTAGAATTTGTTCTTTCAAAGTTGGTGGTGGAAAATCTATGGACAATGGTTCAAGTTTCATGATTAGTTATCATGTGCTTTTTTGAAGATTTGACAACAGAGGAATCAGTAGCAAAGTAGAATGTGACTGCTGTGACTGATACTGCTGTTGTTTGTCACTAATAGAGTGAAGACGTTGGCAGCTCACAGACGTGCTCGGCTGAATGAGGCTCAGACACTGCATCAGTTCTTCCGTGACATTGATGACGAAGAAGCATGGATTAAGTATGTTTCATAACTGTTGTCTGTCATAAAGCATGCTTTATTGTATATTACTCTTTCCTCTTTCATCACATTTTATGGTTTTCAATGATGGTAGTGTTAATTTTTTGGTTAAATTGTGTAATGTAAGTGTCCTGTTTGCCACACAGTGTGAAATCGTACGAGTTTCATATCTGTGTTCAGGGAGAAGAAATTGCTTGTTGGCTCTGATGACTATGGTCGTGATTTGACCGGCGTACAGAATCTTCGCAAGAAACATAAACGTCTAGAAGCTGAACTTTCTAGTCATGAGCCATCCATACAGGTAAACACAGTATGAAAGCATGTTACATTCAGTCATTTTAGAAGGTTCAGCAGTAACATGATTAAAGAAATTTCATGCGAAACTGTTGTTACCTGTATATGTTTTGCTGGTGTGTTGACGCCAGTCTGCAATGTCTACATGTTGCTGTTGACTGGCTGATGTCATATGGCACCTAGGCACTGTCACTGTTAGTGTCATGCCACAGTTTCAGTTTAGCCTTCATTTTTCTGCCCCAAGAATTTGCGACACCTTACTCTGCCCTCTGTTTGTGACTGCAAGTCACTCAGTGCACTGTTGTACACAACCTCCAGACTCACTGCTTTCAGTCTGCTTTTACCACCCCATAGTGACCCAGCCACAATGAATTTGGCGCTGTATAATCGTTTACTTATGTACGATGATGACAACAACTGGCATGTTTTGTTTGCAGGCTGTGCAAGACACTGGTGAGAAGTTGATGGCTGAGTCGAACCTGTTGACTGATGAGATCCAGAACCGTCTGCAGCAGCTGGCGAAGAACTGGGATGAACTGCGCCAGAAAGCCGCTGAGCGTGGCCAGCGCCTCGACGAGTCGCTGACCTACCAGCAGTTTGCAGCCAGCATCGAGGAAGAGGAGGCCTGGATTATGGAGAAACAGCACCTACTGTCTGGCGACGATTGCGGGGATACGTTGGCTGCTGTGCAGGGCCTGCTGAAGAAACACGGCGCTTTTGAGACCGACTTCAAAGTCCATGAAGATCGATGCACAGAGATCACTGGAGAAGGAGACAAACTTATTGAAGCAGTTAGTACAGTCTGTGTGTGCCTGTTGTTTTTGTATTTCCAGTTAACAGTTAGTCTTATCAATCAAATCAAAAAGTGGAGATTACAGCGACGTAAGTGCTGAAACACAACAAGTGCGCCTAACAATATGCAAAAGCTAAAAGTGTTATGGGTGTTGGTGAAATAGTAGTGCATGCAGTTGACATGAAATCCTGCTTTGAAGAGCTTGTCTCGGATCACTAGAGTTTTCAGTTCTAACTCAGTACGCTACTGTGCATTGTGCAATATCTTGAAACATGATAGCATGTTCTGATTTAGTATGTTCAAGATTTTCGCAGTGTAGTTGCTGCTTTTGAGGTTAACATGGTGTAACAAAATTCATGGACCGCGTGTGAGATAAGAGATCTAGCCACAGAACTGTCATGTTGGTGACAAGTTATAGCAAGCTGTTGGCAGAGTAGATTCTATGGGATGAATAGAGAAGATGATGTGAATCGTGCTTGTCAGGGTAATCACAACGCAGACGACATTCGCAAGCGCTGTCAGCTGCTTCGTGAGAAGCTGAACTCGCTGCAGCATGCAGCCGATCAGCGAAAGACGAAGCTCGTTGACAACTCGGCATTCCTCCAGTTCATTTGGAAGACCGACGTTGTTGAGAGCTGGATTGGTTAGTGTTCACTCAGTTGAATGATTTTTACATTAATGCCAGTCAATCTGTCCAAATGAATTTCTAGAGCTCTTGCTGCAAAACATAGAGTTTCACAATAACAACGATGAACATACAACTGTTAGGATATTATTAGCCCTATTTGTATGGTTTTGCTAGGGAAAAAAGTTTTTCATTCAAGAAACATAAGAGTGATTTGTGTTTACTCTGTTGTTACTGTGCAACTGTAGTAGAGATAGACGTTGTTGAAAATATGATGAATGGACAATTGATGTCATGTGTGCAACTCAGTTGTACTGTCTGTGTTCATAGTAAATGTTTCAATTATAAGTATATGATTTATTGAGTAATTCTATGCTGATATATTAACTGCAGTGCTATACTGTAACTGAATGCAAGTTCCTTCGATGATTGTGTGTTTAGCTGACAAAGAGGCTCATGTTCGTTCAGATGATTATGGCAGAGATTTGTCCTCAGTTCAAACTCTTCTTACCAAACAGGTATAACTCCATATTCGTGTGTTAAACCATATGCAGAAAATAAAGCTGCTGGCAGTATCTGTTCCTAACTTCAATGTTGGCTGATAGGTGTAATTTCATTTGCTATGTTGCTGGCGCCTAAACATAAAATCAGATAATTGTCACAGAGCTTATTGTATTGGTTACATTTCTGTTGATGTTGATAATAGAAGACTGAGTATATTTAAAGCATTCGATCGCCTACATGTGTTACTAGACTGGCAGGCAAACATGCATCAGAAATCTGTATATTTTACGTTTCTGAACTTTGTGAATGCCTGACTTACTTGGACATTGAATTGAATATTTCTATCACAGGAGACATTCGATGCCGGTCTCCAGGCTTTCGAGAAGGAAGGTATTCAGACAGTGACTTCACTGAAAGATCAACTTGTAGCATCTAATCATGCTCAGACTCCAGCTATCGAGAAACGTTATAACGATGTCATGAGCAGGTCAGTTTGGGTTTTTTAGTGATATTGTTAAGTAGGTGTCATAATTTTTCATGTTTTATACATCCAGTGTTATATAGCTGATTTTATGCTGTAGCACTGTTATAATTTGTTATAAATTACTATAATTTTAAACTGGGTACATTGCACTTAACTTTATTAATGCTTCATTATTATGATTGACAAACATTGGATTGTTGGTTTCACTTATGGACCTAATGTGCTTTATCCTACATAAGTGAATGCCAGCTAATATAATTTTGTGGTAATTTGGTAACGTATCGGCATGAGCTGCCAGAAACCGTGATTTTTAGAATTTTTGTTGAGACCCATTTATTTCTTGTCTTGTACATGCAATTTCATCAGTTTTGTTTTTTTTTCAGATGGCAGCGTCTGCTGTCGGATGCGGATGCTCGCAAGAAGCGCCTTCTGCGTCTGCAGGAGCAGTACCGTCAGGTGGAAGACCTCTACCTGACATTTGCTAAGAAAGCATCAGCTTTCAACTCATGGTTTGAGAATGCCGAGGAAGACCTGACTGACCCTGTCCGCTGTAACTCGGTCGAGGAAATCAAGGTAAGAAGTAGTGCACGAGTGTAATCATTGAATAATACTTTCTGGTTATCATCGGTGTTAGCAAGTTATTGGTATTTTTAATACTGTTGATGTAATAAATAATTAATTTTTACTCTGTGCTTGTTGTGTGATGGAGCTTATTGTAGTAGTTGCATTTTTGTCCATTCCACAGATTGTGAGTGTGTTATGTTGGTATATATTACTTTTTAAAGTGTTCATTGATGTAAATTGCTGTTACCTGGCAGGCACTGCGTGAGGCACACGACCAGTTCAAGGCATCGCTGAGTGCTGCTGAGCAGGACTTCAACCAGCTGGCGCAGCTTGACAAGCAGATCAAAAGCTTTAACGTCGGTCCAAACCCGTATACATGGTTTACAATGGAAGCACTTGAAGATACTTGGCGTAACCTGCAGAGAATTATCCGTGTACGTACATCACCGTAACAATATTTAAACCATATTGGATGTCACATACTGTGGCACATACTGCATAAATGCAAGATGGATGTTATATTCATCATGCCATACTACTGGGTGGTTAAGCCTCTTATCAAGGGAAGGCATTGGTTGTTTTTGTGCGAGTTGAAAATGATTTAGAGTATATCTTGTATCATGTTTTTAGGAATTGATCTTTGTAAGCTGGAATTATTTGCGAGTTGAACACAGCGCAGTAGAGATGCTTCGTGACCTACACTATATAAATACGCTATTGGCATTGACATATCAGTGGTGTGAACTGTTGTAGGACCGAGATGAGGAGCTGATAGTAGAGCAGAAACGTCAGGAGGAGAATGATGTTCTGCGAAAACAGTACGCCGTTGCTGCCAATGCATTCCACCAGTGGCTGACTGAGACGAGGTAGTTTAGATTTCATCTGTCACGGTTTCTGTGAAGTTTTCATTTTTTAATACACAGTAATGACAAATCGGCAATTAATCTCGACTTCTTATTCGGCCTAAAATTTATATTGGATGTGTTGCGTATTAGTCACCTAAGCATAGGTCACAAGGGCAGTGTACACTTGTACAACAATCATGTAGTTTGGCTTGGCTACTCTGAACTGCATCATCGGAGTGGCACAATGAGAGATACTGTTCATTGTTAGTTTTGAGTCGTTCAGATTGTTGTGAAGCTGGTATTGCCAGTTAACTGCCACTGGAGCATTACTGCTTTGAACTGTAAGTTCATCAGACTGATGCCATTCTACTGGGTGGCATCTTCCCTGGCCATCATCTAATCTCTGGACACAGTACCAGTAGTTCTGAATAAGGTAGTGATCGTTTAGTCCTGCTGTGTTGGAAATTACTAATTTTCACTACTTCCCAAGGACAACATTGAACCCACTGTCCTGCCTTCCTGTTAATTTTGCCTAATATTTTCCCATTATGTGCACACATCAGATATTTTATCAAATTCATATTCAGTGCCCCAATCAGGACTTGTCTCCAGGCATTAGCTGCAGAGCCAGTAGGACTTTTGTTTACTGTTGTAAAAAATATGGCCTGTTTGTCGTGTTTTAGACTGTGGCTACTCGACGGGTTAATATCATTTGTACTGTACATTGCATGTGCTTTTTCTCTTTTGTGATGCTTATGGGTGGTCGCTTACTTCTGCTTTCTAATATATCGCTGCTTTGGTGTCTTAAGCATGCTAGAATTTTCTTTGTGGCTTCTGCACTTGTGTCAAAGCATTTCACACTGTCAAAAAATTTGTGTGCTCATTTTAGTCATTTTAGATTGTGATAGCTTTTGACTTATAGCATTTCCTGTAAGTTGTACAACAACGCCTATGAATAATCTAAGAGGAAATGCTATAAGCCAAGAACTACCATGACAGAAATATGAGTAATCTGTCTGCTTTTTACCATACTTCTGTGGAATTTGAATTTCTCAACATTTAATTTAGTACTGCTGACATTTGATTGTACTTTTGTCTCAGAATGCAACATGTGAACGTCATTTCGAAATCTAACCACTTTTGATTGTGATCTGACACAATATAGAACCTTGCTTGGCCTTTGATAAAAATAAGGACTTTGAGCTGTGGAAGTTTAAAGCATGGTGCATGGTAGATATAGTAAATTTTTTGTATCTGAAACTAAATTTTAGTAGCAAACTGTCACTGATTCGGTTTTTCGGAGAGTCATTTTAATAATAATAATAATATCTATAATAATGATATCTGGTTTTAATAACAATGACAGTATTTTTAAGGTGCATGGATGCATGTGATTCTTGAGTGATTTTATCGCAGGCTGTTTTTCTTTTTTTCAACTTCTGTTTGCAGCTTGTGCATGGTTGTATATATGGTCTGCATTACAAGCAGATGCTGAATAACTCATGCATGCACTTGCAGTGATGTGTCTTAGTAGCATATCTGCGAAGTTATTATTAATGAGTCGTCTGTTATTAGGAATCGTTTTCATTTCTCAGACTTTATATTTCAATTGTAGCGAATTGAAATGTACTTCATGGCACTCTCAGTAACTGAGCATCTTATGTGCCCACTTTTCATCATTTGAATTTAATTTTTTTCAGCCATTACTATGCAACTACCTTTGAATAACAGTTCAGTTTGTACTCCATAGATATTTTGTTGTAAGCATTGAGGAACGTAAGTAGTTAGTATTATTTAGAAATCACAACATGCCATTTTGTTAATCCAGAATGAAAGCTTTTTTTCTTATTCACTGGTTAATTAAATTAATCACTTATTTGGGACCTGTTTGGTTTCAGAGCTGCTATGATGGAAGGCAGTGGAACCCTTGAAAACCAGCTCGAAGCAACAAAGGTTTGCACTCTGTCCACATGTTGCTACACATGTATATATTGTCATTGAAATGTGGAAAAAAAATTGCCAAGTGACAAAAGTTTGCACTAACCATTTTTACCGATGATTGTGAAGGTACACTAAATTTTCCAGTATGTAGACTGTGCGTAGAATTGTAGATGCGTGCCAAGTCATTAACTAATGATGATTGAATTAGTCAAAAATGACTCCGTAGCCTGCAAAAATATCTGTTGGTGTTGAGGCTCTATGTACTCCCCAGAATTGTAGCACATTCCCAAAACTTGACACCAATTGTGTTGCTCATTTTTCATAGAGTGTCTCTAGTAAAAATTTTCTGTATCACCCCCTGTCGCTGGAATAAGTAATCTGAAGATGCCATTTTTGGGGAAAATTGTGGCTATGTTTTTGCTTTTTGTTAACACCATGTGAAGACTTGAGTCAAATTGTAGCAACAGTGTGAAGTCGGTAGCACATCCTGACCATTTGTGCCAGTTTGGTTTGATGTTGAGGTTCGTAAGATTACGTTTTGATTACAGCTGTTACTGTTGAGTACTTGCTTAGTAATGACTAGTAAACGTGTATTGTAGAGAAAATCGGGCGAAGTTCGTGCTCAGCGAAGTCAGCTTAAACAGATTGAAGATCTGAGTGCCGGCTTAGAAGAGCGCCTAATTCTCGACAATCGGTGTGTATTTATTTGACATGATCTGCATTATCTGATTGTTTCCATTTAAATTGAGCAACAATGTATTTTGGTTCCAAGACACAGGTGCTTCTGTGATATTATTCTAATTTGCAGTTTTGTGACAGCTTGCAGCACGAGTCGAGCATTTTAGAAGTGGAGAGTTTATCACACCAATTCCATTGACATCAGTCTAACATGTTGCCATAACACTTCTTCTGGATTTGATATGTGGTTTGTTGTATCTTATGCTGTTCTGAGACTCTGATGCCAACTGTGTCTTGTTTGGTTGTCCCTTCGTATAGCTTGCTGCTCCAGTGATGCCTCAGTGCAACCTTTTCTGCCATATATTACAGCTGGCTTTTTAATTAGAAAAGGCTCAACTTACATGTATGTTGTCCTGGATTCTTTTGCTGAAACCAGAAGGGGCACCTACCTGTTGCATGTTGTCTGTGAACTACAAGTGAATAGACCGTCATCAATGTCAGTCGGCAGCATCACTAGTCTACATTGCCACCAATTATTGGTCACAGCAAATTGAAGACCCAGTCAAAACCTGCCTTATGCTCAAGCAATTATCTTGATGTGCACTGAAAATTCTGATGCAACGTGTTTGGTGCGACCAGTAGTTACAGGAGTGCACAGCATTAAAGGCAGCAGCACTTCATGTTGCATGGTTGAGGAAGAGTGACCTACTGCATACGGAGACTAGTGCTGACATGCGTTTGCATTTTGTTTGTGCAGCTACACGGAGCACAGTACTGTTGGTCTGGCACAGCAGTGGGATCAGCTTGACCAGCTTTGCATGCGCATGCAGCACAACCTCGAACAGCAGATTCAAGCCTGGTTGGTTGTTTCCCATCTACTGTTCTGTCGCCATTGCTGACAGTTATTAGGCACAGCCTTTTTGAGAGACATGCTAGTTTGAGTGTTGAATTGATTGAATACACCGCGATCATCATCTGTTTGATGGAATTATTTCAGTTGCGTGTGTCTTACTGGTCTGGTTGAACTTTGTGCAGCAACCAGAGTGGCGTATCGGAAGACTCACTGCGAGAGTTCAGTATGATGTTTAAGTGAGTTCTTTTTGTTCCTTGCTGTTGTGAATGTTGAAATAATTTTGAATGGATGTAATCGCAGTTTCGTCCCTTGTATAAAAAGAACTAAGTTACTCAGTAGATTCTGGAATCATGTATGAACAGTTTGTTCATTTGCACAGTGATCGTGATAATGATAGAGATTGATTCATCTCTTATGCTTCAGTACATGGCTGTTTTCGTACTGTAATTAAACAGCACACATGATGTTAGCTGTCACCCATGGAAGGTCAAATCACAGAAATAAACTTGTGACAAGACTGCTATGCGAGCACAGTAGATGATATGCTGAAACTTTGTTTGCTGTAGACATTTCGATAAAGAGCGTACTGGCCGTCTCGACCATCAGGCTTTCAAGTCGTGTCTCCGAGCTCTCGGTTACGATCTTCCGATGGTGGAAGAGGGTCAGAGAGATCCGGAGTTTGAAACAATTCTCGATATGGTTGATCCAAACAGGTCTGTTGTCTGGCTTTCCATCCTCGGCCATTTTGTTTCAAGGCTTGATTTATTGTTGTACTCGCTGTCTAAATTGCCGTTAATTATTTCTGAATTCTGTCTCGGAAAATATGGCATATGTTTGCTTCATGTGCTTTGTGATAAATAGAAAGTCTCACATTGGCTATAGTTTATGATCGTAGCTGAATGTTAATATTTTTGAAAATACAGTGGCAGTTACTTGCACTGACTAAATTGAATATCCCTGAAAATATATAACTTCTTCGTACTACTTGCAATGAAGTGCCCAAAATGTCACTCACTACAAGAATTAAAATAACTTGTGCAATGCTTATTCTTGGAATCATCTATATTTTAGTTGTACTGTCATCATTTAAGTGTTAATGCAAGGTTTTTGTGTGCTCAAGTTTCTTCTGTATGTTTATATGTGTATTATAAACTAGTATACATTTGTTATGGGCAGCTTTAAACAAAAGGTAACTTTATGTTTGAAGTTGTTTTCAAGTTACATGGTGGTCACTTACCTGGAAATATTGGGAAGTCTACAAAATTTCATGTAATTCTCCCAGAATCAGGGACATGTGGCCAACGATGTTTGGCGAAGCAGGGAAGTTTTTATTGCGTCGCTGTCAGAGCACGACCAGTGTTCAGTGTGCCAGTAGTTGCATTGCCTGTAGTTTGGTATGAGAAAATTGGAATAGTTTAGGCTATTGTTTCTGTGGAATGTTAACGTGAAATTGTATTGTATATGTGGCATGGGCAACAACCATGGGCAGCACAGTGGTTTGTTTCTGGTAGAATAAGCCCACTTTGTTTCCTGGTGAGTATCCATAGAGGCAACAGAATCATAGTAGTTCTTGTTGTTGTGGTTTGTTGTGTCGTATTTTGTTATTTATCTCCTTTCCTATCTCTTAACTCTGACTTGCTGGGAAATGCAACAATTTCCAGAGGCACAATATCGTCCAAAATTTGTGCTGAAAGTGCTGTTAATCCCACCTAACTACCGTTTGGCAAATAGTGCCAGAAAGAGTCACATATATAAGGGACTTGCAGAATTTTCATTGTGGAGTTGTTGACCTGTTTGCAGAGATGGTTTCGTTTCACTGCAAGAATACATGGCATTTATGATAAGCCGTGAGACAGAAAATGTCCAGTCAGCACGCGAAGTCGAGGCAGCATTCCGAGCTCTAACCACGGGAGACAAACCATACATCACCGCCAATGAACTTTTCGCTGTAAGTAGCAGTGTATGCATTTCCTGGTTACTGTACTATGCAATTGGCATAGAATGGCAACCTACCTTGATTTTCTAACTTTTTTTTACCTTGAAGTCTTAGCATGTGACATGTGCCGAGTTTGAACTGCATACATCTTCCATTAAAGTCTGCTTTTGACCCTCATTTAACCGTTTTCTTGGAAATCATAGTTATTTTTGGTGTGTGCAATGTGCATTCATCTAAAGATGTGAACTGTGGCCATGGTGAATATATCACACCACTACATACTGTTGGCCCAGGCTCGCCCACGTTGATGTAGACACTTGAAATTT
>Ga0056116_1000304_pt1 | contig 16231 bp, 11 predicted proteins | sample WorMetOlspDAHAB2_FD_67352 | JGI IMG/M metagenome (GOLD analysis project Ga0056116, IMG submission 67352) | Marine gutless worms symbiont microbial communities from Max Planck institute for Marine Microbiology, Germany - Olavius sp. DAHAB.2 ...
CTTACGTATTTTAGTTGTTCGTCTCAAATTGAGACTTCATCTGAGAACCTGCAGGTCACCGAATTTTGTGCTTTTTACGTAAAAATGAGCACATTTGATGCTATATTTTTTTCCGACACTAGCTGTTAGCCGACTGTTATGCGAAGCCGAGCACTTAATATACAGCATGAAGATTCATTGAACGTGGTGACCTGATTGGCAGCATTTCAGTTTGAATTTAATTTTCAGTTTTCTCCATCGAATTTTGTTTTATTGTTTATAAAAAATAATTTTACCTTGTTCTATTTAGCGCTTATGTTCTCATTAGAGTTGGCACTTTTACAATTTTTCCTCATAATGATGATGATGATGATGATGATGACGACGACGATGATGATGGATATTTTTTGCAGGAATCGTTGAGGCTAAGTCGAATGACACGGTTCTACATAAAGCAGAAGGAAGACCCACACGGTCCACTCATTGCCATCTACGTGAGCTGCCTGCCGACCAGCTTGTCCCAACGCCAGTACGAGCACATTCTGCTGGATATGATTGGCCGAGGTCTGCTGTATTTATTTGCATTTATTTTTCTGTATATTGCTCGGAAGTCAGTGAAAACGTTTATTACAGTGTCTGCAAAATGACGACACGGGCAACGCAGGTGATTGGTGGAAGGAACGATTGAAGAGCAAACGAGTGAATGTGGTTAAATGTCCCACCTGACACATAGTGAGTCATTTCGGAGACGATGAGCATTTAGGCATTTCATAAAAACAGTCATTATGGCGACGCTGACGTGACGTTTTGCGGTAGAGCGTTTCACAGTTTGGAAGTGACAACTGGAAAAATTCGATCGCCGATGGTTAAGGAATTTGGCGACAAGGCATGTTTGTTATAGTCAGACTGATGGAACTTGGCTGACAGTGGCATGAAGATCCTGCTCTTGTGGCAGTGTGAGAATTTGTGTTTTTTTGGGGGGGCAGAGGGGAGCCTCGGCTCATGCGGGATGCGACAGAACAAGCTTCTTCAGCTGTGTAGCCATTAAAAAGTATTCCTTTAACAACACTAAGTCAATTATGGTTAATAACTATAACTGTATCCATTAACATGCCCGTATTTACCTTGTTCGTATATCAATACTTGCACTATTTAAAGCTCTTCTCTATTACAGTAGGATACGTAATAATTCAAAACAATCATAATCGAGATTTACGAATATACGGACAAAATAGAAATCCCGACGCTTAGCATCCTCATCTATAATAATCTCATCATCAGCAGTAGTAGGCATTCCATTTGTAACAGGATATTATTGAAAACGTCAAATTATAAATTGATCAATATACTTATCAATTAGTCTTTATTATCCTAATGCATTGGTTCCCAACCTGGGGGTAAATTACCCAAATTGGTAATGGGGCCTCGTTGATTTTGGTAATGGGCTGTTTTTTTTTCTTTAGTGTTTTAACCGCAACATATTTTATTGAGCATTAAGAGTCGATTCCTCTTACCATGGCATTGAAATTAATGATTATTGTTCGTCATTTGTTCCGTTTTAATTGGGCGTGTAACCATAATAAATGGACTTTTTATGAAAAATATTGTTGATCGTGCATGCTTGAGGGAGGAGGAAGGGTTAAACCCAGTGGCGGGGTGCGATTTTGGGTAACCGGTCAAAAAAGGTTGAGAAACACTATCGTAATGTTTTGTGTGTACGACAGAGAACAAGTGGTCGAGCATCGATGTGATATACTACGAGTACGGCTCGCTGGTGCTCATGTTCAACAACACGGAGCGCGCGTCTCGTGCTTTCGCGATCCTGCAAGATGCAACCTTCGACAACAAACAGCTCCTTGTCCTGCTCCTGCCCAACATTCAGGTGTGTCCCTCCCACCCATCACTGCAGTGATATTGCGGTTGTCGTTTTTCAGTTTCAGTTCCAGTTTTAGTTGTGTATGTGTGCAACGCAATGTTCGACGGTCGGATACAGTCAGTCGTGAAACTTTCGTCCACTTTCAGAAAAGCCCCGTTGCTAGTTACTTGCGAACACAATTTCTCTTTCCCGAAGTGAGGTGACCACAGACACTAACACCCTCCACATAGACCTGTGATGCCGGTAAAAATACACCAGAAGCAGGCAGCTGGAGATACAAGGTCATCTAGACATTATGCTAATACGCTACTCACCTCTGTAGCCACCTAACGGCTTTATGGTGCTTTCTAAATTTCGTATTATTATTATTATTATTATTATTATTTTTTTGGTTCTACATATTTTTCAGCTATTGACTGATTCATATTAATCAGTTTCAGTTACAGTTTTCTAACATTTTTCAGTTCTTATTTCAGTTTCAGTTCCAGTCAACTGAACACTGCTGCGCTGATTTATCAGGTTGGAGTGAGTCGTCAGGCCTATGACGAAGAAGAGGAAGACGACAAATAAAATTTACTCGTAGACTGAGAGACGATGGAGCTCATCCTTTTTGACCTTTCAGCTGGCGAGGGTTAGGCTTCATCAAGCTAGGGTACAGTAAGCCAGAACTCACCCTCGAGCCTACAGCCAGGATATTTTTGGGTGTCCCTTTCTCTCTTATTCCTGCCTCTTCCCATTCCATTACCTTTCCTCCTCTCCTCCCCTTATTCCACCCAATTTCCTTTTCTCCCTTTCTTTTTGCCTTCCTGAATACCAGCCACGGAGTCTGGGGGGTGGCGCTGTAGTGCCCCCAGCAGAGCCCATCTGCCAACTTCACTATGATGCCATCAGTGGTGAAAAAAGCGATTGTATTGATTGGTTTGTTTATCGCTTTGATCTGTTTATTGGTCGGCCGTATTGCGGTGCTGTGGCGATCAGGTGCAGATGATACCTGCCGGCTGCACCCCTCTGCTGGTTCTGGTTAACGTGAAGAGTGGCGGTCAGCAGGGCATGGACCTAATTCGCAGTTTCCGCAAACTGCTCAACCCGCACCAGGTCTACGACCTCATGAACGGAGGCCCCCTGCCTGGGTGAGTGCACGAAATATCGATGTGGAGTAACGATAATAGATGGGCTAAAAAAGGGAATTTCGGGGAGCATGCAAAATAAATGATAGGACATAACTCACTGTACTCCTGCTGTTTCTGTTGTATACTGTCTTGGTGGTGTCACTTCGAGGAAGAACGCCGTTCCCGTTATTGTAAAAAAGCTGCATGGGAACAGCATTTCTATTGTTAACGTGTTGAAGAATGCATTATGGACAGCAATGCAAACCATTTTCTGGCCAAAAATTTCACTAGATTGCAGGATTTTGCATATATAATCTACAATATACGAATATTTTTTCCTGGACCCTGCATAAGCGTCCCCCGTGCTTGGCCACAGACACCAATTACTGCTTGGCTCGCTAGCATGCCCGTTGTTCCTGATTTACGAAACGACCACTGATGTCTTGTTGTAGTGAATTTTAGTAATAAATGGCAATGAAATGAAATACTTACTATACGCTAATTGCGGTAAAATGCAGTACAGTAGCGAATACGCTACTGTACTGCATTGCTAAGAGTCAATAAATGGTTTAGGTTTTAGTAAAGTAGTGAGCTTTCGGTTGTTGCTTGAAAACCACAGTCTCCGTGAGTTGTCGTAAATGGATGAATAGACAGCCAAACAGTGAGATCGGAAATGGAGAAGGCTATGTGATTCTACTGTTACCAGCGTCATTTCGCTACACCTAGTACTACTTTGCAAACTGCATTTTAACAGCCGTGCTGCCTGGATCGACTAATGCCTACCTGAGCTTCGTTCTCCGCGTTTGTGTGCCCGTTCATATTCGTGTAACAGACGAAAACTTTTAACATCCTCTGTAGCACAGCCACTCAGAGTGGATGAGCTTATTATTACCGCAGTCAGTCGCGCAAAAAGTAAAGGAATGAAAAATTAGAAGTAATGTGCAACTGATTTCGGAAACTTGATTATGCCGTGATGTCAGCCGTTATGCTGGATTCATTGCTTGGCCTTAAGATGATGTGTGAAAGTGGGAATATGTTGTAGCCGCCTGGAAGGTTGTTTCTTGTATTAGATCCAGTGACGAAGAGCGATCGGTAGCCAGATGAAATTTTGTTTGGACGATGAGATATTGTAGTCACCTTTTTGCGCCGAACGTTGTTGTAACCGAGAGTGTGTATATTGCTAACGTTTCTGACACCTCCTGTGTATTCGATGTCTGAGACAAGTGTTTGTGGCTGATCACTACTGAGTCGTATGTGACATCGGACAGTGATTTTGAGCGTGTTTTCGCTGTTGCAAATAGGTCTTTTTTTGGCTGATCACTACTGAGTCGTATGTGACATCGGACAGTGATTTTGAGCGTGTTTTCGCTGTTGCAAATAGGTCGACTGTTTTTCAATGAAAATTATTTGCCGCATCGAGTCGTGCTGATCACCACCGTGTGTGTGTCTGCAGGCTGTATGTGTTTCGTAACATCCCGTACTTCAAGATCCTGGTCTGCGGCGGGGACGGGTCGGTCGGCTGGGCGCTGTCGTGTCTGGACAACGTCGGACAGGACGCTCAGTGCCAGTCGCCACCGATGGCAATCATACCTCTCGGCACTGGTCGGTATTCACAGCCGCCGGTTTACTTTGCAGGTTTTTTCGTTACGAGTCTCCTCTCTGCTGCGTCATCATTGTTTGACGTACTGAGCTCTTCGAATCGTTGCCACTTAATTCCCGGCTGTCGAACACTCTGCCGCAGAACGTTACACTGGCGCCGTCACTGAAAATGCTTGAAGACTCAACTCTTTTATCATGAGCGCCTCTGTAGCTGCCTAACAGCGTTACAGCACTTTATAAATTTTGTATTTATTATTATTATTATTATTATTATTATTCTTATTATTATTATTCCTATTTTCCAAATCTGTTGTGCCCGCGCATTTCAGACACTGTGATCATTGTTTTATTTACTTACTTACTTATTAACCTGCTTATTTGCCCACTAAATGTTTCTTAAGTGTTTTTTTGTGCCGCTAGTTTGGCACGAAGGACCTCTGTGAAAATATGCTGCATGCAAGAACTCAACTTGGCTTCGTAGCCCGGGTATCAGTAGTACTGTTATCCGTGACCCTTTGGTGATTCTAGAAATTTGTTTCAGGTACTGCCTCAAACTTTTTTCTACACTTAAGTGTGCCCATTGACACTCGGAACACGCATTAGTGTCAGTCAGTGTTTTGAAAATATGTGTAGAAGGAGAAATATGCCACATCGGCGTATGTATTCCAGTGGGATTAATTAGCAGGCCATCTGTGGTGACACTACCATCACTGCTTTTGCTCCATGTAGTTGCCCCAGAAAGAATGATCGTAAAGCAAGTGCCATGTATCGTAACAGTATAGTGCTGTACTTAAGTAAGTAACTAAAGTAAGTAAGTCGGAGTGAAGTTTAGGGGGAGGGGGAAATTCACATTGCGTGTTGGTCCTTATGCCCCAACGTCTTGTACAACTGTCTAAAATGGCTGCTGTATGACAAGTCCGGCTGTCTGAGGGCTGTCTGTCGGCAGACTGTTCGAGACTTGAGGTCCAGCTGCACTGAAGGCTGCGTGTGTTGGTGATGTCGCTGGGCAGGTAACGATCTGGCACGTGTGCTGCGGTGGGGTCCTGGCTACAACGGTGAGGACGAGCCTCTTACGCTGCTGCGAGACGTCATCGACGCCGAGGAAATCAAACTCGACCGGTTCGTTACCGTGATACCATAACTCTGATTGTTGTCGTCACAATTGTTTTTTTATACGTATCCGTGTATTGTTGTATTGCTCACCTCTGCTTTGGTGCGCGGTAAAGTCGTCGTGTTTGAATAATTTCGGAAAACTATTCAAATACTACAACTGAAATACAACCTGAAACTGACCGAACTTGGTGTTGGATCATGGAGATCACGCGGTAGCGAGTTTCACAAAGTCGGACAGGCGAACAAAAAGCCCGGCGCCGGAATGTGCTTATGCAGCACAGTACGGTGGTGTCAGCTATGTGTGTACATTTATCATTGTTATATGTAGCATAGAATATTAAATATGAAGTAGCTGTTTACTTATTTATTTTGAACGTTGTACACACGGTGGACAAGCTAATGTTAGAAATAATAAAAAGCAAAACGTACCCAGTGCAAACAACAAGCATCAAAACGCCTGAAATCTAAAAAACAGTTTTGTAGTTGAGAATATATGATAAAAAATAACAATAAAAATGTGTAAAAAGCTGCACATTATTGATGTGGATACAGAACATAAATGCAGACACACATACAAACTTATAAAACTCTAAGCAGTCGCAGAGAACAGCTTTATCAGACACCCACCAGTGTGATAAACTGCAATTTTTGGTTGCACATTTTTGCTCGCGTATAAATCAGATCATAGACCAGTATCCTAATGTGTTCATATGTGCAAACCATAGATACAGATGTTAAATATATCCTTCTGTTTATCGCACGTAAATATGCTGTGTGTAGTTTATTTCCACAAAAGATGTCAACTGGTTTGGTTACGATGAGTGGAAAGTTTTTTTCATTTAAGTGCCTTATGTAGAAGTTTTAATATTAAATATAAATAACCGACGAACAACAATGTCAAATATAAAAACATAAATTATTTTACTTACGATAAATAGGAGGGTACAGTTAACATCTATATCTATAGATGCGTATACGACAAATTTTGAAATCGGTTTGTTGTTGGATATCCATAATTATCGATATTCATAATATTCATAATATTCATAGCAGTGGTTGACTAGTTTGAATGCTGTTATCATATACCTTAGAAACATTGGTGTTAGGCAAATGTAGATTTGAATTGCGTATTGTTGCTATGATTCGTACTGTATGTTTTCTACTTTCGGCTTTTATTCTTTCTTAGTATTTCAGTCTATTAGATGTTTTGGCTTTAGTTTTTACGGACATCTTGTCTGAAACAAGTGTATATGTATGTATCTACGTATGTATGTATGTTCCGCGTGTCAGGTGGACGGTGATATTTCATCCGGACGAGAAGGAGACGGATGAGATGAAGATGGCATTGGCAAACGACACCAACACGGCTCAACCGAACGAAGACACCACGTCAATCTTCGTCATGAACAACTACTTCGGCATCGGCATCGACGCTGACCTATGCCTCGATTTCCACAAAGCGCGCGAGGAAAACCCCGACAAGTTCAACAGCAGGTCGGCACGGCCAGTCACCGGCTGTTTCTTTGTACAGCTCCCACTAACTCTGTACAGTGCCCCTCTGATGTATTCGTAACGGTGTCGTTCTAATCTCTGGAATGTTAATAATAATAATAATACTGCAGAATCACACAATGGCAACACTGCCACAGAGACAGGTGCAGCAGCCAACAAAATCACCAAGTATGATGAACTGGCCATCTTCTATCCAGTTGCCATAGAAACATGAGGTATCTGGAATCACTGGGCTGTTGAGCTTGTCCAGAAAATTGGCAGACAGGCCACATTAATCACTGGCAAACCCCGAGAATCCACCTTTCTGTTTCAGGGGACGGTCGCCTTCGTCAACACGTTTGACTCCGATTAGACGCCGTTGCAGTCATACCTTGCTTAGTACAATGTTAAGTCTGCGGCTTTGTGCTGTTGGGCGAAAAAAAATGATAATAATATCGTTTATTCTTTTTTTTCTGGCGTTGACCGCCATGAAGTCTAAAGTCCAGTGTCTTCTGATGCATTTTATCATACCTTCTATCATGCATTCTAGCGTACCTTCACTTGTTCGTCAGTTCATCCCACTGACTGCGCTCCTCTACCGACAGCTTCCACACCTTCTCCAATCCGAGAACCCGCACCAAACTCGCCGAGCGAGCCTTCTCCATATTTCCGGTTCGACAGTGTGGAACTCTGTTCTTCTGCATGTACAACAACTCAAGAGAATGCTTTTCCGCCTCCGAAATGACCTATACTGTGTCGAGTGGGCGTTAAACTCTACTCGCTCGCTCACCAAGAATACTGTTTTTAAGCGACAACAGAAATCTCACTTTTTAAGTTAGCTTTTAATTCCTCGCCATTTTATTGACACTTATAATACACTACTGTACTGTATTTTTACTGTCGTTCTCGTCAAGTGATGCTCTGCGTGGTTTTGCAGTTTGTACATTGTGTTTCTATTCTGCACCACAGTAATAAATGTTTATGACGATGATTTCGACTCAGTACTCGTTAGTTTGTGTGTTATCTGCTCTCCGTAGGTTGCACAACAAAGGTGTCTACTTCAAGATCGGTCTCCGCAAGATGATGTTTCGTCGGTCGTGCAAGGACCTGCACCAGGCGATCCGTCTGGAAGTCGACGGAAAGGTGGTCGACTTGCCGCCGGTCGAAGGCATCATCATCCTTAACATACTCAGGTCTGTCGATCAGTCCCAGTCGACAACGTTGACGGTTGCCACGAATCGAGGCAACGCCTTTGTTTGTCATCATCAGACGTGCCCGTCGTCCCACCAACTTGTCTCTGCACTGTCGGCGACCGAGCCTTTCTGGTTTCAGCTGCTCGTGTCTGGAACGGACTGCTGGCACACGTCACATCGTCGCCGTCGCTACACATATTCAAACGCCATTTGAAGACATTCTTTTTCGGCGGAAGTTTTCCATTCCACAGAACTATCACCACTGCATCTCCATACACGCCGAACATTTGTTGTTTCTCTTGTTATGTGTTCCGTGGCCTATAGTAGCTAATTGCCACCTTACGCCACGTTAATCATATTCGTTTACTAATTAACTAACTACATGTAACTAACTAACTTAAAAATCAGTGCCTGTCTGGGTCCTCTGCTTCTTCACATGCATTTTAAGTAAGAAAATAAGCAAGAGCATTTGTGAAGCGCAGTTGAAAAGGTTCACACTGCGCTGTTGTCCCACTGCCCGAGTGAAAACTCCTTCAGCGACCGTATGAAGAGTCCGAGTTCCGTCGTCAGGCAGTTCCAGACTCGATGTTCAGCGGCACTGCACTGAAGGCTGTTTTGCCGAAGTTGGTCCGCATCCGACAGACAAGCATACGAGTTTTAGCCGAGCGTTTGTGTGTGTGCTTGTGCGTGTGTGTGACGGCAGCTGGGCGTCGGGGTCGAACCCGTGGGGTCCGGAACGCGACGACCAGTTCATGCGTCCAACACACTACGACGGCATGCTGGAAGTGGTCGGCGTCACTGGCGTCGTGCACATGGGACAGATCGGCAGCGGCCTGCGCACCGGCATGCGCATCGCACAGGGTGGACACGTAAGTCACCGGCGCTGTATCATCCCGTTTTACTACGAGCACGGTTTATTAGAGCTTTCGAATTCATGCATTAATTCGCACTTTTGCACGTTAAACAATTAATCGCGATTTGAAAGATTAATGCCGTTAAAAAATTTTAACGTCGCTACCGGAACAATGCTATGCGAATAGCACCTGCGTTCGCAAGTACAGCCACTAAGAGATCGCAGTCCTTCGGGACGAAGTTTCTTGTGCACAGACGGGTTAGTGTGCGTAAGGTGCTTTTCTGGTCGCCAAATAGCCTTTTGCTGTATGGTGTCGGCCTACTGCTTCAAGCGCCTAAACCAGAGTACAGGGAAGGGGGTCCATGATGATATACCTGGTTTCTGACATGCTGTCCCACATATGCGTTAATGACGTGTTAATTGCACAATTAATTTTTAATTGCAGTGATTAACGCGATTAAAAAATATTCACTCGAAAGCTCTACAATTTATATAAGCGTAAAACTCGGGATAACAAGGTCATCAGTCATCTGCTCGGCACGCCAGCTGGGCAACAGAGACGTGATCAGTAAGCGACGTTGTGCCGTTTTTGGAAGGCCACGTGGCTAGACTTCTAGCATCGGCTCAAGCCAGTCAGGCTCTGAGGATCCAGGTCCAATCCAGCGTGGTTGTCAATGACACTGCCTAGAGCCCTCGTAAGCTGTGAAAGGCGGATTACTTTCCACGTTTAGACCTCGACGCCTATATCGCTCTGCCTTTCTACGCCTGTGATTTTTCAACCTTTGTTTAGAAATGAAAACCTTCGGAGCATTTATGTTGCTAACGGAATCTCCTGCAGTGACTCGAGGGTTTTTTCTGTTCCAACTGGACAGAAACATCATTTTCCTGTACTTACCAGTAGATATGCATGAAAAACACCAATTGATACAGGTTTATATGTGTAACACTAATCTATAGCCTAAATCGAAAATAAATTTGTGTGGCCAGATTAGCTGACATACTTGTTATATGTTATTTTATTGTTGCCGTTAGCCCATTGTTTTTGGTTGATATTTGCCGTTATTTTTATACTGTTACTGGCCACCAGCGAAACCCTGGCTGGCGCTCACAGAACCCTTGGGTTCCACGGAACCCCGGTTGAAAAACCACTGCTCTATGTCTTCCTTCAGTTTCTGCTGATGGGCCGTACCACTTGTCTAAATGTACCGATTGAGATCCACCCGCATGTGAGCGTGTATTTGCGTGTAGATTCGCATCCAGATGTTGACTGAGCTGCCGGTCCAGGTCGACGGCGAGCCGTGGCTTCAGCCTCCCGGCCATGTCGTCGTTCTTCGATCTGCACTTAAGGTAGCACTCGTACTTGTTTGCGATCCATCTCTCGTCCTTCACGCCCGAATTCCACTCCACTTGACATAACGCACCTTACTCTGTCGTGTTATGTCATGACAAGAAGTGATGTGACGAGCGCATTGCAACATGGTGCAACGTGTGACGTGCATGAGTGAGTGAGCAGTTCCTCAACGGCTCATCAGCACTATAAAGTCCATTCAGTGCCATTCACGACAATAGCAGCGTAGCTAGAGCTACAGAGAAGACTAAAAGGGTTGTAAAACTAAGGCTGTGCAGCTGAAATAAAACCATTAGGTTAAATACAGTGATAAAAATCAATGTCCTTGATAAAATTGATGAAGTGTTTCTTATCGACAGTTTCGAACAACTCTTTCATTGTACAGACAGTATAATAATTAGGCACATTCGAGCAGAAAATGCTTTACGGTGAGCGGACATGTTCAATGTCGTGTGTCAGGCGACAATGCTGAAAAAGTCGAAGAACAAGATAAAGCGTTGCAACACGGAGCCAAGCCTCTACTTTCCCAACAGCGGCGGCGCGAGTGCTGCGTCAGCCTCCGTAGCCGCTGAGCCGCAGTCGTCGACCTCATCTCGTATGCAGTGTCAACCGGACGGAGACAGCGGACCTCTATAACTGCCGTCTCTACCCGTTCTGGTCTGTTCGATTGCTCTTGGTTTTTGCGCTTCCAAATTTGGAGGGGCTAGGGGGCATTTTTGCCCCGACAAATTCGCTATTTCTGGAAAAATGTGGTGAAATAGGCCGCCGGGCTTTTGCCGTTGCTGCTCCGACCACCTGGAACAGTCTCTCAGACCGTGTCTGCAATCCGAACTTTGCCGAAGCTGCTTTCAGGCGCCTGCTAAAGACATTTCTGTTTGCATGGTACTGGCGCACCCAGCGCATTAGGAGTCTTACTGGTATACAAATGCGTTATACAAATGGACACACTGACATTTATATTGACCCCCCCGGGGGGGGGGGCTCTCTGGATACAGCGGACTTTTATAACTGCTGTCTCTAGCCATTCTGGTTTGACTCGCTCTGTGATTGTTTGGTTGACTGATGTGGCTTTTTTCGCAGTTGCATTGCCAATTAGGAGTCGTTGTTCTGTATTAAGAACGCGATATTAATTCATTTCTACCCTCTTTAGATGTAATTCAGAGTAAGTGGTAACATGCGCATGGGGTGTAGTCCACCCGCATGGAGGATCCTCACCGAAGTGAAGAGATTAGTAATGTGAATATTTATCGTTTGATTTCATCCGTCTGCCACTATCAGAATTTAGCCACAATTTCCTGGGAGTTTAAAATACGCAATGCTGGGTAAGCTCATTCCCCTAGACCCCCTGCTGGTTTTTTAGAGGGGGAAGGGAAGGAGGGAAATTGGGAGGAGCTGAAAAGGGATGAGGAAGGGGAGGCAAGTTTTGAAATGTGTCGACTACAATGCTCACTGCCGTTACATGGCGATTTTTTGCCAAAGCGATACCACATTTTGGTGATCTTGTGCAGCTTTTTTGCGCTCTTGTCACCCATACGCACTGTTCTATGCAGTTAAGTTTTCAATCACATCTATTTGTCACATAAATAACATTCAAGTGCATCACAATCTCTACACTGAAGACCCACATGTTCCCGATTTCTAGTAGTTACTGACAGCCGACATCTGCAACTGAAGCACGTTTTAACGGTGTTAGGCGTTCTTGTAGCGAGTCTCACCACGTTACGGCGCGTTAAAATTTTTGTGTTATTATAATTTTTTAAATATTTTTCTGTAATTGCCGTCGGTAGTGTAGGTCCCAAGGGCTGAAAACCAGAACAAGTGCTGGAACAGTTACATTTCGTCCTCTGGGGTTGTGTGGGTGAAGTTACCCAGATTATTTTTTTTACCAGGGGAAAAACCCTGGTGGGAAAAACCCTGGTGGCTAAAAAATTACAACAGTATTACTATTGTTATTATTGTTATTATGAGTGTATTTTGTGTTTTATTTTTGCAGTAAAATCTCTTTGTGGACCAGTATGATGTCTCGTCTCTCGTTGCATCGTCCACTGTGAAATACTGTTCTTCTCTGCAGCAGCAGCCACCACCGATCCAAGCAGTCTCGTCGTCTGGCCCATGCTACAAATTCCACTCTGCCGCGAACAACTCTGTCCGGCGCGCGTACCATTACACGGCCGGCTGGTGGTGCCCGACTCCTCGGAAAAGAACTCCAAGGCTACCTGTCGGTTGCGGTGGTCGCCGAGATTAGGAGTATTCCGGTCGTTGGCGGTCGTACGAAAGCGGTCGAAGAATATGGTTGCTTGAGTCGTACGTTGAAGTGATCGGCTCGGCTGTCTTCTGTATACGTCGAACGGCTGTTTCGTTGGCACGAGCTCATCGAGTTTATTTTCGCGCCTCGGTGTCCAACAACTCAGCTGGTTTTTACTCAATCGGTTTCTGCGCATTGGTCACGCTTTGCACTTTTTACGCTTTGTGCTTTGTACTCGGCACGGGGGCGCACAACAACCTTTTTTTTCGCATATAAACTTGGGGGACCGTTTTCCCCAACAGCGCCCCTCCCCAACCTGCACGGGGCTACTGTTTATTTGGCTGAATTGGCTCTCTCTGAATCTGGCTCCGAATATGATATTTTTGTTAAGCATGTTGTCTGCAGTATCTGCGCTGCCGATAATTTTGTCCCGTAAAAAAAATCCTCCGGCACTATTGGTCGGGATTGTGGGTGAAGGCTACGACTCTTAAGGGCCGGTTCCGTGAACGTCACTTAAATTTGATTGACGCTTAACTTCAGGAAAGTGGCTCGTGAAGCTAATGTTTACGTGACAAATAACACCCACTTAATTGAGGAAGTGAGGTAAAGTGTCAACTTGTCGTCGTTCAATTCGTGAAACGCAAACAAAATGACGTTCAAGTTGACGTAATGCGTGACGCAAAATGATCTTAAGTGTCTCTAAAATTTAGATGATTTCCTAAGCGCTCCCGCAGTAATGATGCATCATTGTAACAGTAAGTTGAGCGCTGTTGTCATTATTTGGTTTGCATTTTTGTAGCCCCTTGCAGTTCAGAAATCATGCTCTCACTGTTTTCTGTACTTCTTTCCTTTCTGAATCTCAACGTTGTTACTGCATTTGCCATCATACAGGGTGGCTGAGAACTGAAGTGGTTCCGTGCACTGTAAAAGGTGGTCGCAAAAAATTCCCTTAAAAACTCCCTCAGTTCGTTTCCCAAATCTTTCTGGGGGTTGTAATTGTCTCCCGGCTATTGTGCATTGTTACCTTGTCTAGCACTTTTTCTAGTATAGTATAACAATATGCTCTCTGCTAAAGTCCAATTTCCACTTAGCTCAACGCGACATGACAGGCTATCTACCTAATGCATTTTGGCAGAGGAAGATGTGTTGTGCACAACAAGACTTGCCGTGTCGAAATCGTTTAACTTTGTCAAATAGTCTCATACCCACGTGGACTCGTGTTTTAATTTTTTTGACATTCCGAGCGTGTTACATCCGGAGCACGAAATACCAAGTTCAAGCGATCACCATCGCTTCTTTGCCCACTGTATTGGAACAAACTCGACACATTATGTCTTACCTCGACATGACCCTCTTACAGTTTTTCTTTCATTTTATTTTGATTATGTAGTTGATTTCCTAATTCCAATGAAGGCGCTATACACATTTACGTCAAGTGATTGATTGATTGATTGATTGAGTGGCAGACAAGTAGTGTCGTGTTGTGTCGAGCAAAGTGGAATTTGGGCCTAATGTTTCCCGGCCATTCTCGAGTTCTGTCTCTTTCTTTCACTCGGTGTAATGCTGTTCGACGTGCAGTCGCGTTTGCTTCAACTGTTGACGCTTGTTCCCTTCTCGACACGTCGTCGGTATAGTTCCCGTACCGTTTTACTCTTTCGGTTGTAATTACTTCCGCGGAGCGTCCGCCGTCTGGGCGGTCTCCGTTGAGGTGTGTTGTGGACTGTGCACTTACGTGATGCACCGCGCACGGCGCGTCGGTGCGTCCCAACGACGTTCGAGTGCACGTCGCACGGCGCGGCGGTGCACTGTCAATCTTTGCCGTGCCGCTGCGTGCCGTTATTATTATCGTCATCGTTACTGTTGTAGATTATAATTTGGCGGATTGACGGACCGATTGACCGTCTGTTTGCGTCCGCGGGCGGGACTAGCTGTTCTTCAGATGGTCGCGTGCGTCCATTCTGTGCCGTTTATTTGTACGTGTACGAACGACGTCCGGCGTCGTCGTTTTGTCATCGTCAGCATTAATTGTTAGTATTATTATTACAGGTATTATTATTATTGCTATTATTATTATTGCCGATATATTTTGTTGTAAATAGTTCCTCGCTCGTCGGCAAAATGCAATGGCACGTGCGTGAGTGTGTGTGCGTGCGTGTATGTGCCTGTGTGTGTGTGGTCCGACTATTACATGGTCTCGCACTCCGCCGAGTGTCTTGCATTTTCCACATGCAAAGTGGAAACATGGAACAAGAACTCCGGCTCGGCAAAGGCAGGAATTTTTTTCACGTATAAACTGGTGGCAGTGGCGCAGCAATAGGGTGTGCAAGTCGTGCAGTGCACGCGGGCCCGTCGCTGTGTGGGGCCCAGACGAACCCTGTGTGGGGAAGAGAGGGCTGCCCTTTTGGAGTCTTGCACACGGGCCAGCTCCAACCTTGCTACGCCACTGACTGGTGGAGGGGGAGGAGGCATTTTTCCGCGGTCAGTGACCCGAGTTACCCCACTAGTTGCACAAAATGCAGTACTGTGCAGGGTTAATATATGTCTGGTTCCACAGAATTAGTGCTTAGAGTGACAATGACAATGGAAAGTAATATAAATAGTTGTGCATTACCACTAACCAGCCAGACAGTAAATCTAATGCTAACCCTAACCGTAACTCGACTGCTAAACAGCATGCTGTAGTAAGCATTCAACTAAATATATGCACATATCCTACGTGTCCACAGAAATCCATACTGCACAGTGTTATTGCACCGTTTTTACTGCTTTCTGTAGTCGTTGTCACTATTCCGTCGTAAATTCAGGTTTTCGCGGTTTTCCATTAGACTTGACGACGTCGTGTGTCATTGGACTGAACTCGTTGCTTGCGTCATTTGAGTGGTCTTCAGTATAGTTGCAGTTACTCCCCTCCCTCTCTCCCCACCGTCCCACACTGTATCAGAAATAGTCTTGACATTGTTGGTTGTCCGTGTGCGTGCGTGCGTGCGTGCGTGTGTGTGTGTGTGTGTCGATTAAGTTTGTTACGCCGTTCAAAATTTGGCCAGTCGCACCACGGCAGCATGTGACGATATATTTATTGTGAAAACCGTATAGTGTCGGCCGCTCCGGTAACCACACCCGAAATTTCCAAAGTTTTTCGCGAAAGTTTGTGTTTGCGGAAGAAGGGTTTTCGGCTGCTTTGCGTGATTTTGTGTCGAGGCATTCCTTGCGGCGCAGTTCTGCAGCTTCGCTTTGTAAGAGCGGAAATACAATCACTGTGAAACGTTCGTCTTTTCGGTTCCGCTGTGATGTGATCATCTTTTGCACGCGTTCGCTGTGGATCGTCGCTTTTGAGTTATTGTTATTGATTTACATATTTTTTTATTTATTTGCCGAGTCCACCGCGGTATTTATCGCAGGGACGTACGCAGGAATTGACAGAGGGG
>Ga0056116_1000308_pt1 | contig 16163 bp, 10 predicted proteins | sample WorMetOlspDAHAB2_FD_67352 | JGI IMG/M metagenome (GOLD analysis project Ga0056116, IMG submission 67352) | Marine gutless worms symbiont microbial communities from Max Planck institute for Marine Microbiology, Germany - Olavius sp. DAHAB.2 ...
GATATCAACATCAACCATTGCATCGACATGTTTTTTAGTTTACTTTTTGATTATTATTATTGTTGTTGTTGCTGCTGCTGCTGCTGCTGTTTTCCACTTTGTGGTGAATAAAAATGTTCATAGCCAAAGGGACCGAAGGCAAACTGAACCGAGAGGTGAACGCTGGGAAGAGAAATTTAGAGTTGTAGTGCAAATATGACACCGGACTACGATTCTCTTCGCACTGATGATAGCTTCATCGGGATAATAAAAATAGTACCGTATTCTTCACATTATCAAAATAGTCTCTGAAATAGTGTCTCGGAGGCTGGCTCAGTTTGCCGACGTACAATTAGGTTACAGCATTAAACAGCTCCGGCGGGAGCGTCGTGTGCAGCAAGCTTGCCGACAGTATTTCGTGACCTCACTGATTGGAGGCCCGGGCGCCGTACAGCGTCAGGAAACGCTGCTAATCGACGCCTATACGGATGCAGATCTCGATCTGGCAGCGGACGCCTGGCAACTTCGGACGGTAGTGTTGCCAAGGGATGTGGATTTATGATAATGTTTTCACGAGACGTCGGCGGCGCTCGTCCGCAGTCGGTCCGGCCAGACCAACTCAGTCGCCGCGTGCACCCGGTCGCAATAAATAGCTCGACCGGCCGTCATTCGGCCAACGAAATTGAAACTTTGGCGCAAATTTGCGACGCATTTTCGAAATATCACACAACGACAGGTAGCCGAGACCAACGTATAACATTTTAAAGGAATTTTTAAAACTGCATTACCTGCTTCCCATTTTTATTTTGCCGAAGCCTCAAGTGCTGCATTTCGCGCTGAAAATCATTCTTCTGTTGACGCAGTATCAATTCACATTTTAACTGCAGAATGTGATTTAACGACTGCACAAATCCATTTAGAACTGTACACTAAAAAGCCCTGCACCATGCAGCCGGCTGAGCTTTTAAATCATTGCGGTACATACATCAGTTAATTTTAAGACTTTGCGCACAGTGGCCGACGACTTTCATTCGCAGACCTATATACCGGACTAATCGAAATCGATTCGTGAAGCAAACAGCGCGAGAACAGAAAAATGTTTGCGCTCTTTAATCTCGCAGAAATCACGCCGCCGTGTCGCATCCCGCTGGTTGAGATTAATTAAACGTGCCCGCACCCGCAGCAGATACACAGAAAGTGGGAGAGAGTGAGAGAGGGGGACAGCCAGCTGTCGTGACAACTGCTGATGCTGGTGCTGTTGCTTTGGCTGCATGTTGATGACTGGCGGGCGGGCGGTGACGTCATCGTCGTCGTCGTCTCTATCGACAACGTGGCCAAACAGAACACGCACGAAGTCAGATGTCTGCCGGGCGTGGTCGACGGTGTGAGCGTGAGATCAGTCGATAACGTGCGACACGCTATCGACACAGCGGCCTTGCAACTGCCTTGCAGGCCGCCGCCGCCGCCGACCGCTCAGCACAGTCTTGCATCTCTGTCTAACGTCTCCATCGCTGGAAGCCTGCTGTGATTGACGGTCGCATTAGCATCACACTATACCAAGTCTCCCTTCTCTTCTGATTTAACTCCAGCTGCCAATCGCATTCATGCACTGTTCGCAGCTATTGACAAAGCTAGTTGAGACTGCGAGTCAGTGAGGGATCTATTTACACCCATTCCTGGGGGAGAGTTGAACACCCCACTACTGACAGTAGTACACCTCAGAGTCCAAGCTTGTCGACCTCAGCGTCTTTGACGCCTCTGGAACCCTAATAATTTGGCGAGCACCCCAACCAAAATTTCTGTATAAAACCCTGGTTAACGTGATTGTTTCACTGTTATCGTGCTTCCTGAATCGTTTAGTAGTGCCTAAATTAGCGAACGACGCCGAAGTTAGCAACTATAGAAACCTCCGTAAATTTCTTCAGTAGCTATTCAGCACTAACAGGTGATATATTAATACAAGACTGAAACAGCGCGCCCGCCGTGTTGTCGACGCGGGACGACCTGGCGAGAGAGGAAAGATCGACGAGGAGGATATCCGCAGTGGTTAGTTTTTCGTAGCTCTTTTCATGACATGTCGCTGCATCAATACTCTTACTCTACACTGACTAGGCCTACATTCGACGCATGATTTCGATTGCTACTGCTAGCCATCAAATCAGAATCACGTTCAGTAGACTACTGTTCTGTGTTTATGCTTGGGCTTACAGGTTATTTTCAGAGCGATCGTCATTTTATACAAGCATACACATACATCATTATCGTCATCGTCATTATCATGATGGATCTGTATATTAAAATTGTTATCAATGTGTCAACAGAGTTTACCACGATATTTTCATATTTACTCGGGTATCGGTCAACTCGTCAACAAGTCAATTCGTCACATTATGCGACAAGTTGACTGTTTAGTACTAGGACTAAGGTTAGGTTTAGGTTTACTTTAGGTTTAATGTCAAGTTCAGTGTTTGATGGTTATGATTCTGCATGCACGACATCTGTTGTCATTGCTATTTTCCCGAAATTTGCCGGTACGAGTTGCCCCTGCGTATGAAATCATGTAAGAAATGTAATAAATATAATAAACATACGGTAGCTTTAACAGCGTGGAGGAGTGTTGAAATGAACGCTGTCAGAGAAACTGTTCTAAACAATGTGTATACAACAGGTACTAACATAAATTTACAATGCATGAATTAAGTTGAACGTCGAATGTGTAATTAATCATCATCATCATTTATTCGATCGACGAAACGTAACATAGAAAATTTAGACTACTAAGCACGGCAGCGAGCATACCTCTTCTGATAATGAGCTTCTATACGATAGCCTAACACCTATAATAAGTATATAAATATCATAGTAAATGGTAAGTACGACACAAAATACCACATCTATGAAGACAGAGTATGTCAATCTGGTCTAACGAGATCCTAAAGGTCGATGATAAGGTTCTAAATTAGATGGCTGATGCAGGATGTTTGTTCCTGGCATTACTATTTGAAGAAGATAATCTCTTTTATTAACTGTTCACCAGAACAAGAGCAACAGATTTTGAGGGAATCTGCCTGCTCCTGATAACAAGTGTTGTCCTCATGATTTCGAATATCCATCGAATTACGACTTGACTGACGGCGTGCGCTCCACCGCAGCCTGTCCTCTTCTGTAGAGACACGGTACTGGAGTACAGCGACTGCATGCCGACGTATAATGGGATGCGCCGTTGTCGGTTGCTGCTGCTGCCGATGCCAACTCGCTGCCGCCGCCGCCGCACGGCAAACCTTATCGCTGCCTTAATGAAGCGACGTAATGGAAATTTATGTAGCGTCGGCGCGCGCTGAACGCCAGTGTTTGCGCAAGGCGAAACGGACAAAGCCTGATGTCACAAGGCAAGATGTCCGACCGTCGCCGGCCCGCCAGCGTGGAGAGCGCCGAATGGGCAGTCATCAGGGACGAGGGCTGACCGCGTTGCAGGCAGCAGACACTCTTGATTACAAGCATAGGCGCACCCATAAGGGGTTTACGGGGGTCCGGAGCCTTTCAGAAATTAGGTCAGGGGGACCCTCAGATTCCCTTGCCAAAACAAGTCTTGTCACTGTGTTTAATGGTGGGTAAGCGAACAAGGTGAATATATAAATTTGTCAGTGGTACAGGGGCCGAAACCATAACTCCGTTGCAATGACCAAACAGGGTGCAGCACAGTTCCGCATATAGATCCTTTTTAGACTCCACAGATTGATGGAAAAGGAAGAGACCCAAACAAACGCCACTGGGTTTCACTCTGATCCCAACACTTTTTGACAACACTGCTGTCGTCATGCGCATCTGATTCGCTATGGAAATTAGCTTGATTCATTGATTGATTTATAAGACACGCGTCTACAGTGACTGGTTCAATAACCAGAATGAAAACAGAGTTATTGTTGGAAACCGTTAACAGAAAACACTTGAATTTGATAAGCGATAAAAGCGGCTCTTCCAAGAAAGCTGCTAACCACCAGGCACCAAGTGCAAAGCATAGACGCCACAAGCTGAAAGATAATATGGTGGGCCAACTTGGCGACCGAAGCAGGATGCTGCAGCCAGACGAGCACATACAGTAGAAGTTCCTAGACAGTCTGTAATAGCGACGGAAACAGCCTCCTCACTAACCAGCCAGACATTCTGAACCGTTCGATAGAGTTCATTAGTTCGAAGTCAATGTAAATCGACATTCGTTGTAATCAGTCAAACGACGCTGGAATTACCATTGGCATGCGAGCAACTAAAAAGCTACCAGTCGCAACAACCAGCGAATATCATACAGACAATGTAATTATCGTCAAACTGCATCGAGTTGATTCGATGCCAATTATAGTAATAAAATGGCATGTAACGTTTTGCAATATAATGCTATTCGACAGTGTGTCATTAAAGCAGAAAAAAAACCAGAAAGCCAAAGAGCGTGTACACACGATTTGGAGAAACATCGACGTGCGGCTTAGCTGGAGCGGATAGAGAGGATTGCGCTGAGCGGCTGCGAACAAGGTTTTAGGCGACAACTGCGGCGACGGAGGCAGCGGAGAGGGAGTCCAAACAACAGAGCGCGACAAGCACTTGTCAGCTGGGGGAGGGGGAGACGTAGCACATGTTTTCAGCCAGCTCACCTCCATCAGAGTGGACTACTAGGCTGTCGTATGATTTATCCTGATGGATTGACCACCCATGGAGTGCTGGTTGCTGGCATAAGCATCGGTGCGTCGACCGCAGCGATTGCGTGCGCTTTGGTGTCACATCCAGCAGATTAGCGTAAACCGACTTTATTGAGGCTGCCTGACACCTGCTCGGCATGCTAACGAAGCTGACACAATATATTACACTTCCAAATCGGCCTACGCGGAAGCGATCCAGGGTAGTGAAGAAACGTCGCCCAACTTTTGGCCGTAACGAAGGCACCGTTTCCAAGCTTAGCAAAATAATATGATATTCAGCTAAAAAAAGTATCAGATACCACGAGAACATTACCCCTTAGCGATCTGTATGATGCATACTTAAGCTCGCAGCTCTTGGCTTTTACACGCAAATGCTGACTTAGGGGTAAATTCCAGTGCCAAGCATACTGGTTATATTGAAGTTAGCAGAGTTTATGAGAGTTCATAATGTCCTGAGTTTGCACTGTGGTAAACCTTCGTTGTGTGAGTCAACGGAAATGATGCCAGTTTTTCCATATATATTTCCACGACATACAGACACTCACCATTACCGTCGGCGATACAGCAGGTGAAGTGGTGTCATTTTTACACGTTGTCTTCGAAATGACCCATACCATAGGCGTACCCAGGATCATTTTACAATGGAGGGGGTTCAAGTGGTGTGCATGGTTGGGGACATTGAACACTGTGAAATTAGCGTACAATTTTTAACGCTTTCCTGTAGTAAATTTAGGATTTAATGAGTATAGGAGCAGAGCTTGGACAGTATATTTTGCAAACACACAATTCAAAAAATGAAGATTCAATGGGGGTTTGAACCCCCTGCCCCCTCTGGGTACGCCAGTGGCCCATACTATGTGTCGGGCGGGACGTTAGACCCTACTCACTCACTCACTCTGGCTTTTCCAACTTCAGTGTTTTTGTTAATTAATTGATACAGTAGGCTATATTTCACATCGTCGCTGGAAAAACGTTTAAAATGCAATCGACTCTGACTTCATGACTGTGGGTGGCGTGATAAAAATGACGATTCCCTATGAAGTTACAGCCCAATACGCATCTTAGGCTCATGTGTCCTGGGATGCAACACCATAAGCATTCATCCATCCTGCAGATTTCTAGAGGGAGGATGCAATGTTCTACTTAATGTACATGGCACGGGACACTTTTAGCTGTAGAACAGATAGATTTTACAAGTCTGAAAAGTGTGCATTCGCACATGTCCCGAAAATTGTGGGCATTTTTTGCCTTTTATACGATAATACGTGTTCCATAATTGGATATTTTTTTAAAATTACTAGTTACTACATTGCTCCGAAATAGATTAATCATTGCCTGGATACCGAAAGCAGCGAAGTGATCGCGCCTATCATGTATTCAAGGCGTGGCATTTGTGCTCTTTAGCATCGACGAACAGCGTCGTCATCGATGTCGTCGTCATCGCGTCATTTAATGACAGAGACCGAAAGAGAAATCGAACGTCATTGAGGACGTCACAGCCGTCCGTTCATCTGTGATTCCAGCCGTCTTCAACTTCGTGCGTGCGTCACACATGAAAGACGCGGAATCCTACATTAGACTTCATCAAACCGCACTGCCGGCGACGCGAACGACGGAGCGGTCGCTGGCAGAGGGAACGACGAGGGACGGACTGATTATAGAGAGAGTAATCGTATTAGTTGTTGCGGCAGCATGTACGGGCGGCGGCCGGGACCGGTCTGCGGATCTTGGCGCCGGTACAAAATACAGCTACTATACTGTTCATCGGCAAATGTCAACGACGAGCGTCGGGAATTGCGTGCTGTCCGTTCGTCTATCCGGGCGCTTAACGGCCTCGCGCGCATGCACACTGCTCGTTTATTTCCGGCTAAATATGGTCGCAACGGGGCCTTGACTCTGCCGCCGCCGAAGCCGAAGCCGAAGCCGTGTACGACGCTCGTCGGTCGGTCCGTCCGTCCGTCCGTCGGCGTATTACGAAAGCGCCGCTGCCGCCCGCTGCTGCTGGCGGCGCGCATGGAAGCCAGACATTGACCCAACATGTCCCGCGTGGTCACGTATCACCCGTTTAATAAATACGCGTCCGACCGTTTCGCAAAAGCCTCGTATATATGTACGGCGCGCCGCGATATTACCTGTCAGCATATTAACCACGCGTGGCCGTCTAGCAAAAACTGGCAGGAATCTTCTGCCTGTTACTTGGAAGTAGGCCGACACCGTGTTCCGATAAAAACGACCACTGTGATCTGTAATGACACCGTAGTCAAATCTCAACCAATATGCGATTTTTTTCACTATCAGAAAAGAACTAAATTTCCTGCAAACGCGTGCATTATTTTTTCCAGTTTAGTTACGATGGTACACTACCTTACGAAATTCAAACTGCTGATTCCATCAATTTGTGCAGAAAGAAGATGCACTGAAACAGAACAATCACACTCACACCTTTGTGTTGTGTTAGTGCAATTTTGTAGCAGTGAAGAAATTTTCAATATCGGTTATAGATTCTGTTCTACACTGTAGTTTTCTGGAACATGGTGAATAAATATTAAATACATTCCATATGTATTTGTGTTAAGCAATCAGTAAGATTATAAGAGGTCGCAACAAGTTGTGGAATTACACACATCAGGGGCCGGTAGTAAAAAAAAATTGATTACATGCGGAAAAACTTAAACTAAATCATAATACAATAAATCAAACAATGTAATTACAACTTTGTATAACAGTTTTGCAACAGTAGGCCTACTCGGCTGACGCCTTCTTGTGCGCAGACCCGGCCGCCTGGAACAATCTTAAAGCATTTGTGTCAAACTCCATCTAAGAGACGGACGGACGGACTGACGAACGGACAGTCTGTCCGTCCGTCCGTCCGTCTCTTAGATAGAGTTTGACACTATTTACACTTAGAATCAGACTACTACACATATAAATTTTAAAAAAAAACTTATAAAACATTTTAGCATATAATTTAACGTAACGCGGTTTAATCTCTTAATAATTTTAATATCAGCTTTGACTTTTATTTTCAGTTCCTTTATGCCCCGTATTATTTTTATAAGTCTAGCGTAGCGCCAATGCTTCATTAAGGGCTTTGCATATTTACATTAAGAATAATATTTATTTACCAACGTATTGGTAGAAAAACAGTATAATGATCAGTCATCTAACTCAGACTAAATTGACAGCGTATCATACTGTAATTTCAACTAATCTGGCAACGGAACAGAAACCGGTTCGAATCTTCCGACCCTCTCAAAACATCATGATGGCCTGAGGTTGTGAGTCCGGCCAAACTCCTTTCCATCCAGCATAAAACTCCCATTTCACATATGGACAAGCAAGAGTTTCCATGAGTAAGACAGTTCTTGACATTAAAGCGACTTTTAAAATTTGGCATTATTGTATTATAAAGTGAATTCGCCTGAAGAGGGCCAGGTAGTTCCTGTACCTATACGTTGACCAAAATGTCTCTGAGATAGCAGTAGTGGTCTCGTTTGATTTACAAGTTCAGTTCTTTCGCGGAAGCCCGACAAAGCACAGACACTGTCGGTAGCAGCTATTAATCAGGACTACGATCCGCGGTTAGCTGAAATAAAAACTTTTATTGACTGACGGAAACGGTGCGGCCGTGCTGCGCGAATAATCATTAGCAATGTCCCGACACAGCGCCGAACAATGGCGATAAGTCACCGTCGACGACGACCACTGCAGGAAAGGTTCTGCAGTTACTGTCATGCTGCGACCGCATGGCTGGGTTTCGCGAATGTCCGATAAAAGCTGCTAAATTTGGACTCGGCAACGCCTTGGCACAAGGACGGATGAGTATCGATCTGTGCCACATACGTCACCGCAGCTGTTGTTGCCGCCTGGCACTGGCAGCATGGCAGATGTAGTCGAAACTTGACGATCCGTCGCAGAACGGGTCGGAAACGCACTGCCCGGCGATCCCCGCGCGGCTGACTGACCGACAAGGCTGTCTGTCCCGACGCGCAGCGGGCAGGGCGTGACGAGTTTGCGGGTGGCCGCCAGCGGACCGAGGTTGGCCATGCAGGACCGCCGGCTCGGCTGGCCGACCGACCGACCGGGCCTGGCGTCGACGGCCGTCCGGCCGCCAAACGCAATAAATAATTTCGTTGCAACGGTCTGTGCGCGTCCCGACGGGAAATAAAGTTTCCTCGTCGTCGTCATCGTCGTCGGCGCTGCTGACCGCGCATGCGAGACGGCGACTGCGCGTCAGATCAACGAATATCCGGTTTAATCGTTGCCACTTTGCCTCATCTGCTAGATTCCCGCGCGCAGCGCTTCTGCTCCCGAGAAAAAAACTAACTCACAGCTGCCGTTTCGGCGCTGTCTATTTCTAGCGGACGACGTCTTGTGCGACTCGTCTTGCTGCAGCCGCGCTATTTCTGCTGTACACTATCTTCGCGCCCAGTAAGTGCGCGGTCGCCGGTGGCTCATTTTTTACAGTGCATTTTCATATGCCTGTAAACGTGGCGATATTTATTGGAAAATGCAGTGGCGGTGAAATTATACAGAGTCGCCAAAGCAGCGTGAAGCGAAGGCTTCCGGGGCAATGAAGTTCGCAAAAACGAGTGGGAAGGCTAAGCCCAATGAGCGGCCGGGGAGAATTCGCCGGGACCCTCCTCCGTTTACCGCACTGCCTCTGGTTAATGGAACCCACGCGCACATAAGCAATTTTCCACTGAAAACTGGAGCAGCGGGGTGATGCATTGTGCACCGTTGTTGCTGATGCTGCTGTATTGGACGCCATTGAACTGTGCTCGTAAACACTGTCGATGCATCAGTCTGGGATGCAGCCGGGGGCGACGATGCCGGCGGCCGAGCAAATGATGGAGTATGAATTATTTACTTGGCGGGTCGCCGGTCCTCGGCAAGCAGAGGGCTACATGTGTCTAGATGAGCCAAATCAGATTCCCGTTTTCGCCGTCGCAGCAATTATGGCGAACGTGCGCCGAGTCATTAACGCGCGCGTTCGCTACGTATCGAAATCTCGCGTGTATTGCCGACGCGCGCGAGAGATAATGACGTGCTTGGAAACCTTTTCACGGGCGACAGCAGCATACTGCATCGTAACGCATATGCGCGTAATAAGCCGCGACATTTCTGCCCTTTTTCTGTCACGCGTCCGTCAGCATGGTAGAAGATGTCGTATGGTTTTTTCGCAGCTGAAAATTCTGACTGGGACACTCCCAACATGGGTGTGGTATAAAATCGATAAACTTTATTTCACCACCACACTGTAGCACAAAATAAAAATATAGAAAAGCAGCCAAACTCAAATCATTAGAAAATTTAAAAAAACAACAAATAAATAGTAAATAAATCATACAATATAGCCTTATAATGTGTGTACAATAACCGTTAATCAATTCATAGAAGTCTTACAATGTAACAAATCGTTTACAACGGTACTCCTGCTTGGCAACTTAAAGCTATACATGTAATTCATGCGGCACACGGTCACTGTATTTATATCATTAGTCTTAAGTTAAACGGTATCACGAAGAAGCGGTTTATCACAAAGCTGGGGTAGGTGAGCTGCGATATATCAAGAGGTAGAGTTTCTACACCACACAACAGGAGTGGTATACATTTAGCTGATAGGAGGGTGTGGAACAACTTTGTCTGAGACAATACGTCCACGTTCTCCAAAAACGCTGTTGGCCTGTCGGTGAAACCCCCGTTTGGCGGTGTATACGGAACATTGTTGGGTCCTGGATTTTGCCAGATATGCTATAGATACCGTGATAGCGTAATTTATTATACCCATGTCAAAGTGACACTAGTTGAGTTGGTAATAGTACAATACCACAAAGAGGTAAAATACATGAGCAAGAGGATTTTTTGAAGTTAATCTTCATGTCTCATGAGGAAAGTGGTATTGCTCACATAGGTGTATTAGGCGATCTACGTATATTTAACTGAGGGGGATATTAAAATACAAAATTAATAGCAGCCACTGATGGAGGAACGCATTTTACCGAGATCGTCCAGGTAGACAGCAAATAAAAATGCGACAACACTGAGCTCATATCTGAAATTTGAATTACATCAGAATATAACATCATTCCACGTGCTTCAACTGTAATACTGAGAGCATAGGTTTTCTAAAATGTCCAAGAGCTGCACTGGAACTTTTCTCATCATAAGCTAAATAAATAAAGCATGGTGATTTACCTTATCGAATGCTTTGGGAGATCGAGAGCACAAAAGTTGTACCAGAGTTTACAAAATCGTCGACAATGGTACGACAAACATAATTATGTGGCACGGAGGCGTCCGCGACCTACCGTTATCAACAATGATTGAAACCTGTCAATAAAAAATTAAATATTCGAACACTTTACATAAAACCAGAGTAATGGCGATGCCTCTAAAATCGAGACAGGCGAGGCTCCAGTTGGAGTCGCGTCCACGTGTCCACACTCTATGGCCATAACCATAGAGACTAGATATTGATATTAATATATTCACTTTTTGATTAATTAAGAATTAAGAATTATTTTTATTAATCTAGTCTTATGGTCCGTAGAGTATGGACATAGAATGAGGATCTGACCTGAACCCTAACCATAGCTCACTGCAGACAATTGGACACGGCTCCGGCTGGAACCTCAACTACACTGTGAGTCAAAAAACAAGACACCCTACTCATGTCGATAACTTCGAGAAATATTAATCAGTCTTCAAAATTCTTTCACTGCCAGACTCAGCACATAATTTGCTACAAAATGATCGTTACGTATCTCACAATACCTTTAAGACGTTGCTGTACTACTCTGTGAAACTGTGATGTTTCAAAAATGGCATAAATTCGAAAACACAGTGCTCGTGTTTATCAATAAAATCTTATTAAAATTCGTCAAATAATTTTGACGAGTTTTAATAATGTGTATAGAACGAGTGGTATTAAATATTCTATACAAGACCAACTTTGTGACGTCACTAATTACTGTGCTTGAAGTTGCGGCATAGGTAAAATAAGCGTACATAATAAAATCGTAACTGAAAAGTGAGAAAAGAACGATCAGAAATATTTTTCATGAATTTCCGTATAAAAGAATGTATGAATTGGAATTCATAGCTTGTTAAGATTAATTGTTACAAGAGGGAGCACTGACGTCATTACCTTATTTTACGCCAATCGCAGCTTTGAGGCTCATGCACAGTAATGGACTTTATAAATTACGTCACCCACGGAATATTTAATACACAATGATATTTTATAATGCTATATTGACAGTTTAGTATGACGAAATTGAAAAAGTGTATCAGCAAAAATTACTTCAAAACACATCCTTCAGTACTTTATTTTTGAATTTATACGATTTTGAAACATTACGGTTTTACGGGGTAGTGCAGCAACATCTTTAAGGTATGGTGGGATAAATAATGATCATATTATAGCAACTTTTGTTCTGATTCTAGCAGTGAAAGAATTATGAAACGACTGGCACACTTTGTTTTGTACGCCTTAACTTCGTCAAATATTGACCGATTTTGAAACATTAATATTTCGAGAAGTTATCGACACGAGTATGGCGTCTTGTTTTTTATTAGCGTATGTGCTAAAATCATGGTATAAAGTGTACGAATTAAGGTCGAGGACCAAGGCGTCCTAATAGAGTCTAGGTTGTAGCCAACTTTGGACCTCTTTTTCTTTAATGTCAGAAACTTGCGGCTTAAACTTTCCGCACATTGAAATGAAACTAAAACAAAACAGTTTCAAAATTGTTTTGAAACTGTTTTGTTTTAGTTTCATTTCGATTGTGCGGACAATTTTAGACGATTGTACTATAGGCGTGACCGGCACTGGTCAAAGTTTGGCCGCATTGATGTGTCCATCACAGCGCGTCAGAGATGGTTTCACCCATCATAATGACCATACACCCTTCGCTACCGGCACCTTCGCTACTGTTGGATGCTGTTGCCAAAATACTCCACTCGAATGATCCGGTCACAGCAAACTAAATAACAAGCTTTTGCGACTTTCTTTTCCGGTTTTCTCGCTTGTGTAAAACTGGTCTATTGCTCCACAATTGGCTCATGTCTGTCTTACTCTCATCGTACATGTCAGTTTTAATTGTTAGCCGTTGCAGCACGTTCTCTACATTCAAGAGATACCTGTTCCTGATTTTTCATAGTTAATGACAACTAACATATACAGCTAATGCATATTTGAACGCTGCTAGGTGCCATTATGAAGACTCCCGCCTCGTTACGGCGCTTTATAAATAACTGTCGTGTTGTTATTGTCATCATTAGTCACTGTCATCGTCATCATTTAATTGTAAGCATTAAGCGTTAAGCTTTTCGTGACTTATCGATTCGATGCTGTAAGGATACCAAAATAACGCACGGCATAATAAGGACAGGATGCATTGTTATTATCCCTTTCGTGACTTACCTTCAGCCGTTTTCCTAATGGCCTATGCGGTCGGTACTGCTGCCAGAGCGCTTTCTGCAGTATTGAGTCAACGTTTTTAGCTAACATTCTGTCGTCGAGTCTCTGTAGATCAGTTGCTGGGACGCAGCTACATAATAGCGGTCGTGATGCACGCTCAATGAAATGCTGTTATTGTGCGAGAGCAGGCAAGCTGATTATTGCATTAGAGACCCGAGTCAGCGGTAATCAGCGATGTCATTGTCACGTGCAGTCTGAGACGCATCGCGCTTATGGGGATTTATGCGCGCGTCTCGCAGCACGACATTAATTCTTTGAGAGCATAGTAATACGCCCATTTCATTAATGGATTGCAAATCTGATGACCCCGATTCGATAGTGAGTGATAGAGTGTAGTATGCGTTAGTTCATAGGTATTGCCATTCGTGACTATTGACAAAGGTAACTACATATACAGCGTGGGTAAAATTTACATTTTCGTCCTACATCTACAACTAATCATAACTGTTGGTGATAGGAGCAACATTTTGAAAATAAAATTCCAGAAATGATACAATCGATACCAGAACACTAATTTGTGTGCAACAATTATTCGTCTCAGAATGACTGTCAATGTTTATAGTCGTATAATTAGTAAAAAAATGGCCGCTGTTGTACTTCGGTAGACCTGTGTACCTCTCGGAATTTTGATAGATTTCATTTTCGCCATTGCATGGTAGCACAGTTACATACAAGAAAGGAAAACCGTTATAAAAATAATAATAGTATTAATAAATCGACAATTTATAAGGCGCAGTGAGATGGCCAGTCAGTCACTACAAGGGCGCCGTAATTACAGAACAAAAGCAAAATCTGATATCAACGACATCGTAATTGTTACATCAACTGTAAAACTTTCAGAAATGCTGCATGATTTTCATGATTTTCTTCAAATGGCAGGCCGTCAAATTGCCGTTTCCACATGCTACACTGCAGTTTTTGTTGGATTATCACCACCATCAGTCTGCAGGCCGCTCTCCCGTTGTGTCGTTGACGCTGTGTAATGCAAAATGCCAGTCTTGGCTCTGTTCGGCGTAATGAGAGACCATCAAGTGCAATTTCCACGCGCCTCGATGACGAACGGTCGCTACGGCTGACGTCACGCGTCGCCATGGAAACCGAAGCCCCTACGCCGCCGAAATCAACGCCCGTTGCCTGACGTCATCGGAAACTTGTTTTCCCTTCCTCTTCCGCCCCTCCCTCACCCGTCGTCGGGGTGGCCATGGCCTCGAGGCTGACGGCCGGTCGGTCCAACGCAGGGTGCCGCACGTTTAGCAGAATGTCGGTCGGGTACGCTCGACGTCCAACTTGATGATACATCAATAATGCGAGCATCGGGACCAGCGGATAGGCTGTCGGTGGGACGGACGACGGACGTCAGAGCGAGTCGACATCGTCGCCTGGACCACGGCCGTCTGCCACAGCGGTTGGTAGTGGACCGACCATCGGGCCGCGGTGTACATTATTGATGTCGCCTCGGTCGACGGCTGCTTCTCTGCTCGTCGTCGTCGCCAGCTTACTTCGTTACCGGCGCCATACAGTCCGCGCGCGCTCGCGCCGCCGCATACGGCTGCACGACGACGCCGCTGACCCGCGAACACGGCCCGCTTCGCAAGGTCACGACCCGGACAGGTTTAAAAGAGCGCCCGCCCGCGCGCCCGCCGTGGTGTCGACGCGGGACGACCGGCGAGAGAGGAAAGGTCGACGAGGAGGACATCCGCAGTCGAGCGCGTTTAATGCATAGTAGTCGCAGCGGCGTCGACAGTTGGACTCGGCATCGATTTCATGTCGCAGCCACATCCTACATCGACTGTGTTTTATTGGTCGACGAGAGAACGACAGCGATTCTGCCGTCGCGCTGCAGCGTCGTCGTCGTCGTCGTTCCGTTTTGCCGTTTCTCATTCGGTCTCCGTCGCGGCGGCGAGGCGGCGGCGGCCGCAGCGCCGCATTAACACTTTACACGACCGACCGACCGTCCGTCGAACTCGTTGTTGCCGACAGCATCGAGCGTGGACGCCCTCGTGTCGTTTATTTCGACGCCGCCTTCGCTGTGCTGGCGCCTCGCGACGCTGTACCATCTATTTTGAATGATCACTTCGGTACTTTTCACATTATTAAGGCTCGACTGTCGATCGAAACAGTGTGTGCATATTTAGTGTCGTAGGCCTAAATATCTGCGAGCGTGATGGACGATCGCTATATTGTTGGCCACTGTTGTATGCTAAATATTTGTACAGCTCGTTGTTACTGTCCAGTGTATTGCCTGCATCACGTGTAAACATAAAGTCAACCAACGTGAATAGTCAGTGTACATGTATAGTAAAGTTCTATTTAAGTTTATTTTTTTCTTTGTGTTGATTTCCTTGTATTTATGTCGTTGTTGTATACTTGCTACGCTCTAGATTTCGGTGGAAAAACATTTTTATTACTAGCAACTGACAACGAATCAGATCGTATAAGCATGGAGCTACGTCTAAAGTAATTGAAATTATAATTATATTCAAGAGTAAATAGACTTTTCCGAGTGTCAACAAACAGAGATAGCCGGACCGAGAAGCGGGACGCGTGTGAGCAGAATAGTTGACGTCAGTTGATGCGGGATCCTAAAAACAGTTGCGTTATATGGAAATGGAAAATTTGTAGGTAGTGAGGTTGAATTAGACACACAAACAGTTTTTATTCACCGGAAACAAGTAGTAAAAAAGTAAGTAGTACACAGAAAAAAGCAAAACAAACCTTAACTAAAAAATATCGTTGAAGTTTTCTACGCTTTGAGGTGAGACTAAGAGGGTGGGCGCCATTTATCTGCTTGTTGCGACAGCTGTCCGCTAACGCAGTGCTGCAGTTGGCTTTGTACATTTGCAAAGTGGTCGTGATAGGTTGAGTACCCGGCTCGTCGTTTATCTTCGCTCGTCGAATGTAATGCCTGTCTTCGCATTCCGCGGGCATCATTTATATGCCTCGGTCGTCCATCGTCACGCGCCGGTTGAACGATATTCGGCCGCGGTATAGAGTATGGTCTTTTCGGG
>Ga0056116_1000310_pt1 | contig 16147 bp, 13 predicted proteins | sample WorMetOlspDAHAB2_FD_67352 | JGI IMG/M metagenome (GOLD analysis project Ga0056116, IMG submission 67352) | Marine gutless worms symbiont microbial communities from Max Planck institute for Marine Microbiology, Germany - Olavius sp. DAHAB.2 ...
GTGTAATAATCACATTATTAAGACTCACGCGAGAAATAAAAAAAATCTACAGTTTAGTGGGAGGCCATCTGTTGGTAAGGATGCGTGGATCCCTGGTCACCTCCCCCTTAAATCTATCCGGACCAATGAGAGGAGCGGAGCGGTGAGCGGGAGTCCTGTAAATTGAGCTGAGCGCGTAATTTTGCCGCTCTGCTCACGTGCTGTGCCGACGTGGACAATTTATCTCCTCTACATACTCCAGCCAAATCCGCCCACGGTGTGCGGGTTACTGTTTTCACATTTAAGTCGACTTTTAGAATACGACATTTTGTAAACGGAATTTAATTCTAATACAAAATGTCGTGGCCACCCGTCTGCCAGGATGCCTGCATGATCACAGTTAACAGCATTGTGATATTGAGGGAGGTTGTGTTCGCTTCCATAATTGTGTCCAATATTACTTAGGTCCTCTGTGGTTAACCTAAATAAAACGTAAAGCAGGAAAATGTTGTCGACAAAGCAGCATTCTTGTAATCAAAATTTATGAACACGAAACCGGCGACCCAGTTTGAAATAATAATAATAATAAGTTAACAACAAAGACATTTTCGCACTCACTGTGTTCACTTTGCAAATAATCAACAGAATAGGCCTATCAGCAAAGCCGCAGTATCATCTCGATCCGCTTGCGATATCGATTCAAAACAGATGCTGTGGTGCTCTCCTTTGATTATAGCTTTAGTTATGCAGCTATTTGTGTCACGAAACGAGCGACACAACAGACTTAGCTCGGCTGCTTTTTTGTTAGTTCCCTTCGTTTAGCCCTTCAACGCGTGCTACATTTCTGTTCCCGCATTTTCCAGTGCCGCGTTTTGCATTCCTACGTCTTCAGCGTTCCCCTCTGCCTCTATATATGATATTCGCATCCTCCGACAGATGTCCCCGAACAATCCTCTAGCCTACCTCCAGGTTCGCTTTCCACTTCCTATTCTGTTCGGGCCTGTCGAGTAAATATCTGAAATTCATCTGAACTTTTGTATTAACCTAGCTACAATAAAGTCGATTCACATAACTATAATACTCACTCGAGATTACACTGATGCTCCCTTTCCATACACAAGTTTTGCCGCGTATAAATCTGAGGGCTCACATCAGAGTGGCGGCAGACCGAGCATTAGCTAGCCGTACATATTGTTTGATATCGAGTCAAAAGTTTCGTTTGATCTTAGCCTGCTTCGGTCGTCTTATATTCAATTCTGGTGATTGAAGAATGCCATCGGACAACATCATGCAGATAAAGAGTGGATTTGCGACCGCGAGAATATTTTTTACGTCAGCAGTTCTTCAAACACCTAGAACTAGCATGAGTGGCATCATCATCAATTGTCATCGGTCCCAACTGCGTCCACTTAACATCTCACTTCGCAACAACTGACAGACGGGACGACGGAAATGCGCAAAATTCCTCGCTGCGCCCAACTAAACGAGCCGTTCCGTTTTCAATTAGAAGCAAGCAAAACGGGGAGCAAACGGCGGAAGCCGGTTGGTGGGCACTGGGCACGTGATCGACTCGGAGCGAGAGTGTCTGCCTGTCAAGTTGTTGAATGCTGGATCGCATCTGCGGCGCGGCCCCGGATCGGCGCCTCGGCCATGTGTTGGCGGTGGACTGACACGGAGAGCGACTGGTGTTCGTTAACGGCGCTCACTCGCTTGGCTCGCTGCTTGCTTGCGTGAACTTCGCGTTGACGTCGACGACGGGAAGCAAAGCAACGGTCTGTTTTGTTTTTTTCGTTGTCGTCGTCGTCGTCGCCCGCCGTAGCTGCGGCGTCCGTTTACGTATGTATCCCGAAACACATGGACCGTGCAGACGCGCAGCTGGAGCCAGTTTCCTCGCAGTAACGGCATGCGAGTCAGACTTTTTCGCAATCGCTGCTCTGTACTGTGTTTTTAAAAACTAATTTAACTAAACCATGATTTTCTGCCATAACTTTGTCAGATCTCGCTACTTTTTTAACGTTTTGGAATATAACGAAGAAGATTTCGGCCGTCTGTGTGTTACGTGCTGCGTATGTTTTGTGATGTAACGTGTGGTTTGAAAATTATTTCTTATCGAAAATTAGTTTCAAATTATAACACTTTAAATCCTACAGCCTACACTGTTTTCAGACAGTAGATCACCAACTTTGCTCGTGAAGTTGCGATAGCTTGTGATTTCTGCATGACCGCGACAAAGAGAATGGCTATAACATTGCAGTAATGAGAGAATTTAAACACCAGTGTGGAGAGCAAGTGCGACCACTAAGGCTCAGTAACTATTAACAGTAGTACTGTATAGCATTATGTGGACACTATCTATTTGTTGCTTGGTGTGAGAAAAGCTGTCATGATGCTGAAACGCTCTCATTTCGCTACATGTAATATCACTGATGACAATAACAATGACGATAACACAGATAACACAGATAACATAATGATTGCAATTTGTTTAACGATACTTTGCTTATTATTCAGGCCATTGGTCACAGTGGTTAGATGCAACTTGGCTATAAAGTTTAGTCGACATATCAAGTGATAAACTTTATTTCGCCTGTGACCCATCATGTGGCAGCATATCAACATAGAGAAGATAAGAAAAGGAATCAACGACCAAAATCAAATTAACTTAACCCATTAAACAAATAAATATAAATACGTTCATTACTTCTGAAATTATACACAAAATTTGCGAATAAACTTACGTTAATTATTTGTGTATTTGGCCCTGTGTGTCTGTGACATAGGATTAACTAAGGTGCTAAGTGACTGATTACGTTAGTAATTTATTGTTCAAATGAGTAGGCTATGTGACCTATTATATAGTTAAATAGCAACAAGAGTTTGGCGACAACATCAATGTGGCATAAACAGTGTAAGTGTGCGAATAGTGTAAGCCATCAAACATAGATGTCACAAGGTTATTTTGATTTATTACAGCGCAGTAATATCACACGCCAATGTCTGAAGAGGACCTCGTCTAAGCAAATGAAGACTAGATGATGGGCTCCAGCAAGTCTAATGAATTCACGCGGCGACGTACGGCGGCGTCAGGTCTTGCGACGTTGATCGACACTCACGCAACGTCAACACTGCGGCGACGGCGGCCTGCATGGCCATCAGCAGCAGCAGCAGCAGCCGCAGCAGCAGCATCTGCGTTCGTCGCCCGATAACGTCAGTTTCTCATTAAATGACGTCGGCGTCACCCGCGCACGGAGCCATCTGCACGTCTTCTGGCTGGGCGCGAGACGGGCGAGGGGCGAGCGGACGGTCGGGCGGGCAGGCGTGGCTCAGTGGCGGCGGCCAGAAAGCGACACCCTCCCGCTGGCTCGCCAGGGCTGCCCCTGGCCGCGCTTCGCCCGCCGCGACTAGTGGCATCTGCGCACCGACCGACCGACCGACCGACCGGCGGGTCCATTAGAACGGTGTTGGGAGTCGACCGACGCGGACGCAGATGCGGTTTTCGTGTCGGCGGATCTCACGTACGTAGACGGCGCCCGACGCTGCAGATGTGCGCTCGCCCGGCGCGCTCGCTGCGCTGAGCTGGCATTCTCGTCGGCGGAGCGCAGCTGAGACGAGGTAAGCGAGCAGTTGCAGCGGCGGCGGCAACTCATCAGAGCTGTGGAGGGCAGGCGACACGACGCGACGCGACGTCCTCACCAACTTCCTCAGTGTTGGTCGTCGTCAGTCGCATCGTACCTGCGTGGCTGCGCTGACCGGAACTCCAGTCAGCTGGACTGCATCTCACGAAGTGACAGCACCGCTTCTAGTTTATGCGCGTTACGTGACATTGTCGCCAGAAATGACGAATGCAAGTGCGTCGACGACGACCTGCTGAACTGGACTTGCAGTCGACTGACGACGTCATGAACGCGCGTCGATCGGTGTCGGTGGTCGACACAGTTAGCAGCAGAACAACCGGAAGTGAATTGACTCAAAGTGTGAATGGCGGCAAGCATCTAATCTGCCTGCGCGATCTCACCAGTAAGTAAAGCAGTTTGAACTACAACAGCAAAAGTTTAGCTTTCAATTATATTATGTTTTGTTGATATGTTTATACTTATTATTGTTATTATTATTCTCTTGCCGTGTTATGGCGATTACAGATGCTTAAAAATTTTTATAATACTGCCACGTCAGTCTCGGTTTTATGTAACGACGTTAAGTATTGAGAGATAGAAGACCGAAGATGTAGTTTATTTTTGTTTAGGTTGTCGACTAATTATTTTAGAATATGAGTGCTGACAAGTACGAATTGTTACTTAACTGTATCACCACGACGCTGCATGGTTGTGTGATACGTGATACATACGTATATAGTAAGCGATAATGAATCACTTTGTCTTTCGATCACATGTGTGTGGTGTTGCCTCTTTTAAGGATTAAAATTCAAAATGTCCCAATTTTAACCTCTCTGATCTAATTACTCCTGGTTTTCGTGTTCTTTTTTTCTAACTTTTGTGTATTGTTTGCTGCACGTGATGATGGTGACATAAAGTTTTAATACGCCCACGGCGCTTGGAGTTTCACTTCCGCCACCAAATTTATTAAAACGTAAAACAGCAGACGCTCAGTAATACATTTGCATACGTTTCACGCTTACGCTGATATTTACCACCGTAATGTAGTCTTAAGTACCCCCGCAGTGAATGGTTTACGATGCTGGCAATGTCGAACGGTGCATGGAACATATCATGTTTGCTGGAGCGTCAACGACGAGGATGGTGAGCGCGGGTGCGCAGTTCACAGCGCACTTGACACTGTGCAGATCGCCGTGCCGCTGTTGCTGTGTTTTCGTTTCAATGAAGATCTGCTTTATTTCCACAATAAACGCGGATGTCAGGCGGCGGCGGGCGGCCTCCATCGAGATCGCGTTTTGCACTACGTGGCCATCAGTCGAAGGCGCATTTATGAGGACGGTCACGGGGGGGGGGGTCCGCCAGACACCTCAGAAATTTAGTCAGAGGGGTTTACATGGGTCCATTTCAAGGAACCACAGACTCCGTAGCTGGATTAGCGGATAAGGGGGGCCCCAGAAAAACACAGGGCGGGGAAGGAGATGAGATGGACTGGAGGGAAAGAGTGGAAGGAAGAGAGAGGAGAGGGGAAGGAGAGGGGCGAGAAGGGAAAGTCCGGAGAAAGGGAGGAACCCCCTGGTTTTCAGAACGTGAATACGCCATGCCGTCCGTCCGTTGGGCGGATCAGATGTGCCCACGATCGCCAGACGGCGGTTTCACCCACAGACGGACTGACGGTCGGACGGTCTGCTTTGCATCAGCTGTTGCGACGCTGATGGCTGGGCGCTGCGTCGGTCGACAGACGTGGCGACGCTGAGCCTCTCTGTGTGGCCAGTCACTTCATAGTTCAACACAAAGTCTGTCGAAAGACGAAACGCAGAGAGCGCTGCTGTCCGGCAAACGCAACACAACGCAACAAAACTGTTGCTATATTTCGCACAACCGTCACGATACGGCCTGATAGGTACATTGGCATCAATTCACGCACCCCGAAATTTTCACCCTGTGGCGTATTTTGTTTATTTGCAAACGTTAATTGCCGGCCCAACTCCAATTATCCCATAATTTTCCTGTTGGGGCGACGCCATATGTTGAGGTATGTCGAGAACCAACGTTCAGACGTTGAGTAAAGAAACAAAACCCATTTTTGTTATTGAAAGAATGTGTGAAAAAAATCTTATTGTGAGGTACAGCAACTGCTACATGCTCTCCTCTCTCTTTCTCTCCTCTCCTTATTTTCTCCACGCCTCTCAGTCGCACCCTTCTTTCTATATCCATTCATCACACAGAACGTTTTCCACGCCATAATGTGCAAAAGCGGACCAGTCCTTGGATCAGAGTGGTTATACTGTAGTCAGGAAAGAATTGAAGAATTCACAGTCGACTGTGTGAGTGACAAATGTCAAAATGGCCCAAAACCAAAATAATGTTTCGGTTAAAGCAGTGACTGCCTCGTTGGGTGTTTACATTTTTGATATTGCTGTCTGTCAGTTTATTCGTATACTGTACTCGCGGCGTATAGTATAACGGCATCCGTTAGGTTTGCGGCAGCACGACTGATTGAATTAGATAGCTAATGAGTTCAGCACTTGACGCATGTTGGCTTAAAAACAGCTGATATATTCCAGATCCTGTCGTCTGACTGACTGTTTAACAGAAGTAATGGAAAACAGATGTCTTCTGAGTACGTTGGCACATGGTTTTGTTATTGCGCACCAACTGGTTTGCAGCTAAGCCCCTTGAGAATTGGCACATCGCCGTATTAAACACAACTAAGTTAATACTCTGCATCGTCGGTAGAAAGTTGACCCCCACGAATGAGCTGAATTCTGCGTTAATTTTTATCAGTTATCTTAACACTTATTCATTGTATGTATACAATAGGCCTCGATGGAGGTAATTTACTGTCAAGCGATAGTGTGATGTAGTTGCACTGTCTGTCGTTACAAGTTGTACACTGTAATTGTCACACGTCACTTATTCTGTAATCTTATTTCGTATGCAAGCTCTAAATTTTCGTTCACCAGTGTGATTTTTGAAAGTTGTGTGTACACAATGCGTGAAATAAACTTCTTCATTCATTTATTCATTCATAAGTCAGCTTCGTAATATTGGAGAAAGAATTACGCATAATACTGTTTCCTATACAGTTAGACGATGCAGGAAACAACTGAAAGGTCGCTCAGTGCATATTGCTGTTGCATATACACAGTGTTTAATTCTTGCTCGTAAATCTGCCGCTTTTGACAGCTACGTTGCCGTACGCGTCTGGCAAATTTGTTCCGGTCTCTGATTTTTTTGTTCATCGTGACTCGTATGCCGGTGCACCTAGAAGCAACTGTGAAAAGTATAGCATTACAACACGTGATCATGATGCTGTTAGCATCGCGTGACTGAGTCAGACAGTTCTGTCCATCATCAAACTCTCAATGTCCAGTCGAGCATTCATGTAGTTCGAACCAGCGAATCTGTATCTCCTTTGCCTTTCTTATTTGTTTTCAACATTGAAAGTTGAATTGTCCAGCGAAAAATAAAGTTACTAGTTTCCCCCGCAGCGAAAATGTGGCTTTATCACTACGTCAATATTTTATTTATTACCACAATAAACTTGTTTACCGGATGCAGTTTATATGTCGGACATTTCAGTCGAAGTCTTCTAAAGCGCAGGAAGTACCGCCCGTTCGCTGCAAACATCAATCATGTGCCTATTAAATGTTGAGAGCAAAGCCCTCGTCGTCGCGTGTTAGATAATTGCTGCTGTAAATGGAACCTGTTGCCGACACGGCGGCCGGCATTCGGATGGCTTTGGTTGTTCGTCAAGTTGTGGCGTGCGCGGCGGTGCAGCGGTCTTCGTGCCGTTATGTATTGCTTACACACGGGCGAGCTGCGGAGCGGGCGAACGGCTCATCTCCGGTGGTGGTGGCCAGTGCAATAGCGGCTGCAGGCCGCAACCGCAACACCAGCTGCACCAGCTGCAACGACATGGAGCACAGATGGCTAACATCTGGCGGAGCTATCAATCGCGCCCGGCGCCGTCCCGCCGCTTATCGCAGCCGACAACTCGGCGGCGGCGGCGGCGCGGCGGCGAGCGTCGGTCCCGTCTCGTCCCGGCTGCTGGGTCTGTCCGTCCGTCGGTCCGTGCCGCTAATCGTCGAACTTCGGCCGCCGCCGTCGACGGCTCGGCGACCCTTCCGCTCTGTCCGGTACGGTGGTTCGACCAGTGCCGGGTCGGGTGAACAGGTCGATGAAAAGAGAATATGGCTGTTGTTTGCTGCTGTGGCACGGCGAATGATTTCATCATTGTGAACTGCTGCTGACAGATAACTGACATGTTGAAAATGGGTCGACTAGCGACCACTGCAGACCACGAGCTGATCTGTAATCAGCTGTTCCCACTTGTCATGTTTTAACATTAGTCGTCTTGTTTTTAAATTATTTAAATTTTTAAATTATTTGTCATTGACAGCATGCACTCGCTATACATTTTTATCTGCTTTTTTCCTCCTCTGAAATGACTACTGCGTCGAGGGGACGTTAAACTCACATCTGCTTTCTAAATCGTACTTACTTAAGCCGTCTACACAATGAAATGAAACTAAAAACCAAAACAGTTTCAAAACAGTTTTAACACGTTTTGTTTCAGTTTCATTTAGTTGTGTGGACGGCATTACACAGTCTCTCCTTCGATCCTTCTCTTCTGTGTGCGAACGGCAAATTTACGATCTCAAAACCAGTCCAACATATCTCTCCCCGAAACAATTCACGCACATTTTTACTGAGGGCGCAACAAACACATACGCTCCTTTTTTCTTTATATTAGAACTGTAGATCCCGCGACTCTCGAATGTTTAACTGAAGTTAAATTAATATAATTGTTCACATAATCTCTCCAACTCTTCACCTGGTAATAATTTCATGGCGATAATACAACGTTTGCTCGCTGCATTTTTGTTATAAACGGCAAAAGGCTGATGAGATAATTAAACATATGCGCCGTTGCCGTATCCGTCGACAATAATTCGTAATGTTTTTCTTGTCATTCAGTTCATAACACTTTCTGATCGTGTCCGCGGTAAATGTTCCCCACATCGGTATTAAAATGTGATGCTTTTATCTAATACGGTGGCGATTGTGGGAGGCCCTGTCAATCTGGGTGGGTTGACTGGATGTGCTCATTCATCCGAACAACTGTTTCATCTCAACTGTCGGCGCGGTACTCGCCGCTCGCTCGCCGACAAAAGGCCATCGAGGCAGCCGCGCTGATTCCAACGCCGACCGCCAGACGGCGCGCAGTAGCGCGTCTGCTCCGACAATCAGAGTGCCGCCGTTGCCAGTCAGGGTGACGATCGTGTGCATTACGCTAATTGAAAACAAGACCCGCTTGCCGCCGCCGAGCGCGAACCTGCTTCGCATTTTCTGCCGTCGTCGTATTTTCCGGCCGGAATACGATAGGGCGTGCGCGCGCGCGATTGACTGTTTTGACGTTATTAACGACCCGACGGAGAGAAAGGGCCTTTCTCCGCCCGTTCGTTCGTCCATTCGTCGCCGTGTGATGGCAAAGGATGTTGTGCATCTCCACATGATGTCGACGCCTCAACCCGCAGAAACCGTGGCTGCTGTCGATTAACGATGATATCGCATAACACCGCTCTGTTGTGCAGGACCCAGTAACTAGGTCCAGTTGCGAACACCTCGTGCGGAAACCATCGCGGCCGATAAATCGACATTTTGTGAGTTTTCAGAATTTTGACGGTGTTAATCACGATGACTCCGTTGCTACAGGCATTCACCTTTGACAGGGGAAAAAGCTGTTTACGAGTAGCCTACAGGGTGTTTGTTGTTTGTTAACGTTTCAACTCGGTAGCTTTTAACGACATTTTAACGAAAATTGTATTATTATCAGGATAGTTTTGGGGATACAGGAGTCCAGAATCATTCATGTTGCTGTGTATTTTTTCTTCTTCCGGAAATGCCAACCGTCTCCGAAATGACCTAAACTGTTTCGGTGGAGTGTAGCCTCTGTAGCCGCCTAACGGCATTATGGCGCTATATAAATTTTTATTATTATTATTATTGTTGTTGTTAGACTCTACTCACTCACTCACTCACTCACTCACTCTGGAATTGCATAAGCAGCGTATGACATGTAGATTTTGTGTGTTGGGGGGGAAGTTGTGATTTGTGGTGTTAACAAAGTGGCTGACATACAGCTCACACTGCATGTTCGTCATTGATCCGACGTCGTACACGTGGTGTCGTTGAATCAAGTCGTACATGTATGAGTTTTCCAGTTCTGGCGGTGGCGAGTCGCACTGCGCCGTGCTCTAATCAAATACGATATTGTCGGTTTATCGTAACGTGAGCTCTGCAGAAATAAGTGGTTCTGAAATAATCATTCGCAGATTTGTTTAAATGATTTCAGCAGAACTCCGAGTCTGCGAGTTTCTGGGAGGTCTATAACGTATAGGCTTAAATTCCCAAACTTTTGGTACGTTTTTTACAATGAGCAGCAGTTTATCAGTCTGCTAAGAGTGGCTAATGATTCGCTGTGGTGTAGGGTGATCTAGCACGAATATTGTTTTTAAAAAATCCCTTTACCATACAATATACAAAACAAGCATCACAACAAGAGTCAGGCAAGCATCATTGCGACATGCACTGTCACCGTAATAATAATAATTCTTCATTCTTCAATACAGATTTTGCATGTGGACGTACGAATTTCTATTTGCATGATCTCCCAATCTCTCTTTCTCTCTCATCGGAGCGGTAATATCCTACACCCCGTTTCACGTATTCTGTGACGACAATGTAGAATCATAACCGATTTGTAGAAATTATTGTACCACTGACCCAGCACCAAAGCAAAAAGTCTAAGTGAAAGGCGTCTCTGACTGTCTGCAGTCTCCTGCCTTCGCTTCAGTGGAGCACAAAGCGCAAGAAGTCCTGATTGGCAGGGGTTTGCCTGTGTCACTGTGACTAGGGTACCGTTTAGAGGTCAAAAGGTCAAAGATCGAGGTCATCATTCCGACTAATGCCAGGACGGAAAATGTGCCATGTATACACGCTACTATGTGCGAATACTTCGTCTATTCGTCCGTCCGTCCATACGCCTGTCGCAACTTCTTTCTGTGTTGCAGAGAACCGCGGAGAAAGTGGAGCGACTGGTGGTGACCTCTCTCCGCCAGACATCAAGTTCGTTCCGCCACCAGCGTCGACGACTAAAGCCAGTCCAGGCACCACCAACTTCCGTCGTCCGCCGTCGTCCGCAAGTCGCGGCAGTGGAAGTAGTAGCCCGTCAGCAGGTTTGTCGTGTTGCACTCGACTGTGTGTGATTGACTTGAATGAGTTTTTCACTTTTCAGTGCTGTCTAGTCTGCTGGTCGGTGGTCGCATACTTTTTTCGAAGAGATAACCACCAAGAAAACGACAACAGTTGAGTGCATTTGCTTTATCGTGCAACAGATTCTTTGTCGAAATCATAAAACACATCGTAATTCCTATCACATCATGTTTATTAACCATTTAATTTAATGTTTAGTTAATATGAACGTGTTTGTATAATAATATTAGTGAATTTTATTTTCATTGCTCATCAACGTAGTCTCGTATAGTCAGTGGCAGACACGCACAAGGCTGAGTCCAGCTGATATACTTGTATTCTGTCGTGTGCCGTCAAGTGTATGTGGTTTTACAATGTTTACTGTGGCCATAGCATTTTATCTTTTGAATCAAACTTTGTGCGTCTTCAAATAAATTGTTGCTTTTGCGTATTCAGTATAATTCTCATCTTGTTAACAAATTAATCTGACAATTGAGCGTCTTAGAAAACCAATACTGAAAAAAAGTTTTGCGATCGCCCACAAGAAATGTAGTAAGGTTAGCTACTTTTTATTTGCAAACGTTCTATTTGTAACTAGCCTCATCTGCCACCTATAAAATCGACAGAAAGCGGAAATGCATTGCATATGTGTCAAACTCCATCCATCCGTCCGTTTATTCGTTCGTTTGTCTCTGTCTGTTTTGTCTGTCAGGGGCGTCCATCCTATGGGAGAACGAACCGCGATGTTTCATATAAATTTGAAGGGGGGGATAAAATCCGGGATCAACCAATAAATACACGAAATATGGTCAGTTAATTATCAGAAAATTCATTAAAATTATTGCCACCAGATGTCACATTTTAAGGCTAAAGTGCACCAAATTTGATTCCCGGCGTCTGTCCATCCGTCCGTCCGTCCGTCCGTCTCCTAGATGGAGTTTGACACCATTCGGTTGGAAACTGACTACACTCTGGAAGTCGTCCTAGTTGTCGTCGTCGACACTGTTGTGATAGCGTTGCTTACAATGACGCCGCACATTTATATGGATTGTGTTTCGACGAATAATTAACGGAGGTGTTCTGACTGGTGACTGCGATGGCCGCCCCGGGCGTGCCCTGACGACGCACTGCCGTCGTAAGTGGCTGAATGTGCTTTGAACACTCATCTGGTCTGCGTTACCCGGTGTAATGGCTGGCCGTAACACAACGAACGGCCGCCTTCGGGCAACAAGTGTGTCCGAGAGTGGATCCGTATGTGTTGGTTGCGCTGCGACACCGCAAACTGCCAAAACGAATTCCTTCCAGTTGCTTTTCAGTCCTTCCAGACGCGTCGTAGTGGTCGTCCGCGTCGTCATCGCGCGCGGCCTTGCAGTGTGTGCTTTCAACGCAGCGCATGCTTCTCTGCCTCAAGTCATTTACAGTCTGTTCAGGTGGACGCTTTGCTGGACGTCGCGCTGGATTGTTCTGAATTGGAGATCTAAGACTGTTTGATATTGTCAGTGCCGCTGGGCACCCTGTTACCTCGTGGAATTACGATAAGTTAGAGTCGCTCGTTGTGTTGATATCCCCCTCATTTCCAACATAGATGTTTTCGCAAGACCACTTTTTGAGATGTAACGTAAAATTTCAATTAATTTCTGTGCATGGAACAAGCACCCTTATTGTCCGTCCACGTTTAGTTAACATGCAGCTAGAACTAGAAGTATACGGTTGTGTTGTAAACTTATGTTGATGTCCATCGACTATACATGTACATATTTCATTACTGGTAAACCTTTATTTCATCGCCGTGTGGTAGGACAATATAGAAATGGAAAAACAACCAAAAAATAAATCAAGTATGATAAATAATTACATAGAAGAAAACAAACAATAAATTATAATACTGAATAACAATTACTAAATATTCTACCATAACAGTTAATCAATTCAGTAGCAGTGTTATAAATTACAAATGAATGCCAGTTTGCGTTATAGCATTGGAGTGAGAGTCGCCTACACTGCAACATAATAATTGATGGGATAATGGGATTATGCACGATATTTTTGCAATAGAATCTTGCATATTCGGCATGCAGCAGTGCAGAGAACCAGCTGCAGACGGCAGGTGCTTCGCGTGTGTTGGCGCAGGTGTCATAATTTATATCCAGATAAGTCACTATACTGTTCAATCAGTCACACGAGGCGGCGACGGCGGACGGAAAATGCATTAATTTCATATAGCAGATGTTTCGGCACTGAAAGACGCGAGCGTCTGCTGCCAACGACGATGTAGTTCTTCCGGACGCAATCTGGAACCTCTCAGCTCGCGGATTGCAATCGCAGCCGCCTCGCCGACCACACTTATCACGGCGGCAGACCGGCGCCTGCGCGCCAACTGTGCCTCTGTTCCAACGAGTTCGGAAGTTGGCGCCACTGTCATGGAAACGCGAAACCCTTTCTATCGGACGACAGCATTAAAATATCAAGCTCTCCTCCTGATGCCGGCCAAATGCAGATGCAAACTCGTCGCTTTGGCTTTGGCAATACATAGCACATGATAGCAGCAGAAGAGAGCTGATTTCTTTAGCGACACGATCACTGGAAACGAATGTCAATAACCCGGCATTATGTCAATGACCCCAGTCGTCGCTCCAGGGCTTTTTGGAGGATTTTTTTAGAACTGCACAACATGCTTCCATTTCCCTGTTGCCGAACGCTTATTGCTGCATGTGGAGCTGACAATCATGTGTCTGTTGTCAGAAAATCAACGTTTCAGCTGCATTGATTTTATAGCTGCAGCGGATCCATTTGTAACAGCGCTGTACATGTAGACTGCACACTAAAATGCTCTCATCGCCCTAGTTTTAATGTCCCTCTCACAAAAGCATCTGTAAAACGACATGATGTTTCCGATATTCTTCTCATACTGTTTAAGCTCTGAAAAATGTAATCACAATCTGCTGTGTGCGAACGCAACCCATGAACACGCATCCACATTTTTCGTTTAAAGGTGGAAATTATCGAAAACGGTAGCAAAACTGACCATAAAGTTTGGCTGTCAACTGACTTTTTTTAATATCCTCGCTTATTTCGTTAAAATATACTACGTCACATCTGCACTGTAGGGCTGCGAGATTTTTTGCAGTCGTCTGCAAGACTCACCTTTTCAGGCGTTCCTTTCCCGACTTTCTGCAGTGCCTGTAGCTGAAGAGTCAGTGTCGCTACTTTCTTACTTAGTGTATGAAGTGAACACTGCACAAGCTGATTCACACTGAGAGAGGGGACCTTGTGACCGGGAGGAGAGGGCCAACGGCCACCATACACTGGAAACAGACTTCGAAATGGCGGTCGATCGGACGGCGTTTCGATGACCTCAACCCTGGCAAATCGAACCTGTATCCTTAATGTACAACAGTCCTAACTGCGTGCTTGGCTGCGTTCTTGGACAACAGCTGTTATTGCTTAGCGCGTTTTCGTCGTGCGTCGTCGTCGTCTGGTCGTAGGTGAACAGGCACCGGACGCGGCACTCAGCCACGTCACCGTCGTCATGCGTCGCGCACTTGTTAGATCGTCCGACGTTCTTCGGTCGTTCTTTCGCAGAACTGATAACTAAACACAGAACCGAAGTTCGCTCTATACGTTTTGCTGAAGTTTCAATTGGCGACCACGCACATTCGACGTAGCCCATCACATCGCAACATCCATAATGAGAAACTCACGCAAAACACATATTGACCGTCATCAGTATTATCAACGTTATATTATGCTGCACGCATTTTTGCGCTTCTTGTTTAGTTCAAAGTATTCGTTTTCGTCATGTCGTCTCTCGGCTTCTTTTTTGAGTTGCCTGACAAGGTCGTCTTGCTGCGATTACATTGACACTTGACAGTAACAGTATTAAGCTTTTAAAATGTTTTTGTATTTTTGTATTGCCTTTGTTTTCCCTGTTTTACATCCTTTTTGTATATTATTTTCTTCCTTCTTTTGTACATGTTTGACATTATTTAGCTCCTCCGTCCATTTCTTGTAGGAAATAGAAATTTATGTTGATTTATTGACCGATTGAAAAGAACATGATCGGTTTCGTCCACTCGCCTATAATGTGTCGCGTTATTACCCCTGCAATAGGGCTATAAAAACCAGTTATCACAGTTACGCCCGTGGTACTGAAATAGGTTTCAGGCGTGGCACCGTAATGAACCACAAAGCAGCAAAACTGTAATGTTTAAAAGTAAACGTCATATAAAGTTATAGGCCCACTAAAGAAAAACATGTCACGACAAAATTAAGTGGCATTGTTCCTAATTTTAATCCCGTCCACAGTTGCGTGTGACTACCGTTCGAACCTATATTCCTCGCTCCCTATTACAGCTACCGCAAAATTCCAAGGACCAAAGCTATATTTCCTTGCGACACAATCGCTGAAATTGTTGCTATATATATATATACGTAACGTTGGTGTGTGTCATGTTTGCAGCGGAACCGGCTCACGCGACGTCCGCCGAATCGCCCGGCGCCCTCGGTCGTCGGTCGAGCGGCTCGACGACTGCTGACGGTCCATCGTCACCGGGGGCGTCTGGCCGCGAGGCGCGATCGCCGAGCAGCGGCTCAACCACGGCCACAGCCACAACGACGACGGCGGCGACCGGCGATGGCGGCGGGGGCGCTGTGCAGGGTCAACTCAACAAGCTGAAACGATTCCTGGCGACTGTTCAGCAGTTCGCCGACGACATCGCACCAGATATCGGCGATCGAGTGCGCTCGCTGGTTCTCGCACTTGTCGTAAGTAGACCTACATCGATGTCTCAAAAGATGTATTTGCAGTACAAACGAATCATCGCCATTTACCTGCCACAAAAATAAACAACAATAACAGCAACGTATAAATAAGCAAGAGATGACAGAGATCTGCTATGCAGTAACTGTACTTTAAGTTTTCTTGGTGTAAGAAAATGCATTAAAGACAGTTCAGTTCAATATTTAATTTTGTATCTATTTTATTAATAGTTAACACATGCATGCAGACCGGTAGCATAATACTGTCACCAATATATATCTTTATTCGCATCAAGAAATGCAGATAAGCAGACAGAAAGAGAGAGCAAGAACTAACTAAGCCTAAACACAACTATATGCAACGAAGAATAACATCAGCATATGACACACTACAACGAAATTTCGAAATAAAATTACTATGTCTACGTTCCAACATGACTCCAATGGCTTCTAAATCAAACATAGATCTAATGAACCATATGTCAGACATGCTACTACACTTAAATATTCTGAACACGGCTCTATTAATGAGATTGTCT
>Ga0056116_1000312_pt1 | contig 16131 bp, 10 predicted proteins | sample WorMetOlspDAHAB2_FD_67352 | JGI IMG/M metagenome (GOLD analysis project Ga0056116, IMG submission 67352) | Marine gutless worms symbiont microbial communities from Max Planck institute for Marine Microbiology, Germany - Olavius sp. DAHAB.2 ...
TTGCAAAAATAACCTTGAATACTTATGTAGGCACAGTAGTAGTACACTATTGACCAGTATTCGGGACAAGTTTTTGTTAAATTCAACTTAAAAGTCTGATTCTTACATCCATTTACTAGTCATGTTCAGCTATAAGTCTATATTTTTGTGTTCTGCGATATCAACCTGCAACTGTGTAATTTTCCTTTGTCACTTTATAAGTATAGTCTCACATAGGGAGAGATTGTGTTTGTCTACAACGACGACTTTGTTCCAACAGCTGGTTTTTTTGTGAACAGAGACCATCACCATGAGCTATACCATGTACGGGATTTTCAAATCACATTGTCGTAATTATGTTATGCAACACATGAAGGGAATAGCATTGATGCACAGAATCCTAACCACACCTGTCCCCAAAAATTATTTGTATTTGTTGCATTATACATGCCGGCTAAGTCGAAAGTGCTTGATTTCGGTCCTTGAATTCAAGTCCTTGGTCCTTGTGCTCGTCCTTGCACGTTCGGTCTTGTCCTTGTCCTTGTTCTTGAGCCTTGAGTCCTTGTTAGCATCCCTGGTTCGTGTCACATGTGGTAGGCAACCCGCAACATTGGAAGCGTAGGCGTGCTCAGGCTTTTAAAATGGAGCGGGTTCGCAAGGGCGAATCCAGAAATTTTCAAAAGGGGGCCGAGCCAAAGGTCTGGGGACGAAGTGGACCAACAGCTGAAGCAAAATATTAAATTTTTGCACAATGCTCGACGTTTTCCTGTAAAATGTTGGCTGAGTGGGAGAGGACAGAGCTGACATCGGACACTAACTGGGCTGTATGCGGTCTTGTCACCGAATTCTTGCTAATAAATCCGTCATTTATTGTCCGATACACATCAAACACTTGCTAAGAATCAATGTACTCTAAAATTCTGCACATTTCATGGAAATCACATAAAGAATACGCCCCTATACGGGGCAAAGAGTTGGACATTGTGGATTCAATGTTTAGGGTTTTCGGCCCCAAATCCGCAAATTTAGACTAATCTACGCGACGTTTGGAGGAGGAGATATCGGGTCAGTGGCGGATTTAGAGAGATTTAGTGACGGCCATGTAAGCTAATGCTAAATTTTGATCGTTCTTCTGTAAAACATGTCCCTCAGAATATTCAGAATGATTGCCACCAGTGGCTTTCTGACTGCTTTAAAGTGCATCAAATTCGTTTTCTGCTGGCCCCCGACTCTCTGGCGGAGCATACATCGCTCCCCAGACCCTCTAGCTGATTTAAGGGGCACTGCGTCTTAGTGGAAGGGGAGAGGGGGAAAGGGGAAAGGGAGAGAAGACGGACAGAGCAAGGGGACGGGAGGGACCGGCCCCCCTTTCGAAAATTCCTGGATCCGCCCTGTCGTGGGTCCTACCGCCATGACAAATTTCGCTAAGATCGGTAAAGGGGTTCACCCCTGCGTGCGAAAAGAAACTAAAAAAACTGCTACTGAGTAGCCGCAATACCGTTATTGTTGAAGCTGGTGTATTAATGTTCCAGGCTAAAGGCTAATTGACAAATCCGGATGTCTGAGGTCTGTCGACAGACTGTCGTGACATTATGTCAATAGTCAAAAGTAGTCAAGACGACAAACGGATTGGACGGATTCGTGACTTTTTGTTACTATTTTACAGGCTCTGGCTATGTGTGACTGTGGTATTCTGTAACGGTGCAGTGACATCGAACGAGGGCTGATAGATTGGACAGCATGAGCACGTTACGAAATGCAGGGTTGTCCCAAAAAGTAAGACTCGATTATTATCAATAATATCAATAATGTCAATAAATCGTATTAAGGGCCGGTTTTTGAAACCTGTCAATGAGATTAGATTTTCGTCAATTTAAAGTGTCAAACAAATACTATAACTGAAGTGGTAGACAGTTGGCCACATTGAAGTCACAAATTTACAAGAAAAGTGATGACGATAGTCAGATCCTACACAGGCGCAGGAAGTTCATTGGCCACGGTAACAATGTACTTAAAGCTTCGATGAGCGAAAATCCATGTAAGTGTACGTGCCAAAATCGTAATCAAGAATTGAATACACTAACCACTTAATGTTTTTAGATTTTTAATTACGACTTTGTCATGTACATTTATTCTCGCTCATCGAAGCTGTAAGTAGTGCAGTTATTGATTACGTCGTCACTAATTAGGACACACATAGAATATTTAACACTAACTGATGATTAGTTTACACTCAAATTTCATGCACAGAAATCTAGCCTTATTCGGGGGTTTTAATGCGATTTAACGATAACTCGAAAGTGGCTTACATTTGGGCCACCCTGTATAGCCGGCGGATCCTGCACTGTTGCGTTAGACGAGTCTGTCCGCTCAATGTTCGTGCCTACTACGTACACGAGAAGTGTGCAGTTTGCATTGCTCTGGATGACTGCACGTCGTGTACGACTCAGTTTTGACAATAAATTATTGTCTATAGACTGCCGCCACTTCGCTTGCGTTGCGCAACGACGAACTCCACGGTGTTTGCTGTTACGTGACCGCTCGTGTGCCTTTACCGAAGTCCAATTCACGCCATTTCTGCTAAAATTCGACTTTAAACAATCACGCGTTTCAGTTGAACGGATCGAGATCAATAACGGTCGTCGCCAGAAACGTTACTAGATAATTCTCTACACTTTCAAACATTATATTCGATAAGTTACAAAAATGTGTGAGCCAGAGCCTCTAACTATTACGATGTTTTCCTGAGTTGCAAGGGCGATGTATGATATGATATGATATGATATTTATTCATTTGCTCATGGCACAACACTTTCTATGAAGCAAAGCAGTGTCAATATCGTAAAATAGAAATAACATGAGCAAACCGGGTAGGAAAGGTCGCTATACGACACTTATAACTTCCCACGAACAAGTATAAAATCCAAAACAGCACCGACTTCGACGCGCTTCAGCTTCGACGTGCATCAATTTTAGCATTTTTGGATCGATTTTTGAGTATTACTTTTCCACCAACAGTTTTACCTCCACATAGCAGTGACGTAAACGACGCAATTCTGCCTCCGCAACGCTATTGTACAGCGTCCAACTTATTCAGCGGGAAACGTCAGATTTATTCGCTCTAGATCGATGTCTGACCGCCAAACCAAATATTGCTTGAAGTACCATGTACAAGGCATGCACTCGTACGCAATGCCGGCGACAAAATGCAGCGCCCAGACAATTAAAATGATTATGTGAAACCGTGTCAGCAGTGAGCAGACATCACCTGCTAATTAATAAAAATATAAAAAATAGTGGTTACATGACATGCATAGACTATGAGAAAAAGCCACTCTAAACATCTGCTCAACCTATTTTGTCAGAGCTGTCGTTATACTGTAGGATGTAGGCCGTGAGCTATGAAAATCGCCAGTACGTGAAGGTCCTTCACTTGGCTACTGTCTTTATCACAGTCTCAGTCTGGGCATGCATAAAAATTAGGGATTAAGCATAGCCTAACGTTTCATGTACAGTGTGTGGCAAAAAGTATACCATTAAGAATTTTTTGCACTTTTCTTAGCATTCGCTAAGAAGTTCAAAGCGAAAGTTTACCAACTTATGTTGTAATCCTGTGAACATGCTTCACCTCACCTTTGGAACCAGCTTCCTACATCACTCAGAATTCATCATCCAAATTTTTAATCCCCCTCTCAGCGACCTTCATTTGAACATGCCAGTTTAACTTGCTACACACTGCTATCACCTTCCGTTGCTTTTTCACTATTTCACTCTGACCTCAAAATTTACTTGTTCAGAAAATTTTATCCTCCACCTTAGTCTAGTTGTTTCTGTCTGTCGGACTGACCTCATGGCTCTATACCGTTACTTGCTCATCGGTTTTTACGTTTTAGTTCTATTTTTCTCTGTTATAGTTATTCCTATGTGCGACAGATAAAGTTGGCCAGCTTTCTGGTCAACTTTTGGGAGCACAATGAAATAGTATTTGATTGATTGATTGATTGATTGATTGATAGTAGTTTTCTCAGCATGTAGATAGCTTACATCATTTTAAGATATGTAAAGCGTTACAGTGATGCCACGTAGCCATTTCAGCGTCCAATCAATCACACAGCAAAATTACGTTGTTCAAGTTACAGTAATAAAGCGCCACAACAGTGTAGTCACCGTGACTACTAAACGTGTCTACCCTTAGCTAGTCTATTACTCAGGGCTTCATTCGCTTTGAAAACTCTTTTATAGCTGAGTTGGGCTGTTACCTGCAACAGCATTTACTTGCGTTTGGCGATCATCTTAGGTTTTAGGCGGTGCCTGTGATAGACCTCTGTCATTTCCTCAGACTTAGTAATCCAATTGGTTTAATTTAGGTGAATTTAGGGACCATATTGCTTTGGCAATTAGATATAGGCAGCTATTTTGCAGCCAGTTCTGTAGAGTATTGCTGTAAGTATTGGTGAAAGTATAGGCCATACATTTCACTGTAGGTATTGGTAAAAGTATTACCATTACTTTTTTCACGAAGTATAGGTATTGATATTGACTATATTGTATTGTTCACAACCTTGCTCTGCTTAAATGTTTTGAGCACGTAAAGCACTAAATGGTATTACTATAATGCTGATAACTTTATAGTACGCAAGCTAATTTAATGATGATAAACGTGTTTGGACTTATACTTCATGACTAAATATGTTGGTAACACTTCCCTTCAAAACTCGAAGTGATTGCTGAGAAAACTGTAAAATAAATTCTTAGGGGTATATTTTTGCCGCACCTTGTAATAAGCACCTTGCACCTTGTAACCCTAACCCTAAAATACAAGACACCCGTTGTGACGTAAAGCCTTATCGATCGATACATTTCAATAGCCATATTTTTTTCCCGCCGCCTCACCTTTCACCATAGGAAGTACAATTTCTTCATTGTGAAGTGAGTTCAATCAGACTGAAAATGCCATTGTGACAAATCGGCTCAGTGGAAAGCGAGTAAGTGAAAATGCAGCATTAACTGTCACGATTCTCACGAAGAGGGAAAACAAAAATCAATTTATAGTGATAAACTTTATTAATTTAGTCATCGTCGTAGCGGTTTAAAAGTAGAACAGGATAGACATATAAAGTGAATAAAATACATTTTGTAATTTTTAAATGAAAATGATAAGCTACACGATGTTTACGACAGTCAATTATATTCACACGACCATCAGCACACGACTGCAGCTTGCCACTAAATCAATTAAAGAAACCTATGGCATTGTCAATAATTTTCTGAGACAACTATTATCAGACAACACGCTGACTGCAAAGGTTACTTGTTAACGAAATTACTACATCTGGATATCACATGTAACATATCAACGTTATCCTGGTCGCCGAAACATTGACAATAGGCTACACTGCAATCAAAGTACAATATTAATCACAAAACGTTACTGAACAGCCAATTGACTCTTAATTGGATGGAGGCAAATGCGGTGCCCGTATCGAATTGAATTAGAGCTACAGGTACTTTAAAGAAAGGTGACGTTTTTTGGCTGAAGCTGAACTCCGGGCGAATAACAACAGGCGCGTTCACGTAAAATATACGCACCGTAATTATGCCGATAGTGGAGGTGGATTACTGGCTGAAATAATTATATTGTATCCGAAGTACCGGAACCGCACCATCATGTGGATCCAGATCTCTATGATATGGAAAACCATGAGCTAGGACACAAATCAACATACTGAAGTTATACGTAGCCTATATTGGATACAGATGTATACGGCATATAGCCTAATATTATCATTCATATGTACAGACTGAGTGACATGCATACGGACAAAACAAATGAACTATGTCACAGCAAATGACATGTATAAGATTATTGCACATACTTTTGACGGACCATACTATTACGTAAATTAAAACAGCTAAAACAGCAAGAAAAATCTTCCTCTGATACAGCGGTAGGCATAGCATACGTCTATCATACGCTCAATCACTAGAGTCTGTATGTAGGCCCTATAGCTTTAAAATTCAGCAGAACAATAAAAAATAAATACTGCGCTTGAATTGATGATGGAATTATCAGAGTCTCGAATGTGTGACGAAAACAGTTGAAGAACAATTTCCAAGAATCTTGTTATTCATTCATATGCAGTCTTAAAGAGAGATAGGACGAAGACGGCTAATGGGTGTAGCGCTAGAAAGCGGTACCGTACAGGGCCAGTCGCAAATGTTACATAGCAAATGTTTCACAGTTCTTCATTTTAGAAACGAAAATTAAGTCGGAAAGAAAGTTACGAAGTAGCAGCAAAGAGAAGTCGTTACGTTTTAAAAAGACGGCTGAAAATGTAGGAAAAGTTAGTTTTGACTAGACGAAGATGAACATGCTCACACTCGCACGGTAGTGGCGACGAAAAAGCCCGAAATTTAACCCCTTTCCAAAACCCGTTAAACAATTTTCACCCAAATAGACACACGTGCTCGCAACGCGAATAACTATGCCATACAAAGATTCATTCCCTGAAGATCAGGTTTTTTCTCTCTCGTATTTGTGACTTTGCCTACAACAGCACGACTTGTTCGTTTTGCTGGTCTTTCAATCATGCTTAACCGATCACATTGTGCTAAACACATTTAAACACGCCATTCCAGTTTACAATGTGCGTGGTTTAGTCCCGATAACAATATTTAATATTTAGATCCCAATTTTTCCAAAAAGTCGTCATTTTGGGGAGCAATGTGGACACGACAGTTACTTAAAATGCCGAAGTGGTAGCGATGTTCACTTGCGAATTACCCTTACCTAAACGAATTACCCAAACGTAGCTACAATTAGCCACAATAAATACTTGTATAGCGAAAAACGATTCCGGATTAAAAATCGACGTGGGTGATTTTTTGGGGACCTCCTATGCACGGATCACGCGACACAGCGGATCTTAGACCATAATACTGGGTCGGACGTTATTTTTACAGCTAAAACGTAATCGCAGTACCGTGTAGCATACAGAGTGGATGGGTAAATTCGGGTCAATCAGTATAAAATCTGGACCTTATTCAGAAAACGCCAAATTGTGTTCGCCGCCTTGTATTTCGGCCGAGTCGTAAATATTGACGAGCGTCGATCGTATTTCAAGCGCATTTCGGAATTCGACTGACATGGATCATGACTGAAAATGCCTGTTGTCCGAAAACAAATATAGCGGCGGCTGCTATTTGAACAGTTTTTCAACAAAATTAGTTCAGATTTGGCACACGGGCGCAAATGCCCGTCAAATTTGGTCACATGACGAAAATCACACCCAGCCAAGACAAACAACGACATCGACGGTCACTCTCGAAAGATAAAAGATAAGAAGGCTGTTACTGTAGTTGCAAAGAAGGGAAAATTAAGGAATCAGGTAATAAATTACAGCGCTCGGGTCTTGCCTTGTTCTTTGCCTTATTTGGCCTCAGCGGCGACCAATCCACAGGTGGAACTCAGCGATATGGTTTGGTCTGGAGAGAATCGGGGTGAATTTGCTGCTGGTTCGCTAGAGTGGAGAAAAGGTAGCATGAAAATAATTGATCTTCAGATGATGATTAAAAGCAGAGACCGACTTGCAGTAACGAACTATAGTTAGGCACCATGAGTATCAATTTCATGGGACAGGAGGTACAAAGGGTGCGTAAACCGAAATTAAGGTAATAACGTTTCACTGACAGCAATATTCAAAATAAAACATCACATATTAACGTAAGAATCGCACTCTGTGGGCTATCTAACAATGACATCAGACATTTAACATCAGCAAAACTAACATCGACATTTATACGCAATGTCTGATTTCTGCTGTTTTCTAACGTGTCACGTTGCTGTGTGTTACCATCTATAAACTTTAGTTTCTTCACGTCAATTTATCGGGTAAGACTGTGTTGTAAACGCCGGATCCTGGCGGCCGGACATCGACGGTGACAGCCCATCAATCGAAGCCCACTGGTAAAACGCCTTGTTTCGACCGACGTCGCGCGGATCATAGAACTCTCCAGCGTTGTAGTGGCCGTAGATATGGTTGTCGAAACCTCCGCGTAGGCTGCCGGCGCGTGTGGCCCAAGCACGGCTGCGTTTGGCATTGCGTGCCAACGTCGATGGCGGAGATGCCCGAACAGCCTGGAAGAACGCCCTCGATTTTCCCGGCCTGCCTTCGTCCATCACCTCTTCTGTGTCTTTTTTCCGACGTCGGCGGATCAGCACGACAGCCAGTATAACACCGAGGAGGAGAAGTCCTGCTGCTGAAAGTCCGACGGCCAGAGCCAGAAGCGTGGTGTTGAGACCGGCGTCTCCGGTGCCCGTGCCGTCGGTGGGTGTGGCTCCAGTTTCGGTCGACCCGGTCTGGGCCAGTCTCGTGCCGGTACCTTCCGTGGCGCCGCTGACGGTTGTTGCAGTGTTGGGCACCGTTGTCCCAGTTCCAACAGACACGGTTGTTGCAACTGTCGTCGTCGTCATCGTCGTCGTCGTTAGTGTACCTACAGTGACACAATCAGTTCATACTTCGCCAACTGAAGGGTTTGTTCCACGGAGATGAACTGACGTCGCCAAGTTGTCCGTTTCGTTGTACTCTGAGAGTCGGTACGTTTAGTGTGTATACACGCGGTATAGTGATGTCATTAAAACCACGCCGCCATGTTGGAGGTACACGCCTATTTAATGAGATGAAAACGAAAATAGGACAATATCAAAATTTTTATGCTAAGTTTATTCGCAAACCGTGTATTTTGAGTTTCGACTGGTGTATAATTTCACACACTACAGTTTGAATTCATACGAAAATTTACGACGTTACACTGCTGCATTCCAGATTACCTTCAACACGGCGGCGGTAACTTCTGCAGGCAGAATGACGTCGCTATCACCCTATATTGGTTCTATGATATGCCGACAAGTGACATTGAGTCTGAAGTTTACAAGCTGATCATGCAATATAGCTCAAAGAATGGATAAAATGGTCTTTATCGTGTATGAGATGTGGTGAGTTTATTTTCAGAAAATATCATTTTATAGGTATACAAAGGTTTATTTGGCACTCGTCAGACGGCAAAAAGACTGCAAAATTTCAATGTTAACAACACACTCTGGTGCAACCATGCAAGAAGTTTGGCCGTTTTCAAGGCACTCACGAAACGGACAAAAGTAAAATATGACCAGTCTTTGAACACAATCTTATAATAATAGAACGAATTAGATTAGGGTGGCAGAAGCCAAAGCTGCGAGGCCACAATTTACATTTCTTCCAAATTTGACTACGTTGAAATTTGAAGTCTGAAATTAGGTGTGTCTGAATTAGGGCCTATTATTTAAACTTAATATTTTCAGTTCAGTTTTCATTTATAATGATAGCAGAATTTTCCTTATCACTTCATTTTTGACAAAGGTATCATCAAACGTTCGTATCGTTTTTTCAAAATAAGTAAGTAATTTTCATTAGTTTTCGTCATATTACGCACCTGCTGGCAATCGCAATAAAACGTTAAACCAACAGAATCACAACTCGGTTAACATTAAAATGTATAAATAAATACCACGTACATGTCTGGGTATGGGGCTTGCATGCACCTCAAATATCCTATTCAGCCCAAATGTTCACCGCACCGTCTTTCCGGGGCCCTCTCTGTTTCTTACAGAGAGTGTAGTGGGCGATTGAGTCCTTGTCGGTATATATATGCGATCGAGTGCTCACTGGGCGAAGAGTCCGAAATCGGCTGATGGAGTTCGTCAACGTCTCTCGTTAAGTTAGCTATCCAACCGTTGGCTCGGGTATTAGCTGATGTGGCCAGTGTCACGTCCTCTACACTTAATATGCCAGTCACAAGAAGAAGTCAAATCTACGACCGAGCACTGTGGAGGAGAATGACTCGTGGCGCTATGCACCACTATTGTACACGCTCTTAACGATCGAGAGACGTGTCTGTAATCACGCACAAACTATGTCCAGTGAGTCAATGTTTCTTACCGGTTGCATTTCCGCTGACGGTGGCCGAAGCGTTGCAAGGCGTGGTGAAGTTTCCAGTGGCTGTGCAGGTCAAGTTGAACGGTCCTTCGCCCAGCATTGTAGTACTAGAAGTGGACACGACGACACCGTCACTGTCCGTCCACTGGTAGCTTGGCTCAGGGTAACCATCAGACATGCAGGTCAATATGTCCCCTGCCGTGTAATTTCCATATGTTGGTCCGATGGTCACATTTTCTGGACAGTCTATACACCAAACGCTTCATTCGTAATCTACATGGCTATATTAACAATAACTATTGCTGTAAATGTTACCATCATCAGTAAATGAACTATAAAATTATGAAATGCAGAGGCCTCTTTACGTGAAATAGAAGCCTACACTTATTACTTCCTGGCCTTTACCACAAAAATTATATCCTGTTCTTTATTTTGTAGTTAACTTCAACAACTTTTGACATATAACTTTGAAATAGGCCTATCAAAGTTTACGATAACAATAACGGGTAACCACAATGTCAGTCACACTATCCAGATTCAGGCCAATCATTTAAAAATAATTTAAACAATTAATTAGACAGCTCAGTCTTTTTGCTGTACGTATTAAATGTAGTGTTTCAAAAAACGGGCACCCTTTTTGTTTTTGCTATAGCTGTGTCACTCGTAGTCAGCTTTTAATTATTTTTGGCAGTTTGGTAGCCAAAGAAATTTTCAACCGAACATTGCTTATTGACTTAAATAAATTGCCGGCGCATTACGTTAGGTCGGGAACCAGCTTAGGCATTGCAAGATAGCAGACGACGCTTAAAATGTAAATATGGTGTACAGTGTTGAGGATCGAATTTTAATTAAAAATTTGTACAAATTCAAAAATTATGGTGCTAAAACTTATTTGAGAATTTCTTGGCAAAGGTTGGACGATTTCTGGTCTGAATAAGTTGTAAAGAAAATTGAGAAACACTGGCAGTACAAGAACGCGTTAAGGGAGCGGACGACGTCGGAGTGCGCGCACTGATGAAAACGTTGATTCTATCAGTGAATTGATTTTGAGTCAGGAAGGTGCACCAAAGAGTCGCAGAACAACAGGTAAAATTTAAAAAAAGACAGAAATTCATCATTCTTCGTTTGTCAGAATTTGAAATTGAAATGCTTAAAGAAGCGTCGTGCGCAAAAACTCATCGTTGCAATTTATGCGTTGCACCGAACTCGCGAACGAAAAGTGCTACGTCGTTTCCCACCATCAGCTGTGGACTTCATATTTTTTACTGATGAGCTTGTGTGGAAGCTAGTGGACGACAGTTTGAACACCCGACCTGATCGTCTTTTACTGTGCTTTGCGTTCATTTCGAATTGAGTAGTCACTAACTTTAGCGTCGCATTTTGCTGCGTTATGTTTATGCCAACTGTGGCCGCACTTGGCGTGTTTTCTGCTTGGGTTACAATTAAATACCACACATCAACATAGAATTAGAAATTGTATGTTGTTGCAAATTTCCTTTGCTGCAATATTGCCAAACATTTTTAAGATCGGTCAACAACACACAGTTAGACCTAATATATTGCTATAAAATCGTTTTCGGCTTGGTGGATGTTAATGTCCCCGACTTTTTGAATTTAGCCGTGTAACTAATACTAGAGGCCATGCATACAAACTGTACAAATGTCATTGCATCCACAGCACCCGCAGTCGATTCTTTGCTGAAAGAATAGTTCTCGTGTGGAATAGCTTACCCACCTCCGTTAACTTTGCCAGTCTCTCAGGTTTCTAAAATTCATTATTCATCATAGTACTCACACCAAACAAGAACAGGTGCGCTGACGCAGGTCCACGACACGTTGTTCAGTGCGAAAGTGGAACCTGAACTCATTTCAGCGAACTGAAACCACGACGTGCAGTTGTACGACGGAATCACAATACCGCTGGCCAACGTGGTCACGTCAACCTGCATCGCTTCTCCGACTGAAACAGCGCCAACCGTGACAGCAGTCGACGAGCTGCTGAGGAACGTGCCGGCTGCCGACTCCCAGCTAATTGACGCTGATACACTGGTGCCTGGGTTCAGTCGCGCCTCGTCGCTGAAGCGAGTGTAACTCATGCTGCATGACAGCGTCACGTTCTGGCCACGTATTGGAACACCCTCGACGCGGCACTCTGGCTTCGGGTCTGAAACACCATCAACGACAGCGCAAGTTTTCACAGGAACTGTAGTTCTTTTTTATCATACTGTATGCGGTATCGATTGACAAGATAGACATCCGCACTGCTCAAAAACGCCACTACCAGCTGAAAGATAAGAAATATGGTTTGTCTTATAATATGCGATTTATTCACCATAAAATGCAGCAACGAAGACACACAAAATAATAACATTTTAACTTTGTATCAGATAAAGAATCGTTGATTGAGCTACAGAAAAATTATGTACACAAACTAGGTTCAATCAAACTATTAATTAAAAACTAATACATCACAAAATCGTATTGATATTTATGTTACGCAGTCGAACTCTGCAGCATATTCCATGAAATAGTCCATGAAACCTGTAACGTCAGTTATGTTGACACGAAAGCGCAATGCAGTGCATCGTAGAAGTTTGCAAGTATTGCCTCGTATGACGTCCGCTATATCTGCCACATGCCAATATGTAATTTTTATAACAAATTATGTTTTCAATTGTTTATGGCAAGCACAATCGGCATAATTACCAATAAGTATCACTATGGCTTCGGCAGACACATCGCCGTCGCTACAGACGTACGGTCCTTGGTTTCCGGAGGTCGAGTTTCCAAGACCGACGATGAAGCAGTTGGGAGTGGTTGAGCTGGAGACGAGGAAGCGCTCCGGAAACAGAGACTCACATGGTTCTCTGGTAATATCGATGTTGTCGTATTTCCACGAGATCGGGTTGGTGCCCGTGAGGTTCGTGGAACACTCCATGTAAACGTCGTCGCCCTTTTCTATGATCGCATTTTTTGGCGTCTTGGTTAGCGCCGACAAAGCAACTGCAAAGACGAACGCTCTCAATTTATTTATGAGTTAAATAAGTTAAAAATTACACGTAATCTTCCCGAAGGGGTAACAGTTTTTTTCTGGCGTTTACACGTTTGTTATCAATTATGCTATTCGATATAGTTGCATTTGCCATCCTGCGGCCAGTGTGCGGAAAGTGCGCTTTAGTAGAGTGACGTCGTAAACTTTATAGTGTACAGTTTTACACAAACTGTGTAGCTCTGTATTTTTTGCAGTTGAAGACAATCAAATTTGTGCAGCTATAATATAGACCGTCAATGACGTCCGCTATATCTGCCACATGCCATGTTTCATTTAAAAATTAGAAGAGGTGAAGGGAGGACGGAACTGAAAGGGAAACATGTTGTGCAGTTCTAAAACATCCCTTTAAACAACACTTCTTAAGTAGACTACGCCTGCCAACTGCAGTCTGGATACACTGGCTGCGTATAACTTTGGCGTAAGATTTTTCACATATCCGCATTTGTAGGCCTATGCCTTACACTGCGTTTACACCAAGTGGCCACACAACATGGCGACGGCGATGTTATGCGCACTTCTCCACTCCGTGCAAAGTAACTGTAGTTGAAGTGGCATCTCAAATGGGATGACGAGGCTAGTAGGATTCAAAACACGAATTCACTTCTTTAGCGATTCAGTCGTCCTTAGGCCTAAGTGAAAGGTGGCCGACAAACGAATTTCATGTAGAAAATTGAAATGACACAACTTTAGTAGAACATAGTTTTTTTATGTTATAACAGCTTGTACGTGTTAGCATCGTGTTACATCATGATGTAACATCATGAAAACATGTAGTCACCTATCTACTGCATAACTGCCAGCCACTGTAAACTTTCAGCACAATCAGAGGCCCGTAGGTGACACACCTGCCCTTATCACCCTTTCTATCTCCCCTTACAATTCTATTCTTTTCCGTATTGTATATGCCTGTCGTATAGCTGGGCTCCTTTAATAAGCAATATCAACAGTGCATTGTAATAGCAGAATAATAGGCCTACAGAATATCTCTATTTCTTGCTTCAGGCAGTCTGTACCGACTTCTGACTCAAGTCTGAAGACAAGCAGTTTTACGCCACTGACTGACGAATAGCCATGATTGTAACTTCAGCTAGGTCTATATATCTGCTATAGTTCTGGTAGTTTAACAAAGAAGGATCAGTAACGTTTTCTTGTATCATGCTTACCATGAATGACACAGAAGAAGATAAGAATCGCAGACAGGCGACAAGGGTCTGCTTCCATTTTCTGTATTTTTGATCTATCGGCTCTCGTCTTGCCACTACATCGTGCTAGCTATCCGTCCAGGACGTGTACGAGCTAAGGCGTTGCTGTTACAGAGCAGTTTTTATGCACTTGTACCGGTTCTGCGTGATCATAATAGCGTGTCGATCTCTATTCACTCCTGCGTTTGATGCACAATTGTACGCCAATACGCCCGCACGCACGATTAATTGAACGTATCGCGTCAGTTGTCGCAAGTGAAATCGCATGGACACAGGCTAAATAGGATAACGGTGCATCTGCTATAGATTAAAGTTTAATTTCTTGTGTCATATCAAATCAAGAAATGCTTGCCGTACGCCAAACACCAAAAAGCAAAATCAAAACGCTGGCAACTTTGACTGCCGCGTGCGACCAATAAATGTAATAAAATCGGAAATGATAACCGATGATAAAAGAGTAGGAGCAGGTCGAAGTCCGTCAGATCAGTCCGACACACAGAGACCAACTATGGTGGAACAGGGATCAAAAAGATGGTTTGAAAAGCTAAGTTCTAATACCAGAGTGAACAACTGACGAAGTGATGGGTGGTGATAAGCCTGGCATTGTTTAGCAAGTTGAAATGAAGGTCGATCATCGATTAAATTGTATTATTTATATCGGCACGATCTCCTAATATCGTACGTTGTCATAAGACAATGCCAACCTGATACAAGTCTTGAACAGTTGTTCGGATCTTCAATGGCCAGACCAGAACAAATCATCAATGTTCGTAATTCGCTGTCGCGCTACATTCGACCAGTTTGGATCGACTTTGTAGCGCAAGCCGCTCGCACACACATGCCTGTCACCAAGCGGTATGATGTGGCACTAGTCGAAGAGCGGTGACACTCCGAAGCGAGGAAGATAACCATCCTTAGACCTGGCGTCTGACTGGCTATTCGTCACAGACTTTGCTCAAATACCTGAAGACAGACAGATGAGCACGACGGTCCTGTGTACCATCCTGTGGCATCTTTAGAAAACTTTTTACCTTTGACTCTCGTCTACACTCCAAACAGGTGAGTGCGATGAAGGTGCAGGAACTGCATTGTAACATTGGCAACCAACAAGCCTGGAAAAACGGATGGGTAATAAATGTGCAGCGACATTTAGTCATCATCAGCATTCAGAAGAGTAATTAAAAATATGATGGCTACATGCAGGCCATATTGCAGATGAATGGTATACGTAAAGCAATATATACAGACATAAATGAAAAATCAACATACACTGTGTCTAGAAAAAAGTGAACCACTACAATTTTGCCAGTAAAGTTTAATTTTCGACCAGGCGTAATACAAAATGTTGACAGCGATAGGCTACGTCAATTCTCTATCGATCAGTAGCGGGCACGGCGGAAGGACAAGGGGGCTGTCGCCCCGGGCGGCACTTACGGTGGGGCGGCACTTCAGCTGAGCATACATTTATTTTTAATCATAAAAATATATGAGCTCTCGTAGAAATGCACGTAATGATAAAATAACGTTTATCCAATGAAAGCTACACCGTAGCGTATATTCTACGATTACAATACAGTAATGTAACTGTGCAAAAACTTTCCGAACTTCTCATATGTCGCACAAATACGTAACAAAAAAGCGAAAACCGCTATAACATATGGGCGGCAAAAATGCAAAAAAAATATGACCCGCCCCGAGCAGCACGCACTAGAGCTGTGCGCCGACGAACTGGTGGTCGGCAGCGGCGTTGGGTGGTCTCATGACCGGCGGCGGCGGCGCGCTGCACATTTTTCATCGGCGGCGGCGAGAGAGCTGATAGGGTAGCAAAAGCAGCCCTCTCACTTCCTATATCTCCTGTCAAGGTATCAGCCATGGACTATCTCCCACGCGCCAAACTACTTATGTACAAAGAATGGCAAGAAAT
>Ga0056116_1000314_pt1 | contig 16118 bp, 5 predicted proteins | sample WorMetOlspDAHAB2_FD_67352 | JGI IMG/M metagenome (GOLD analysis project Ga0056116, IMG submission 67352) | Marine gutless worms symbiont microbial communities from Max Planck institute for Marine Microbiology, Germany - Olavius sp. DAHAB.2 ...
GAGATCTCCCCTGTTGAAACCTGCATGCAGTAGGCCTGTCTTTTGCGTTTGTCTGCATGACAGACCACACACGTGGCGGAAGTAATTGAATATTAAGAGCAGTACAAATTAATGAATTGTAGTCACAACAATAGGCACCGGTGTAAAACACATACGTCTGTGTATGTGTTCATGGCTGATGCTGTAAGGATGCAGTGATGAAACTGTTGTCGATATGTTGTGTAGGTTTTCCTGAAATGTTGTGGAGTGTGACGAGTTTGTGTCGGACTTGAGCATCGTGTGACGAATTTGTGATCCGCAATGTACTCTGTGTACCGTTGCGATCCTGAACATGTCGTCTGCAGATAGTTGCCGTCACAATGGTGATGTCGCTGGTAGCGATTGCGTCGCCATTGGCCAGCTGTCTGTTGCCGTCAGTAGCACGAGTCTAGTGACGGCTGACGATAGTTGTGGCCATGAAGCGAGAAGTGCAGGAGATGTTTCCGATTCCAGTTGGCGGACTACGGTCGATGGCACCTGTCAGCAAGAGTGTGAACTAGATTCGGGACAATGCTCAGTGCAGCCACGGACTGATGGTTTGTCAGCACTGGATGATATGATCGCAGTTGAATTACCAGCTGTTGTTGATAAAGATGAGACATATTGCACACAGTTGGATGGCGACCAGCAGCATTGTGTGTATGATGGCCAACGTCAGCTGAGCTCATCAATGTCAAGCAGTTGCGACTCAGTGACACAAGTTGTCTGTTCTCGTGACATCAATGCCATACAATCGTCAGCATCATCATATGTCGCTGCCGTCGCCAAAGATTTAGTGAATGGTTCGATTGTTGGAGATGCAGTAATTGGCAGCGACGATGATCTGGCGACCGAAACTGTGTTAACACTGCCTTGCAACGATGATCGTCCTGCGCCGTTATCAGAGACGTGCGATGTCGTTGCATCGGAGTGCATTGCTACCGACAAACTGTTGCGTAGCGAGTCACAGTTAGTGGCTAGTAATAACTGTTGTGCATCAACCAGTTTTAAGGCATGTCCTTCGCGTAATTTGGCTGAAGTTACTGCCGAATGTCCGCCAGAGGCCAGTGTACAGAGCCCTGTGAACAGAAACGGTGCTTCTGGACTGAGGCTGAATGAAAACACTTCAGCGTCTCACGATTCAGGTATGGTAGTGGATCCACTTTGTCTCACTAGTTCATCAGCTGACAATGCAAAGTTGTTTGGTGGAGATGAACGTTCAGGGTGGGTGGGCACTGCTGCCATTGTGAACAACAGTAGTGACAGCCAGTTGGTGTCTACTGAGCCTGTGAAGTATCCGCATACTCCAGACATTGGCAGCTGGACGTCAGTTGTTGGACTGAGAGAGTCCACCACAGTGGAAGAGGGAAGTGGCGACGCGCATAAGATAACATCTGTTATGTCGAAACATGGCTCTAGTGATGATGCTGTTGTAGTTAGTGTCACTGTTACAGATGCAACTAAGTCTGTTGAGAAGTTGAATCCACGTGGTGACGAATGTGCTTTGACACCAGAAGCGCAGGACGGAATTTCGTCTGTGAGTTGTCGTGCCGTCGGTAGTAATCAGCTGTCGTTATCGTCGGCAGGACGTATTGATGTCGAGCCACATATGCAAGCCGCAGTTGTGCTACAGCCACACACTGAGGCAAGTACAACAACAAACAAATGCCTCAGTGCCTCTGTTAGTGGTGTCCACCACTCTGTTGCTCAATCCAGCAATGCCACAACTGCTGCCACAGCATGCGCTGGCTATAGTCCTAGTAACAGTGACACAGTACTATGCAGCAGATTAAGCTACGTGCCCACATTGTCACAGGCCATCCAGCCAGTTATCCCTACACCATCGCTGTCTACCCAGCCACTCAAGTCGCTCGCAGATCTTGTGCATAAGGTGAGCATTTCTGCCTCGGGGGCGTCTTCAGGCACTGAACTTTCAGATCACGTGCTGAAGAAGAATGTCCCATCGACGTCGAATACAGAACTCGGCTATGATGCTGCTCTGTACTCAGACCGACTTGGCTACACGGCTGAGTGTCCTCCCGGTCGCAGTGGAAACAACGCATACACCACAGCAAACATTTCTGCATTGTCCGAGGTTGAGAAAGCATCTTCTTATGGTAGAAAAACTGACGAGATGTCACCGATTGAGTGTCGTGGTCCAGTCACTGGCTGTGATCGGAACAGCAGCAGTCTGGCAGTTGCTGATCGCATTGAGAATAATACTGCTGATGTGCATGATGTGTTGCCAGCTGTTAACAGCTTAAACAGCTTAGCTGACGCTTCTCCCGGTGGAAAGCTGGCACGTGGTGCTTCGTTCTGCAAGGCAAGGAAATCGCGGAAGAAGAGCAATGTCACAAAGTGCAAGGTTGATGCTGTTGATGTGAAATTCTTGACGGACCTTATTGTAGCCTGCAGTGGCGATGGCATTGTGACGGAAAACAGAATCGTGAAAAAGTCGGCAACCACAGTGACTGACATCTCACCACCCGTGGATAGCAAATGTCATGAAGATGTTCCTTGTCACCAAACAGCCATGCAGTGCGAGACTGTCGAGCCAAAACCACGTGCAAAACAGCCAAAGCCAAGAAAGGGCAATGCACTCCAGAAGAAAACAACGAAGCTTCTGAGTGATATAACGCTGATCGATGTTGCCGCTGTTAAGTCGTGTGTAGAGAAAGATTACTTGGAATTCATTAAGTCCATTCAGCAGACCGCCGTTAGTAACGCGTTAACACTGAGCGACTCGAAAAGCACAAAGAAGAAGAAGAGAACGAAGGTAACTTCGGAAAATATCGAGACGTTGACTGCCAATGTTGAGGTGAAGGGAAAGAGGCAAAGGTGGCGTTCAAAGGTCAAAGGTTCAAAGGTCAAGAAGAAAAACAACATTAGCGTTTCTGAGCAGCATGTGAAGAGAAGAACATCAAAAAAGAAACAGAATCCATCTCCAGGCGATCCCATTGTACTTATCGATAAATATCAGGAACTTCCAGTCACAAACACAGTTATTTCCGATGGCGTCCAGTGTCCAGTCACTGAAGCAACAGTCAGCACTCTTGCGCCAAACTGCTCTGTGCCACCGTCTACAAAGAAGACTCACCAAAAGAAGAAGAGAACCAGTTTGAGTGGAGTCAAAAGCGAATTGAACAGAATGGAAACCCATTCCCATCGTAAAGCAACGTCATCAAAGACAGCTACCCAGGAATCCATGCTTCAGTCGAGCATTCAAGCTGATGTCCCAGATATGTTGTCAGAAGGCGATCGAACAGTGCTGAATGGCGATGGAGATGTAACTTTGGAACATGGTACAAAGAAGTGCAGGTCACGAAAGAAGAAACCTCGCGGAGCATTGGAACCGTGTGCTGGTGCAGCTGGTGACGGTTTAGTACACCAAAATTCTAGTTGTTCTGGTCGCAAACGTAAGTCACATCATGTTGCGAGTGAGACTGTGTCACTGACAGAATGCAATAGTGCAGCGTTGTCAGATAATACTCCAGTGCTCACCACAGATGCTGTGGTGGATCAGGTGTGTCAGTCTTTGGCCGGTGTTGCTCAGAACAAACAGACCGAAGCTCAAGAAGGCGTTGTTGCAAAACGGAAGAAAGGCCAGCGGAAGAGTAAGAAGAAGACCGTTTGCTTGATGGAGGCAAAACTGCCGGCCAGTGAAACTATAGCTAATGCCGTCGCTCCTACTGGTCTCGTACCAGATGTGGAATCAAGCAGAAAAGAGTTGGAAGTCCCGTTGGTGAACGAATCAACAGTGGGTAGTAGTTTGATCCAGTCAGTTTCATCTGATCAGACTCGTGGCGTTGAGCAGACTCCGCAATGTGTATCCGTGTTAGATCCGACTGGCTTGGTGAGTGCAGCTGCCGAGGATGCGGTTAAAGGTGAGGACGTCGACAGCGAAACGAAGGTTTTTGCGTGTGCTCAGTGTAGCTACCGAGCACGCAAGAAGGGACAGCTGCGGAAGCATCTGAGCGTCCACAAACAGTTCAGCTGTGCCCACTGCGAGTTTTCCACCGACACGCAGACTGGTCTGGATGGTCACATGGCCGGCAAGCACCCAAGCCGATGTGGGCGTCGGCTGTGCAAACGCTGCCACATGCTCTTCCGTGCTGGGCAGGCGTTTGTCGACCACGTGGAACACTGCACTGGAGTGAAGCTTACGTGGCAGTGTTCAACGTGCGGCAAAAACTTCAAGTTCATCTCGGCGATGAGGACACATATGCGGCGCTGGCATGGTACTGGCGACAGCGTCACTGCTAGCAATACTCTGAATGTCAGCAGTTTGGACGCAACAGACGCCAGTGTAAATCTGTCGTCAACTGAAATTGTGGTTGAATCTGACGTGCCTGAACCAGCTGTCAGACCAGAACCCATAGTTGCAGCTGATGCATTTTTTGCCAGTAATTCGCCAACTTCAACATCAGTACCCGTATCATTAAACAGTACTGCCGAAGGTGATTCTGTGCTGCCAGTCAGCTTGACACTGTCCAACGATTCAACATCGCCTGGTAAACCCGAAGGGTTTGATGTAATGATGAATACTTCAGGTCATACAAAACCAGAGCCAGCTGTGGACCAGTCATCTATAGAACCAGCACCACATACTAGCCAACCATCACCTGTAAGTGGCAGTGTTGGCGACGGAACCAATAAACCAGCAGCTGCCACCGTAGATGGTGAACAGCGCTATGTGTGCGATCATTGTCCGAAGTCATTCAAAGCGAAGCGATCTATGGTGCATCATCGGCGCATGGTTCACGAAGGAGGTCGGCTGCAGAAGCGAACAGCAGCAGCTTCTGTAACTGATGCAGAGAAAATTTCAAAGACCGATGACGAGACAGGTCCAGCGGCGGAGAGGTTGCCTGTTGATGACGCTGACGGCACTGAGTCGTTGCAACCCACTGATGGCGGAGCAGAGATTAAATTGCCATCATCTTCTGCTGCTGCAATTCGTGTAGTGCATTCCTGCAGTTTTGCTGGCTGCTTGCAGACATTTAAACGCCAGGATCAGTTGATTCGTCACGAAGAGAGGAAACATGCTGGTCCAGGTCTGTGTTATACATGTCCACTCCTGTTGTCAGTGTGTAATCGTATGTTTTTTCCTGGTATTTTTTTTCATTTCGTGGTCTCGCACTGTATGCAACTGTGTGGCAACAAGTGAGTGCCGCATGTAAAAATTTTTGTGGGTTGGGGAAATGCATATTTTGATTTGCCAGTTGATTGGAACCCTGTGTTTGTTCCGAAACTGTTGAATAAGCCAACTTAATTTTCTCTCCGGGTGTCACTAAAGACGACATATCTTAGTAGCCTTTGTTGCTTTTGTTTTTTTTGTGCTTCTTCGTCACTTTCTTTCATATCTTCTTCTATAACTCTTATCTTTTCTTAATATTTCTAAAAAATTTCCTCACTGACAGTAACTATTTAACTAATCGGGTGAAGATGTTGTTTAATCCCAGCTAACCAGCATGACTGTAATAACATGCTCATGGGCGTCGCTGATCTCCGTTTCCATGGTAACATGCGAGTCAAAGTTTCAGGACTATGCACATGGGGCCTCACTGTTGCATGATGTGCCGGTTAACCTCTCAGCATAAACTTGTACCAAATTACATACTTGCTTGGTGACATATGCCATTATACATGTGCCTGAGCAGTTCACACGGAGCTGTACTCAGCCGTGGCATGGGTGAGAATTGACTGCTGTGTGTGTGTGTGATTGTGTGTGCAGATATTCGTAAGTTTGCGTGCGACTGGCCCGACTGTCGCAAGTCATTTCTGCACGAGGACAACCTTGTGTCGCATCGCCGGCAGCACACTGAACCGAAGCCATTCCGTTGCGAACTGTGTCCGCTTGGCTACTGGCAGAAGAGCTCGCTGCGAAGTCACCGCCTGAAGGCGCACCGACCGGCTACAACTGTTGGAAGCAGCTCTGTGGTCAGTGAAGCCGATGCAAATCAACTTGTGGATGGCATCATTAAGTCAGTTACTGCGAGTCTTCGAGATGCCGGTTCGAGACTTCCGGTGGCTGAGGCATCGTCAGTGGCTGAATTGTCCGAACTGCACGAGCCACCAACATCTGTTGGACTCACAGTGCTCACCCATGGTGTTGCGCCCTCCCACGGTATGGCTGACGAAATGGACGGTCAGCAGGATCAGGCGTCTGACGAGTCAGAATGGATGAGTGGTGAAGATGTGACACAGCGGGTCGCTAACATCATTGCCACAAATTCGGTCGCTGCTGAGGTTGTAGATACCCAGCCTTCGGAAGAGGCGCCTGTTGTTACAGCACATGAAATAGTGCTCAGTCCTGAACCATTGACCAACCAGGCGATCGTGCATAAGCAGCCTGAGACAATCAATGTTTACGAGTTCTGTGAGGATGAAGCTGTCAGCATCTGCCGTCCAAAGCCTCCTCGAGCATCGGTCGCGGCACCACGAACCAGCTCCGATGTGCAGTCAACCTACTCGGGAAATGCCGTCCCTGATAATGATGAGGATGACGATGACTTGATGGCTTTTGACGATGATCTGACACCGACGGTTGACCGCCTGGCTGAGACAGTCATCACTTATTCCAGGAAGAAGAAACCGACACCAGACGGAAAACCAGATGTCGGGTCTAGCAAGGTTCCGTCTCGGAGTGTGAAATCTGCGACCAAGAAGTCAGGTCGACAGAACCGGCCAGTTGCCGGACAAAGAAGGAAAAGAACTAGAACGACAGAAATTGAGCAGGTGCTTGAAGAACCAGTTAAGAAGAAGGCACGGCGGTCGAAAACAGTAGCAAGTCATGATGATGATGATGACAGCAGCAGTGGGTTGCAACGTGGTCAGCCAAGGCCTGCTGCAGCCGCACGAAACAAGAAAAAGTCGAGGAATGATAAGGCATCGGACGGTTACGACGGTAACAGATCAAAAAGATCATTGTTTGATGAGGTCTCTGCTAATGTGTCGCCGAATCAGTCGAGTGCCGATGACGCTGTGACGCGGCGGAAAAAGTCGGAAAAAGACCGTCGCAGTCGTAAGTCTTCAGAACGGCGAAAAACTGCAAAAGCTGGTGCAAAAAATGTGGATGTGCAAGATGATGGTTTAGAACGTGTGTGTTGTGAGGACGCTGTGGTATCGACAGAAGTGCCTGTGGGTGAGCGACCAAGAGCAAAAAAGGTTAAAGGGGTTAAAGGTCGGAAAACCAGAGCGACAGCGAGACAGATTATACTGAAGGATGATGCGGTGGATGATGTCAAGGAAAATGAGAGCAATGTTGAGTTGACAGAGCCACAGCACCTGATCCATGTTGAATCCACTGATGATAACCAGCTTCCGGATCCCATCCCAGTGAATGGTGTCACGGAACATAATGATGCGGGTCCAGCAGCAGCATTGGACTGCCTCTCGGACAACACAGAGATTCTGAGTCTGAATGAGAATGCGGATGATGATGATGGTGATCGTGATGGTGATGCTGATGGTGATGATGGCATTGGACAGTTCACTCGGAGATCTTCCCCAGCGTCTTACAAGTCGGAAGAACACGAACCAAGAGCAACGTTGACCGCAGACGACCAGCACGCAGAAGACAGTAGAGGTTGTTGTTGCACTTGTCTACAGTGTGTCCCCAAAAATATCCTCTGTTGACACTTTAGAATGGTTGGTGTTTTCGTGATATTGTCCCTTGTGAGCTTGGGAGCTGTGGAATAGACCCACGTTGATTCGTGTCCGAGTGTCATAAGAGGCAACTGGTCCAGTGTAGCATGTAGCTTCGTTGTGTTTTGTATGCTTACCATAGTTGCTTGAGCCCCAGAAGGGGCCACCTCATTTCCTGACCAAGGGTGAGGACGAGCGAATCAGTGTTAGCTTGTGTCTGTTGTGTTTAGTTGTGTATTTTTGTGTGTTGTTTAGTTTTGGTCGTTTGTACGTTAGTTAAGTGATTGGCTGGGAAGAGTTACTTAATAATATCTTTCGTGTTGAAGGGTTTCCCCTACAAAGACCAAATTGAAGAGTTATTTTTTGTAATGGTTGTATTTCATGTATTTCCAACATGTAACATTGTCAATTTTCTCATTAATTTAACTTTTTAAAGTGCAACATGCTTGTCAAAGGCACGATTTAGCCTATTTGTGCTGAAAATGCCGTTAGCACTCAATCAATTAGTAGGATTAGGATTTTGAAATGTTGATGCAAAAGACATGTGGTAGTAACAGTGGTATTGGTGAGAAGGTCCAGTTAAGTTATCGTTGCTCTTATGTTTATGCATCTGAAGAATAGGGTTTGCCTAACTTCTGTCAAGTATCTGTTGTTAAACGTTTTTTTGTCTGTCATTTGGCGTCCTGTTCTGCATTTGCTTACTGATCTTTATACCAAATGTGCGGTGTTGCAATAGGTTCATTGTTGGAGGAGAGTGAACAGGTGGACCAGTGTCATGTAGCAGCCACCACTTCCGACACAGCGGCTGGCTCTCCGGTGTATGCAAGAAGTCCTGATCCGATGTCTGATGCTGGAATGATGTACGGTGCTACTGACGTTGTTACACCATCAGCCGCTTCGAAGAATCCGGTCTCGGTCTCATACGGCGACGCAACTCTGGCAGTGACATCAGCACCGCTGGACATTTCCCACTCTGAAACAACATTCTCCCCAGTTGCTGTCGACAGCTTGCATGACTATCAGTCCACGGTTCACGTAACGCCGACAACGAGTTTTCATGAGAGCTCGTCGGCTGTTGACGACATGCGACTGTTTTATCAGTCGCCGCCACGTCACACCAGCATGGCAGAACCACAGTCAGCCAGCCGGCCAGGTTTTTCGTATGCTGCTGACGGACTAAGTGGGACTTATGCATTGCTGCCGAGGGCTGAGGGACCACTACAGTCGCTTGAGGGACTGGCTGCTGATGGTGCTTCGTACATGGCCGGTTCTGTTGCCTCATCGGGTTACTTTGCAGGTGCGTTATGGTCGACGCCGGTCGATTCTACCCCGTCGTACTCGATGTCACTGCCTCCGTACCCGAGCGCGGAAGTCGATCAGTCAAAAATGGCAGATAGGGTTCCGACATACTTGCCGTATGGTGCGCAGACGGCAGTCAACACTCCGCAGTCTACAGAGTCAGCGACGACGTTGTATGGTCGTTCGGTGCCGCATCCGCCTGCGTTTCCGTCTGATGCGTTCACAAAAGACTTTTTCGGTCAGTATCTACACGACTCTTCGCTACACTCTCGGCCCACTCATGATCCGCACGCTGCTGGGATACTCGGTGGCTACCAGCAGTCAGCGACATTGCCCACAGTGCCTCACGGCGGCAGCGGGTCCGAACTCTTTAGGCGGGCGTACTCTGGGGTGAGCGACAGCATATTTGCGGGGATGAAATCCCCGTCGCAGACGCCGCTCGGGGTGTCCCAGGCGCAGCACTGGATGGACACCCCACGACGCTGGAATCAGACCCCACCCGCCATGCACTCCGATGTGTCGCGGTACACCTATCCACCGGGACGGACGGAACTCGCCGACCAGTCCAAAACGCAGCTGCCGGCTCCGGCCCCGATGTCATCCAGACCAGACGAATTCCCGACGGTGTTTGCGTCGTCAAACATCTGCACGACGGCCTCACTTCACTACCCCCTGTCAGGCAACGTGTACAGTCCAACGGCGCCGGCTCCGTACCCGCACCCGTCTCTGCCGTCGGCTGGTCGACAGCTGGAGGATGCATACCGTCAGATGGCTGCGGCTGGCGACTATCGGTCGCTGGCTCATCATCGAACGCCGAGCGAAATGTACGGCTCAGCGCTGTCCAGTCTGGACCGCTACTACTATACCGCGAGGGATGCAATGTACAGATCGCAGCAGCTCGCAGCCGCAGCAATGCCTAACCCGTTTATGCCACAGACGAGCATATCGTCCCAGTATGGCGACCGCAGCTCTGGATACGGTCGCGAGAGCCTCCCTGCGTACGGACAGTGTCCTGCTCCGGCGTACGGTTTCATAGGCACAAACAGACAGTATCTTCCGCCGTCGTCGGCGTCGTCGGTCCGACCTGGCGATTACACGAGCTCGCAAGACTCGTATAGCAGACACTCGGTTATTTATAATGTTATGCCACGGTACTTTTGAGCAGCCGAAACTGGTGCTTGGTGGTGCCAGCAAGTACTGGAAGTTTTTAGAGACGAAATGTTTTGGGTGTTGTGTTGTGCTGAGCTGACTCTGGACGCACTGGTGGCGCTGAAACTTAATCAAATGAACCCCTTCATACCCCCCAAAAAAGAGGATGTTTTTCAGATCTATACCGTATTGGTTGTCTTGAAACCGTTCGTTGTTATGCCATTGTCAAATGTTTGGGTATTTGTGCCGTAAGTGACTGATGAAAACAGCAGTTTGGCTTGCCGTGAACAGTATTTGGGAGCGCGTCAGTAAAACTTGTCTTGCCAACCATTTTTGCTGCTGGAGAATCCTTTCATATCTGTCAGTCTTGTATATCATATGTCAGCGTTTGTAAAAAGAGTCTGCTGAATGTTGGAGTTTTTTTGTGTGCTGTGCGGTAACGACACAGCAAATGGCAGATGGGCATGCAGTCCTGACCTCCTCCTTGTACAGTGTTATCCTTATACTATTGCAGTATATCGGCCCATTATGATTATTGTCTGTCGGAGTGAGATGCGTGTATTGTTGATTCCAGAATATGCTACTGGTCTGTTTGCGATACAGTGTCGTAGCCTTTGCAGTTCATCTCGGCAAATACTTTAAAAGTTAGGCCCATGGATAACTGGACAAACCCAATTTATGGCCAGTAAATTCACAGACTGATCAACTCGTGGACTGGATGACATGCAAATCTGCGAGTTTTGCATAACTGCAAATAATGCCAATATTTTGAATGCAAATTTAGAGCGCTTATCAAATATTCCAATTTGCCGTGACAGTTTTAGCAATTGTCTCCGTAAGTCGACTTGTCCACAAATTGATTTGACCAGCTAACATTCTCATTCATAAACCAACATGAAGACAATCTGCTTTTCGAGTAGTAGACGGCTCTTGTAGAGTCCTGATAGGCAGGACTGGTAGAGTTCATAGTTCATTGAGTAGACACGTGCGTTGACAATTTGTACATATTGCTGTACATGTACGTAACACTGTTTTTGTCGAGGTGAGTGGCATGTCTGTTGACTGGTGACTTTGTTGATCTCATTTTGACGTGTTTCAATTGTTCTTTCTTTTGCATTGACTACTGCAATGCACTGCAGTTTTACCATGCTGCAGTCAGAACTCGAAAATTTGTGCATATAAATATGCATGTACACGTTTTTGTTCGTGTGTGTGTGTGTGTGTGTGTGTGTGGTTTTAAGTCTGACAATGTTTGAGATATCTGTAAAGATCGCACTTTGGTGTATTGATACGGTTGTATTTGCCAATGTACATTTCTTTTTTCGTAATGTTCTCGTTTGGTGTTATCGTTTGCATACTCTGTTTTCATTTTGCGATGAAAAATGTGCCGTTGTCAAGTCGTACAACAAAAACTAATTGTTGTATCCGGAAAGTAGACGGTGTAGAACACGGCTTCGCAGTCATTAAGGCGGTCTCACATGTGCAATCAAAATTTTTGTTCAACTTCTGACAACTTTAAGAACTTCTCATTTTGCTACATTTTTTTGTTCATCATATCTGTGACAGTGCATTGTAATTTTCATATAATCTGTGTGCATTGATTTTCTGTTTTCCAGCCCGTGCTGCCTTCCAGGCTACATATGATAAACATCGTCGAATCTCATTTGGTTGCTTTTTATTGTTTTTATTTTCTGTGATTTCTCTTGAATTGTTGTGACGTGCTGTTGCATTTGTTAAACAGTTGATTCTGCAGGTAGGCACGGGGAAGTTGGTAATTTAGCCCGTTTATTTCGTGGTAAAATGATTTAATTATAAAGCACTTAGTTATTTATTGATTGTCGCCTGAATTTTCTGTTTCTTTTCGTACATTTCATGCACGGCGTTTGTCTTGGAATTTTCATCAGTTTTAGATGCAGTGTTGCATAATTGTTCCACTGAATAAATGTAAGATTTTAGTGTTTTTTGGTCGTGGAACTAACTCTTAACTAATATATTATAATTTGCATCGTCTTATTGTCCGATAATTATTTTTATGTTACACGAAAACTAAAAGTATTTAAGACTGCTCTGCTTAGTTGTTAACAGTCACCGACTGTGGCATCTTTGAAAATATTGTATTTGTTGAGTTTCTTATCTGTGAGTGTCACTATCACTGTTTATACGCAGTGATTGTAGAACAAACCGACCCGACAACCGAATATCGTCAAAAGCAACACAAGTTACAAGTGTTTTTTTGTCCTGTCAGTTTTCTCAGTTGTCTGGTTTTTTTTTTTGCTTTTATGTGTTTTTTTGCCATCCATTTCTTCCCCTTGCACGAATTATGAAAAAAAAGTTGGAAATAGTAGTTTCTTAACTGACAAATTTTGCACGTATTAGGCGTAATATTTTAACTGATCAACCTTTATTGATAGGTCTGCAGGAACGATATAGCCTATTTGTGCTGAAATTGCCATCAAGTCCTAACCAATCGACCTTTGTTGCTGCTGTGTTAATTTTTTTACAATGTCAGTGAAATGTCTTGGTCTCCGAAATGGCTTGAATTGAGCCATGTGGAAATTGAGAACATTGCTTTCTCACTTGCAACTTCACGTCAGCATATTGACTCGTGATCAGTTTTATAATCAAACTACTTATAGGCTTTTTCGTGACTGAATCTCATAGCTTTTTATGTTTTTTAATCTTGGTGCTTTTTTTAAATCTCCATAGCAACAGCAGCTGTGGTAATGGTATTGTGTTCAGCTTACAGTGTCTTTTCAGAAATGTCTCGGCTATTGTAGAACAATGCAGCCGTAACTGGCCTCTTGTTCCAAGGTGCCAATAATTCTCGTTTTGTTTGATTTGACTGTCACGCATGCACCATTTGCTGTTTAGTTTCATTTTATCTGCACTGTCTCTATCTCTGTGCACTGTACTCTAATGTTTGATCTGCAAGTTAAGGTTTTCTGCCAGCGTAGTTTGACGTGTAAAAGTTATGACATCATAACAACGCTTCAGCCGCATGTTTTGCTTAGTTGACTCGATCTTTGTTATGTCATTACAAATTATTATTATTATTATTTGTCAGCATAACATATTATTACTAACTAATGTTTCGCTCTGCCTGTTGTCATGCGTTCTGTCAAAGATTTTTTTGGACGACAGCACTTTTTATGTTTTTGTGACAACGTGTATTTTGTGAACAGAGTGTGTAATAAGTGAATGTTTGTACCTCTTCGTAGGCAGCACAGGATTTTATCACGTGTTTGTGACATATTATTATTTTTGTTGTTATGATAATTGTAATTACTATTAATGTTGAGTTATGTTTGTCGGTTGTTGTTCGATTGGTGCGCGTTGTGAAGCCTGTTTAAATGATGAGGTGTAGTTAGTTCGTTACACGTTGTGTTCGTTTGTTGCAATGCGCACGTTATTCAGTCGTTTGTTGGCAACACCCATTCATAGTCCCACCCACTATGTCATTGTATAGTCGGTGTTAATACAGCTGCTGTGAGAGCAGCTTATTCTCACATCCATTTGCGAGAAATAGAACAACCAACTTAAAACAGAATCCTAAGGATTGTACGCTTTGGTTCATAACAAACCTGCTACTGCTTGCAATCATTGCAGCTTGCTGGTGTATGCTAACAGTGGAGCACATCTTACGTATTTGTCCGAAACATGAAAATAGTCAAAAGAAGCTATGCTTTACTAACTCCCAACTTTCGCACATATTATTGGTTATACTCCCCAGTATATTAAACTTTTTCCGTGATATCAACTTATTTATATTTTTAATGCTGTTTGTTCCATTAATTTTTTTTCCAAAATTTCCAAAAAACCATAATCACCCTCGTCTTTCATGCATATTATTGCATTCCCCGTATGTTTTTTTAAACTTTTCCTTCACCTGACATCAACCTTTCAACCAAACTGCTAACTTTTTAGGGATGCTCACTGTGCTGTAAGTACCATTAGATATTGATATTGTTCCTGCTGAATACATCCCTCTGTGACACACTGTTGACGCTGTAATATGTTCACAGCATGAAGTAATCAAAAGGTCTCTACTATGCTGACGTCTGGTCAAGAAATATCTTATGTTCTTAGTTCTGAGTCTGATAAAAAGTGTCTTAAGTTTGGTTGTTGCTGATACTGGATCAGTAATAGTGAAACAGTGAGACAGTAAACCTCATCTGCACTCTTGTACAAATCTGACGTTGCCACCATGCTGCTCGTTTGACTAACGCGGCTGTTAACCAAATTTCTAGATAACTCATTTGTCTACGATGTGTTGCAGTAGAGACGTTTCTGTGTCATATCACGTCGGTCTCTAATACTGTTGTCGTCTCTGATATCGTTGAGAGGTCATTTTGTTAACCATTATTCAAGTGAATGTTAATGTCTGTGACACACTTATGTTATTTTCGTTGCTGCTGCCAATAATTTGTCTATTGCATTTTGCTGGCCATTTGCGAGCTTATATTCCTATTATCCGACCTGTGTTTCATACTGTCAGTGTCATGTAACATAGGTGTAGACTGAAATAGCATGACATGAGGTTACAATTGTGGCATCAGTCTCAAGTGTGTTAATCGGAGGTCAGAATCCCAGCTTGAAAAAAACGATATTTTGACATTTTGGTTTCAATGTGTATTATTGGGCTGGGCCAGAAATTAACTGCAGCATATAAATAATAATAACAAAAGGACGATTTATAAGGCTCAGTAACATGGCTAGAGTCACTACGAGGGCGCCGTACAATGTTCGCTGCTCGTACTCAGGAAACAGTCTGTGAAACAGGAACGAGAGAACAGATGTGTCTTGAGCATGTTGTTGAACATTGATAATGTAGGTGTCGAACGAATGTCCAGTGGTAGACTGTTCCAGGCGACCGGACCAGCCACACAATATGCCCGGTTGCCGAGTTGTATATGTCAGAAGTCGAGAGCAAAATTCGTACAACCTGCCCCCTCCATTCTGAATTTTGTGGAAAGTTTCTCATTGCTGCTTTGTTTCGGTGACATTTGTGACATGCAACAACTTGTCAGTCGTAACAGTTGATAGCAGAAGTTACGTTTTGAGGCCGATTTTGATGCTCTGCTGCTCTGTGTTCCTACCATAAGACATTGTACTGATATTGATTCACTGGGTTCATTGGGTTGCTACACACTCTACTCATTCAGTGTGGTCACTTGGAACAGTGGCATATCTGCCACCAAGACGACACTGAAACAGCATACAGTGCTGTGGCATTGGTGCTGTTTGAATGGTTGTTTGAACGTTGGTGTTGTACATAGTCTTACAGGTCTGTTTACAGTGATTTCTACCGTTGATTATTGCATTAAATAAACAACAGTCTACTGAACCACATTGTTTAGTAATACATTTACCACAGTGACTGCTTATTTCGCTTGTTACCATGCAGCTACCCAGCAGATAAAACACGTTTATACTGAAGCTTGAGATCTTAACTTTTTTAAACATAATTGTATACTTTTGTTGCTATTGGAAAACGTGCACTATAAGCACAATTGTTTACTACAAAAATAAATTAGAACTATACTTAGACCAAATTTTGGTCTTATATTTAATTTGTTGTATTTTAAGTGATGCTAAATTTGGTGTATGTTATTCTCTGACGTGAGACTTCTCTGTCACCTTTCACACATTTTAGAGGAGAGATCAGGCGTCACGTGACCGATGAGTCATCGGGCTGCTGTAAGGCAAGAAAAACGTAAACACAACGGTGTTTGGCCGTTGTGGTTGAAAATATCGTTTTGAGGCAAAATGTGAACATGACAACTAACATACGCGATGTTTTACGTTATTACGTGAATGAATGCCGTTGTTTTGCCGTTGATCACAACTAGAAACTTACACAATCTCATGTTATCCACACGATAACCTTCGCAAGTCACGCCTCTGTTACTGACTTGCTTCGATGGTTAACGCACATTATTCAGTTTTCAGAATAAAATGAATTCGCAGGACATCGTATTATAGTACATTGTTTTAGAGGTCATCGTCCC
>Ga0056116_1000315_pt1 | contig 16098 bp, 8 predicted proteins | sample WorMetOlspDAHAB2_FD_67352 | JGI IMG/M metagenome (GOLD analysis project Ga0056116, IMG submission 67352) | Marine gutless worms symbiont microbial communities from Max Planck institute for Marine Microbiology, Germany - Olavius sp. DAHAB.2 ...
GAATTAAATCTTCAAACATCGTATTTATCCCACATAAATTGTCACTTTCATGAAGTATGCGACTTTATTAAACATAAAGGTTCATTTGAAGCTATATTTTTTTCAGCCTTGAATTCCCCTTTAAGTAATAACATGTACCCACAGCCAGGCACTGCAATGATGAAACTAGACACATAACAAGGTAAGCATCGTCCGTACAGTATACAAATGAAATAATTAAACACACACAACAGACAAAGTTCCATCTGTATCGTGGCCTTAGTTGCCTGAAAGCTAAAAAAAACGCAAAAAAAGTTACCAGAAAACAATCTGAGTCAATGAAAAAATATCAATACAACAATACACGTATACTGTTGCAAATACTGACCGGAGTTTTTCGAGCTCGGTAAATGTATTTGCTGGCAAAAATAACATCCACTGAGCCCCTTTCTCTGCCAACTGTTTCTGCATGAACTGGCATATGCTGTCAATCACCGCTGCACACATCACACAAAAATGCCAATGTATCTCATTAGCAATCAAGAAAAGTTGGCAAAAATTTCACAAATGCAATAGCAATAACACTCAGATCCCATATAACACATCAAACACACAAAGAGGAGCCAAACAGCTCATGGCTTTGTGAAGCGAAACCTCAGAATTCCAATAACGCCACTTCAGTAATGGTATCCAACACCACAGTGGTGTGGCAATAATTACAGTTATCCTGATGCAATACAGTGCCAGACATATACCAGCATTAAATGTAGAGAGATCAACAGATTTGGGAGCATGTGCAATGAAGGTCTGATTTTGGTGGCTAACAATAAATATTTGGTTACAAATGCAACCAGTCCTTAATGTTCTATCAACCACTTACATTAGCCACCACTGCAATTGGCCAAGCAGAATTTCAGAGCATAAGATTAAATATGAAAGTGCTTAGCTTAGCATGGCTATTTTGATACTGGCTTCATGCATTACACCGTTTAACTATACATGGTTAAGTAGACAAGCTAACGAGCAGCAGCCTGTGACAAGTGTGAACTGTCTTTATTTTCACTGAAACCAAAGCACTAACTTTGACAGCTTTTTATAAGCTACGTCTGCAAACTATAAGTCGTTTTATAAGTGCCTGTCAGCATTTTTAAGCACCTGCTGCTAAGCAGCTTAACAATCAGATTTTCCCGAAGTTTCAATTTCAAATAAGGAAAAATTGCCTCAATGTATATATATCGCCGTGTATAGCAAAGCAAGACTAAGCCTCGAAAGCACATACCTGATTTGCACGACACCAAACTTGGCATGTCCATGACGACAACGCCTGCACGTGGAAATATTACCGAAGGCTGGTTCGACTCGATTTGCTTCAGACTGTCAAACTTCAGGAATGTAATGACTAAGTGTCGCTTGAGTCGCAGCAAGTTTGGAATGCGATGTATCAATGGCAGATCTTCAGTTTGTACAAGGATGCGACACTCGGCCTTTGGCAGTGCAGACACTACAGAAACGTTGACTGGATCAAAAAGCTTTGCTCCCTTCTTCAACAAGTGTCGCTGAACAAGTTACACACTCATGCTCTTAAATTACAGCAATAGCAGCCAAAACAAACTTCATATAAGAGGACAGTTGGTGTTCACAAATCAGTTAAATACTATAAACACTGGCACGTGGTTGCTTTCATCTGCATGATTCAACTACATCATGTTAATTTTTATTCGAATGTGATGTACGCTAAACACTTGCTACCCAAAAATGAATTATGTGGTTTTCGTTATGTCACAACTGTATTAACGATAATGTTTTGTTATCAGTATGTTTAAAGTGCAAAGCAGACACCGTGATAGTGGAAGACTTCTGTTGATGATTGCAATTTTAATTAATTTTTTCCTTTCTGTAACTGGAACATTACAACTCGTACTACAACATTCTGTTTTTTTTCCTCAGCAGAAAGCCATCCAATTTCGACACAACACAAAACATGCATGAAAAATGACATAAAATTGAGTTGCATGACAGTGTAAATGGCAGTGTGTTTGACACACAACTATTACAAGGCTGGTTGCATGGTAAGGCACCTCATGGCTTTGTGAGTGGTCCTGGTACGTTACAATTTCAATTCTGTATGATGACTCTGCACTGCAATAGTCGTTCACACACAACTGTCTGTGTTATCAAGCTATTAGGTACACCCAAAAAGTGTTAATGTCGTTGGTTTTGGAAGGCTAAGAAACTACCTACTAGAGTCACTGGCCGATTTGATGCCCAATTCAGTGACAAAATCCTACACCTCTAACCGAGACTGGGACTATCACTCACGGCTTTAAATGCGGATTCTGAACACGCAGACCAACAAACTCAAAGCACTATATAGATGGTAGAAACAAAAAAATAAAAAAGAAGCGGCAGACCATAGCACTCACTTCAACATCTTTGCAGAGGGGCGACGAATCACTGTTCAGCACATACACTCGACTGTTAGCCGTCAACAGTGGTCCTTTTCCAACGACACCTCTTCCAGCTGCTGTGGCCTGAGATGGAGCAGAAGGTCTTTGGGTGGCAGGACCGGGAATGCTCGGCACTTGTGATTCAACACAAACTGCTGGTGCTCGTAGTGCACTAGGAGCAACTGATGGCCGCACAGAATTTCTGATCTGACTGATAGACACTGGTGGACTCACAGTCGATGGTCTAGTGGCAATAATGCGAGTGCTTTGGCCAATCAGCAGATCAGCTGGTTTTGGCTGGCCAGGTCGCAATACTGCTACTGGCATAACAGGTACAAGGGGTCGACCGCCTTGGAAGGCAGTTCTTGATTGGACAGACTGGTTCATGGGCGGTCTTGGAATCATAGCTTTGTGAGGACCCCGAACAACAACAGCAGCTCTCGGCTGATCACTTGAGTGGCTCGGTTTTGCAGTCACTGGTCTCACGGTGCAAAGAGGCTGGTTGTGTGGTAACGCACCTCCTGGCTGTGTGGGTGGTCCAGACACTCCATAAGATCTCTGACCTACAGCATCAGTAGCTGCATTTGGCTGATCACTAGGCTTCCTAACTTGTCCAGTGGTAGCACAAAGTTGGCTGGCTGGTACTGCAGTTTGAGCAGATGTCAGCCCAGACCGAACACCACTGTATGGACCTTGCATGACAGCGGGCATGCCACTATGCCGGACGGGTTGACTTGCTGCAGCTGGTCGCACAGGAACAACATTAGTCTGACTTGCAACAACTTGAGCAGTTGGCTTAGCCCCCATAAGTGTACCATGAAGCTGCATGCGCGAGTTCTGCAACGGTGACAGAGGTGTACTTTCAGTGAACACGGTTGAAGAAACCGATCTAACCTGGTGAACAGCAGTACCCATTCTTGAAGCAGCAGCCTGAAAGACTGGAGAAACAACCTTGAGAGGTCCAACAGGTCTATTTCCTTGGTTAAATGGAATGAAAGATCTGGGACTATCTGATGAAACTAATCCCTGTGGCGCAGGGGTTGAACTGGAGCCACGTGGAAATACTGTGCGTGGCTTAATAACCACATCCATTGCAGTGGGTGGCCTGTGCTCAGCCAACGCACGAGGTAGATGAGGTGATGGCGAAGCGTATGTCACAGAACTGACATCTGGCTTCAGCTGCTGCCTGTTGAGCTGAGTTGCCATGCTTTGCACAGGCAACACGTTTTCACCAACCTTACTCGTGTCGCCAGCATTACTTGTCTGCAAGTTCTGAACAGTGGAACTGCGAACAGTGGCTTTGTCGCTTGGGACAGCTGAACTGCCCGACACACTAGCGACACATGAAACGGGACGATATCCGTCGGCTGCCGACAAAGGGGAAGGATACCAAGGCGTGCGTGCTGCAAGTGGAGGAGGAGGAACTGAAGTGTCCACAAAACCTGGATGAGGAACACCAACTGGAGGCAGAATGCGATACAGGTTTCGCGGTACAGGAGGTGGCGGGACACGCATTGTTGGCATTGGCGGCTGCAGTTGAGTGGTCACAGGAGGCAGATAAGCAAAGCCTCCAAGGTAGCCAGTAGTAGATGCAATCGGATACGCAGACACTTGACCAATGGATGATGTCTTAACTGATGATGTCGATGATGGCCAAGATGTTAAAGCTAGCGAACCACTCGATGTGCTCACTGAACCGATGCCTAAGTCGAACCCAACTCCAAAATGTGACAGCGACAAAGGCGGCATAGGTGGCGGTAGCATGTCGGTGACTGTTGATACGGCAACTGTTGCTGTCACAGCTGGGGCAGCGGCATTTACTGATGTGACTGTAACAGTAGTGGCAGCGACATTTACTGACGTAACTGTAACAGTAGTACAGGACACGGTCACACTAATGGACGCCACTGCTACACTTCCAGATACTGATGCTGCACACGTTACTGTTTCCACTTGTTTGTGGACAGAAGGCTGAGGCACCTGGCCAAGAGCAGAAGTTGACCTTACGTCAGCTGATACTGATTCATTCACAGGTGTCACACTGCACAAACTGCTTGTACTAACAGCAAGCTGTGACACAGACGATGACACGACGTTAATACCAGCATCAGAAACTGAAGTAGTAGCAGCTGTGCTAATCACCACAGCAGCCGGCTTGATATTCTCCACATCATTATCAACGCCCCCGGCCTTCTTGTCTGCAATTCTATCAGCAAAAATTTTCACCAACTTGTACTCTGCCATGTCATACATATCCAGAGTAAAATCCGACATGGCACTCAAGTGTTTAGATACAGCTGGTAAACTCCGACGTTCTGCACAACCAGCACCTTTGTCCAAACACTGCTTGCCACACTTCCGCACTATCACATCAGAAATATCCGAGTTAAAATTACGGATGGCAGAAATTAACAAGCTGTCTACAGCATCCACTGGTGTGTCCACCTTTGACGACTGATCTGCTCCTACAACAGACGACAAAGATCCTCCGCTTTTTACAGCACTGCCAAAAACAATGGACGTCTTGCCCACTTGCCGTTTCACAGACCAGACATCATCCGAATTTTGTCGCCCAACAGCTAATTTTGACTTACTGTTCACTGCCACTTTCTTCTTAGCTTCAACCGCTTGGCGAAATGCCGCCATTAACGGGTTGCTGGACTTAGCACCTTTCACTTTATTACCAGCACTCGAGTCAATGCCAGAATACAAACTACTGTTTGCCATTTCTGGTTTGCTCACCACTGGGTCAAATAATGATAAGCAGACAGCCCAAAGAAATGCATTTTCTCTCATTACTTTGCAAACATCAAATGAGTTAACATTGGGAAAGCTGAACACTTTCAACAGCAGATCGCTCTTTCCATCAATCACATGCTGCAAGATTGGCCACGTCTTCCTGAACGGGTTGATGTGACCTGCAGGCACACTGGTTGGATCAAATGCCACGTCAAAGTTTGATGACGGCCAAGCAGCATATGCATCAGCCATCTCCGAAATGTAGGCATCTATATAGTGACATGCTGCACGTGCTGCAGCTAAAGCCTCAACAGACGACGTGGTTGCAGTGGCACCAACTTCGGGTGAAACTCCAGCACTGTCAACCACCTTATCCACAGGCACAGTAGGTGCATCAGATATCCCACCTTTTTTATCGGACGCTTTCTCCGCTTCAACTTCCTTGGCAGGAGCTTCACCTACTTTGTTGGACGTATTTTCCACATCACGTGGCTCTGACTTGTCAGCAACAGTGTCTTTCGCACTCGCTTTTGGATAAGAAAACGGAACTTCAGCAATCCCAACTCTTTTATCGGAAGCCTTTTCAACTTTAAGTGCCTTAGCGGGAACTTCACTCCCATTGTGTGGCATATTTTCCACCTTCGCTAGGTCTGGCTCAACACCACTCTGGTTTGCAGGCATCTTAAAGACGACAGTATCTATCACACTTGCCTTTGGATCGGACAATGACGCAGAAGAAGGTGCCTCGTCAGAGCGACTTACCTTCTTAGAAACATTATCAGAGGATGATCCACTTTCAACTAATATTTCTGCAGCACCTATTTTCTCTTTAACCTTTGGATGCCACTTCTCACTAACATCACAGGTATTCTGTGAATCTGTTACCTGTTCTTTTTCCACTATCGGCTGTGGACTTAAAGCTCTCTTGCGATTTTTACGCTTCTTAGTTGACGGCTGTTTTGTCGACTGCGACGTAGCACTCACTTCAGAAACTGAAGGTGAATTACAGACAGAAAAATGAGATAGCGGATGAATTTTCTTGGCAGTACTCTCAAAAGACAGGTTTAGAGACAAAGTGTCTAACTGTGTGCCTGGTGTTTTCTGAGATGGTGATTTTCCAGCATGACTTTCATGATGAGCTTCCGAGCTGCCAGTATCTTGCGGAATTTGAGGCACACTGTCTTTGCTTGCCGTGTTGCGCTCTTTCACGGTGGCTTCTGCGGCTTTTTCAGAGCCATGCTGCGCCTTATCAGAAGACAACTGTGACAATGGCGGCAACAGGGAAGTTTTGCCATCAGCCAGTTCACGATTTTCCAACGGAACTTCTGCACTACGGCTTTTCGCTGCTTCTATTAACTCGCATGCCGTGACTGGCGGAGCACTATCACTGTTTTCACTCGCCTCGACATGAAGAGTGGGAAAGTGCTCGTCTTTGCTCTGATCAGGTGCTACAGGAAGCGATGGCTCCAGACAACGCGGCTGTGCAGTTGTATAGCAGTGATCATGCACAATACCATACAGAGGATGCGAAGATTTACACAGTTCATCTGTAAGTTCTGAACTGGAAGCAGTCTCATCTGCAGCAGTCTTCAATGTATCCTCCATCTGCACATCTCCAGGCCTGGCCTCCTCAACAACAACAGTACGGCCAGTGCTGGAACACTGTACAACAATATTGCAATCATCATCATACACCACGAGGTCTGGGCTGTCTTCGTATCTCGACAGCACATCTTGTTCAGTTGGCCCGGCAACCCCAACATCGTTCTCAATATCACGCATCTTCCTGTCGACATGTCCACTGCTTTTTTTTTCTGCTGCTGATAACCTAGCCTGATCTTCATTTACTCGTCTAGCTTTTGATTCTGTAACATCAACGTGACACTCATAATCATCGTTAAAATCTTTAGGTAGCTTGTGCTTCTTGCGTCCACCACCTTCTCTCTGGGTCACAGCTTGCTCAGGAAGGTCAAAACTGTGAATTACCTTCTCATGCAAAGATGCAAATTGTTCCTTTTCAATACCTTCAAATAATCCACATTCCTCCAAGTATGAAGACATCTCATCTTCATGGGCATAGTCAGCATTCCCTTTCCAGCTAGGTACATGATTAGCTGCTTGTCTCTGTGAAGCTTTCTCTCTTGGAAGTGGAGAAGTTTGTTTCGACAGTCTGGCACGCTTGGCACTACGTGCAGCAGAATCAACTCTTCTACCGGTATGCCGTCCTGCATCGGACTTGGAGTGATCCATGCCAATGAAGTATTTCTCGGCTTTATTGCACAGATAATCAACATATCGACAGAACATCTGATACAAACAGTTAGCTGTGAGATCAGATGGAAGAGAAGCTCCGATAAAAATATCGGGTGAATATGGACAGTTAATGCCCATATCTGACATCAAACAGCAGAGCTGATCGGATAGCCAAGAGCACACCAAGTCAGACAAAGAGCGGACAGAAGGATATTGGAAGCTTAAAGCAGGCTTCTGATGACCCTGTCGTACGTTACAAACGACCTTCTCGAGAGGTTCTCGTAAGGCCCATTGGTGCAAGCAGGCCAGGTGCACACGACTAACTTGAACACACCCAGTGAAGTGGCCATCACAATATGTCTGCAAAGAAAGTTGTCCAATGCGGCTTGAGGTTCTATCGCAATACGGGGAACATACAGCGATGAAACGGGGTTTTCTGCCAATGTAAGCATTGCTGAGGTCACTAACAAAATCCTGCCGCTGCAACGCTGTAATGTCGTCGAGCTCACAGAGACTGATGAGCAGCATTGGGTCTTCTGGGTTGTGGTCGAGTTCAGCATAAAACGAAAGCTGTGGCAGACGCTGCGACACAGCACCTTCATCAACTTCAAACTTCGACTTAAAACGATTCACAGACGGAAAGCTGTATCCACAGCTCGCCGATAACTCATCGGTGTCTTTCCGCTTCCTTTTCCGCGAAGTGCGTGCTTTTGTACCCGATGGGATCGACTGACGTTTAGTATTCTTGGTGCCCGTTCTGGACTGTGACAGGTTTTCCTTAAATGACTCGGCAGCAAATGACACATCATCATTATCTCCTACCACTGTTCTGCGTCTCTTGCTACCTCCAGTAGACGGCTTCACAAACACACTGTCCAAATGCATGCTTTCTGTCTTCTGAGATGCTGGCGTTTTAACACGACTCTTTTGACACTGTTCTGGCTCTGTAGCATCTTCCCAAGTTTGAAGCACATCATCACCACCAGAAGTTTTCTGCTCTTTTCCAATCTCGGATGAGTCCTTCTGCAGATGATGCAGAGAAGTTTGTGCCGCCAACCGTACAGCGTTTTCTAAAACTGTTTTGACAGCTTCATTCGCTCCGAAGTAAATTGACGTCGACGGAACTGACGGAAACAGTCGCGGATCGCATTCTGGCAAAAGCTCCACGTCAACAAGTCTCTCCAATTCCGATGCTGATTTCGGCCTTAGTACTGTGTCAAACAACCACCGCAACTTTTAACAGTCACTCACACATGTATTTATTTACATCGTGTTCCAAAATTAGCGAGACCCTTACTTCACTTTGACATAGTTTTGGCATTTCTTCAAACACATTTAGCACGTGATATGAGAAAAAGATTTAGTAGCTCGCACCACAACCAACGCCACACTCTGTGGTGAAGTCATCTCTGACGTTACTGATGGCGTCATCATTAGTTTGGTGTTTTACTAAAATGATATTAAATGCAGAGGACATAGTTTTCTATAAAAAAATTTTTTTAAACAGACTAACAAAGACTGGTTCTAAGTAAAAATTGGTGGACAGCTGCTGAAAACAGACTTCTGATAAAGACTGATACGTCGGGATCTATTCAGTGACAGCAAGTCAAGGCACGGCGAACTGTCTGTAAGGTGCTGTGACAAGTTGATGATGTTGCTGATTTGGTGTCAAGTAAGGATGATAATCCAAAGATGCATCGTACACAATGGGAAATATCCGGAAATGTCAACTTTAAATGGCTATATAATTCGTCATCCTGCTGTAACAATCTACACTGTATTTTTTTCGTATTGGCAAAATTAAGTAATGCTTATCATTCTATGACTTTGTTTACGACTTTTGCAGTAAAGTCAGAATATGTAAGGTGGGGAGGAAAGCAGAATATCGATATGTTCCCGACAATTTCTGTCCAATTTGTTATAATTTCGTCAAAATTTTAATATTAATAACAATCTTAGGCCAATTTATCCAGTTTCGCTAATTGACATAATTGTGGAACACGGTGTATTTATTCAAAATTGAAATCACACACAAGATACAACACATAAATATATATAAAACAAATAGCAAAAAAACAGAAAAAGATATAAAAACACTCTGTAAAACTTATTAGTTAACTGTTAATCTTATTAGTTCATCACATAACCTAAAAAAGATGATCTTCCTAAAAATCCTCAGGAAAAGTTTTAAAGGCTTATACAGCAGTATTCTATATTGGTCCGTCAACACTCTCCCGATAACCTCAAAAAAACTGAAGATAAAAAGTTTTACAAACAATAGTGGGAATCAATTAAGCAGTCTTTCAGCATGAGGTGGTACGTGATACCAATTCACCAATTACAGTTATTACATTCAAATGCCTATATAAGCCTATAAGAAGATGCAATAACAGCATCGCCAAGCAATCACTCCAATGGATGCCACATGGCCACAGAGGAAGAGAATGACCAAAAAAATCTGGAAGAGAGATAGTAAGGAGACGCAGTCAGCAAAATACAAGTACAGCTGGATGAAGATGGAGGGCAGCACAGAACAGAGCTGGATGGAGAAGAGTGGTTGGTGGTCTATGTTCCACTGGCAGTGACAAAGCTAAAGTCAAGTCTATGTAAGCCAGACCGACCCAGCAAAAGTTATGGCTGATTTCCACCGTCACGTATCCGCTGCCGTATCCGTTTCCGTAAAAACCGTGTCTGTACAGGCCATTTATGCCGTTGCTGCTGGGGCATGTGCGCAGCAACAGCGTGGCAGGCCCAGGAGCCATACGCCGAGTTTCCCGCACAAAAACATGGGCGGAGCTCCAGGCGTGTAAGAACGGCAGATACAGAAAAATAGAACTCGATCCTATATGAACAGATAAATGGCAACAGCGACCTTACGAAAATGGAGAACGTTATTTTTTACGTAAGCTACGGAGTTCTTATGGAATTCTTACGGATGAACGTAATTCTTACGTACTTTGCTACAGAAACGGATACGGCAACGGATACGTAACGGTTGAAGCAAGGCATTTCATTGAAACTGGTTGAAAAAAGACAGTGAGGTAAGACCAAAAAAACTGTCAAAAAAACAAACGTTATAAGTGCAACTTGAGATGCTCCATGAACGTTTGGCACAACTGATTAACCCCAGACACTCGGGAATCAAGTTCAATACAGATACTTAACAAGTTACATTTAAACTTTTAGACCACTTAAAAGAGAAAGCACAATCTGTGCTATCATTCCAGTATATGCAACATTTTGTGAAGCACTACACCTGAAAAAGTTAACTGGTATAACTTACGCAGTGTTTTTTTAACAATACGCCAGTTCACTTCAGCTGAGGCCTTAGTTTTACAAGGAGTAACCACTCTATATGTATACGATGCTGCTGTTGTGGGGGCCTGTTGATTATCAACACTATAACACTGATTACTCATATCTGTTATATCTGAGACAAGCCACTGTCTCGAAAACGCATTTCTCTGCCACACATTTAGACATGAGCACATTAGCGGTGTCGCCGTTTCATGGAATCGCGCTATATAAATCGACATTTACCTACTTATTTACTTACTTACTTGCTCGAACGTTTCATAAATGTATAAACATGACGCAGTTAATATGCACTCAGCACTGTGCACCTCTGTGTGACGTAGGTTTGTCAACCAGCACCAGCTGTGACGGCCATTCGACCACCGACGACGCCGCCATGACCCTTCAGCTGCAATCCAAACAACCAAAGCACTCAACATAAACCGTTTACACACGCCCGGATAAGGGCCGAGTTCTTTCAACGTGACAAAAGGCTTGTCACACTCGTAATTTTTTCCTGTTCTGTTCTGCAAAGACGGGATACTGTCCTGTGATAATGCCATTTGCGATTTAAGCAACCCAATGCACAGAGACGATGGGAAGACCTTATACATTGGCGTCTGACGACTGTTTGAGATGCACAAAGAGTTTATACATGCAGACACAAGCGGAAATAAACTGTAAGTTACTGAGTAGCCTTGGAAAAGTTTGTATTATTAACCTGTGGACATTACGTCTCCCCATTAGCTGCAGGCAGAATCCAGAAGGCAAAAGGCTGATGCCTGGCCATCGATGATCAGTGCGTGCATATAGCAAAAAAGAGCTTGTGAGTAAGCGAGCAGAGTTTAACACTCTTCCCAGCACAGCGAGGGTCATTTTGGAGGTGGTACGTAGTGCTAGAGATGACGGCATATCGTTGGTAATATTACGGGTTAATGTGTCCATTTGCAGCAAGCGCGTAAAAAGAACGATTATAGTGTCAAAAAATGTGCAAGACCAACTAACCAAGTAATGTTGGCCTGTCACCAAAATCTACATTCCCCCTAGGCTGTGTGGGCACACCTATCACACAAACCTGCCTCACAGATTTTTTCATGCAACTTTTCAACAGTACGTCGGTAGCAAGTAATAATAATAATAATAATACGAAATTTATATAGCGCCATAATGCCATTAGGCGGCTACAGAGGCGCTGAGGCGGCTATAGAGTGAAGAGCCTTCCAGTGAGTTAACTATTTGCAATACTTGTAGCCTGTCTACACAGCCCTGCCCAACTAACCTAGGTCATACTATCAGATTTCAGTTTCCAAAACACTACGAAAAAGGAGCCCGGTTGGTAACATAACAGATTGTTCAAGCGAATGATTTTATGGGGAACACTGCTACACAATCCACGTCAGTTGATCAATCAATCAATCAAGTGACCAAATTTGTCTAGACGGCCTCACTTAACAATGTAAAGATAAACAGAAAAATAGTAAAAGCAAAATAAAAGTGGATGACAGCAAACGCAAATCCTAAACCGTTTAACGTAAGTGGCAATCTAGTCGTCAGAAATGTGAAACGTCGTAGGCTCGGGAGAAAAGCTCGGCCTTCAGACGACGCTTGAAGGTGAAAGGCACGGCGATGCATCTGATCACCCGAGGAAGACTGTTCCAGGCATCGGGCCCAGCGATAGAAAAGGTGCTCCAGCCGAAGCCAGTAAGAGCACGTGGAATGTTGTAGTCGCCATTTTGTGCTGAACGCAAGTGGGTACAGCCGTCTAGATGAGTAGCTGAAGTGGCAATGTACGACGGTGCCTGTCCATAAAAAAACTGAATGCATCATGGTGCACAGTTTGTATGTTATTCGTTGACGGACTGGTAGCCAGTGTCTAACGAAATGAGTCGGAGTGACGTAGTCGTGGGCCCACTGCCAGCCATGAACCGAGCTGCCACATGTAGCACCCGCTACAGAGGTGTAAGCACACTGTCTGGCAGATTGGCAAGCACAGCATTGCAATAGTCCATGCATGTCAGGACAAATGCACACACCAACTGAATGAGCCAAAAACTGTTTAGGGAAAGTTGCATGACTTGTCACCGACAAAGCAGAGAGTCATAAGAAAGGGACGATCCAATGGAACAAATGTCACAAAGTCAATCTGTCAGCAGTCATTGTCCAGCTGATCACGTGACCTCGACCTTTGATGCTTAGTCTCACAATGCTCAACGGTTATGGCAATCAATATTGCCAATCTCCACCTGAACGCAACGGCGACTGGAGACAGGTCAGAACGGACAGGATTCTGGGACGACAGCTGCACAGGTGGATGACTTAATAGTTCTTGAATGCAGGCCAGTCTGCATTTGTTTCCAAGAGCCGAAGCAACTTGTCACAGCCAGCAACGCAATGTAAGTTTAGTGGAGGTCTGTGGATGAGAATTGGAAGCCAGGGCAGATAAGACTGTCAGAGATGAGCAACATAGAAGCGATCAGCTGTGCACAGACAAGTGAGAGGTACCTATAACTTTCAGTTCTGTGGCATCAATGACCAACCTTGTCACTCAACCCACAGAAATGCTTCACTCAGATTTCAGTAATTCCGAAAAGTAAAAATTCATTTTTACTGTGACATGTCAAGCCAGCACAGAATATCTTGTGGTATTTCTGTCCATCTTCTGCTGCAGTCATACACTGTCAAATGGCTAAATAAAATTTTAATCAAAACTGTCAGCCTGCAATCTGTTCCTAAGTAAAATTTTTGGTGAAATTACAAGAAAATACCAAATTGAGGCATGCTAGGAAAATTTCAAGATTTTACCAAACACAAGCAGTATTTAAATATTTATCGGAAACAATAAGGCAGGACCACAGCTGCTGTGCAGTACCAATAGGATGCCTTTACACACCCTTTAACACTACTTCAGCTGTTGAAAATTTTCAAGGGTTAAAGCCTCAAAAAGGTAACATGTCAGATGTCACCTTTGCAACAGTTGAATGATCTATGAACCTCATTCAAGATCTGTGGCAAATAAAAATGTTCAATACAGAACACAATTACATTTTGTACCCCACTACTAGAAGTACCAAAATGAACTTCATCTACATCTTGTATCACTTTTGGTATGTGACATATCAATCACAGACTTTGCATATCCAATCTGTTCCAGTGACATAGAATTTGCAAAATGTCGATTTCGAAAATTTGGAAGGTGCGATCATCATGCAGTAGGAACATTTTAAAATATGTTCAGCCAGTTTGGCACAGTGTTGAAACGCAAGTAGACGCCGATCAAAATTCGTTTATGGTACCAAAAAGCTATTTTAATTTTTTATGTTCTATTTTTTGGCCAAAAAATGAATACGCACTTTTGGTTTATTTTATTTTTCAGCTGATGTTGGGCCATAAAATCACCGAAAACAACCGCAGCTGTTAGAGCATGAATTTGTCGTGCTGAGAGCAGCTGATAGGACACACTGCAGATTTAAAATGCTTGAACTTTATGGCAAGAACTGGCATGATGGGTACATTGGCCGAAATTTAAAGGATATGTAACTGCTGCTACCCCACAGTATAAAGACAACTATGCTTTCAACAGTGCCCCGCATTCATGACTGGCACAGCATTTGGAGTTTAGCATCATTGGGCTGTATTCTAGTTACATAGTCACCTAGTGCTGACATATCTCCAACATGTCTCTACAGTTGAATCCCATACTGGAGTACAAAGTACAGTATAGAGTGCACAACAACGCCAGCAAGACCACGTCATTCTTATCAGCTCTGATAACAAGCTAACAAGCGTCTGCCGGCAAACAACTCTTTCCGAGCTGCTGGACAGACTTATTCAGATTACTGCATGGTAGCATTAGAGAGTATTGTGACACAAAGAATAGGATTACTTTGGGTGGTTATATGAAAGTGTTGTAATAACGTGTCTGTTTTTCGTTTTTTTTGACCGAAAAATGAACCTGCATTTTCATTATATTTTATTTTTCAGAAAAACAAAAACCAATTTTCGGTTGGCCTCTAGTGCAAGGGACAGAAATACTTCACGGTCTCTCAAAAAAAATCCCCATTTTATATTTGAATAACTCGGTAAGAACTGAACCAATTTCAATAATTTTTGGTGAGGAAATTTCACATCAGAAAAAACTGAAACTCGCCCACCTTATCTGAATAATGTTGCCACACTACCTTGTGAAATGCAAAAGTAGCTTTGTTTGCTGTGTATAACAGTCATTATTATAATATAAATGTATTACTCCACGGGTACAGAACTAAATAAGTATCCATATCACCTCTATCTACTGTTTGTCTTGTCTGCAATGTCCAGTTAACCAAAGTTATAATAGTCTTCTCCAGTAATAAGTGGGTGGCTCTGACAATGATGTGTTGTGTGTGTGTGGTCGACTATCTTGAAAGCAACATCAGATGAGTTGTTTTTATACAGTGTGGTGACATTATTCAAGTTTACGATTTTCTGATGTGAAATTTCCTCAAGATATTGATATTGTACACCAAAAATTATTGAAATCAGTTCAGTTTTTACACAATTATTCCAAATATAAAAAAGTACATTTTTGAGACACAGTGTATATTACATATTATGCCATATGACATTCGTGATATAGAATCAAACAAACAGCCAAACAACCATCAACATCAATATATATGCTACTCAAAAAAGCCACACATATTATATACGTAAATATCTTGAACCATTTCAAGCCAAAAAGTGGGACCAACAGCTTGTAACTCTGTAAATATTGATTAGATATACACCAAATTTGGAAACGAATCAAAGTCATATTATTCTCAACAAGAAATCATAATGTATTTGAGTCAATTTTGGAAAATAGAGTGGCGCCACCTAGTGAATGAATGACAGTAACCACACAATCGCACACGTGTTGTGTTATTTGCAGCACAACAAAGTGTAGTCCACTGAGCCAAACATGCAGCCACCAAATAGCCCAGACTTGAAGCCAGTCGATTACACCATCCGGGGTGCCCTTCGGAAGACAGTCTACCATCAACAAAGTTTCGCCTCCGTTGACGAACTGATACGAGCGATTATCGATGCACGGCAAAAACTGCCGCAGTCACCGATCAACAAGAGCGTCAGTCATATGGACAGCACAATGCGAATGGCAGACACATCGAACACATGTTCAGTCGACATGCAAAATGTTAGAATGTTGACTTTGTGTAGCTGTTTCTTGGTTGTCAGTGTGATTTATTCAGTTGTAGTAGAAGAACACAAACAATTGCCACATGTCACATGAGTGAGTAGTTGCTTAACGGCACATCAGCACAAAATAGGCTATTTAGTGCCATTATAAGTTAGAAGATCTTAAAAAAGAGTATTAGTACTCGTATAAAAATAGGTTATTAAAACCAAG
>Ga0056116_1000316_pt1 | contig 16079 bp, 9 predicted proteins | sample WorMetOlspDAHAB2_FD_67352 | JGI IMG/M metagenome (GOLD analysis project Ga0056116, IMG submission 67352) | Marine gutless worms symbiont microbial communities from Max Planck institute for Marine Microbiology, Germany - Olavius sp. DAHAB.2 ...
GTGTAGTAAAGAATGGTTTTTGTAATTATTACTGTCATGCTATTTTTATCTCTGTTGTGATTTAAGTGTTTTGTGGATAACTGTATAGTAGCTTGCAAAATATTTGATTTGAGAGTTTTATTCATCACCGCCTGTCAGAGAGCTATTCAAATCTTCAATCTTGAATAATTAGGTCTAGTTGTTCTTTTCTTACTGAAGATATTTGTCATTGTGACTTTTTTTTCGAATATAACAGTATCTCACAGTACACGTACAGGGTAATAAACAGTAATATTTGTAGTTATATACTTTCAGTTTAGAATTTGTTTATTCTGTTGTAGAACACAAAGAAACATGCAAAACATCAGAGAACTGAACAAGTTGATGAAACGTATTAAGTTACTTAGTTATGACACTTTAGGAAAATTTGTTGCGTTTCTATCGTGTATTAGGTACATTGATTGACTTACTTGATAGTTGTTGGTGTTAAATTTTATTGAATTCCTATGATTATAACAAGATAATTATCGCATTATTAACATGAAGTATGAACTTTTTCACGTATGAAACGGCTTTCAAGTGAGTTAACTACATTTACAGGCCTATTTTTGCGCTGTTGCACTTGTAAGAAAATTTAAGTAAATTTTGGGCTAATATTTTAGCAGCTGTCAGGTGGCTAAGTAGTCGAAATATGTGGTTACAACATTCATCTTTGGTGTTCTGTCTTCAATAGGTGTCTATTAGAGTCTTGACTCTTTTGGCAAGAAAGTAATACCATTGCACAAACGTATAACCCGGGCACTTCTGTTTTTATTTACAGAGTATTGGTTGCATGATGTATAACTAAAATTATGACATTAAGGACAGGGGCGTCGCCAAGTCAAAAAACGTGGGGTGGACACACGTGGCGAGTCTGCAGGGTCTGGGCGCGCAGCGGCGTCTAGGGGCAGATCCCTCCCGTAAAAAAACTAATTTGATTTGCATCAATCTCGGGAACAACCTCTGGCAGATGTCCAGTCCATCCTGTGTGCCGTGGCGTACCCCCTTCCAATTTTTCATGTGTTTCGGCCACAAGACACCAGACTGCTTCTAAGACTGAGAGGCGAGTTTCTGTTGTTAATCATGTAATTCTTTTATGCTACAACAGCAACCACATTAAAAACTGTAAAAAAAAGACGCTGATGCGATTTAACAAAATGCATTAAGTCGACAACTAACTTTCGGCGGCGACGGCACGGAGTGCAATCGTCGGCGGGTCGATGGTTAATCGACTTGACTTCGACTTGGGGCTTCATCGACTGGCGGCGGCGCCGGCGGCTGTGGATGTCGGCTGTTTCTGGTGACTACGCGAGAGGCAGCAATCCAACCGTCCATGCGTCGCTCTTACGTTACGTTAACGGATAGGCGTCACGTGAGCATAATGGCGGCGGTGTGTTTATGTTTGTGAAAAGACTGAAAACTAAACACTTTGCCTGCCTGCTGGTCACGATGGTGTAGTTCATTTTGTTTACAAACGACTGAAACGAACAGTCGAAAGATGTTTGGTGCTAATGCGAAAGAAGAAACTTCCGTTCGACGAAGCTTGCGCCGACGGGCAACAACTGCTTCAGAGCAGCCGGCACTTGGTGTTGGTTGCAAAGTTCGTGGCGTGCGATCGCGGCGCACTTGTGCGCCACGAGTAATGAAGCAGAAATATAAATGGCTGCTGGACATGGTGTCGAATGAAACCGCTGAGTCTGATTCGAATGACAGCGAGTCCGTCGTCGACAGTTCCCAAAGTTTTTCCGACGATGATGCGGACATTGACGTAAGACAGCAGCCGTATTCACTGACGCGTCGCCATAGTTATCCAGATGTCGACGTGGAAGAAAACGCAGTTGAAAAACTTGTGCTGCCACCAAGTTGCGATGACCTTATGATCGATACGGAACTTTCGCTGTTGGCCACAGGAGTTTATGAAGGACTGCGGTGTTTTTTAAAGCCGTTAAGGTTGTCACCATTTCGATTTGAGGACTTTTGTGCGGCAGTAAGTTCCAGTGAAGATTCAAAGCTGCTTGATGAAATTCACATTTGTTTACTGCGTGTCTTGTTTCGCGCAGATGAGGTTTCAGGAACTGTGTTCGCAGCCTATGAAGCAAAAGACAGTGTAGCTATTACTATGTGGTGTGGCATGTTTGATTCACTTTCTTGGTATGAAATTATTCGACAGTACCTCGCCAGCTTTTCACATTTGGCTGAATTGAATTCAGTTGTAATGACTTTAGGACATTGTTCGCATTATTTTGAGCTTACTGTGCACGATAGACTGACAGTATTGCAGACACTCGTTGACTTGTTTCTGCAAACGGAAAGTGCACGTGATTTTATGGCAACATTTGGATCAGAAATTCTTCATGAAGATCAGTGCAGATACTGCCATAAGTTAGTTGGATTTCTATGGTCTCTGTAAATTTGATATTTGGTAATTTTTATCTCAATAGACCAGACTGCTTTGACACTGTTGGTTGGCTATGTAGCCTGTAAAAATGTCCTGGATATGTATGACGTATTATGTTTTGGGTGAGGTCACTGAGGTGTTAAACCTTATTCACTCACTCATTCACTGTAATGAAATAAGTTCATATAACATACTCTTGTAATCAATTATTGCTGTTTACACTGTTTTTGGTGTGCTTTGTTTTTTTGTTTTTATGTATAGTTGTGTTTGTGTTTATTATTTATAAATTGCATTTTTTATGTATCATTTAACTAGACATCCATATAGTTGAATGTTATCTCCAGTGGTCATATCCCACTTAGTGGCTGACTCCAAATTCTGACATACCTGGCATTAACCTTCTTCAAGGACAAAGGTTCTTGGTTGAATCATTTTATTTGTGCACAGGTCCATTATGGCACCTGTAGAAAGAAATGTCATCTAACAGACTCGTAGGACCTGTGCTCCTGTTATCGACCGAAACTGATCGCAAATCTGCAAATCTACAGAAGTGTCACAGCACTAAGAATTGTTCATCATGTAGTTTATATAATTATAGTCAGTTGTCTGTCTATAAATGCAATATGGTTTATATGTCTACAGAGTTGGAGATTTGCTATGCTGTGAAACATGCCCTGCAGTTTATCATCTGGTATGCCTTGATCCACCACTGGCTGAAGTTCCTACAGGCACCTGGTTATGTCCAATCTGTTCTAAACATCAGGTAAAATATTCTGTAAGGCTGTGCTGAGAATGAATGAATGAGAGCTAATGAAAAACCAGGAATACTGTGCTTTTAGTTTGTTATGCATCAGACTTGCATTTCAGATGAGTTGGTGAATGAGCAATGTTATTGTACACTTTTGCATGCAAGGTTGTTCTATGAATCACATTAAAGGGGAATGAACATTTATGTTTAATAAAGTCACAAATACTGCATGAAAGTGACAGTTGATCTTGATTAATGAAGATGCTTGATGATATAATTCTCGCATTTGCGCTGAGCAGTGTACACAGATCTATAAATTGAATACGATCCAATACCAGATATTGCATTTTCTTCGTTTCATAATCAAAACAAACACATGCGATAACTGTCATTGACGATTTCGATTTATATAGCTCTTGATGACAAACATGCAGTTAGAATTATGTTCCGTTTTTTCCACTTTACGCTTTAGACACTCATATGCATCAAAATATCAACCACGCTTTGATTTGATTTTGTTTTGATTTTGAAATGAATATGTAATATCTGTCTGGTACGTGATCGAATTCTATTTATAGATTGTGTACACTGCTGCAATGCAAATGCGAGAATTTTATTTTCAAACATCTTCGTTAATCACCGTAAATTGTCACTTCCTTGTAATATATGTGACCTTATTTAACATTAATGTTCATTTGACGCCACTTTTTTATAACCTTGAATTCCTCTTTCAGTTGTTGTCACGATACTGTTAGTGCTGTTACGATATATGATTTTTGTCGGTCGGTATCGGTCGATATGGGCGCAAGTACTCCGGTTTCGATATCGATGTCGATATTGTATATGTCAGCGGGTGTGGTGGCCGATGTATGGTTAGAATGTGCGTCACCCAAGAAATGAATCTGCGCACCTGAATAGCATGGGAAATTTGATACCATCGATCGACCAACTGACCGACTGCCCGCGTACCCTGGGCCGACCATGGTGGGCGGGCATGCGGGTGGGTTTGATGATCCAACCCACCCGCACGCCCGCCCGCGATGGTCGGCCCAGGGTACGCAGGTGCTGGATGGAAAAGCGGACTGAAGTACAGTGCCAGTGAAGAGTAATTTCGACAAATTTCGTAATCAGTGGTTAACGCATCAACACAGCTACCAAATAGCTGATTTATTTAACCGTCGAAACATTACTAGCCTGAACCACTAACTGCTCGAAATTGCATTTTGCTAGTTCAGTGTGGCGGTATTAGGGACTAGAAATATTTGTAGTGGAGTTTGTCTTATAGATAAGCCGCATCCCAACTTCAGGTCACCAAATTCAGGTTAAAATTGTGCGGCTTATCGACGCGATTTAACGGTAAGCTGCCATAGACCAAAACCAAACGACGTAACATAGCTTCCAAGTTAGAGTTATGCCAGCATTACGATGTTATGTTTATAAATTTACTGGGGCAAGTTTCTTAGGCCTATTACCTTCTGCCACTATACACTGCACATAATAGCACCAACAGGTCTATTTCACACAGACCGCCGGTAGTCATGGCCGTGAGTCAAAACCACTGCTCTACCGGGTGTGGCTAAAAACGTACCACGACGAAAAGTGCAATCGTAGAATAATCGTACAAAATTTCGTAATAAAGTATTAAGTTATTCCTGAGAAATTGCATTTTTCGTCGTGGTACGTTTTTACAGCTGCACCCTGTATAGCGCAAGTTCAAAGACTTCAAGTGAGGTGCAAACAATTAAGTCAATCTTCAAATTATGTCCTATTGCTAAAATTTTCACCGTAGCAGCCGACAAACATTAAACACGCCCTTAATTACTTGAGCAGAGACTAAACACGCGTTATACGCAGGCAACCGTTGCTGACAGAACTTCACTTCTTTCTTTCTGGTGCGGAGATTAAACACACATTTTTGTGTTGTTGGGTAAGTATGATTATTATGACATCGTAAATTATATCAGCTGTGACTGGGGGAGTTGGAAGTTTGCATTGCATCTAGGCCACTGCGCAGAGACGGTGAACGTTATTATGTAATCACTGCCGACAGACCGATCGACCGTCCGTCCGACACTTGATGCTGTCAACTGCTGTCCCATCCTGTCTCCCCTGCACGCTAATAAGCTAGGCTTGACATACAAGTCACGCGACTCGGACCACCACGGACTTGATGCATTGCACAGGTGAATCAGTTTGCCACTGCAGCGGCCCGACCTATATCAAACGATTCGATCTTCAACAAGCCGATATTGGATTCGATTCGATATGGCAAAATCTCTCGATATCGGTATCGGTTTCGATTATCAAAACAGCACTAGTCATATATTTTCCCATGTATTTAAATGTTAAGAGCTATATAACAAGGTGCTTGGAATTAATTACCTGCATTTCAGTATTAAGTTTTAAGTTTTTGTTTCACAGCGGACTAAGAAAGGAATTGTTATTGAATTTTCACATCCCAAAACAACCCCTGTAGATGATCATTTCTGATTGATGATTAGTTTAGATTCTCCTCCACTTATTTGTTGTTGGTCTGTGTAGGTGAAAGGAGTTACAGATTGCTTATCAGACTTTGAACAATGTGGGTTTTTAGTTCGTCATGAGCCGCTTGGCTATGATCGGCATGGCCAAAGATATTGGTTTCTGTGTCGAAGAATATTTGTGTGCGTATACCTTTTTATGTCGTATGATTCATTCCTGCTGATTTAAGAAACTACATTTTTGTGATATTAGGTGCGATGATCATTAAATGTAAATGGCTGGGCAACATCAGTACGAGCATAAAATGGTGAATACCAGTTAGAGTTTTCAAACTTTACCATTGCATCCCTTGTACTTATTGTACATTGCATGTTTATGTTCAATCTCACTGTTTTTGTGGCTGATACTGATGGTTTCACTGAATGTTGAGTTTCTCTGCTTTTAATTCGTCTTCTGAGGAACTGAAATAGGTTAGTTCATATGCTTTTTTACATCTATACAGGCACAGATGGAGGGAGAAAATGCCAAGTTGACTAGGTTTTTGACATCTTGGAAGATATGTAGTTTGACTTGTTGGGTGGCTATATTTGTCTGCTGTAGAATTATATTTAATTTTTCCATTGTCTCTGTGTAATAGCTGTTGAATCCCAATGAATCAATTTTCAGTTCAGTGTGTCTTTGTACAGTTGACACTCAATGTGTCTACTGTGCAGGGAACTGGCTGTTGAAAAAGTTGCATACTACAGTTCCGTCATTCAGTTTGATGCCTTGTGTGTGGCACTGTCTGCGAGCAATGAGTACATGTGTGAAGTTGAACTACTGCAAGCTCTGACTGATGTTCGCGACAACGTTGTTGAACATATGAGAATTACTGCCGAACTGACTGACAAGCTGCGTGGTTCAAAAAAATCGGCAATTGTGATCCACGATGGTACAATGCATCATTAGTCTCGTTAATGTCGTGCTCTGGTTGGTTTTTTGCAGCAGGTCATTCTGTTGCTGTTAACAGAAACGTGCAGAATAATCATTAAACACTCAGTAGCTGTTGGTATGCATGTTCTTAGTGAATAACTTTTGTATGAACTATTAAATAAAGAGCAATTTCTATAGGACCTACGGGCTAATAATTTTGATACTTCTAATTTTGAACGAACATATCTATAACCTTTGAAATATCATATTTATCACGAATACCGAGGATGTCCTTTCCAACGATTATTAAAGATGATGGCTTGTACTAAACACTAGTGTGTTCGATCTAGACAGTCATGTTTTGCCTGAGTGATGTGAGTGTGTAAACTACTGTGTTTTGATGATACTAAAATGATGTGAATGACAGTTTTGTAAACTTGTTGGCAAGATACAATTGGTACCAGTACATGATACGTTATGAGCTGTTCTGATGTGCGATTTTAGAAAAGTTACAGAAACTAAAGCAAGATTCAGAGGCTGGCGATAATGTGCAAGACTTTCCCGAGTCTGCTGAGCCGTGCAGTTTGATTGAAGGTAATGATATGGATCATCTGTCAGTTGATGCAGATGAGGTGCATAATGAGCACAGTGTGAATGAAGGAACTGATGCTGATGAGCCAGTCGACGAATTGCAGAATGATCGTGCTGATGCAGAGAAAGAAGTTGATAAATGTGACAACAGCAGAAATGGTGATGACGGTCAAGACGTTGATGTAACTGATAAGAGTCATCTTTCTAGAACGGATGGCAAGTGCCTGGTGTTGTCTGAACATGATGCGGACATGTGTGTTAACAGCGACCCATTACACAGTTCTACTGTATGCAAAGAAATGCAGTCCAGCAACCAGCAGGCCACAGATGCTGTCAATCAGCATGCACATACTCTGCCAGACTCTGACCAAAGCTCACCTTCTGTTGCTGGTACTGATGATTCAGACACTAAAACGTTTCCAGGTGTGTTATCTAGGAACCTTTTTTATTGTACTTCTTGCAGTCATTCAGTTCATTGTATTTACTTGCCAGTCATCTATTTCAGGCATACACCCTATAGTAGAAACAACAGACGGACAGAAATGCAGATATACACAGAGATGTGATTATGCACCTATGTAATTCATCATTGTGTAGCATTTTTAACAAAATTTTGGCATCATTTGTGACAAAAAGCTTACTTCAGTGGAAGATGTGAGCTTCATTTGGTTTTAACCACTTTAATTTTGTCAGTGAGTACTTTCAAACTAGGCTATATCATGCATTTCAATGCAGACCTCGTGTTTCTGTCATAGTGTAAAAGTGTGCTTCTAAGTTGTTGATTTTCACAGCCAAGACTGGATCCATGACATCTGTCCACGTGACAGCAAATTCCTCTAATGATGTTCATCTCCTGAATGAATTTTTCAGCTTATTAGGTTACTTGGATATAAAACGGTTAACTTATGTTGGTTTGTCATTGTTACATTTATTTCTGAAGTCATATATCATATTCTGTGTGACAAGACTGTGTTTTGTAAACGTTTGTTAGCATGATCAAAATGAGAACAATTGACGATATATGGGTTTTGCAAGTACTGGTATATTTACCTTTTATATCCACAGTGAACTTATTGATTCAGTAAGATGTATGAGAGATTTTTATTCCTAAATTTGTTTGTGTCCATAATGTTATCGTTGTTTGTTTGTCGTTGAATAGCGAAAAGAGTGACTCGGTCAATGACAGGCATATTATCTCGGAAACGGTACATGTGTGTCAAAGAGAGAATCCACAGTTCTCAAATATCTTCCAATAATAGTGCTTGTTCATCTGTGTATAAACTTGGTAAGTGTAATGTGAATGTTTTTTGTTCCGTAGTGCATTGGTGTGGTACTGCTGTATTTCGGCCTGTTAATAAACTGTTTGTTATAGACCGACCTGTTTGGTCACCACGATTGACTTGACAAAATGCAAGATTTTGGCATTTTGGTCACCCATTGTCAGTTAAATTTTATCTGCATTAGCGCATCTGTTTTAATTTCAGCTGTCCATTACAAATTTTCATAAATTCCATGTGTTTACATTTTTATGGTGTTAGTGTTTCCACCAGATTTGTACATATTGTATACATCAGAATTACTGCAAATTAGAGTGCATCATAATTCATCAGTTTGGTGTGCCTGAGTGTTGGTGAATCTCAGATTTTAGAACCATTTATTTTATAATGTGATATTTTTCTTGTTAATATGAATGTTTAGTACACTGGCATATACATTTTTTATATTTTCGACTGTGTTGTGGAAGTTCATCAATTAATTTTTTACTGCAGATTTTACAGTTGTGGAACTCCGGCTTTTGAGTTGCATTTTGGTAAGAGTTCTTGATTATGTCTCAGCCTAGTGTGTGATTTTAGGTATTTACTTTTACACATTTTCTATCTTTCAAAACATTTTATTGTTTGTGTTTGCATTGCCTGCGGTACATTGTTTTTATGTGACTGAAATCATGCTGTTGTCTACTTTGCTGGAATGATTTGTTGTGATCTGTAGGTATGGATGGACATTGGCGACGATATGTCAACCTTTATCGGACGAATCCTTTGGCACTCAGCAAACAGCAGTCAGCCGAGGAACGCGACAAGCGCCGATTTTTGTCGTACAAGTTCAGCATAGCAACTTTGTCTGTGCATGAATTCTCGTGGAAAGCGTCGATCTATGGCGAGGGATCTGCACGTGTTGAGGCTCTGCGGCAAGAATTTCTGCGGCTCGAGTCATTCCTGCCGGCAGCGTTCTTACACAGTGCTTGGAAGTCGCATTCTCACTCACAGCGATGGATGCGTGTCGTGCGTCTTTGCGCCAGCCCTCGAGAATTTGCCCTGGCTTTGTCGATTCTTGTTGCATGCATGAAGCACGTTGTGTTCAGGAACATTTGGCACGATGCAGTTGGTAAATGGAATTTGTGCAGTTATTTGCTAATTTTTGTTTGCAATATGGAGAAACAAGTCATCTTATTTGTTGAGGAGTGATAGGTGCAGGCGTGCATATGTGGTTTGCTGGCTTATATGCATTCATACTTGTGAGATTGATTGATTAGAATTGATTGATTGACTGACTGACTGATAGTATATAATGGTAGGCTTACTTTCAGCACAAGAAGGCTATATTGTACTCTCAAAAGCTATCATTCAGTTAAAAGGTTGATGTCAGTTCAAAAGTTAAATAATATTACACTTTTGGGGGGGAACGTAATAGTTTATGTAAAAGCTGAGAATTAGGGAAGTTCGTTTGCTGTTAATTTCATATTTGATGCAAGTGTATAGCATGTGCTAAACTGTAAGAACTAGAGAACAGACGATACGGGCACGCACCGATACGATCCGATACGTGTATTCGAGTATACACAACGGCCGATACCGATACCGATACGAGTACTCTGTGCGTTGGTGTCCCAGCCACTTATATCATTAGACCAGGCAAGGTCACTTGGAGAACGCAGCTTATACGCAATGGGTGGCACTTGCTGACCATTAGCAACAAACAAACTTGCACGCTCAGTCAGTTTTATGACTGGTTAATTTGCAGAAACGTTAAGAGTGATTGACAGCTGACTGTTGTTATCACTTCCTGCTGGTGGAGGGAGTGCGGCATAGTGATGGCCAAGACCAGTACTGCGCCGTCTTTGTGTCACGGGGAGGCTGGTATCAGGTTACAGTCTCCTTCCGCCTCCCTGCCCTCCAACCCTCTCCCGTATGGTGGACCATAAAACAGCACGCACGCGTGTGCGCGCGGCGGGCGGGTGATGGGCGCTTGAACGCCCTTTGATCATCGTGTGTAATACAACCCGTCAACAGTTGATGAACCTGCAGTGATGCATGTAATATCGGCCGATACAACAGTAGCCGATTCGATATGATAAACCCAGTATCGGTTCCGATACGATACGATACCGATCCGATAATCGTCCTTTCTCTAGTTAGAACACATTTGCAGAGGTGACAAGTAGGAGTAGAGTTGCATCCTGTGAGAGTGATCTGGCATCAAAAAGAGCATCTGTCCAAAATTGCTTCTGTGCTTCAGCATCTTGTTTTCGTCTAATTGCATTTAGCGCCATTTTAGCCTTTAGTTGACATTGTATGAAGCGTTTCACACTTCTTGTGTGATATGACTTTAGTCGGGTTTGCCTCTCTTACTTTTGCATTTTTTCTGTAAAAGTTTCCGAGTTTTATGCGATTCAGGTTATACAGTATTTTAATGCTATAATGGTGTGCAGCATACTGTATTTTCGGTGATTTGTAGTTTTGCCGTGCGGTGATGCAATGTTCGACATGTTTAGGACACACAAGTCTGTGCCGTGTAACATCTTCCGATAAAGAGGAACTGAAGAAGAAAGAGAAAGAGCTGAGAAGATTTCGTTTCATTGATGACAGTGTGCTGTTAACCACGCATGTTCACTACACTCTTGGACTGCATCATCAGGTATCAGCTGCGAAATGGCAGCATCATTTAATGCTATTTGATTTTCTGTTAGTATGTCGCCTTGTTTTTGGATTTGATATGGAGTGTAATGATAGCTACCAAAAGGGGGCTTATAGCCTCAGCTACTATGTGTGTCCATGTGAGTGGCAAACAGGCATTCTTCAGTTAGTTTTAAACAAGTAGAAATATTACTTTATTGCTTGTTGAACTTATTGTTTACAGTCACAAAGTTTGTGCTCACAGTGTCACCCTATGGTGTCTCCCATTTTCTATGCTGGAAGTTGTAGGCATCATTCATCAATTTCACTGCCAGTGACAAATTGTTCTAAACGTCCAATAGATGCGACATATTTCTCCATGTCTATGGCCCCCAAATTTTATCCCAAGTGGTTTACAAGATCTGGGGCATTATCCAATAGAGCATATATGAGTAGGCAGTAGTAGCATGTTCACAGTGTCAACCAGTTTTAGTAAGACGATAGTTTTGTTTTATTTGCTATGCAGTTTGCATTCACACGGTATAGCAGCTACATATTTAAGATGTTGTGAAAATTGCTACATAATGTCTCGTAGAAATTTTATTCCGTTTTCAACGGTGACAAATTGTAGCACATCGGTTAAGATTTGACAAGAGTTATTATTGCCTAGTTTCCCAGGGAATTTTTTTTTGAGACAGTCTATATATTTTGAGTGGTTTCACTGTGTAAAAGAAAGTGTGATGCTGCTGCAATATAGGTGTGGAAGCAGAGAGGTGAGGAATATCGACTTTATGGAGGTGGTGGATGGTATTGGTGCAGTGCAACGCGTGTGTGCCGATATCAAAGCTATCAGCCAAGACACAGTTTGCCGTCTTCAGCGGCTGCTGTAGATAAGGCACTGGAATCATATGCTGATGACAGCTCTGTCAGTTCGCAGCCGTTTGTTGATGTGTGTCCAGCAGAGACCGAAGCAAAAAGTTCAAAACTCAGCTGCCTGCTGAAACGACGATTGCAGCTCTCTGCAACAGAAAATGAGATTAAGGTTGCTGTACAAGACATTGTTGGGAAATACAAGGCTAGAGAACGGACGATTGTCGAAACTGCAGAGTGCAATGCAGTAACAAAGTACTGTTGCTATTCCACGTCATGTCTGAGTCGTGAATCAGCTCGTGCTGTGGCAACATCTTGCTATTCGCCAGTGTGTTCATACACACGTGAACAAGCATTCTCATATAAAGTTTGTGTGCCAAATATTCTAGGTCATCACCTCCGTAATTTGAGTGGTGTTGTGCCTAGGGAACATCAGAGCATTAACAGTAAGTCGTCCAGTGATCAAACTAATGCTTCTGAACCCCGTCCACGTTTGGACAGCACGTCACCAACTGTAGTAGACGCTGGTTTTAATAAATGTTCAGATGTGGATCATGAAGTGGGCGAAGGGCAGACAGATGATAGTGTGAGTTCAGAAGGCAGAGCAGAGCTTCATGATTCTACAGAGGAGTTGAGGTTACTGACAAGTTTAGTGCAGACACACACACACAATGGTTGTGTCCAGTTAACTCCAAGCCTTGTCAGCAGACTCCATACTTTGTTGGAGACTGATTTGGATACACGCAACCAAGTGCATTTGCGCGGAGCTGGTTACAAGCCAGGTCGAAAAAAAGCCGAGATACCAGTCGCTCACAACTTCCGAACACCTTCGCATCGTCAGAGTATTTTCGTTCTTGCACCAACCAGCCTGAGGCATCTTGCACGAAGTGGTGGCATGCTGCTAACCATTCCAGGATTTGCATCTACTGTGTCATCCAAAACTGACTCAGGTTGGAGGTACTTTGGTCCTCGACCTCTGTTCTCCACTGCATGGCAGTATCGAACTTTGTCAGCTCGGAATCTCTCGGCTGTTGCATTACAGCTGCGGGTTCTGTGGTGCTGTATTCGATGGGATGACATGTCCGACGACAGTTCTGCTCCAGAAGATGTTAACGTTGCTTCAGAAGCTGATACAGTTACTACGACAACCATTCTACGTCGGAGAGACGTTGGTCACGATGGTCTTCATTCCGAGTACCTTGTTCGAAGAGTGTCAGCGCCTGTTGCAGCTGATGATGACTGGCATGGTACTATATGTCGCGATTATTACTGTTATTTTTTATTTGTCAATTTGCCGTGCTGTTTTTAAGACGTCTGTTTAGATTTATATGTATATTACATGCAGATTTTGTGTAAACACCGACTAACTCTATATATCGGTGAATGACTCCTTTAGGGTAAATTCAGTTTTTTTTCTCTGTCAGCTGCCCACAGTTGTTGATGCAGGTGCTGATTATTGATGATGATGATGATGATGATGATGAGTTTGCATGACATCATCCGTTTATATCTTCAGTAGTTTCTGGTGTGCAATTTGTACATTGGCTTGAGCAAACCTGTGTTTTGTGACTATCCACACTAAATTGTCTTGCTTTTATATGTGCTGGTAGAGTTATTTTAGCATGGTTTCCTCTCACATTCTCCTAATTGTTTATTATTGTTTTTTACAGTCGGATTATATGTGTAATTTGTTAAGTCATGTCTGTAGGCATTGTAGGATTGACACAAACATTCAAACTTGAATTTAAGTAATGTCACCTGCAATACTTATATAATTCTGTTCCACAAGCTTTTTTGTCTACTCTCAGGCAAAGGTAAAGGTGCTACAGTCCATAGGACCATAGGCGTGGATGCACATCTCTATGTCTTAGGCCTTTCAGCCCACAGGTGGTATAAACCACAAAGTCTGTGGTGCATTTCTAGTGTGAAGCCAGACCTACGGTTACTTTCACAGCTTTAGAGAATCACTGCTCCTCCACTGCATAGTACTGTATCATTCTGTTTGGTGACAGAGGCAGGTGTGCATGAGTGGCTTACCCAGGTACTCGATGGTGCAGTGCATAAAACTCGTACTTGTGCCCTCTCGATCACAAGTCTACCACTAGGCTGTCAAGCTTAGACACCAATGTTTATTAAGCAATATGCAGTCATTCAGTGTTAGTAACGTTCAGATTGTATTCTGGAGAAGCAGGGTGTTAGCAGAAAGCTGAATGACTAGCACCAGCTACTAAAAAACTGAAGATTGTGGTTTATTATTTGTGATGCATTTTGCTATGCTGTATTTGGTGACCATAGTGCATGCACATACGTCTGTGTAGAAGAACTGCGTGAGCGACAGTTGCCGCAGCGTGCTGGACTGCGCGAACGCCGTGCCACCGATGTATCGCGGCTGACACGACCAACTGTGACTGAAACGTGGGTTGCTGAGGAAGAGCTTAATCTTAGTGAGATCAAGCAGTTTTTTGAGAGGTACTGCCAATTGCAACTAGTTTTGTGGTTATTTTTGGCTGCACTTATGAAATTCTCTTCACACTTACTAAACGACTGTGTAAATAGGGTGTTGCTAAAAGCTGTCGATAAAGAATGAAGCAAATTCTACGTAAGTATCTGTACGTGATACATTAGTCTTTGTTGCACATTATTGCCATATTTACTCAGTAGTGTAGATACCGGGGTATCTGCATTTTGATATGTACATCTGCATGTAAGGCAATGTTGAGGATTTAGCACAGAGTAATTACTGAGTGTGAAAGGCTCGAATTAACTGAAGCTCATGTGTAGTTATGTCAGACTGCAGTTGTAGATATGTGTTATGTATAAGCCATCATGTTATACTCATATTGAAGACTCAGATTGTTTTTTTTCTGCGCATTTTTATTAACCAAGAATGTTGGCCATGGTTCTGCTGTATATTGCATTGAAGATCCGAAAGACCAGTCCGCCAGCGAATTCCGACAAAGATCTTCACCCCTGAATGGACGAAAGGTGTGAGAGGTTCCCGACAAAACAACTGCTGGTCGTCAAAACGAGCGCTTAAGGTGTCTGCTGTGCAGAGAAAACGACGCCAGGATCGCTCAGTAAAACAGACTGGTAGTCTGCTGCAGAATCGGACAGCATTATCTCTTCATCATCTCAAACCTGCCAACAGTTCCATATTGCAGTCTGTTCAGTCGGTTGGAACACCACATCAGTCTGGACCAGTCAGTGTTGTTCACTGGAATAGTCCTTCCTGCATGTGTTGTCAATTGAACCCTGTCTATGCCATAAATTATTTACTTGTTACAGAATTGTACATGAAGTGTATAGAATTAAATATGATAAACACGAAATTTTTTTTAAATTACACAAAAACAACTTACACCTTGAACAAACCAATAAATGCATAAGTATCGTTATAGGATTTAGTGAGGTGCACTTTTTCGTGTGGCTGATTTTGGGCAGGAGAATGCTGGCATCTGGTGTAGTCAGCAGCTGTATCCAAGCTGGATTGGCAACCCCTTGTCCCCAAGCCATTAAACTCAGAATTTGTTTCTGCTTCTTTCAGTCACCTGGAGCAGTTGTCCTTCGAAAGCAGCAAAACAAGCATGTTTTGTACGGTACCCAGTTTACTTCATTCTGCTCACTTCATTCCAAAGTGCACAGTTTGTGGCATTTACGTTGATGATTTTATTTGCATGTTAATGCTGTGGTGTGCCTGCAGTTCTAGGTAACAGTGAGGTAATATTTTTGCAGTATATTCAATAAATGTGGACACTGAAAATGATGGTTCAAGGCATACAGTTACTGTAACTGTCAGGTTCTGAATGCTTTTGTACATATTGTTGTGTTTGCATCTACATTGCAGTTATATCTTAAGCACTTTTTAATTTTTAGATTCGGATGTTGTTTTACATGTATTATGTGTAAAAAGTGCTCATTTGGACATAGTCTGATTTATTTTTGCTGTTGTAGAAGTCATATTTGAAATCGAACACTTTTGTTGTCAGCAGGAATAATCTGTCACGTCAGTCTTCAGCACTAGGTAACAGGCACTCTTCGGACTTTGTGGTTTCTTGTAATCTAAGGTGCATAATGCAAGTGACATTGGATGTCAGTGGAACGGGACTAATGTGTAAGTTACTTGTATAACTTGCAACATAGTAAAGATCATATGTGTCGTTTGTGAGCA